>ERZ772971.2349-NODE-2349-length-10431-cov-7.796550_pt1 | contig 10431 bp, 7 predicted proteins | sample MGYA00511943_ERZ772971 | MGnify/ENA primary metagenome ERZ772971 (study PRJEB29015, sample SAMEA2737929) | human oral metagenome | biome: human oral; feature: human-associated habitat; material: dental | place: China | collected 2144 ... | reverse complement strand
CGTCAAATCCATCCCTCAAGCCCAAGCCTACTATGACCTACTCAAACGAGTCAAGTCTGGTCAGACACGTGTCAAGGTATCGGAAAGGGTCAAGCAGGTCCTTCCAGACTTTCCAAAGGCGACTATCACTTACTCTGTCACTGAAAATGAAGAAGAGTCAAGAGCCAACCAAGACCACATGAAGCAGGTCCTAGAGGACTATAACCAAGAGTTTGATACCCACTTCACCATGGCAGATCTTCGTGGCTTTAATACGGATGTCAATAACCGTCTAGCTCGAAAACAGGATAAATACCTCTATCGTAATGAGCAGTTGGACTTGGTTATCGTGGTCAATCGTCTCTTAACGGGTTTTGATGCCCCTTGTCTATCAACTCTCTTTATCGACAGAAAGCCCATGCAGCCGCAGGATTTGATTCAGGCCTTTAGCCGAACCAACCGGATCTTTGATTCTAGTAAGACCTATGGTCATATCATCACCTTCCAAAAGCCTTTAGCCTTTAAGGAAGCAGTCGATAATGCCCTTAAACTCTACTCAAATGGTGGAGAAAATGATGTCCTAGCGCCTAGCTGGGAAGAGGAAAAGAGAAACTTTTTGCGGAGTTGCAGTGATTTCCAAAATCTCATCACCGATGATCCTGTAGAAGGACTCCAAATCGAGCAAATCTCTACACCTGAGTTGAGAAAGCTCGCCAAGGCCTATCAAGTCTTTGATAAATACCTAGCCTCTATCCGTGTTTATAAAGAGTATGATGAGGAAGAAATCTACGCCCAGACAGGACTAAGCGCAGAAGAATTGGAAACCTATCTAGGCTTCTATCAGAACATCCTATCCGAATTAAAAAGCCGAAGAGATGATGGTGATGAGGATGGGGAGCCCCTTGATATTCACTATGAACTAGAGTCTATCCAAGTGGATGAGATTAACTATGCCTATATCCTAACCTTAATCCAAAGCCTGATCGAGCAAGGTCAGAGTCAAGAAAAGAACCTAAGCGCTCAAGATAGAGAGGCAGTGGATACCTATATTCAGAGCCTTGAGAAGACCAATCCAAATCTTGCCCAGATCATCACTGAACTATGGAAGGAAGTACAGGACAAGCCAGAAAGCTATCGTGGTCAGTCCATTGCCAATATCTTGGATCAGATGATCGAGGCGGTTATCCAGCAACACATCCAAGTCTTTAGCAAACGTTGGTATGTCGGAGAGGATGAACTCCGTTACTATGTCGAACACTACCGCAAGGGAGCCAAAAAACAACTAGGAGAGAGCCAACTGACCAAGAGCCAGCGCTATCAGGACTATAAGATAGAAGTGGCAGATGCCCTCAATCCCCTCCTCTATAAAAAACAAATCAAGGAAGCTTGTAAGCAACTTGTCGAAGAAGTCATTGAGCCGTTGAGGGTTGGAAGATAGGTCTTCAAGACTTAGAATGACTTTATTTCCTAAAGTTTATATGCATTCTAAACTTAGAATGGCAAGAAATACATAAATTTATAAGCATTCTAAGCTTCGGATAGTCTGTCTGAGAAAGTTTTGAAGTCTTCGAGCCTTCAAACAGTCGTCTTTCCTAAAGTTTAGATGTATTCTAAAACAAGAAGAGTTAAAATCTAAAAATAGTAAGAATCTCTAGCTGACAGACAGATATGTTTCCAGTCAGATAGAGATTTTTTGTTTTTGAAATGACTAAATTCTCCTGTAAAAGTAAGAAATAGATTGAAAAAGTGCTGTTGGGATGATAAAGCAGACAGTTGAGCGGATGAGTGTCATAAGTTCTTTGCTATTTGTTAAAATTGTCTTATCAACTTAAAGGAGAAAATCTGATGAAGAAAGATAAAGAAGATGAGGAGAGTGTGCTATCGCTACTTCCCCTATTGGGACTTCTATTGTTGCTCTGTGTTTTGCTTCAAGTCTATGTAGGAAAGGATAGACCTTTGTTTCAACCTGATAGACAAGGAAGTATTGTGAAAACAGATCAAAAACAGCTCTATCTTCCAGAACTAATCCAGTCTTGGTTTGATAAAGAAAAAACTAAATGATTCGTTAAATAGAAAGGTTATCATCATGACAAAAACATTCACTATCCGTCCACTAAGCTATACCAACTTTACCAACCGCGAGTTTGAAAGTCTCATGGTAGATACGGGTCAACTACTAGAAGTTTTTGCTAAGGCTCATAAGGACGAGCCTATGTATGGCAAGCATCTCGATTCCTTCAAGAGCAAGCTAGCAGACTTCCAAGCCCAACTCGCTATTGTAGAAAAGAAAGAGGCGACGAACCTGACCGAAGTCGACCGCAATCGTGACAGTGCCCTAGTCGGTCTCTTTACCCTTCATCGAGGATTTGCTAAGATCAAGGAGACCAAACTCAAAGAAGCCCATGAGATCTTGAAACCAGTCTTTGCTAAGTACAAGGATATCACCAAGCACAGCAATGATGTGGAAACGGCAGAAATCAAAAGCTTGCTCAAAACGCTCAGTGAAGAACCCTATCACACAGCAGTGACCAGCCTAGGACTGACACCTATGCTGACGGCGGTAATCAGTGCGCAGGAAGACTATGATAAGGTGGAAAGTCAGGCGCGTGCGCATAAGTCTGCTAAGGAAGTCGGCAAGACCAGACAAGTCCGTACCGAACTAACCAGCATCTACGACCTCTTTATGCGCTATACCGCAGCCAGCGCAGAAGCCTATCCTGAAAAGGAACACCTAACCAAACTCCTTAAAGACTTGAACACAATACGAGACAGCAAACGACGATTGACTGGTTCAAGTAAGAAGGATAAGAAAGTTAAAGTAGAAGAAGCAGAACAAGTAGCAGGATAAAAACAAACGTCTTTAGATATATTATTATCTAAAGGCGTTTTTTGATGGATTCGTGGTATAATTTAGTTAGTAATTCATCGAAAAGAAGAAGATTTATTTTTTAGTCTATTAAGTTCAATGAGGGGAAAGTTCATGATAGATTGTAATAGTGAAGAAAAGAATAAAAAGGAATCAGAGGGAGTAACTATAGAAATACACTCAAAGCCTTTAAGTATAGAAGAAGTTAGAGTTAACTTTCAAAAAATCAATTTAGATATTTCTGAAAAGATGAGCTCAATTGCTGAGGCGTCTTTAAAAATATTATCACAAATAGAGATACCAAAAATAGATTTTCGTCCAATGCTATCAGTAATTGATAAGATAACTGAGTCTTATTCTTATACATTTAAATCGATAATAGATACTTTTTCTTCACTTGATTTTGAAAAATATAGAAAAGATTTAGAGGAGCTTGATAAAAGAAAAATAGCACAATTCTTGCACTATGATATTTATCCTCCGTTATTATTCATTGATGAAATGGGACCATATGAAATAGAAAACCAAAAAGAAGCTAATATTGTACTGATGGAATATCTATCATTATGGGAGGAAAAATATGGTAGAACAGTTTATGATTTTGTTCCTAAATCTCTAAAAACATATAAAGAGATTTGTCAACTACAAAATCTTGAACAGCTAAAAATGTATAAAACAATGGTCATGTTTTGCTGTGAAAGAATTGAAAATGTACTTGCTAAACTCCAAATACAAGAACAAGAGAAAAAGCAATCTGAAATTAAAGTTTCTCAAAAATCGTTTAGAAATTTTATGGATTCTTTGAATCATGATGAATACCTGAAAGAGTTAATTTCTCATATTGCTTATATTTCTGAATATCATGATAAAGGTTTTAGGGAGATAAATCTTTTCAAGAGATTTGAGAACTTAGACGAAGAATATGATGAAGGAACGCTCCCATTAAATAGAAATTTGTTTATGCATGGTTTAGTTGATGAAAAGAATGTGAATTATTTAATGGTTCAGAAAGCTATTTTAGCCTATTCTTTCTTCGTACAGCTGTATGTTTTAAAAACAAAAAATAGTAAAAAATCTAGAATAAAAAGTCTTAGAAGAAAAGGAATTTCTAGAATGTCAAAAAGCCAAAGGAGATTTCATGCTAACGAATCAAGAAATTGAAGATATTGTAAGAGAATTATTTTATCAAGAGACAGAAGGGGAATATTGGGATTTTAAAGAAAAACCATATTTCTATGAAGGTCAAAGCGAAAAGGATAAGAACAAGAAAAAAGGAGACCTTCTCCATGATGTTATTTGTATGGCAAATAATATGAGTAATCATGATGCATACATTATAATGGGAATAAGTGATCATCCAGTAAAGATTACAGGTGTAAAACAATTTACTAAAAAATGGACTCAGGAAAGTTATCAAGATTTTTTACAAAAATTATCTTGGGCTGGAGATTGTGTACCATCAGTTGAACTAAGAAGCATTAATAATGGTAATTTAGAAGTTCTTGTAGTTAGAAAGTCTAATAAGGTTCCCTTTTATTTGACCAAAAGGTATAATAAAGTGAAAGAAAATCAAATATATGTAAGGAAGGGAGCAAAAAACACCGCTATTGATAGTCAGGCTAGTATAGATGACATTGAAAAACTTTTTAAGTTTAGATTAGGTATAATACCATTTCCGAAAGAGAGAGTTATCACATATATTGAAGATACAGAGAATTGGGTGAAGATGAAGAGTTCTTATGAAAGTATTTCATGGTACTATGATCCTTTTCCAGAATTTACTATTGATTTAATTGATGATCCACAAAACGATGAATTAAGAACACCAGTTTATGCACTTATTCATCCTAACGCAAGAAGTTCTTGGCAAATTTTACGTCTAAAATACCATCAAACAATCTTATTAGAGTTTACTTCACATTATATTGATGAGTATAGAGGTTTTTCTGTTCAACCAAAGTATAATTTTTTAAAATTTTCCAACGGGTTTGAAGATATAGAATTAAATTCTACTTATTACTACTATTTGCATGATTCTATCGAAATTAAGCTAATTTATTTGTTGAAGGAACTACTTGAGCAGGATGGTGAAGCATGTAGAAGACATTTAAACTTAATTCCTATTTTTTATAGCAATGATGAAAGAAAAATTATTGAAAAATATATTGAAGAAAATAGAACTGATATTCTTGTAGAAATAAAAAAAGAAAGTGAGAATATTTGTCTTGGATATAATTATGATGGTGATGAGGAACGAAGTAAATGGGACAGAGAAGAAATAGCAGTAACTAAGGTTGTGAAAAAGTTACTAAATGAATATAGGAAAGAACAGTTGTATGCAAAGAGTAAATAGATTAGCAAAGATTAGATTTAAAGGATATGATATTTCTCTTGAGAGAAAGACAATAGGAGATATAACAACTAGTTTTTCTGGAGGGACTCCAAAATCAAGCAATAAGAGTTATTACGAGGGGGACATTCCCTTTATAAGGTCAGGAGAAGTTAAATCAAAACAAACAGAACTATTTATTAGTGATGAAGCTTTACAAAACTCTTCGGCAAAAATGGTATCACAAGGTGATATTTTATATGCTCTCTATGGTGCAACAAGTGGAGAGGTTGCAATAAGTCAGATAAATGGAGCGATTAATCAGGCTATACTTGCCATTAAGCCTAAGTCAGGATATTCTTCTGAGTTTATTATGAATTATCTAAAAAAAGAGAAAGATAATATTTTAGAAAAATATCTACAAGGCGGTCAAGGTAATCTTTCTGCAGCGATAGTAAAAAGTATTGAATTAAGTTTACCTAGTCAAGAAGAACAATCCGCTATTGGTTCTCTCTTCCGCACCCTCGACGACCTTTTGTCTAGCTACAAGGATAATCTTGCTAACTACCAATCTCTTAAGACGACCATGCTCTCTAAGATGTTTCCCAAAGCTGGACAGACCGTTCCTGAGATTCGTTTGGATGGATTTGAAGGTGAGTGGGAGAAAACTACCTTAGAAAAATCTACAGAACGAATTAAATCCTACTCTCTGTCAAGAGATGTTGAAACGAGTCAAGATACAGGTTTGAAGTACATACATTATGGTGATATTCATCTAGGAAAAGTTTCTCTGATAGACAATGGAAATTCAATTCCATACATTAGATCGGATACAAAAATGAATGAATTCCTACAGCAGGGAGATCTAATTTTTGCGGATGCTTCAGAGGATTACAAAGGAATTGCAGAAGTTGCAGTTGTTGCTACGGATTTATCAGAAAAAATAGTTGCAGGACTACATACAATAGCTGTTCGACCTTACTCAATTTTTGATTCTATTTTCTTATATTACATGTTTAAAACTCAAACGTTTAGAAAATATGGTTATAAAGTTGGTACAGGTATGAAAGTTTTTGGAATAAGTCCATCAAACTTAATGACATATGAATTTTTCTACCCTGATAAAAAAGAACAACAAGTCATCGGTGCTTACTTTTCTAACCTCGATAGTCTCATCTCTGCTCACCAAGAAAAAATTTCTCAGTTAGAAACACTGAAGAAGAAACTTTTGCAGGATATGTTTATTTAAGGAGGTCTTATGAATAGCTTAATTAATGAATTAATTGATCGGATTGAATCTGAAAGGAACAGACTTTATGAAGATTTTTGCAGTTTGCCTGATTATGAAAAAGAAGGGAAATTGACTTCATATAATAATGTAGATACATACTTTATAGTGCTTGTTAATTTAATTAAAATAGAACTAAATGATGAGTTGCTATCTGATAATGTTACAGAAAAGTATAAAAATCTACGTGATAATTGGTTAGAAAGCATATACTATTGCTTTGGTAGTGATGTTTATGTGTATGAAACAAACCTACCTCAAATTTTAGAGAATTTTAAAGTAATTAAACTTTTCTCTTTTATTTCGACAGTGAATTCAACAACTGTTATTATAGGAGCCAATGGAGTAGGTAAGTCAAGTCTTATAAATGAACTAAGAAAGAATAATATAAATGAGATGTTTATTTTGCCAGCTCAAAAATTATTATATTTTGTCTCTAATGTTTTTGGTCGTAATAGTATTAATAAAGACAAATATATAGAAGACTTGAAAAAAGCAGAAATTAAATATGACACGATTGAAATACGGACCAATAACATCGAGGATGATTTTTCTAGTTCCTTTACCAAAATGATAACGTTATTGGTAAAAGATTATACAAATATTGCAACTCGTAAATCACGAGGAGAAAAAGATTTACATTTAGCTTTATGGGATAGAGTAGAACAGGTTTGGAATCAAATATTACCTGAAATAAAATTTATCCTAGAGCCTGATAATAGAGTTGTTGAAGTTGAAAAAAATGGCTCTAGATATAGTATAAATGGACTTAGTGATGGGGAGCGGTGTATATTGTTTTATATAGGTAATGTCTTTCTTGCTCCAGAAAATAGCTATATTGTTATTGATGAACCAGAAACTTTCCTGAATGCTGCAGTCTATAATGAATTATGGGACTTACTGATATCAGAACGTCCTGACTGTCAATTTATTTTTGCTTCACATAATATGGACTTTGTTCAATCAAGATCAAATGCTACTTATGTGTGGTGTAAGAAATTTGAAGCACCTTATAATTTAGATTATCAATTACTGGAAGATTCACAAGAAATGCCTCTATCACTATTAACTGAAGTATCTGGAGCAAGAAAGCCAATTTTATTTTGTGAAGGAAGTAAAACTAGTATAGATTATCAGATATATTCAAAATTATTTAGTGATTTTTGTTTTGTAAAACCTGTTCAAGGCCACAAGCAAGTTATCCAATATACTAAAGCCTATAATAATTTACAACATTTACATGGTAACACAGCATACGGAATTATCGATAACGACTGGATGGATGAAAGTAGTATTCAAGTGTACAAAGAACAGAACATTTTTGTTCTTCCATTTAATGAAGTAGAGATGATGCTTGTTGATGAAGCAGTTGTGAAGTCATGCTTACCATTTGACGATGATACAGGACAAAAGCGAAAATTTAATAATTTTAAAGATGCGATTATTAGTTCATGTAGAGAGAAAAAAGATAAAATAATAAGTATCGCCTTGAAAAAGAGACTTGATGAATTTATGGAAAGTCATTTTATTGAAAAAAGTGAACCAAATAAATACGATGCTCATGTGTTTTTAGATAGCTTAGCCTCTGAATTTGATGTAGATTCAACATTTAATAAAATTAATTCTATTGTTGAAGTAAGTTTGGCCTCATCTGATTTTTCAAGGATATTAAAGATTTGTAACTTAAAAAAAGAAATAATTGATTATAGAGGAAACACGGAAATAACTCCTAAGTTCAAAGAAAAATCTTTAAGTCGAATTACATTGGATAGTGATTTACAGAAAGAACTACGTCATAAATATTTTGAAGAATTGGAAACAAAACTATTAGACCATTAAATTAATTTTAGATATTTTGGATTAAGTAAAAAGAAAGAAACATTATGGAAACAACACAAACTTCCCAGTCGCTCTACCAGGCCCTGTGGAACTCAGCGGATGTTCTCCGCTCCAAGATGGATGCCAATGACTATAAGTCCTATCTCTTGGGTATGGTCTTTTACAAGTACCTGTCTGACAAGATGCTCTTTTTCGTGGCTGAGACCATGGAAGAGGGGACGGATAGTCTTGAGGATGCCCTTGAGGTCTATCGCAACTACTACGAGGATGCGGACACTCACGAGGATCTCCTCACGGTCATGAAGGATGAACTCAACTATAGTATCAAGCCAGACCTGACTTTTACCGCTCTAGTAGCAAGGGTCAATGAGGGGACTTTCCAGCTGGAAGATCTAGCTCAAGGTTTTCGTGATATCGAGCAAAGCGACGACCTCTATGAAAATCTCTTTGAAGATATTGACCTCTATTCCAAAAAGCTAGGGGCAACTCCGCAAAAGCAAAACCAAACGGTGGCAGCAGTCATGAAAGAGTTGGCTGTGCTAGATGTGGCTGGTCATGCGGGTGATATGTTGGGTGATGCCTATGAGTATCTGATCGGTCAGTTTGCGACTGACTCGGGCAAGAAGGCTGGTGAGTTTTATACACCTCAGCCTGTTGCCAAACTCATGACTCAGATTGCCTTTTTGGATCGTGAAGACCAGCAAGGCTTTACCATCTATGATGCGACCATGGGGTCTGGCTCTCTCTTACTCAATGCCAAGAAATACTCTCATAAACCGCAGACGGTGGTCTACTTCGGTCAGGAGCTCAATACCTCCACTTATAACTTGGCTCGGATGAACATGATTCTACACGGGGTTCCAGTTGAGAACCAATTCCTCCACAATGCCGATACCTTGGATGAAGACTGGCCGACACAGGAACCGACCAACTTTGATGGGGTTCTCATGAACCCTCCATACTCTGCCAAGTGGTCTGCAAGCTCTGGCTTCCTGAATGATCCTCGTTTCTCTCCTTTTGGGAAACTAGCACCTCAGTCCAAGGCTGACTTTGCCTTCCTTTTACATGGTTACTACCACCTCAAGCAAGATAATGGAGTCATGGCTATCGTCCTTCCCCACGGTGTTCTTTTCCGAGGAAATGCGGAAGGAACCATTCGTAAGGCCTTGTTAGAAGAAGGAGCCATTGACACGGTTATCGGTCTTCCTGCCAATATCTTCTTTAATACCAGCATTCCGACCACGGTTATCATTCTCAAAAAGAACCGCACCAATCGTGATGTCTACTTTATCGATGCTTCTAAGGAGTTTGATAAGGGTAAAAACCAGAATATCATGACGGATACCCATATCGAGAAGATTCTGGAAGCCTACAAGTCTCGTGAGGAGATTGACAAGTTTGCCCATCTGGCAAGCTATGAAGAAATCGTCGAAAATGACTACAACCTCAATATCCCTCGTTACGTAGATACCTTTGAAGAAGAAGAAGTCGAGCCGCTGACAGACATCGTCAGCAAGATTAACGAGACCAATGATGATATTGAAAAGCAAACAGCTTCCCTACTTGAAATGCTGAGCCAACTCCACGGAACCACACCAGAAGCCGATGCTGAACTTAAAGAATTTTTGAAAAACTTTAAAGGGTGATGAGTGTAATTGATTCGCTCATATTCCGCTCATTATTCGCTCATATTAAGATACAACTTTGTTTCCATATTTCCTGGGAACTGATAAAAAGCAAGGAGAAACATGGAACAAACTAATCAAAAATACCAGTGTCAACAACTCTGGGCTAGAAACAAATACCTCGTTTTGAGCCATTCCAGCAATATTTACAATGAGATTCGCCAATACTTGAAGAATGAACAGGTGGAGCTGAGCCAGGTTCAAGAACTGATTGACCGTGCCTGTCAAATCCCAGAACACAGGGGTCAGGTTTGCAATGCCTTTCAGCATATTTGGGGCTATTTCAAAAAGAAAGCGACAGATGCTGAGTGCAAGGACTACATGCTCTTGCTGGATCGCTACCGCTTTAGTCAGGCTTCTAAGGAAGATTTAATCGCTAAGACTCGAGACTTGCTGGATCGCTATCCCAATACCTACTTGCAACATTCGACTTTACTGAAAGGAG
>ERZ772971.2342-NODE-2342-length-10443-cov-5.799961_pt1 | contig 10443 bp, 8 predicted proteins | sample MGYA00511943_ERZ772971 | MGnify/ENA primary metagenome ERZ772971 (study PRJEB29015, sample SAMEA2737929) | human oral metagenome | biome: human oral; feature: human-associated habitat; material: dental | place: China | collected 2144 ... | reverse complement strand
TCGTGGGCAACAAAGTTGGCGTGAGTGTATGAGCCGCAGGAGGCTCCCCCTCCCCGCGCCGCCCCACTCGAAGCCGTCTTCCATGTATCGCCCCCCCCGCACCGCAGGAAGCCGCCCTTCACACGCAACGGCCGCAAAGCAAAACCGTCTACCGCTACAGGAGGGCATCCCCCAAAGAAGAACCGTCTTCCATGGACCAGGACCTCACATCCACCCCGTAAGCTTCGTCCGCAACCGCGCCACCGCCTGCGTATGCAGCTGTGACACCCGCGACTCCGTCACCCCCAGCACCTCGCCGATCTCCTTCAGCGTCAGCTCTTCCACATAGTACAGACTCATCAGCAGCCGCTCCCGCTCCGGCAGCCCATCGATTGCCTGCACCAGCGCTTCCCGGAAACGCACATCCTCCAGACGGCGCTCCGGCGTCGGCCCCTCGTCCGGCAGCATCTGCTCGTAGCGGTTTTCCTCGTCATCCTCGCCCGCCGCATCCTCAAAATATACCAGCTGCGATCCCTTCGCCGACGAAAGCAGACGCTGATACTCTTCCAGCGACATCTGCAGCTCGTCTGCAATCTCGCGCTCCGAGGCCGGGCGGCCATGACGCTGCTCGATGCTGTGAATCGCCTGCTCGATGCTGCGCTGGTTCCTGCGCACCGAACGCGGCATCCAGTCCGCATTGCGCAGCTCGTCCAGCATGGCGCCCCGTACCCGCTGCATCGCAAAGGTATCGAACTGCACCCCCATGCCGGCGTCGAAGCGTGACACCGCATCCACCAGGCCAATCAGCCCCGCCTGCACCAGATCATCCAGCTCGATGCTGGACGGCAGACGCGACGCCATCTGCACCGCCACCCGCCGCACCATCTTGCCATAGCGTTCGATGACGGTATCGCGATCGAGCGTTCCCCGCGGGGTATACATCGACTGTTTCTCCGTATTCAATGCGCCACCCCACCTGCAGAATCACGGCCGTCCAGCGCCGGCATGCCCGCGCCCGACCAGGAAGTCCATTGAAACTGGGCCAGCTCGGCCAGCGACAGGCCCGACCAGGTTCGCAACCCGGCCTCGTCCCGGCAGCTGCCCACCACGATATCGAGCTGCACGCTCAGAAAACGGCGCGTGCAGCCCGCCAGATTCAGAAAGGTCTCGCGCCCCCGCGCCGCCTGTTCCACATCCGCAAACAGCACACCAAAGCGCCGGAGGCCGGTGGTGGCCGCCATGTGCTTGATCTCTGCATACTGGGCCATCATGGCATCGCGCCGGTGGCTCAGGATGAGCAGCAGCCGGTCCCCGCCCTGCGCCTGCACCCAGCGTGCCATTTCCAGCGGATCGTCCAGCCAGAACAGCAGCGTGGTGGAACCCGGCAGACCGCCCCCAGCAGCCGGACCGTCCGGAAGCCGCAGCGCTCCCTGTGCTTCCGACGGATGTTCGGCCAGCCAGCGATGCAGGGCCGGACGGTCCAGTACCTGCACCTGGCTGTCCCCCGGCGCCATGCCTGCCGCCATGTCCGCCACGACGCGGCGTGCCTGGGTCTGGGGCACCAGGCACCCGGCCGGAATCAGCGGTGCATGTTCCGTCCGGAACAGCCGCCGCAATCCGGCCGCCTGATCCACGGCCACATCAAACATGGGCATCCTCGAACAGGTTGCGCATTTCGCTGTCCGTCATTTTCAGGGCGGTGAAGCGCGACACGGTTTTCCGGTCCAGCGCCAGTCCGACCAGCCGGCTGAAATCCACCGCGTGATAGTCTTCCGGCACCCGCTGGCCGTCGGCATAGCCCAGCAGCGGCAGCCGGTGACGCACCAGCGCATCCAGACAGGCTCCCAGCCCCACGGCCTCATCCACCTTCGACAGCAGCACACCGGCCGTATCACGCGCACTGAAGGCGCCCAGCACCTCCTCGATGCTGCCCGGCTGCGCGGCCGCATTCATCACCAGCACGCGCCGCACCTGCGACACTTCCAGTGCCGAGGTCAGCTGCGACACCCGGTCGTCCCGCTGGCCGATACCCGCGGTGTCGATCAGCACCAGCCGGCTCTGCTCATGTTCCTTCAGCAGCTGCTGCAGCACGTCGCGGTCCTGTGCCACCTGCACGGGCACCCCGAGCATCCGGCCAAAGGCGCGCAACTGTTCCTGTGCACCGATCCGGTACACATCCGCCGTGATCAGAGCCAGCGAGCGCGGCCCATGGCGCAACACATGATGCGCCGCAATTTTTGCAATGCTGGTGGTCTTGCCCACACCGGTCGGCCCGATCAGGGCAAATACACCACCCTCGTCGAACAGGGTACGCTCACCCTCCACCACCTGCCCCGCCCCGCGGTTGACGCTGGCCAGCGCGCGCATCAGCATCTGGCGCAGCCATTCGTCGGCCTGTGCCTCGGCATAGTCGGCCGGCAGCAGTTCCACCAGGGTACGCGCCAGCGCGGGCGAGAACTGGCAGCCCAGCAGGTTGCGCAGCAGCCGCATCTGCCCCGGGCGACGACGGGTGGCCTCGAACCAGCCGGGCCCATCATGAGCCGTCCAGCCTGCCTGCCCTGCGGGCAGCTCACCGGTGCCCGACAGTTCGGACGGCAGCGTGATCGACGGCCAGTCGCCCAGCCCGCCTGCCAGCGTGGACGCCAGCGACAGCGGCGAAGCCTCACCAAATCCGGTCATGGCCGTACCAGGCTGAACCAGACCGGCCTGCGCACCCGATACGCCCTGCACCGAGCCCGGCAATACCGCTGCCGCCCCCGATACCTGGGCTGCAGCGGCCTGCGACATCAGCGCAGCGTCCACATCATGCCACAGCGCACGGCGACGCAGACGGCCCATGCCGAGCATGCGGCGCGCCGAATCGACCATCTGCCACAGGCGCGAACGCGGCTGGCGCGCCGCATGGGCGGCCGCTTCGGCCGCGTGATCGGCATACCCGCGCAGAATGGCCGGTGCTGTCGCACCAGCACCAGCACCAGCGGATTGTGTACCAGCAGGTCGTGCACCAGCCGGCTGCGTACCAACCGGTTGCGCACCAACCGATTGCGCGCCGGCAGACTGGGCCATGCCGGGCTGCAGAAAACCGGCAGGCTGCGAGCCGGAAGATTGCGCGTCAGGCGCCTGGGCACCAGCCACCGGGGCACCGGAAGGCTGCTTCATCACCGTGGCACCTGCACCCTGCCCCGGCATCTGCAGTGCCGACAGGTCGATGGGAATACCCTGGCGCTGCTGTTCCAGCAGCGCCGCAAAATCCGGCACATCCATGGCCGGGGTGATGCCTGCCGCCGGCGCCGTCACCGATGAAGCATTTTCCGCCCGCTGCTGCTCGCGCACGCGCTGGAAATCCAGCGTGCTGAGCGGCATGCCGGCGGCAATATCAGGCAAGGCCCCCGGCACAGGCGATGCCGCTTCAGGAGCGCCCGCAACGATGGACGCATCTGTCGCCGATGGCTGCATCGAAGTATCGTTGTCGTTGGCCGTAGCGGCCAGACTGCCGTTCTGGCTGTCTGCTGCCCGGACGCTTTCCGCAACGGGTGCCGGTGATCCCACCGGTTCGGCCACGACCTCGTCATTGGCCGCAGCCAGCGTGACGCTGTTGGCGGCGGCCGCCAGATAGTCTGCCACGGGTGCAGCGGGCATCAGCGGGGCAACGGCAGTCCCCACAACTGCCATGGTTTCTTCCGCTGTTTGGGTGGGCGTTGCCATATCGGCTTCGGCCTGACGCTTGCGACGACCCTTCACACCCCGCGGGGTACGGCCCGGCGGTATCGCAGCACCCGTGCCCTCTGCTGCTGCAGTGGCAGCAGCCTTCGTGTCCCTGCCAGCTTCAGCTGGGGAATTCTGCGCTATATCGGCCTGGGGGGCGGAGCCCACGCCTGTCATGCCTGCATCGTACCCGGCTGCCGGCACGGAGGCTGCCGTATCCGGCCGTGATTCCGCTGCAGGCCCCCCGGTTGTCCGCAATTCGGCAGCACGCCCCACCTGTGCCATTGCCGTCCGCGTCTGCGCAGCAGCAGAAGCAGCGGGAGCCGAAGCAGCAGGGGCGGCAGGGGCCGAAGCAGCGGCAGGCGAAGCCCCCGCTGCCGGTGCCTGCGCCGCGGTTCTGGCCGCCAGTGCATTGATGCTGGCCGACACCTGGGCCAGCGCCTGCCGGCGGCGCGCCGAGCGGGCTATCGGCACCACCACGGTCACCTGGACTTCATCACCCACGGCGCCGCTGTCCAGAATGTCCACTTCGGCACCGAAGCGGGCCTTGGCCAGGGCGATGGCCTCACGCATGGTGCGGCCATTGAAGGTCATGGTTTTCATCGATTGCTCCCGATCAGATGACCGATACGGATGGTGTGGGTGTCAGGAATTTCTGCATGCGCCAGCACGCGCAGACGGGGGGCGGCCTTGCGGACCATGGCGGCCACCTGCGGACGGATGCGGTCCGGCACCAGCAGGCAGGCGGGTTGTCCCATGGCTTCCTGCTGCTGGCAGATGCGGGCGGCCTCGGTTGCCAGAAAATCGGCCACCGACGGGTCGAGCGCGCCGTTGGAACCCGGGCCGAACGACTGCATCAGCAGTGATTCCAGCGCCGGATCGAGCGCCACCACCGACAGGTCGGACACCGGCCCGAATATCCCCTGCACGATGGCCGGCGCCAGCGAAACGCGCACCTCGCGGGTCAGCTCGGCCGGGTCCTGGATCTTCGCGCCGTGCTCGGCCAGCGATTCGACGATGGATTTCAGGTCGCGAATGTGCACCGACTCTTCCAGCAGGTTCTGCAGCACGCGCTGGAATGCCGGCACCGGCACCAGCTTGGGCACCACCTCTTCCACCAGCTTCGGCGCATACTGCGACAGGTGGTCGAGCAGCTGCTGCACTTCGCCACGACCCAGCAGGCGCCAGGCATACATCTGCATCAGGTGGTGCAGGTGCGTGGCCACCACGGTAGAGGCGTCCACCACCGTGTAGCCCGAGGCCTGTGCCATGTCCTTTTCGGAGGGCTGGATCCAGTACGCATTCAGGCCAAAGGCCGGATCGCGCGTGGGCATGCCATTGAGGCGCACGTCCGCATGCCCCGGGTCGATGGCCAGCCACATGCCCGGCCAGGCTTCGCCGCTGCCCACCGTCACTCCCTTGAGGCCAATGCGGTAGCTGTTCGGACGCAGGTCCAGCTGGTCGCGCACATGCACCGGCGGCGGCAGGAAGCCGATTTCCTGCGCAAACTTGCGCCGCACCCCCTTGATGCGCATCAGCAGGTCGCCACCGCTGTCCTTGTCCACCAGCTGGATCAGCTTGTAGCCCACTTCCAGGCTGAGAATGTCCACCGGCTGCACGTCTTCCCAGGTGGCATCGCCCTCACCCGCAGCTGCCGGCTTGACTTCTTCGGCCGTCTCCGGCCGGGCGCGCGCGGCCACCGACAGTTTGAACGACACATAGCCCAGCATGGCCGCCAGTGACAGGAACGCAATGTGCGGCATGCCCGGGATCAGCCCCAGCACACCCACGATCAGCGCCACCAGGCCCAGCGCCCGCGGCAGCGAGAACAGCTGGCTGGCAATCTGTTTGCCGATGTCGTCACTGCCATCCCCCACGCGGGAGACCAGCAGGCCGGCCGCCACGGAAATGACCAGCGACGGCACCTGCGCCACCAGCGCATCCCCGATGGCCAGCAGCACATAGTTGTTGGCGGCGGTGGCCACGGGCAGGTTGTGCTGCACCACCCCGATGATCAGGCCGCCCACCAGGTTGATGACCAGAATCAGGATGCTGGCTATGGCATCGCCCCGCACGAACTTGGACGCACCGTCCATCGAGCCGTAGAAATCGGCCTCGCGGCTCACTTCCTGCCGGCGACGACGGGCCTCGGTCTGGTCGATCTGCCCGGCATTGAGGTCGGCATCGATGGCCATCTGCTTGCCGGGCATGGCATCCAGGGCAAAGCGGGCCGACACCTCGGCAATGCGGCCGGCGCCCTTGGTCACCACCATGAAGTTGATGACGGTCAGGATGGCAAACACGATGATCCCCACCGCATAATTGCCGCCGATCAGGAAGCTGGCAAAGGCCTCGATCACCTTGCCGGCCGCATCGGTGCCGGTATGGCCGTACATCAGCACGGCACGCGTGGAAGCCACGCTCAGCGACAGACGCATCAGCGTGGTGACCAGCAGCACGGTCGGGAACACCGCAAAATCCAGCGCCTTCACCGTGTACACCGCCACCAGCAGCACCAGCAGCGAGGAGGCAATATTGAAGGTGAACAGAAAATCGAGCACCGGTGCCGGCAGCGGCAGCAGCATCATGGCCAGCACCACCACCGCCAGCATCGGCACGGCCAGCGACGACACCGGTGGCAGCGGCACCTCCTGGCCGGCAATGCGCAGCTGGGTGGGCAGACGGAAGCGGGCCCTGCCCCCTCCCATGCCCTGGCTGCTCTCGATCAATGGCGCACTCATGCGTCTTCACCCTTTCCTGAATACTTCGGATCCATCTCCGCCGGTACCGGCAGGTCCACGGGCTCGGCCGGCGGCGCCGAGCGGCCCGGTACCCAGCGCCGGAGCTGGTACACATAGACGAGCACCTGGGCCACGGCCACATACAGGGCCTGCGGGATCTCCTGATCGAGTTCCACGTGGGCGTACAGGGCACGGGCCAGGGGCGGTGCCGACAGTACCGGCACCCCGGACTCCCGGGCCAGGGCCTGGATGCGCATGGCCAGTTCATCCAGCCCCTTGGCCACCACGCGCGGCGCCCCCCCGGCTGCCTCGTCATAACGGATTGCCACCGCATAATGCGTCGGGTTGACCACCACGATGTCGGCCGATGGGACCGCCGACAGCATCCGCCGACGAGCGGCCTCACGCTGTCGCGAACGGATCTGTCCCTTGAGCTGGGGGTCCCCTTCCGACTCGCGGTGCTCGCGCTTCAGCTCGTCACGGGTCATGCGCAGGTCGGCCCGGTGGCGGAACCACTGGAACGGCACATCGAACAGCGCCAGCCCGAAGAGCAGCATCAGCAGCAGGCCCAGCCCGCCCGTCACCAGCGACATGGCCTCGCCGGTGGCACCGGCCAGACGGCCCGCGTGGGAAAGGGCCGCAAAGGCGGGAAAACGGTCGCTCACATACCAGCTGCCGATGGCCCCCAGCAGACTGGCCAGCAGCGCCAGCTTCAGGAACTCGACCAGGTTGCGCAGCGAGAAGATGCGCTTGAGGCCCCCCATCGGGTTGAGCCGGGAGGGTTTGACGCCCAGCGCCTTGAAGGCGAGGTTGAAACCGCCCGGAATGGTGCTGGCCGCAATGGCGGCCGCACAGACGGAGAGGAGAATGACCAGCACCCGCCAGCCCAGCGCACCGAAGTGGGCCAGCACCGGCTGCAGGGCATCCAGAAAATGCGCCCGTACCTGCCCGTCGAAGGCAAAGGTGCTGGCCATCAGCCGGCGCGTGCCTGCGGCCAGCGACGGCCCCATCATCACCAGCGTGCCGATGCCCGCAGCCATCACCAGCAGATGGGCGGCATCCCGCGAACGCGGGACGTTACCCTCCTGGCGCGCCTGTTGCAGGCGCTTCTCGGAGGCGGGTAACTGGCGGTCTTCCTTGCTGGTCTCGGCCATCGGGCAGGCAGGCTTGCATGAAACGAAGCTGCATTATCGACAGCAGGCCGATATTCCGGTGTCTCGATAAAACCGGGGAAAATCAGGGGTTTCCGGTCAGGATGCCGCGAACGGACCACCGCCCCCGACCGGTGGTCTCGGACATCCGCAAGTCAGGGCTTCGATGCGGCCGGGGCGGGTTCGGCCGGCAGGGCCGGCTTCGCAGCCCCTACCGTCGCCGCATTCTGGATGCTCTGCGTGGCGCTTTCCACATCGGACGTGGTGACCTCGGTACCCGACAGGATGCGGGCCTGGGCTTCTTCATTGAGCACCACGATGGCGATGCGGCGGTTCATCGGGTCGTTGGGATTTTCCTTCACCAGCGGCACCACCGGCCCCAGCCCCTGCACGCGCAGCACCTTGTCCGGCGCAAGGCCCCCCAGTACCAGCTCCCGGCGTGAGGAGTTGGCCCGCTCGGTGGACAGTTCCCAGTTGGAGTAGCCCCCGGTGGCTCCACCCGAATACGGCGTGGCATCGGTATGGCCGCTCAGGCTGATGGGGTTTTCCACGTCGTTGAGCAGCTTGCCGATGGTGCGCATCAGCTCACGCATCTGCGGCGACAGCACCGTGCTCTTGCCCGAAGCAAAGAGCGGCTTCCTGTTCGCATCGACGATCTGGATGGACAGGCCGTCCACCGTCATTTCCAGCCGGATCTGGTCCCGCAGGGCCTCCAGGGCCGGCACCTTCATGATGGATGCCTCCAGCCGCTCCTTGAGCTTCTGCAGCTTCACATCCTTCTTTTTGTCCTTGCCTTTCGTGATGCCCTTGTTGACCTGGCCATCCTTGCGGGTCAGGTCGGTACCGCCGCCGGGCACCGGCGCCGTGGCGTCCCCCACGCCGGCGCCGCCGATCAGCGACAGCTTCAGCGGCTGCTGGAAGTATTCGGAAATGCCCTTCAGGGTATTTTCACTGGCCGAGCTGAGCAGCCACATCAGCAGGAAGAAGGCCATCATGGCCGTCACGAAGTCGGCGTAGGCAATTTTCCAGGCGCCGCCATGGTGTCCATGGCCGCCCTTCTTGATCCGCTTGATGACGATCGGCTGTACTTTCTTTCCGGCGGGGCCCGACATGGCTCATGCCCTCTTCTGCTTGACGTGACCTTCCAGCTCGGCAAAGTTGGGGCGCTCGGTGGAATACAGCACCTTGCGGCCGAACTCCACGCAGATGGCCGGTGCATAACCCTGCATGCTGGCCAGCAGCACCACCTTCACGCACTGCAGTTCCTTGCCGGCCTCGTTGGTTTTCTGCGCCAGAATGTCGGCCAGCGGACCGATGAAGCCATACGACAGCAGAATGCCCAGGAAGGTCCCCACCAGCGCGTGCGCAATCATCTCGCCCAGAATGGCCGGAGGCTGGCCCACCGAGCCCATGGTGTGCACCACGCCCATCACGGCCGCCACGATCCCGAAGGCCGGAAGGCCGTCGGCCATCTTCTGGATGGAATGGGCCGGCACCATCGCCTCGTGATGGTGGGTCTCCATTTCATTGTCCATGAGGTTCTCGATCTCCAGCGCATTGAGGTTGCCGGAAATCATCATCCGCAGATAATCGGTGACGAACTCGATGAGATGGTGGTCGGCCAGCAGTTCGGGGTAACGGGTGAACAGCGGGCTGCTCTCGGGCTGTTCGACATCGTTCTCGATGGCCATCAGGCCCTCTTTCCGGGCCTTGGTGAGGATGTCGTAGAGCATGGCCATGACCGACAGGTAGCGCTCCTTGGTGTATTTGGAGCCCTTGAAGGCGGCGGGGATGGCCCCCATGGCAGCCTTCAGGTCCTTGCCGGGGTTGGCCACGATGAACGCGCCGAAGGCGGCGCCGCCGATCATCAGCAGTTCCAGGGGCTGGAACAGGGCGCCGATGTGTCCGCCTGCCATGGCGTAGCCGCCAATGACGGAGCCCACCACTACGATGTATCCGATGATGACAAACATGCTGTGTTTCCCTTGACTGGTTCACGCCGGGCCGGGGCCGGGCGCTCTCCCTCTTTTCGGACGATGGCGGGCATTCTTGAGGCAGGCAGCCGCGGGTGGCAGGGGGAGCGGCCAGACGGACGGTTTGTGGCGCCTTGAGGCATGGGGAGCGTGAGGGATGCCCTTCCCCGTACCGCTTCTCAAGCTCGTACACCACGACTCCGGCCATACCGGCGAAAGGATTTATCCCTGAGCCAGCCCCTGATCTGTGAGCCATGGCACCTGATGGACAGTATCGGTAGAATGGGCGGCTGGTCGGGTTAGCCAGCCTTCGGCCCACATCCCCGGAACGACGTCATGATCACCAGTCTGCGGTTATCCAACTTTGGCCCCCTGTCATCCATCCAGTGGGATGGGCTTGGCAGAATCAATCTGGTCATCGGCAGCAATGGGAGCGGCAAGACCTTTCTGCTGAAGGCCATTTATGCAAGCCTTCGGACGCTGGAGGAGTACCGGCGGGGCAACGAGTAGCGCACGGCGCCGGAGATTCTTGCCGACAGGCTGTACTGGACATTCCAGGCGGAAAGGATCGGGGATCTGGTCACCCGGGGCTCAGCCGCCCCCCTGAAAAGCCACGTCAGCATCGATGGCCATGACTTCGTCTATGGCTTCGGCAGGGAAACCACGCGCCAGATTTCTTCGCTGGAAAATCACGTTGCGCCACGCAGCAGCAATTCCGTATTCCTGCCTGCCAAGGAAGTTCTGTCGTTGCACCAGATCATCCTGAAGTCGCGGGAGCAGGACCGCGCCTTTGGTTTCGATGACACCTACTTCGACCTTGCCAGGGCACTGCGCATTACCCTTGTGATTCCCCACATCTTTGATCACATGGACATTCCCAGAACGATGTCATCA
>ERZ772971.2337-NODE-2337-length-10449-cov-5.380027_pt1 | contig 10449 bp, 10 predicted proteins | sample MGYA00511943_ERZ772971 | MGnify/ENA primary metagenome ERZ772971 (study PRJEB29015, sample SAMEA2737929) | human oral metagenome | biome: human oral; feature: human-associated habitat; material: dental | place: China | collected 2144 ... | reverse complement strand
ATTTGGTGCCGGCTATGTACCGCGCAAGGACTTGCTCCTTGAAGCATTCTATACTTTCGATGCGAAGGGCACTAATAAACGAGACACTTTATATGGTAGTGAAAGCTTTAAGTTAGGCGATTATACACGAATTCAAGGGACCTACAGGTTCTAATGTTCAGTCTGTAAACAGGCAGAAAGGTTACAAATATGGAAAATTTAAATTATGTCATTCACTTATTTCATAGTGGTGGGTATGTAATGTATCCATTGTTACTCTTGTCTTTCATGGTTATCGCTATAGCTGCAGAACGTGCTTTCTTCTATCGTAAGTATGCAGGCAAAACATTTGTTGTAACTCATGCAGTAAATGAATTCGCAAAACTACAACGTTGGGATGAAATCGATAAAGTAATTAAAGAGAACCCTTCTATTGCAAGTCGTATTGCGGAAGCAGGTTTAAAAAATGATTCTAGCGAAGAAGCAATGAAGACCGCTTTTGCTGATCAAATGGGGGTTGATGCAGTTGGTTTCCGAAAATATATGGACTACTTAAGTGCAACAGTTACAATTTCTCCATTATTGGGCTTGCTTGGTACAGTAACAGGTATGATTGGCTCTTTCAGTATCCTTGACTCCGGTGCGGGTGCATCTGCCATTACTGGTGGTGTAGGTGAGGCGCTTATCGCGACAGCATCTGGCTTATGTGTGGCCATAATGGCATTTATCGTTTACACAATTTTTAGTCATCGTTTGGACTCCATTATTAACCAAATTGAAAATATGTGTGTAAATATAGTTACAGCTAAACGAGAAGGGTGGAAATAGTTATGAACTTGCAAAGCTTTCGTATGAAAACTAAGCCGGAATTCATGATCATTCCAATGATTGATATCATTTTCTTCTTGTTGGTATTCTTCATGATGAACAGCTTGCAAACAGTGGCTCAAAAAGCCTTGTCTGTACAATTACCACAGGCTACTAGTGCTTCTGCACCAGCTCAATTACCAGTGGTTTTAACATTAGATGCGGAGGGTCATATTACGATTGATAACAAGCCAATGAGCATTGACGATGCTGAGGCAATGGTAAAACAACGTATCCAAGAAAACCCTAATGCTAGTGTTATCTTACAAGCCGATAAACGAGCGGCTCATGGTCAAGTAGTAGCGATTATGGACATGTTAAAACAATCTGGCGTTAAACGCTTAGCTATTGCAGCTGAACAGAAAGGATAACTATGGGACTAGGCATATCATGGAAAAAAGCAGCCATTATATCCGCCGTAGTTCATCTTATTGCTCTCTTTATTGCTGTAATCTTTTTTGTAGTGGTTCCAGCCATTCAAGAAATGGATACCTATGAAATCGACCTCACACAAAGTGTGCTCGATGATGGTGGCAGTGGACATGCTGGTGGTGGCGGAGGTAACAGAGCCGATCTGTTCCCAAAACCATTGTCAGCAGATGAAGTAGCGGCAAGAACAAAGGCTGTTGTAGCAAATGTTGAACCATCTACAGCAACAGATATTCCTGATGCAGTAGATGTGGCAGCTAAAGCAAGTGAAAATAAAGGCAATACATCCGGTGATAATTCCGCTGTTGGTGGCACAGGCCCTGGATCAGGTGGCGGTTCTGGTGGCGGTCATGGTACCGGTGAAGGTACTGGCGTTGGAGATGGTAGAGGCCATGGTACTGGTACAGGTGATGGTACCGGTGAAGGTGATGGTCATGGTACAGGTAAAGCAGCGTTCAATGTAGAGGGGTTTTATGCAGCTGTAGATAGCCAAAAACAAATTCCTTATGCGGCTATTAAACGTAAAATGAACGTAGATGTTACAATTAATGTAATGGCTAAATTAGATACTAATGGTAATTTAATAGACGTTTATCCAACTAGTGGTGGGGATGAGATATTTTTAGAAGCGGCTCTTGATGCAGTGCGACGAGCGACTCCGTATCCAAATGAAACAGGGGATATACAACCAGTAGAAGTTCCTGTACACTTTGTAGTACAGGCTGATGGCGAAGACGAAGAAGAATAAATATATTTAAGTAATAAAGGAGATCATTATGAAATCTATTATTTTATATTCTTCCCTAACGGGAAATACAAAAAGCGTAGCGGAAGCAATGGCTTCCGTTATGCCTGAAGGTACACCTTGCGTTCCTGTAAAAGATGCACCTGAAAATTTAGCTGATTATGATACAGTATTCGTAGGTTTCTGGGTGGATCGAGGTACAGCGAATAAAGAAGCGGCAAAATTGATTGAAACTTTAAAAAATCCTAATGTGGTATTCTTTGCTACATTAGGTATGTATGCTGATTCTGATCATGCTCGTGAAAGTATCGAGAAAGCTTCTGAATTATTGCCTAACAAAGAAGCTCTTGTAGACGGCTTCGTATGCCAAGGTAAAATCGATCCTAAAGTAATCGAAATGATGTATAAAATGTTTCCACCTGGATCTGCACATGGGCAAAGCCCAGAGCGCGATGCGTTACATAAAGCAGCGGAAACTCATCCAGATGAACAAGACTTTGCAAATGCAAAAGAATTTACAAAATCTGTACTTGCAAAGTTGCAAGCCTAATTTCTGAAAGGGGATTGGAGTATGAGTTTAGCAAGTTTCTTTGAGTCCATTCCGGAGAAGCAGCGAAACCTACAACTAGGTTTAGAATGCGATAATCCGATGAGTGGTGCATTTCCTCATAAACGTGTTGTTCATGCAGGTCTCAATGGTACGCTCGTTTCTCCAAAAGAAACGCAAGCCGTTTGGGATACAGTAATGAACGGGGCTCCTAAAAAGGGCGAAATGCAATGCGCTTACATTCATATTCCGTTTTGTAAGACAAAATGCACATATTGTGGATTCTTCCAAAACGGTACGAGTCAAAGTGTTGAAGACCAATATATTGATGGTCTAATTAGTGAATTAAAGCTCGCTAGTGAGCGTCCGAGATTAAAAGATGGTTTAATCCATGCCGTGTTTATCGGCGGTGGCACACCAACATCTTTATCTCCTACAAACTCTGAAAGACTGCTCAAAGCAATTAAAGCGTACTTGCCATTGGCAAATGATTACGAACTTACCTTAGAAGGTCGTATTCACGATTTAATTCCTGAAAATCTTGAAGTTTGGATGGCAAACGGTGTTAACCGTATGTCCATCGGCGTACAATCTTTTAATACAGAAGTACGTCAAATGGTAGGTCGTTTAGATACGAAAGAAACCGTATTAGAACGGCTAGCAGCTTTGAAAGCTTATGGTCAATGCTCTGTTGTTATTGACTTGATCTATGGTTTACCTGGTCAAACTATGGAGGTTTGGGAACAAGACTTAGCAGATTTGGTAAGTTCTGGCGTAGATGGTGCGGATCTATATCAATTAAATGTATTTGATGGTAGTGATCTCAATAAAGACATTACAAACGGCAAAGTTCCAGCTGCAGCCACAACCGCGATGCAAGGTGAGATGTTTGAATTCGGTCGTAAATACCTTGATGAACGCTCCTATCGTCGATTGAGTGCCGCTCACTGGAGTGCTAATAATCGTGAACGTAGCTTGTATAACACTTTAGCTAAATCGGGCGTTTCAATGTTCCCATTTGGCAGTGGTGCAGGTGGTAACGTCGACGGTTATGGTATGATGTTACATCGTGCATTAAAACCATACGAAGATATGGTTACCCGCGGTGAAAAACCATTTATGGCCCTTATGAAACAAAGTGATTTACAACCTATCGTAAACCAAGTAGTAAGTCAATTAGAACAAGGGTTCCTCAATATTATGAGTTTAGTAAAACTGGATTCAAGACTAGATGAATTGAACTGGCTCTATAAATTATGGGAAAAACGCGGTCTTGTTGCCTATAATGGTTTACTTTATAAATTGACTGCAGCAGGTGAATTCTGGACTGTAAATCTTACACAAAGTACATTAGAAGCCGTTGAATATATCCTGACTGGTAAGAACTCCTTTGCTGTAGAAGCAGTAGCTGCACAAGATACAAAAACAACTTCTAAAGACAATCCTAATCAAGAGGTACGTGGCATTGGTCAAGGTAAAGCTAATATTTCTGTGCCAACTGATGAAGATTCTGAAGCCCAACGTAAAGAAGCTCTCATTGCTAAGGCGAAAGCTGAAATTGCAAAGAGCGGTGCTTCTGGGGAAGCAGCAGAACGAATGGTACTAGCTATGTACAATTTGAGTGCTGATGAGATTGAATATATGATGGAGCGTATGATGTCTTAAACTGTTATGTTACACCTCAATTCTAACAACCTCTTCCAATAACCAACATATAATATACAAGACATATTACGTGACATATACGTACTATTTGTAGTACAGAGTAACCCCAGACGAGTGTCTGGGGTTTACTTTTTATAGAGCGAAAGGTATTCTGTAGGTATAAGACTTACATGACTTTAAAAAGTATAACAATAGATGTATAAGAATAGATGTATAAGTCTATAAGGACAATAAAAAACAAATTGTTGTTAAAGTCATAAACCCATAAGTAAGATAGTGAATCTATAAGATGTGAAGTGATATGGCTTGTATAGCTAATAAAAGGTTTAGGAGGTTAGTATGAGTATATTTCCTCAAAAAAATATAGATATCGTAGGCATCGGTGCTAGTACATTAGACCGTTTTATAGTTGTGGATCATTATCCAACGGGCCGTGAGGTACAGCAAGTCGTATCGTCTACTACCGATGGTGGTGGACCAGTGGCTACAGCACTAGCGGTGGCCGGAAAATATGGTGCTTGTACGGCTATGATTGATAGTATCGGTGACGATATGGTAGGTCGTCACATATTAGATGACTTTGAAAAATACAATGTTAATACAAATGCAATTCAAGTTGAAAGAGGTGCTAAGAGTGGTGTTGCCACAATTCTTGTAAAACAAAGCACTGGTGAGCGTGCTGTATTTTTTGAACGATCTACTGCAACTGAGCCCGATTTTTTAGAGGTTCATAAGCATTTGATAGAAGACGCTTATATTTTGCATATTAATGGTCGACATCGCCAACTCATGCGTTCTGCTATGGCTGTAGCGAAAGAGGCAGGGACTATCATTTCTTTAGATGGTGGTGCTCAGCGTTACGATGAAGATATGAAGGCTATTACAGAAGATAGTCATATTGTTATCGTAGCTCGCGACTATGCTGAAAAATATACGGGCGCAACTAATTTAGAAGATGCTTGTCGTATCATTCATGACCGTGGTGCTTTAATTGCAGGTGTTACGGATGGGGCTAATGGTAGCTATTTTGTATGGCCTGATGGTACAGCGTATCGTTGTGAGCCATTCCCGCAGAAAAGTATAGTAGATACTACGGGGGCAGGGGATAGCTTTCATGGTGCTTTTTTAGCTAATTTAGCACATATAATTAATCATATGAAGGGGCAAGAAACGATTTCAACGAGTAAGTCTCACGGTGCATCTATACGTGCTGTAGAGTTGCTCAAACATTGTGCGCACTCCGATTTGGAGAAGGCCGCTATTTTTGCATCTGCGGTAGCTTCTTTAAATACACAAGGCATAGGCGGGCGAAGTCCACTACCAACGTTACAGTCAGTGCAGGAACTTATAGGATAGGACTACGGTTATGTGGCAAAATATTTCAAAAAATCAAGTTCAGCAATATATGCAACAAAATCCTTATCGTCTATTAGCCCTTAGCTTTTTGGCTGCCATGACTATAGGGACGATATTACTTATGTTGCCCATATCAAATGCTCAAAGCAATAGTACAACGCTTGTGGATGCAGCTTTTACCGCAGTATCTTGTGTTTCTGTAACAGGCTTGGCGACAGTAGATACCTATTATCATTGGTCCTTGTTTGGCAAAATCGTCATGGTAATCCTTATCCAATTAGGTGGATTGGGGATTGTTTCGTTTACCACTATTATTGCTCTAGTATTAGGGCGACGGGTAGGTCTAAAAAATCGCGTGCTTTTGTCAGAGGATGTAGGGCAAGATGGCATGAAAGGGCTTCTACATATTACGAAGAAACTAACTATTTATACCTTCTGTGTTGAAATTATTGGTGGTATTATCTATACCATTCAGCTATATCCCTATATTGGTGATGCTGCTTTATATACGGGGATTATGCAATCTATTTCCAGCTTTTGTAACGCAGGATTTATATTCTTTGATAATGATCTACCTTATGCCATGGTGGGCGATGTATTATTTAATATAAATACAATGGCCCTTATTGTAATAGGTGGTTTCGGATATCTCGCAACCTTTGATATTTGGTCGCATCGCAAGCTACGACGTTTTGTAGATTTAAAACTACACACAAAAATAATGTTAGTTGGCACAACGGTGCTCATCCTTTTAGGGACTATTATTTTCTTGGGAGTTGAGTGGGCGAATCCCAAAACTTTTGGTCCTTTACCTATATGGAATAAGGTCATGGCTGCTCTATTTCAATCGATTACCCCTCGTACGGCAGGTCTTGCAACTGTAGATTATAATGATTTACATCCCATAACTCTGTTTATTACCATCATTTTTATGTTTATCGGGGCAGGTCCTAACTCCACAGGAGGCGGTGTTAAAATTAGTACTATTGCTGTCGCTTTTCTAGCATCGCGTACATTATTTAATAACCGTCCTGATACAGAGATTTTTGAACGTCGTATTTCGTTGCTTACTGTCCTTAAGGCAAATGGGATAATCTTTTTATCCATCCTTCTTGTTTTGCTTGCTACTTGTTATTTGGCTTGGGATGAGCCGTATAACTTTATTCGACTACTTTTTGAGGTAACCTCTGCCTTTGGGACCGTAGGTCTTTCGACGGGGATTACACCTGATTTATCTGAAAGTAGTAAATGGGTGTTGATGCTTGTCATGTTTACGGGTCGTGTAGGGGTTATGACTGTTATTGGTACTTGGGCGTTAAGAACGGCACCGACTAAACCAATTAGCTATGCAGAAGAGCGTGTATTGTTATAAAAACAGATTAGATTGAATATAAAAGGGGGCATATATGAAACATAAAACGATAGCAGTAATAGGTCTTGGTCAATTTGGTGGCACTGTTGCCAAGATGTTAGCTTCCATGGATCATGAGGTATTAGGTGTAGATATTGATCCAGAAGTTGTACAGAAAATTTCACCATTTATAACACATGCTATAGTTGCAGATACAACTGATGAAGAGGCAATCAAAGCATTGGCGCTAAGCCAGTTTGATATGGTTGTTGTGGCTATAGGTGGCAATCTTCAAGCTAATTTAATGACAGCTATGCTTCTTAAAGAGTTAGATGCACCTAAAATTGTGGCCAAGGCTGAAAATAATATACAAGGTAAAATGCTTCATAAAATAGGTGTAGATCAAGTGATTTACCCTGAATATGATATGGCATTACGCCTTGTACAATTTTTAACTAGAGATCATGTAATGGATTATTTGCAACTATCTAAAAATATTAGTCTCATAGAAGTTAAAGTACCGTCATTCTTGGTGGGGGCTAATTTAAAGGACTCCAATCTGCGTGAGAAATATAATCTTAATGCAGTAGGCATAAGACGCGGTGAGGATTTAGAAGTTCCACCAAACCCGATTACCATTCTCGGTGAAGATGATAAATTATTAGTCATTGGGAATAATTCTGATTTAGATGCATTAACGGAGTAGTATGTATACGAAAGACATATAACTACATCGAAAAAATATGATATAATAAGAATAGAATTCAGTATAGGCCATACGTATTCGTATGGCCTTTTTATATAGAAATGAAGGTTATTATGACAGAGGAACAATATATAACGGCGCTGACCAATAACCCACATGGGATTCGAAATATTCCAAATCCTACAGAAGCTATGCAACTTACATGTGTGGGACAAAACGGCATGTTGTTACAATATATTAAAGAACCTACTCAAAAGGTTATTGAAACAGCGCTTTCACAAGCACCACGAGCTATACAATTCGTTGAAAATCCTACAGAAGAATTGTTAAAAGCCTTAGTGGAAAAAGATTGGGCGGTTTTAGAATATATCGACAATCCGTCTGATACATTAATAAAAAGTGCGTTAGCTCAATCAGGTTGGGCTATTCGCTATATTGCGAACCCATCTGAAGAATTGCAATTAGAGGCGGTGAAGGCGAATTATGATGCCTTACAATATATCAATGCTCCAAGCGAGGTTGTGCAGTTACAAGCCGTGCAAGAGAGTTACTTAGCCTTGCGCTACATTGATGAGCCTAGCGTAGCTGTACTAGAAGCAGCAGTAAAGCAAGATCCACAGGCAATGCGTCAGATTACAAACCTCACTAAGAACTTGGCCTTGCATTTATTTAAGGTAAGTGCGGCTATCGTCGGTTATATACCTAATACATTGAGCGTTACGGTAGACGAAATCAAAGATATAATTCTAGATGCCATTTCTAGCGATACCGTTGATGAAGACTATGTACGCGAGTTAATCAACAATAAAGCTATCGGTGGACGTCAATCCAAATGGCCTATTGATATATTGTCACTTATTGATAGGTATGGTACTAGAACTGTTAAGAAAATTGCAGTAGGCGAATATTTGAGATATTAGAACGGAGATACAATGAACTTTATAGATACAATGGCAAGCGTTGAGTTAGTGCTTGCTGCTAATCAAGTACCCTTGCTCGTCGGTGAGACGGGTATAGGTAAAACCTCTCTCGCAGCGCGCGTTGCAGAGGTACATAATTGGGAATTAGTAACTATTGACGGAAACCTTTTAAAAGAAGGTGAAATTGGTGGCTTGCCTACAGTAGAAACGGTGACTCATACGGATGGTCATGGCAATACACGGGATGTGAAAACTACAGTATACGCTGTGCATCATACATTGGAACATGTGGCACAAGCCGTAGATAAAGGGCGCCAAGTATTACTGTTTATCGACGAAATTAACCGCGCAGAACATGCAGTTCAACAAGAATTGATGAACCTTATTCTAAACCGTGAAATTAATGGCTTTTCTTTAAGTGATCAAGTGCGCATCATCGCCGCTATGAATCCTGAGGATTCCTTTGATTACCAAACCATCGATATGGATCCGGCACAACAAAACCGATTCGTATGGCTTTATATGAATGCTGATTATATGCAATGGATTGACTGGGCTATTGGTGCTGGTATTGAAGAAAAGGTTATTGAATTTATTTCTTCCTATCCAGAATATTTAAATCAACGTCACGAAGACGATATCGATGCCACACCTCGTTCCTTTGAACGCGTGTCCGGTCTATATAGAATTTATAAGAATCAAGAGGGCACAAGCTATAGTCGTGACGTATTTATGAATGTTATCCGCGGTAACGTAGGTAAACTCATTGCGGAGGCTTTTGTAAACTTTATCGAGTCCGACCAAGAACCTCTTATTACCTTTGATGATGTATTGGCGGCGGTTCAAAAACCAGGTGCTATTATGTCTATGGTTGAGCAGGTTAAAGGTGAAAGCCCAACTCGCCTTTATGTAGCAGCAAAAAATATGTTGCATCGTTTAAATCGCAATAGCAATGCGCAGGAAGTACATCACTTTGTGGAGTTTTTAACTTTGTATCCAGGGGATTTGCGCGTAGCGGTTATGAAAGATCTTCGTAATACGTATGAGCGTGTTTACGCTTATGCTATTGAAGATGACCTTTTTGTAGATACTTTCTTTGACGCGCAAAAATAATTTTATGTGCGTAGTTAACAAATCGAAGCTATATATAGATAATCGACTTTAGTAAATTATTAATTATTATGCTAATTGATATATGGCATATGACATATATTAAATTTGTTTTCTAAAGAAAAGGAGGTGTAAATATGCAACGAAACTTAGATAAGGACGATATACGTGATGCGTCGGATTTACTGACTCATATCGATGGCTGGGAAAAAACGGGTTCTTATGATGCGGAGGCTATCGAGGCTCTTGATCGATGGCATGCGAAACGAGAGCGCATATATCGCGAAGCAGAGGCTTTGTATACGCAAATATACGCATCCTATGAGGCCTATGTAGATAGCTATGAAGAACAACATCATAGCATGGCGCCTGAACGTATAGCGGCTGATCTTATGAACCATAATATGTCGGATAGCCATATAGGTACTATCGGTCGTGCTCTTGAAGACGTACAAGTGGAGGGGACAGACCTTTCCGTTATGCAGCAAGCGATAATGACACCTGCCTATGAGCAACGGTTGTGGAACATATTACATGATGTAAACAGTCTGCTCCTTGAAGAGGACCAATTCTTTGGTTACTTTTACTTACAAATGACTCATCGCATTCGCTTTGATATGGCCAGTGCTTTTGGTATTAATCTTAAACAGGGCGGATATGTATTATATGTAAATCCCTTTATCTTGTTACGCCAATCACCTGATGTGATGAAGGATGGTATTAAGCGTGAAGTTCTTCATATCATTTCTGCTCATTTGATGCGGGTAAAAGCAC
>ERZ772971.2336-NODE-2336-length-10453-cov-2.667148_pt1 | contig 10453 bp, 10 predicted proteins | sample MGYA00511943_ERZ772971 | MGnify/ENA primary metagenome ERZ772971 (study PRJEB29015, sample SAMEA2737929) | human oral metagenome | biome: human oral; feature: human-associated habitat; material: dental | place: China | collected 2144 ... | reverse complement strand
AAGTGGGTGCAGGTTCAAATCCTGCTGTCAGCACCATAATTTTCTCTGAAACATTTAATCGGTTGACAAGTTTGCGGACTTGTAGTAGGATATAATTGCCTACCAGAGAATATATGAAATAAAAGACAGTAACAGCGATCATTCTGTGCTTACCTAAAATTAGCTAACAAGATACTGTCTTGGATATTTAGGCACTTACAGCAATTAATTATTTAGTGTCTAGGAGGAATAGAACATGGATTTTATGAAGATGATTGAGAATGACGAAAAGTCAATAACAGAGAATGGTGCTGTTGGATTTAAAACATCTGGAAGTAAGTTAGTTGATCTAAATTTTCAAGTACCTTCATTCAGAAAGGCTATTGATAAGGACTTGTTTAAGCAAGCGCTCAAAGAGGATGAGAAGCTGACGCTCAAGTGGCTTCTTTATCTTAGAGACGTTAGGGAAGGAATCGGTGAGCGTAAATCATTTAGAGACTTTGTGCTTGAACTTATCTCATATGACGTTGACCTTGCTAATATCTTTATTAAGGAAGTTGATATTGCGGAATATGGTCGATGGGATGATTACGTAGATATTGCCTATCGCACAGATAATGATTTTATTCGCAATATGATTTTAGATAAGATTGACAAGCAACTTGTGAATGATATGCAAGATATGGATGATAAGAAATCTGTATCGCTCCTGGCGAAGTGGCTTCCTAGTATCAATACAAGCAGTAAAGAAACTTGTGCAAAAGCAAAGATGATCTGCAATTATCTTGGTATGCTAAAGAGCGAATATCGAAAGATTTTGTCAGAACTACGTGCATACATTGATGTTGTTGAGCGTAAGATGTCTGAAAATGAGTGGGGAGAAATTGACTACTCAGCAGTTCCATCAAAGGCTAATGTAAACTATCGTAATGCGTTTGAGCGTCATGATGGGGAGCGCAGAGAAAAGTATCTTGAATCGCTTAAAAAAGGTGAAACGAAGATCAATGCAAACGCTATGTTCCTTCATGATATTGTCCATGCTTACGCAGAGTTTGGTGAATGGTGTGCCGTACATAAGGATTATGACGAGACACTTGAGCAACTATGGAAAGCACAGAATAAGTGTAATGGGTTTAGCGATACTGTTGTTGTTCGTGATGGTAGCGGATCTATGACTGTTCCAGTTGACAAGTCAGGTCTTACAGCACTTGAAGTTGCAGATGCGATTACTCTCTATTGTGCTGAGAATAATGATGGTGCGTTCAAAGATAAGTTTATCACATTTGGCTCACACGCTAAGTTGATTGATGTATCACATCTTGATAGTCTCCATGATAAGCTAGAATACCTTGCAAGATATACTGATGTTTCAAGCACGAATATTGAAGGAGTTTTTGATCTTATTCTTGATACGGCAGTAAAAAATTGTGTATCGCAAGAAGATATGCCAAAGACTGTGCTTATCGTTTCTGACATGGAATATAATATGGCACAAGGATATTACAATGCAAAGGACAATAAAGCGTTGTTTGAGACTATTGCAGAAAAGTACAAGAAGGAAGGATATAAACTTCCAAAGTTAGTTTTCTGGAATGTAAATTCTAGAACAAACACGGTACCACTCACACAGAATGAAAATGGTGTAATTCTTATCAGTGGATTCAGCAAGAATCTTATGGATATGGTCATGTCAAGCGAGCTAGATCCGTACAAGGCTCTTGTAAAGCAACTTAATTTACCACGATACGAAATTGTTGATAAAATTTTTGAAATTAGGGTTGACAACAGTAAAAAGATGTGGTAAGATATATACATAAAGACGCAGACAGCAAATCATTTATAAATTTGAACTGAAATCAAATCTAACACAGCAGGTGTCCATAAGCGTCTTGTAAGTAGGCACAAACAGCAAAACAAAATACTGATATATAACAAAATGATGTGCGAGTAGGTTGTGCCTAGATAATAAAAGCCAAAAGTACAAACAGCAGGAGGAATCGCATGCTTGACAACTCAAAGCAGAATGTCAGAATGGCTTCAACTTATGGGCGATGGATGGGGCTACATAAGAAATATTGGGCATTAGCACAAAAGTGAGTGCAGGGGTCTTATAAACCCAAGACACAGGAGCGTTACCTGTATGCCCGACCATGCGGATTTAGTTTAACAGTAGAACATACAACAAAACCAGTTGTAAGGTTTTGGTGCAAATCCAAAAATCCTGCTATAGAGAAGATAAGGTTTCAACATAGATTGGGAGCAACAAGATAATGGTGTTGTTGCAACGGCTACTGGATGTGGAAAGCGCGTTGGGTATGTAGTCAATATAGAAATACTTGTGCGGAGCATTTCTACCACAACTTATAAGGGTGGTTTTTTGGCAGACGCGCATGTTTGTCGGGCGAGAGGTATTCGCGTTTACCTGCCTGACACTCATGGACAGAGTAAGGCGAAAGTCTTATGAAGTCCTAGTTCATTTTAATTGTCTCCTTTCCGCATAAGGCTCACCAGAAATGGTGGGCTTTTTGTGTTTTCTATTGACTTTACAAATTAATTGTGTTATAATTAAATATAATATTTAGAAAGGAGATTGCATATGGGAAAAGACGTAAAAGAAGTTGTAAATGATAAAATTTTTGAAGAAATATTTGGAAGTGATATGACTGAGAGTGAAAAGACATTTCTACTTCTGTATTTAGAATCATACAATGGTGCTCAGAGTTATCGCAAGGCATATAACATGGATAATATAACAACATCAAGAGTTAAGGCTTGTGAACTACTACAAAGACCACATATTAGAGCGGCGATAAAGCGGGCAAGAAAGATAATGTCAGTTGGCTTTGATATTGACCCAACACAGTACATAGAATTTCTTCTAAAAGCTGCAAATGCAAATATAGGAGATTATGTAAGAGTAGAGGAAGAAGAAAAGCCAGTTCTTGATAAAGAGGGAAATCCAGTTCTAAATATGGATACTGGTGAACCAATCACAAATAAAAGAAGCAGAGTATTCTTAAATAACAGTAAAGATTTGGATATGTCTCTTGTCAGTAGTATCAAACAGGGTAAAGATGGAGTTACAATACAACTCATTGATAAACTTTCATGTTGGGATAAAATCAAGGACTTCATGGAGTGGCAGATGGAAAAAGAAAATAAAGCAAAAGAAGGCAGTGAAATCCTTAAAGCTATTTCTGGTAGAGCAGAAGATACTTGGGGAAAACAAGAAAACGTATATGATGATTTAGAGGAAGCATTGAAGGAAGATGGCTAATCAGAAAAAACTAAAATTATCTCCATTTAAGTTTAAGCCATTCTCTGACAAGCAGATGAAAGTGTTAAACTGGTGGACAGAAGGTTCTCCTGTTAATGATGCCTTTATGCTAATAGCTGACGGCGCGATCAGGTCGGGTAAAACAGTAAGCATGTCGCTGTCATTTGTACTGTTCGTAATGAATACATTCAATCAACAAAATGCTGCAATGGCTGGCAAGAGTGTTGGTTCATTTAGGAGGAATGTCCTAGTAACATTAAAACAGATGCTAATGGCACTAGACTATGAAATCATAGAACATAGGTCAGAAAATTATTTAGAAATAATAAAAGGAGATGTAACTAATTACTTCTACGTATTCGGAGGCAGAGACGAGAGTTCCCAAGACCTGATCCAAGGTAGATTATGCCGTGTATTTGGGAAACCAAATATATAATAAAGGAGCAAAATCGGTAAACGCTTGACAGCAATCCACATATATGTTAAAATTTAATCATGATTTTGATTAGGAGGTAACAGTATGGAGGATTTAACAAATAAGGAATTTAATTATTTAGTTGTTATTGGTTTTAGTCATAAAAAGAAACAAGGACTTTGCACACAATATTATTGGCGTTGTAGATGTGTTTGTGGAAAAGAAATTTTAGTAACAAGAAATTCTTTAATGAGAGGAAGAAAATCTTGTGGATGTATGTCTAAAATTTCACACGTTGGTAGTAGCTATCATGGTGGTGTTGCAACACATGGGGAAAGCAAAACAAGGCTATATAAAATATATAATAAGATGAAAGAGCGTTGCTATTATGACAAGAACAGCCACTACTTTCGAGAAGGAATTACAGTGTGTGAAGAATGGAAAGAATCTTATGAAAACTTTCGTGATTGGGCATTATCACATGGTTATACAGATGAGTTATCCATAGATCGAATTGATAATTCTAAAAGCTACGAACCGTCGAACTGTAGATGGGTTACTAAAAAACAGCAACAAAATAACAAAAGAAATAACATACGAATAACATATAGAGGAGAAACTTTGACGCTATCTCAGTGGGCTGATAAGTTGGGATGGAGCTATTCATCTCTTGCCAATAGGCATAAGAGAGGTTGGGATGTTGAGCGTATGTTGACAGAAATTCCTAAAAATCAGAAGTTAATACCGAGGTAAATTACTGAATTAAAGAGTAGTAATCACTGTAACGCATAGTGGATGAACCTAGATTTATTTAGAATATAATTCCACCACGAGTGTTCCTCACCTAAACTCAAAAGAGCATGGTGAAAATATATGCTGAACTTACAGGAAGTCGTTACTGTAAGAATTATAGGATAAAAAGCCTATAAGATAACATAATTGATAACATTGGCAGGGTTGTATCTTGATGAAGCAGTTCTTATGCCAGAATCATTTTATAATCAAGCAACAGCGCGTTTATCAATCGAGGGTGCAAAGGTGTTTATAAATTGTAATCCATCGTCACCTCACCACTGGTTTTACAAGAATGTGCTAAAGAAACTAAAAGCAAAAGATGGGCTATATGTTCATTTTTCAATGGAAGATAATTTATCATTATCTCAAGACGTTTTAGATAGATACAAAAAGCAATATAGTGGAGTGTTCGCAAAAAGGTATATCGAAGGGAAATGGGTAGTTGCTGACGGATTGATATATGATATGTTCAATAAAAAAGAACATGTCATAAAACAATCAGATATTCCATATGAAGATATAATAGATTGGTGTGTGTGTTGTGATATAGGTACAGCAAACCCAACAGCATTTTTACTGCTTGGTAAAACCATAGATAACACTATATATGTATGCAAAGAATATTATTTTGATGGGCGAGCCGCAGTAAAAGAAGAAGACGGAAATCCAGAAGCACAAAAAACAGATATAGAATATGTAAATGATCTAAGAGACTTTATAAATGAAGAAACAGAATTAACACAGAGAACCTATAGGCAGATTGTTGTAGTTGTTGACCCTTCCGCAAGCAGTTTTAAACTACAAGCACGAAGATTTCACATGAAAACAAAAAATGCTATAAATGATGTTCTCCCAGGAATAAGAACAGTTGCGTCTGATATGGGTCAAGGAAAAATACTGATAGAGGAACACTGCGAGAACCTAATAAGAGAGTTGCAAACATATGTTTGGGACGAAAAAGCACAAATTAGAGGTATTGACGCGCCCAAGAAAGTTGACGATCATTGCACAGATGCACTTAGGTATGGTGTGATGCATATGCAACCAAAGTCAAAAATAAGTGATGCAACAAGAATTGTAGGATTCTAATAAGAGAGGAGGAATAATTTGTCACAAATAGGAGAAAGAAGAACAGTATTAGAAGCTGGTGGTTCAGTTCATACGTTTTTAGAGGTAGAAGAGCAACAAAGTGAACTAATAAAACAACTTTCTATGATTGCTAGTTACAATGGACAACTAATAGGAAAGTATGAACTTCTCGATAACGCATATAGGGCATCTGGTGGATTTGAGACAGGAGAATATCTTATTCCACATCCCAGTGAAAGAGCAGAAAAATATGTGCGAAGAAAGAATATGAGCTATTTTATTAACTATGTAAAACCAGTTGTAGATGCTCATGTTAATCCTATATTTAAGACGGAACCAATGCGGAGTGGATTATCTTCAACTGCATCTTTGTTTGAAAAAGATGTTGATGGTAAAAAGACAACACTTACAAGATTTATGAAAAAGGCGGCAATTAGGGCAAAACTACATGGTGTTGAGTTTATTGTTGTAGATATGGAACAAGTAGAAGAAGATAGATTACTTACAGAAAAAGATGTTGTGGATCAGCGACTATATCCTTATCTCTATCTTGTAAGTCCTGCACAAGTAACAAACTGGTATACTGATAAACTTGGTAGACTTGTCAGTATTTCATACACTATAGATAATTATGTTCTTGATAAAGATGGAAATGCAGTAAATAAACCAGAAACATGGACGTGGACAAGTACAGTATGTAAGAAAGTTGTTGATGGTGAAACACAGACGTTTCAGAATCCTGTTGGAATCATTCCAATAATACCTTTATATGGAGCTATCAATGACAGCAATAATTTAATACCACAGTCAGACTTGTATGCTATAGCAAGAACGAATCATGCTCTATATAATGCGTGCTCAGAACTTAGGGAAAGAAATAGAGCACAAGCATTTTCATTACTCACATATCCAATCGCAGATGAAGATGATTATGAAAATGGAGATGAGCCATTAAGATATGGTACTGCTGACATGATAATGTATCGTGGAGGAAAAAGCGCGGCAAAGCCAGAGTTTATAACTCCACCATCAGATTCTAGTGACATTATTATGAATGAAATAAATTTCTGCATAAAGGAAATTTATAGGATGGCAACACTACAAATGACTACTGGTGTAAATCAGTATAATGTTAGCGGAACTGCTCGCGAATGGGATAATCAACAGCTATTTCAAACTATTAGCGAATTAGGACAGGGGCTACAAGAGGCAGAAAAGTCTATAATGTATGTATTTTCTAAATATATGAATGAAGATATGAAAGAATTTTCTGTTGTGTATAATAATCAGTATGGTATTATTGATGCCGCTACAACACTTGCTAATGCAACATCGGCACTCACAATGAATATCTCTGAGGAGTATAATGAAGAAATGCGTAAGCAAGTTGTAAGAGCAACACTTAAAGATGTTGATGCAAACATTGTGGATAAACTTGTTGAAAGTGTGGAAAATAGTCCAACAGGAAAACAGCCACTAGAACCAGGACAGGTAAGCGTTGTTCAACCAACTGGTATGTAATGACACATAGTTGTTGACATTTGTATAGAAATACAGTATAATATAAATTAGAATTATGTTAGGACAAAATGGAGGAAGAACATGACACTGGAAGAACTTATTAAAGCACTTGGTCTTGAGGGAGAAGAGAGCAAGGAAAAGGTAGCAATAATTACAAAGGAATTTAACGCAATTACTAAGCTACTTAACACGGCGAATAAGAAGGTAAAGACGCTTGAAGATGAACAGTCAAAGCTAAAGGAAACGTCAGAAAAGTTTGACATTGTTTCAAAGGCATTTGATCTCAATCTTGAAACAGAGGACTTTGACAAGATGCTTGATGATGTCAAGGACAAGCTCGTAAAGGAAGCTGGCGGTGGAACAACACCAGAAGAAATCAAAATCCTAAAGCGTGATTTCACAAAGGCTCAGAGAGAGCTTGAAAAGGCAAATACAACTGTTAAGGAACTTTCAGATCAGCTTGAGAGTGAAAAGACACAGCGGATTAATGCAGTAAAGCGTGATGCTATTCAGAAAGCTCTTGTATCAAATCGGATAATCAAGCCAGAACAAATGATTGACCTATTCTTTGGGAAGGTTGATGTTGATAAAGATGGTTCAACACTTACAATGAAGGATGCCGCAGGAAATGAAATTTCTGTTGTAGATGGTATTGCAGATTGGGCAAAGGCTAATCCAGAGTTCGTACAGAAAGAAACCCGTGGTGGTGCTGGAAGTGGTTCTGGCGCAAATGGGGGAAAGAAAGATGATAGTGGCGTAGATGACTTCGTAAAGGCTATGATCGAAGATAAGAACGGTCAGTGTGGAAACGGAGAAACAAAGTCACTGGGAGATATGTTTGGTTGATATAGTGATTGGGACTATATCATTATATAAAAGATAAGGAGGTCATATAAAATATGGCAATACAAATTAAGACAAAGAAGTTTGATGGTTTCGACAAGGAACTACTTCTTGTTGGCGAGGGGTATATTGCACGCCCTGTCACAGTAAACAAGGACACAGTTGCAGGACTACAGCCAACAGACAAGGGGCGTTATATTATCCCCTATGGCACGTATCTTTATGGTTCAAGCGGTAGCTTGCTTGTCAACCCACAGCAGGTTGCAAAGGAGGTTGTACCAACAGTAACACGGGCAGCACTAACAGTTAATGCAAGTGTTAAACTAACAGCAAAGCAAGATGGTGCAGTTGCACATACAGTAGAATTTTATATTCCAACTGGTCATGCAGTATCAAATGCTTCTGTTGAGGTTACTGGTGGTGCTACAAAGGCAATCAAGGTTAATCTCGCTTGCAAGGCAGACGGTACAGTTAAGACAACATATGGAAAGCTCGTTGAGCTTATTAACAATGACACAGAGGCAAACACATATGTAGTTGCAGAACTTGTTTCTGGTGTCGATGAGGATACAGTTGCCGCAGTCGCAGCATCAGCTCCTCTTGCTGGTGGCGGTGCTATGGCAGTTTCTAGTGATATTGACGGAATCCTTTATCATAGTGTAGATGTAACACAGGGCGAAGCTACTGGCGCACTTATTATTCATGGATATATCAATGTGGATAATCTACCACAGGGCGAACCTGGTGGTGCAGTTAAGGCAAAGCTACCACACATTGTATTTGGTCGCAAGGACTAATTAACATAAAGGAGGAATTTTAACAGTATGAATTTTTTTGATTATATAACACCTGCTAATATTCTAGCATATTGGGATAGCTCAAAGGCAGATCAGACAACATATATGGGAGAAATGCTTTTCCCTGCAACAAAGATTCAGGGGCTAGAACTTAGCAAGGTTGGCGGTCGCGCTGGACTTCCTGTTCGTCTAAAGGCTAGTGCTTTTGATACACAGGCAACTTACAGAGATCGTCTCTCAATCGAAGTTACAAAGCAGAAGATGCCATTCTTCCGTGAGAGAATGAAGGTCGATGAGGAAACTCGTCAGCAAATTCTTGCAATTTCAAATGACCAGATTCTTCGCGGCTATGTAACACGCATCTTTGATGATGCAGGTAATCTTCTTCGCGGCTCTCGCGCAACTCGTGAGAGAATGGCTATGGAACTTATTTCCACAGGTCACGTTAAGATTGACGGCAATGGCGTAAAGCTAGACTACAACTACAATCTCAGCAGAAAGCAGAATGTTAAGGCAAGTGTTGCATGGACTGATCCAGTAAACAGCAAGCCTATTCAAGATCTTATTGATTGGGTTGATTATTTCCGTACTGAGTTCCATGTCCCAATGGGATATGTTGTAATGAACACAAAGACATTCAACCTTATTAAGAAGAGCGAATCAACTATCGCCATTCTCTATCCAACAGCAACAAATCTTGGAAAGCAACTTGTAACATCACCACAGGTTAAGGATCTAATTCTTAATGCAACTGGTCTACAAGTTCTTATCAATGATGCTGCATATGCAGATGAAGTTGGCGGTGCAGGTAAGCCATTCTATCCAGAAGGTGTTTGCACACTCCTTCCCGTTGGTGGCAAGCTAGGAAACATGGTATTTGGTACCACACCAGAGGAAATTGATCTTCTTACAGATGCAAAGACTTCTGGGAATACAAGAATTACAGATACAGGCGTTGCAGTTTACACACGTCTCATTGACCATCCAGTAAACCGTGAAGTTATTGTATCACAGATTTGCCTTCCTTCATTCGGCGCAGACGTTGATGGTGGTGCTGGCTCAATTCTTATCGCAAAGATTGACTAAGAATGGGCGTGCCAACTAAATTACCACATATTGATGTGGTATATAGCGGAGGCGTTCGGGCTGATATAACTCTAACACAAGATGATGTAGACAGGTACTTAAAGTCCTGTCTACACGATTCTTGTGAATATATTCGTGATAAAGCACGAAGTAATCATGATTTTACGAGTAGAACTGGGAATCTTGAACGTGCTATTAGATACATGGTCTTGCCAAGAGTAAGAGAGGGACGAATAGGCAGAGTATATATTGACACAAAACTTGCTCCACATGGGAAATGGGTTCTTGAAGGAACTGGATTATATGGTATAAAACATAGCAGGATATTTCCTAGGAGAGCAAAAGCACTACACTGGTTTTCTAAAAAGGGTGTAATAAATCCTTGGTCTAATCGAAAAAGATTTAAACCACCATTAGAACCAACAGAGTGGGTACTGAGAAGTATCAGAGGTATGAGAGGCGAAGATTTTCTTGGAAACGCTTATGAGCAGTCAATAGATAAGGTGAATGAGATATTTGAAGATGGAGTTAGGAGGTTGCTACATGGAAAATTATAGAGTATATTTTAACACAAAAATGTTAGACGATGCGCTATTAAAAAGCTATGTTACTCCTAGGATAATTAGAGATTCATCATCATATGTGGAATCA
>ERZ772971.2334-NODE-2334-length-10455-cov-4.948942_pt1 | contig 10455 bp, 10 predicted proteins | sample MGYA00511943_ERZ772971 | MGnify/ENA primary metagenome ERZ772971 (study PRJEB29015, sample SAMEA2737929) | human oral metagenome | biome: human oral; feature: human-associated habitat; material: dental | place: China | collected 2144 ... | reverse complement strand
CCCGCCCCACGCCGGGCATCCGCCGCCAGCCCACCGCCAGCCCCCCACCGCCTCCCCGCTCGTCTCCCATCTCCCCGTGCCTCACCCACCCGGCACCCGGCTAGGCTGCCCCCGTTCCTGTCCCCCGACCCCGGAGGCCTCATGCGGGTGCTGGCTGCCCTGTCCGGCGGCGTCGACTCCGCCGTCGCCGCTGCGCGCGCCCTGGAGGCGGGCCACGAGGTGGTGGGCGTGCACATGGCCCTGACCCGCCAGCGCGCCCAGACGCGCTCGGGCTCACGCGGCTGCTGCTCCATCGAGGACGCGTCGGACGCCCGCTGGGCGGCACAGATCCTGGGGATCCCCTTCTACGTGTGGGACCTGTCGGAGGAGTTCGAGCAGCGGGTGGTCGCCGACTTCCTCAGTGAGTACCGGGCGGGGCGCACGCCCAACCCGTGCGTGCGCTGCAACGAGCGGGTGAAGTTCGACGCCCTGCTGGAGCGCGGCCTGGCCATGGGCTTCGACGCGGTGGTCACGGGTCACTACGCGCGACTGTCGGGCGGCGCGACGGACGGCCGTCCCGGGGACACCGAGGGGCTCACCTTGTCCCGGGCGGCGGCCCGAGACAAGGACCAGTCCTATGTCCTGGCGGTCTCGGGCCGCGACGGCCTCAGCCGCGCCCTGTTCCCCCTGGGTGACGCCCTCAGCAAGGCACGGGTGCGCGAGGAGGCGGCCGAGCGGGGCCTGCCCGTGGCATCCAAGCCGGACTCCTACGACATCTGCTTCGTCGCCGACGGGGACACCCGCGGCTTCCTGCAGCGCTCGCTGGGCACACGCGAGGGGGCCTTGGTCTCCCCCGACGGCGAGATGCTGGGCTCGCACGAGGGCTACTTCGGCTTCACGGTGGGTCAGCGCCACGGCCTGGGTCTTACCCGCCCGGCCCCGGACGGCCGCCCCCGCTACGTCCTTGAGACGCGTCCGCACACCAACGAGGTCGTCGTCGGCCCCGAGGAGCTGCTCACCCGTCGGTCCCTTGAGGCCGACGCACTCGTCCTGCTCGCCACCCCCGAGCCGCTGGGCACGAGCGGGACACCCCCCACCGCACTGCCGTCCGACGCCGGGGCCCCCGCTCCCGGCGGCACCGTCGGCTGGCGGGACGTGACCGTGCAGGTGCGCGCCCACGGGCGGCCGGTGCCGGCCGACGTCGTCGTCGACGAGCAGACGGGCACGTTGCACGCCGAGCTGCACGAGGGCGTGCGGGCGCTGGCGGCGGGCCAGTCCGTGGTCGTCTACGGCGGGCACGACGGCGAGCGGGTGCTGGCCCAGGCGACCCTGCGCTGAGCGTCCCGCGGGTGGCTGAGCGTCCCGCGGCTGAGCACGCAGACACACCCGGGGCCCGCAGCCACCGGAGGGTGGTGCGGGCCCCGGGCGTCGTCGGGTCAGCGCAGTGAGGCGTGGCGCTCAAGGGCGCGTACCGCCCACCACGCGAGGCCGACGCACAGGAGGACGGAGGCGGGGACGAAGCCCAGCCCGAAGACCGTGACGTCGTCGCCGCGGAGCAGCTCGGGCAGCATCGAGCGGGTGACGATCTCCCCCGTGGTCATGTCCAGCCCGACGGGCATCAGGATCATGGCGACGGCGTAGACCACCTGGCAGACGAGGTACAGGGCAACCATCCCCAGGACGACGCCGCCGATCCCGAGGTGGTTCCAGCGGGTCTGCGCGGAGATGCTCATGACGGTGGCCCACATGAGCACCCAGGTCAGGATCTGCAGGACGACGATCCCGATGACGACCGCGACCTTGACCGCACCCACGACCTCGAAGTAGGTAAGCGCCTGCTGCCAGACCTCGGCGGGGCTCGTCCCTGCGATCTGGGCGCGGACGACGATGACGACGGCGAGCCCGACGGCCGTGACGGCGAGGGCCACCACGACGGCGCACAGCAGGTAGATGATCTTGGCGCCGAAGACCTCGCGTCCACGGGCGGGCAGGCTCATCGTGAGGTAGCCGCGCCGACCGTGCATGCTCTGCCAGTACTGGGCGAGCCCGTGGATGACGATGACGGGCGCGGGCAGGATGAAGGCGACGGCGGCCCACAGGGTCACCATGAGGCTGGGGACATCAGCGTTCATCGTGTAGGGGACGAGAGAGATGGCGAGGACCCCGATCCCGGCGGCCACGAGGACGCCGATGGTCTTGGCGTGGACGGTGCCGAGTGTGCGGATCTCCTCGGCGAGCAGTGTGCGCATCATGAGCGGTACTCCTTTCTGAACAGGGCGTCGAGGCTCATGCCGGAGGCCTCTCGGAGGTCGTCGGCGTCGCCCGCGAGCAGCAGCCGGCCGTCCTTGAGGAAGACGACGGAGTCGACGACGCTCTCGACGTCGGCGATGAGGTGGGTGGAGATGAGCATGAGGGCGGCGGGGTCGAAGTCCCGCAGGATGCCGTCGAGGATGACCTCGCGGGCGGCTGGGTCGACGCCGGACAGCGGCTCGTCGAGGAGGTAGACGCGGGCGCGTCGGCTCATGGCGAGGGTGATGCGCAGCTTGTCGCCCATGCCCTTGCTCATGGCCCGCAGGGGACGGTCGGTGGGCAGGTTGAAGAAGCGCAGGAGGTTGCGGGCCTTGGCGGCGTCGAAGTCGGCGAAGAGCCTGCTGAACTGGGCGACGGCGCGCTCGGCCGTGAGGTCCTCGGCAAGGAAGGAGGCGTCGGGGAGGAAGGACACGAGGGCCTTGGACTGGGGCCCGGGGGCGTGCCCGGCGATCGTCACCTCGCCCTCGTAGTCCGCCAGAAGGCCCGCAAGGACCTTGAGCAGGGTGGTCTTTCCGCAGCCGTTGGCTCCCATGAGGCCGACGACGCGGCCGGCGGGCAGGGTGAGGCTGAGGTCGGTGAGGACCGGTACACCGCGGTAGCCGCGGGTGAGGTGGTCGATGGCGACGATGGGCGGTGCGGCGGGGTCGGAGCCCCAGGCGGGCGGGACGGTGCGGAAGCGTGCTGTGAGGCTGGCCTCCTGGCCGTTGTGGTCGGCGTTCCGGCCTCTGCCCTGGGTGTCGGCAGGCGTCGCTGCGGAGCCTGCGGGCGCGGTGGTGGCACCGGTGTCGGGTGCCGGGTCGTGGGTGCTCATGGTGTGTCTCCTTGGCCGCCCAGGACGGTCCAGCGCTCCGCCAGCAGAGCGGTGGCGCTCTGGAGGCTGAGTCCGAGTCCGGTGAGGGCGGTGATGTAGGTGTCGGTTGAGCCGGTCGCGAGCTCGCGCCGGACCTCGTCGAGGACGTGAGGGTCGGCGGTGACGAAGCGGCCCGAGGTGCGTTCGGCACTGGTCAGGCCCGTGCGGTCGAGCTCGGCGAGGGCTCTCTGGATGGTGTTGGGGTTGACTCCGGCGTCTGCGGCAAGCTCGCGCACGGAGGGGATGCGGGTTCCGGGTGGCCACTGGCCGGAGACGATGCGCAGGCGAAAGGTCTCGACCAGCTGGACCCAGATGGGTCGGGTGTCGTCGACAGGCACATGACCTCCTGGGGCTCGTATGACGGACAGGTGCTCATGAGCGGGTGACGGGACGTCCGGCCGGAACGTCTGTGTCACTGCACTAATACAGTGACACACAGCTCCGACGGCGTCAACCCCTCACGTCAGCAGCACCCACCTCGTTCTCCGACGGCGCCCGCACCACCAAGGCAAGGCCCTCCTCACATAGGCGGGGCTCGCCTCATTAGGAAATAGGGCACATGCGCAAGAGCGCGCTACGCAGGGGCGGACCACCCTCCCGACACACCCCTCATCGGCGGATGTTTTCCTTGTCATCACAACGATCTGTCGACCATCACCACGCCCGGCGACACTTCCTCTTGCCCACCCCCAGCACCCCTTCTACCGTCATTTACGTCAGTCGCTCCGGCTACAGCACGTCTCACGAGAGGAACCCGACCATGTCGACCGTCGCCGCCATCACGTCCTGCTCCACCACCACCTGCGCCTTCAACCACGGCGGCTGCACCGCCTTCGCCGTCACCATCGGCGGCGCAGGGACCTGCAGCACCCTCATCAACCTCGACGCGCGCGGCGGCCTGCCCGTCGCCGACGCCCACGTCGGGGCCTGCCAGCGCCTCGAGTGCGTCCACAACAAGGACCTCATGTGCACCGCCGAGGCCATCACCCTGGGCCCTGACACCGCCACCTGCCTCACCTACGAGGCCCGCTGACACCGCACACCACACACAGCGGGCCTCGCACGCACGAGGCCCAGCCGCCGGAGCCCGATGAAGGACCGGCCCCGCCACGCACGGAGGGGCCGGTCCTTCACGTCGTCACGGGACCGTTCAGCCCCGCAGCAGGTCCTCCAGCAGAGCCTCCTGCACACAGCCGCGCAGGAAAGGACCCACCTCGCAGGCGCGGCGCGTGCCGCTGGGCAGCCACACCTGCACCGTCTGCACACAGGTCGGCGACACGTGCATAAGCGTCACCCCGTCGGGGGCGACGTCGGCGCACAGGACCCGCCCGTACAGGGAGGGGCACAGCCCCTCGGCAGGGCGGTGGGAGCACAGCACCCCGGGCAGACGCCCCTCGACGACGCTCTCACACAGGAGCGTGAGCGCGGCGTCCCCGAGCTCGCGGACCTCCTCCTGCGCGGTGACCGAGTCGAGGTCGTTCCACAGCAAGGAGGGGGCCTCGGCGCACTCAGCGTCGACAACCGCGTCCATGGCGTGAGCCGAGACACCCATGGCGTCATGGACCATGACGCGCTCAGCGGTGACGACACCCAGACGCCCCCCGGGGACCTGCGCGAGCAGCCCCAGGCCCTCCAGCGGGTCCTCACCCGTGATCGGGCAGTGGCAGCCGGCGGTCTCACCGGCAAGCACGAGAGCGGTCTCCTCGGCGTCGAGCCAGGTGAGGAGCCCAAGCAGGTGCGCGGTGGCCGAGGTCACGCGCAGGCTGGGCTCGGCCGCCTCGAGCGTGACGTCCAGACGGACCTCGACGACCTCGCCGTCGAGGGCCTCAGCCAGGGGGTGGCCCTGGCGGGGGTGGGCGGCGACGATGACGCGCCCGTCCTCGTCGAGGGCGTGCATGACGGCCAGCGCCTCGGCTCCGGCGTGACGGTAGGCGGTGACCTCGGCGGCCCCGGCCCCGGCCAGCAGGCGCCGGGCCATGCGGCGTGAGGAGACGGGGACGCCGCCTCCCGCGCTACCCTGCTCGCTCACGCGCCCTCCTTCGTCAGACCTCTGTCCGGAGGTAAGGCTAGCCTGACGTCCAGGCGCGCACCAGAGGTTCCGCCCCTCGGGACCGCACCGCCGGGCGGCACACGCCCACGAGCGCCGGTGGCCCCGGCAAGCACAGGCTCCCGCGGCCCCGTGCGCAGGCCCCGACCTCGGGTGCGGGTCCTGCCCACACCCGCGGCGGCCCCCAGCAGGAGGCTGTTCAGCCGCGCAGACGCGCGAGCTCCTCCACCAGCTGCGGCACCACCGTGCGCACGTCCCCGACGACGCCGTAGTCCGCCATCGCCATGATCGGCGCCTCGGCGTCGTCACAGACGGCGACGATGGTGCCCGCCCCCTGGAAGCCGCAGGTGTGGTGCACGGCCCCCGACACACCCAGGCCGATGTACAGGCGGGGTGAGACGGAGACCCCCGTCTGCCCGATCTGGGCGCTGCGCTCCACCCAGCCCTCGTCGCAGGCGACGCGGGTCGCGCCGACGGCGGCACCCAGCGGCTGCGCCAGGGAGCGCACGAGATCGAAGTCGCCGTCGACGCCGCGCCCACCGACGACGACGACCTGGGCCTCGGCCAGGTCGGGGCCCGAGGAGGCGGGGGCCGGCTCGCGGGAGACCACCCGCACCGCCAGCGACTCCGGGCTCAGGGCGACGTCCAGGGCCTCGACCTCCAGGGGCGTGCCCGCCCCGGGGGTCTCGACGTCGAAGGCCCCGTGGCCGACGGCGACGACCGGCACGGTCCCGGTCCCGCCGACGCGCAGCGTCGTGGTCCAGGAGCCCGAGAGCACCGACTTGACGGCGCGCAGGGCACCTTCCTGGACGCTCAGCCCGCTGACGTCGCCGGTGCAGGCCGAGCGCAGGAGGACAGCCGCCCGGGCGGCGACGTCCTTGCCGTGGTAGTCCGAGGCGACAAGGGCGACGACGGGTCCGCGATCCGCAGAGCCCCGTCGACTTCGGGCCGGCGCGGCCGAGACCGAGGTAGTGCGGGTCGGGGCTGGTGCATGTTGAGTCCGGCTCACGCGGTTCCGGGTCTGCGCGGGTCGAGCCCGCCTCGCACTATGCCAGGGGCGCCTTCCCCGTGCGCGGGGCGCAGCACGACTCCCACCGGAGACGGTTCCGGCGCCCCACCCCCGCTGGTCGTCTCACATGGTGGGACGGTGTCTCGCATGTCGTGACGCTGCCAGCCCGTTTGGACCACTTATGCTCCATTGGACCACTTGCGTGCGGTTGGACCACCTGGTTCACGAAATACGGTGGCCCAACGGAACTCAAGTGGTCCAATGGAGCATAAGTGGTCCAAGAAGAAGAGCACCGCCATGAGCCCGCTAAATAATCTTCGCGGTTGCGCGCGGGGATCTCGCCGATGTTGCACTCATCACCCGTCTCGATGAGGTTTTGCGCCGGAGCGAGAGGGACTTCCTGGACTAAGAGAAGATTTCTTTCTCCCGACCCCCAGAAGTGCCTCTCATTTCAGTGCACAATTCCACCGAGGGAGAGTAAGTTCTTCTCATCAGGAAGATCCCGGGTCGGGCCAGGACCAACGCGTTGACGGGGATGGGCGGGTGCGGAGGCGAGGGCCGTGCGCTCCTTCTCCCCGCAGCCCTGTGCTCTGCGAATAGCGACCGCGGATTTAGCAGGAACTGTGAACGCTGAGGTTGGAGACGTTAGAAAGGGGGAACACGCGCGCATCGCGCTCGCCGTCGATCAAAAGATGGATCTCACCGTGGTCCGCCGATTCCACCGATCCGCAAAAGCTCCCCGTCGTGGTCTCGATCAAGAGTCTTGGCTCTGCGGCATTGTGTGACAGGTGGAGCGAGAATGCTCCGATTAGGGTGAGAGTGAGGCTGAGTATGGCTGCGAGGCGGGCGGTTCGCAGCGTTCTTGCAGTGTGAAGGCTCTGTTCTATGCGGAACCTCTCGACCGAGCCGTAGTCTCTCGCGAACGTACTGTAGTCAATCTCTGTCGGCGTGCCCGCACTGGCGGAGAGCGAGTACCAGACCCCGACCATGCCCGCGACCGATGCCGTTGACCATGCTATCAATACTATCCAGAACAGGATGCCCTGAAGGTTTTCCAACTCGGCGCTTCGAATTACTAGCAGTCCTGACGATATGGTGGTCATCAGGGCCAGCAGTCCTTCTCGCCACTTGGTTGCCGATTCGGAAACCTCTTGCGTTGATGTCTTTATTAGCAATTTCCACTCCGAAAGGGCGACGTGCTCTTCTTCTGTGGGCGCTCGAGGCGGAGTGGCGGGCAGGTCGGAGTGAAAGTTGTGCGAGGTCGTCTGATCGCTCATGGACTATCCTTCGGGGAGTTTGACGAACAAACTGAAGCAGGCGCCGCATTCGGTGGTCGCCCCATTCGTCTCGAGCCTTGCGTTACAGGTCACAACTTGTCTGGTATATCCGGAGGTGCTGGGAGTTCTCGCCGAAGCGCTTTTCTCGCCGAGCCTCAAATGCCCCACCGTGACGATAGACATGGGCATGTTGATGTCAAAGGTTTGGTCGCACTGAGGGCACTGCCCTCGGGCCAAGAGGCGCGGAGTCCTTCCGGAAACGATCTTGGCGGAGATCAGTCCCTTCGCCTGAAACTGGAAGGCCAGATTTGTCAGATCCTGGACGGACATGGCTTTGCGGCCATGGGGTCTCTCGGTCATCACCATGCTCCTAGAACGCGTAGAGGGGCCCATCTTGAAAGGTCTTCCTGGAAATGCTCTACATGTGAGAAATCGGTGATGGTCCTCTGGAGGGAGCGACCCCAGTCGTTCTCAGAAGTATCATGAACCACATTGCTCGCGAATAATCCGCTCAGGGGGTCATTGGCGAGTTCGGCAGAAGTCGCCAATACGCTATTCGCCCCTCGGGCGAGCATGACCGTTGCAACGTTAAGCGGATCGCCGGACGAACCAATTGGTGTGTGAGCGCTCCAGCACGTCAGTAGTCCGATCCTGCCCGGTGGTGTGCCGATCATCGCCTCGAAAGGAGTAAGGAGTTCCCTTTCATCGAGGACCAGTGCATGTGTAATTCCTTCCGCGGGGACTCCGTGAGCAACGACCACGACATCCTGGTCCGGAGTACCATTTGTCAGCGCGTCAAGGATCTCCGTAATCGAGTGGCATCTTTCTGGATCTGTGTCTTCAGAGGGCCAGAATTTTTCATCCACGCCACGGCTGATCCATACTCGTGCACGACGGTCGGCGGGGAGACCCCTTCTTCTCACTGCGGTTGCAACAGACAGCGAGGGGCAGAGTTTCAGGGGGTACCGTTGTCCGAGGAACTCTTCGGTGGCGTCCTGGAGGGGAAGCGCTGGCCATGGGATCGGCCACAGCTCTTCGAGCGGGACCAGAAGGATTGGCGTACTGGGAGGAAGCCTTAGGATCTCCGAAGGGATGATTCGCGAGAACTTGCTGAGGTCCTGCTGTGTCAGATAGCGGTTGCCCTCGCGCAGCACGGCAATCGCGCGGACCGTCTCATCGGGGAGTTCGACAACGGAACAGGTCGAACTTCCAGTGTGGTCGATGATAAGGTGGGCTACGAGTTCAGGGCGCTCGGGTACAGGAGCGAGGAAAATAGCCGCGGTTCCTGGTGGGATTTCCGCCAGGTGGGCCCTGGCGGACTGAATATTATAAGGATGCGACAGGGAGGCCAAGTCGGCCGCGGACTCTTCGTCGAGTTTTTCGGACGAAGAGTCCTGCGCGGTCAGGCGCCCTAGGAGGCGGCGCATGAGAGTCGTGCTGGTATCTCTCTCATTGTTCACTTTATCATCGCCCTCCGCCAACTGCGACTGCGCCAGCATCTGCGCCATGAGCAGAGCGTTGTCATTGATATGTGCTGGTCTCTCTATGAGGCCTGCGAGGCGACGTCCCCAGATTCCCTCGAAGGCGGTGATGAACAGGTGCGGGTTATTGATGTCGCATGCGGCCTGGAGCGATCGTCGGTAGATCTGCGCAAAACGGTTGCGATACTCGTGCTGGGACTGCGGACTAGACTGTTCGCAGCGAAGGGACTCCAGGGCATCAATGGACTTCACGACGTCTGAGGCCGCCTCCTCCTCCCTTTTGAGATCGATGAGGATCTCGGCACGCTCGATCAGTGAGTATGAGAGTTGATACTCCTGTGTTTTGGTTGCTCGAAAAGAGTGGATGTTGAGACTGCGTTGATGCAAGGCCTTTTCGAGATTCCCGTCTTTTCTGTAGGCCTGCGCCAGTGTTGTACGTGCAGCGATGATGCCAAGTTGGTAGTTGGTGCTTTTGGCTATTTCAATCGCTTCCGTGGCGGCGTTGGAAGCCTCTTCGAATTCGCCGCGCATGAGATGCCAGGATGCTTTGAGGTCGAGCGCGTCCGATTTCTCTCGAGTTAGACTTGTCTTCTGTAGGATGCCGAAGAGTCGGTCCAGGGTTTTGTGGAGAAGTTTTTCGTCCTCTCGCATCCGGAACTGATCCGCTAGTCGGATGTAGAGACCTACGAGGCCGACGGTATTGCCGTCGAACTGCGCCTCCGCGGCGTCCGCCGCCTCCATGGCGCGCTCGAATTCACGTCTGCGGGCAAACGCTTCGGCGCGGATCATCTCAATGTTGGCGATGTATGTTTTGTCTCCGAGATATTCGGCCTCTTCAAGGATCTCATTCGTTGAGTTTAGAATATCTAGGTATGCAATATTTCTTTGCTGAAGGTGGAGCAGGGGGACCATGGCCCGGATTCGACCGAAGGGCATATTATATCGGTTGGAAATCCGAACTGCCTCTCTGTAGCGGTTCTCGGCCGCGTCCAGCTTCTCTTCGGTGCGAAATACGTCTCCGAGTCCGATCAATGCGTCGACTAAACGTGCGGGATGGGCGTCCTCCTGCTGAGCGAGCTCGAACAACTCAGCGAATCTCTCTCGTGCGTCGACGAGTCGGCCGGCCATAATCGCGGCCTCTCCTTCTTCCACCAGTTCCACCTCTCGGGTCCAGGTGTCGAAGGAGGTCTTGAACCAGCGAGGATCTTGATTGTCGGCCGGATGGCGCAGTATGTGGTGGCGTGCACGCAGAACGACAGGAGCCCTGGAGGAGAACGCGGGCTCTTCTGGGGGGATTGGGTGGTTGACGTCAAACGATCTCCAGGCCTTCCACAACTGGCAGGATAATTCATACGATTTCGGTTTCACGCGATCAACTATAGTCGTCCGTGACACGCCCGGGCAAGAGGATATCCGCGGGAGGTGGCCCGAGTGCGCGTTCCGAGCAATTTGGTCCGCTCGCCGCCCGCCCTCAGTCGGTCTCGGCGGCCAGGCGCTCCAGG
>ERZ772971.2332-NODE-2332-length-10458-cov-6.107181_pt1 | contig 10458 bp, 6 predicted proteins | sample MGYA00511943_ERZ772971 | MGnify/ENA primary metagenome ERZ772971 (study PRJEB29015, sample SAMEA2737929) | human oral metagenome | biome: human oral; feature: human-associated habitat; material: dental | place: China | collected 2144 ... | reverse complement strand
GTAAAATCAAATGCAATTGTGGTCGTAAAAGATGGAGCGGCAACAGGAGTTGGAACAGGACAGACAAACAGAATCTGGGCAACTCAGCACGCACTTGAACATGCCAAAGGGGACTTGGATTCACTAGAAGGAGCAGTTTTGGCATCAGACGCATTTTTCCCATTCAGAGATTGTGTAGACGAAGCTGCAAAATACGGTATCAAAGCATTAGTACAGCCAGGTGGCTCAATTAGAGATAAGGAGTCAATCGAAGCTGCCGATGAACACGGAATGACAATGGTATTTACTGGAATTAGACATTTTAAACATTAAGACTGGTATATTTAGGACATGTAGATGAAGGAAAGTAATAAGAAAGATAGTGAAATTTACTATTACAATTTACCAAGATTTGGCTTGACATTCTGCGAACGAAAGAGTATAATTTTTTTAGATTTGTATCATGCTAAAATACAGGAAACTGTATGATGCAAAACTATAGGGACTGTAGAATGCTAGTAAGTTGAAGTATTGATTATTAGACACAGTCTTTCACCAAATCAAAGGGAGAGATTGTGTCTTTTTTGTATCAGTGAGGTAAATTATGAACAGATATTTAAAAATATTAGAGATTTAAGAAAAATGGGAAATTAAAGAACGAAGAACCGATACTTTGTATTTAGAAGGGGATATAGAAGGGAAAATTAAGTTTGAGAATATCTAGTCAATCCTGGAAGATGCACAAAAATTAAAAGATGAAAGAATAAAAAAAGAAAGTGTATAAAAGAAAAATAACCTTGCAAAAAATGGAGATGAAAAGATGAAAGTTGAAGCCGTATTTCGATTATTAGGTAAGTATTTTAATTATTGTATTGGTAACGGAGATGAGAAAATTGGTCGATTGATACAGATAAAGATTGATAGTAATGAACGAATAATGGTAGGAATTGATGAGGATGGATTTATCGAAGAATACGAGATTTCAGATATAATCATAAAAAATAATACAGAAGGAAATATAGGACTTGTAAGACAAATAATCAAACAGGTCAATAAGAATATTAATGCTTTCAAGTTTGATCTGGCTGAATATAGAAGGGATGATTTTCTGAGAATACTTCAAGAAATAGAAGATGAAAATATAAGAAGAGAAATAGCGGATGCGTTTAATTTAGGAGCAGCTTTGAATGTATATGATGAAGTGATTGACAAAATTCTAAATATTAACAATGTCTCTGATGAGGATAAGGATTTATTATGTGGTATGATAGCCTATAAACAACATGATAATTCATCAGCATATAAAATATTTAGTAAAAGATGGCTAAAAAAAAGAAACGATCCAGATATATGCAGAGATTTTATTCTTGTGGCAGACGAATTTGATAATGATGTACTCTGTTTCTATTTACTTAAAGATTTTTTTAGAAAAAATAGGAGGTATGTGGATGACAGATATTATATTACGTTGTGGTGGAAGTATCTTTTTTATGCTGTAAAATACAATAATTTTGATTTGTTAATGGAAATGAATATTTCAGAATGGAATGTTAGACATTTGCTGGATTCTTATATTTATATCTTTAATATGTATAATATGGGACATTTGGCAATAAGATTAGTTGGTTTATTTGTAAATGGAAATAACACGATTTTGCAAGGAAATAACGAGGACTTAGGTAATGTACAAAACACAATTGATGAAATAAATCTTCTTAAAAATTATTTACCAGATACTGTTGAAAGTTACTATTTGAGATTTGAATCATGTATGAAAAGAATTTTGCAATGCTATACAGAAAATAAAAAGGGTGATTCTGAAGAAGAAAAGTCTGGCTACATATATGAATATGTAGAGTCTAGAAATTATGGATTCATTATTGGTATGGATTTTCAAAAATATTTTTATCATCGGGATTATTTATCATTAAACTTGAGAAAAAGGGTGATGGATAATATTTATTCTAAAAATAGCGTTGAAACGGAAGATAAATTATTTGTTCAATTCAGAAGTGAACGAAGTAATAAAAAAATTCAAGCAATAGATATTATTTAATTGGAGGAGGTTAGTAATGGGAGAAAGAAGTAGAAATGAGAAAAATTTTGTTGCAGATAGAATGTTAAAAATATATGGGATTTCAGATGAAGAAAAAGGTTTGTTCTATTTACAAGTCGATTGGCTTTTAGAAAATGCTGTTTATCCTTCAGAAAGTGGTTATGCTGAGAATCTTAGCGATTTATGGAATGTATATATGCCGAGTTATCATTTTGATAAAATAGTGCTTGAGTATTCTAAAAAATATCACCCTGTATTAAGATATGTACATGATGGAGAAATACAAAAATTCAATTCGGTTAAATATATGCAGGACACTGCAGTAAAGAATTATATTAAAACTCGAATATCACAGGGAATAACTAACAGAATGGTTCTAGTAAAAGAATGTTTTGAAATATTTAAGGACATAAGCGATAGAACAAAGCTTTATGATGTGATTAATAAGTGTTTAGAGATATATTTTGTAAATGGTGAGTTAGAACAGCAATCAATATCTTTTCTTAAAAGATTTCAGGATAGTGATATTCAACCATATTCCGAAATTGTAGAGAGATTATCAGATATTAACGAACAAAAAAAAATGGCTTTATCAGCTAGAAAAAATCTGTTTAATAGTCTAAATATTACAAAAATTACAGAAACAGAATATATGGCTCTGATAGATATTTTACTCTGTAAATTGGCGATAACTGATACTGAAAAGAGATTCTCAGATGTTTTGGAGAATACATGGAATGAAACTTTTGAAGGCGTGCCGTATTCAGATAAAGTTTATTCTTTTATTGAAAAAAATGAAAAACCATATATGAGTGCTGCATGTTTTAGTATAAAAAACATAAAAGATGGTAAGGTCGTGCGTCAGTTGTACAAGGATGCAGTCATATTAATAGCAGCAATAGAGAATACTGAAAAAGGTAATTTTAAATTCGGATTAAGAGAAGTAAATGATGTGTGGAAAAGAGAGGGTATGAAATTTGCCAATGGATATTTTTTTGATGATGAATTTGAAAGGATGAAGGATGGACTGGAATCTCCTATATTATTGAACAATAAAAATATAGTTGAAGAATTTCATAGAGTGTTACTTGAAAAAATCGAAACAGCAGATTTTTCAAGTCGAAATTCTGGAGGAAAAAAATATCATTCATCAGAAATGGAACACGTCGCATTAAATGAAAAAGAAAGACAGATAGATGAATTACAAGAAAAAATAGTTGAACTAGAGGAGAGGGTTGAAATTACTGAAAAGGAAGTGCTTTCTCAATTTATTTCTTTGCTTGATAGCAAAAAATATGATCATGTTTTGGGGAAACTTTATAGAATAGCATATTCGAATGATGAAATGAAAACAGAAGATATAAAACGTATCCTTAAAAACTTATTTGAAATAATGAATATTAGTGGAATTGATATTGTTGGAGAAATAGATACGGAAGCTAATGATGTGGATTTAAAAAAGGGTAAATACAGATTGGATAAAGAAGTATCTGGAAAAGCAGAAATAAGGTATCCAGGATATAGAGTAGGAAATTCTGTGATATTACATCCATTAGCTGAGGAGGTGTAACTATGGCAGGAAGAAAGGCGTTTTATGGTATTGATTTGGGTACAACCCATACTGTTGTTGTAAAAGCAACAAAAGAAGGAGGAGAATGGAAATATGTAAAACTTAAATTAGTTAATATGCCCATAAGTGAGTTAGACGATATTAAAGAAACTGAACTACTACCGTCAGCAGTTTATTTTGCTAAAGATGGAAGGATAATAGTAGGTGAATATGCAAAGGAAGCAATTCATTTTGATCCAGAAAGAGTTTACATTAATGCAAAAATAGATTTAGGAGGTAGTTTAAGAAAGGATCAATACAATGAACATACTCCACAAGAGGTGTCTAAAGAAATATTAAAGGTTTGCTTTGCAAAAATTGTAGAAGATGGAGGATCAAACGCAAGTGTTAGAATATCTGTTCCGGCTGCATTTAGTCAGGATAAACGTAGCGATACTGAAAACGCAGCGAAACAAGCACTTTTTGAATTAGGTTATAAAGATTTGAAATTGGTGAGAACAACGGAGGAACCTTTTGCAGCACTTGTTAATCTTGTTGTAAACGAAAATCAATTTATTAATATGGTTCAAAGCAATAAAAATACTATTATGCTAATTGATATTGGTGGAGGAACTATGGACATAATTATTAGTGATATTTCACAAGATAAAGCTAATAATGTTTTAAAAGCTAGTACTCCATATGAGCCAGCTAAACATGATGAATTCGCAGGGGCAAAATTTGATTATGAGATGATGAAGAAATTTATGGCTGATTTTCTGAACCACTATGAATTATATGAACATGAAGTTCCAGAACAAGATTTAATAATACTAGAAAAAAGAATGCTTCTTATTACGGAAGATGCAAAGAAATTTTTGTGCAATAAAGAGAACGCATCAAGAACATACGAGTTTACATGTGATTTTGAGGGATTGAGAATAGATTTATCCCAAAAAGAGCCATTTAAAATTTCGATTTCAAAGAAACAGATGGATATTGCGTTAGACGGATTACTTAACAGTAAGGAAGAATATGGAACAAATCAGTCGATTAAAAGAATTATAAGAAAAACCTTATCAGATAATGGTTTATCTCCTAAGGATATTGACTGTATTTATTTGACGGGTGGAATGGCAAATTATGATCAGATTTCCAATACGATTAAATCTGTAATACAAAAACCAGTAATTGTGGCAAAAGAACCACTATATTGTACTGCAATAGGTGTAGCACTCTCTTTGGTAATTCAGACTCCAGAAGGTACTGCTGAAATATCTAAGGCATTGCAGAAGAAAATGAGTACAAGAAATAATGACGAGGAAACTGAAATAATAACAAGAGAATTTGAAACAGAAAAACAGGAAGAGATTATAAGCGGAGCAAACATTGATATATCAGAAACAAAAAGAATGGGGATGTCTTATTATATCGATGTAGAGGATAAAATGCCAGTTGAGATAATTTCAAAAGATGAAAGCTATCCTTGTTTGCTAAAAAACTCAAATGTAAAATTAAAGACATCATCACAAAGTCGAATGAATTTAGTGTTATATGAAGGTCGTAGCGTTTATGATTGTGGAATGCGTTTGCTAAGAAAAAAGACAGTAGAATTCAGCGAGATGGTAAATATCGGAACAACTATAGATATTTCATATAAAATAGATGCAAATAAGCTTATTACAATTTATGCGTCTGTAGATGGTGAGGCACCATTCGAGTTTAATACAGAGGAGGATTGATGATGGCAATAAGAATAAGTCAATTGCCTTTTAAGGATCAATTGAAATTTGGTCTATTAAGTAAAGCGGATCAAGTGGATATACTTAATTGTAAAACACCAGCGGAAGCATCTGCAATGCTGGAAAATAAAAAAGAGACAGTTCATTTAAATATGGGAACATATGAACCTAAACTTCAAGTTTCTGGTTCGTCAGTTAAATATAAGACTAAAAATTTGTTTACCGAGATATTTGATGAAGAAGATGTGCAGGAATTCATGGTGCTAGTAGAAATGACTGCATCTATGGAATATGAAGTTATTTTAGGGGAGTTAAAACGTAAAATGACGGCTATGTCTAAAGACGGCAAGCAACCTTTACAGTGCCTTGTATATGCAACAAAACATAATGAAAAAGTATTCTATAACAATGAGAAAAAAGTTGCAGTTTGGGCTAGGGCCATAGCAGATGTAGTTAACAGTAATCAAGAGTATATTCTTAGTATGAACCATATGTTAGTAAATTGGAATATGTGGAAATATCAGATTGTTATGTTGATATCAGCATGTGCGCATATTAGACAGAATGAAAGATTAGACGAGGTTATTCGTGATTTGTATATTGACTATGATGATGATAAAGTTCGTTTTACTGTAATGAAACGTTTATTGTATGGGTCAAATTCAGATAACTATCAGAGTGCATTTACAATGCTAAAAAAATCGGATTTTATAGGTTCAGATACAGATAGAAAATACTTTAATGCAGTAAAAAGAAAAGTGGAAAATGCTCCAGAGGAAGAACGTAGAAAATTGTATGAAGCGTATAGAGGAATTCAAGGGTTTAATTGGGCAAAGAGAAAACGTGTAGAAAGCTTATTTATTGAAGAAGAGGATAATGGAATAGCAAAAAGAATAAACCAATCTACTCCGGAACAAAAAGATGCTATCTTGAAAGAAGTACATACAAAGATTTATGGTTCACAGAAGGATTACCGTGAGATTTCTCGTCAATCAAAGGATATAAAACTCTATAGAACTGAAATACAAACTATGTTTATGCATAAACTCGGAAATACAAGTGTAAGTTTAGAAGACATTAAAACATACGGAGTTGCGATAGGAAATCTTGATTCGAATGGTAGCGCGATACCGTTTCTTGAAGAACAGATGTCGATGTGTTTAGATGAATCTCAAAAGATTATGTATGCTTATGTTTTGGCAATTATATCAGATGTTCATATTGATATGTTCATTGATAATGTGTTGAAGTATGATGGAGGTAGTGTGCATTCAATATTAAATTATGTTAGAAATTTGAATCGCACAGGAAAGAATCAAATCATAAGGAAATGTTTGTATAAGAATTGTATAAAAATAAAAAATGAGTATGATATGGATTCAAATAAATTTAAAACATGTTTAAGAAATATAGGAGAGTTTATTCAAGGAGGACATACCGTAGCAATTTATGATGTTAAGTTTGATCAATTGCTGTTCGATTTTCTTGGATATGATAAAATTAATGATTCGTTTGAAAAAACAAAATGTACGGCGAGGAATGCATCACTTGTTCTTCAAATATTGGAAAGCGTCATGGATAAAAACAACTATGAAGGTCGATATATGAAATTTATGTGGAATTTGTTTGTTGTATTTAAAAATGCCAATATGGATTTATCAAATAGAATAGATGATGTAGTAAAAAGGTTGACTGGACAAGGAATACCATCAATGTAGGAGGGAACTAGTATGGATAGAATTACAAAAGAATTGGATGATTTGATTATCCAATATGATTTTGAAGATAGAAATACGGATGTTGCTTGTTATAACAAAATTAAAATGGATTATTATCTTATACTCACTATAGCTGTGACATGGGATATAAAATATTTATCAATGAGTGAGGATAAGATTAATACGGTTATTACGTGTTTACAAAGACCTGAAACTGGGAAATTAATTAAGATACTAAATGCTGGATTGGGATTAAATAAAAATATTGTAGATATTTTCAATTTATATAAAGAAGGTAGAAACCTCAGATTTGGTCATACAACATTTGATAAATACGAGGCAAACAATTTAAATTCTGAATGTAATCATTGTTATAGTGAATTGATGAAAATCGGTGCTATAGATGATTTTTGTAGTGAAGTGGTACGCAAATTATATCAGGAAGAGAATGATTTCTTTTATATAGCTAGTATGAAACAGAATGGTGAAATGTTGGTAAAACAGTTTGGTAATAAAAATGGAATTATGAAAATTTCAGAACTGCAAATGAAATCAAGAATGATTAATAAACAAAATGATATAAGAGAAGGTGATTTGTTTATTATGATTGATGATACTTTTATTAAGGTGTCACCATTTATTACATATAGCGATAAGGAACAGTTATTTCTAATGTTAATGGATATAGAAACATCACCACTTGCTTTTAAAATGGCATATGTGTATAGAACTAAATATGCCAGTGATTCGGTAAAATATCTTGATGAATTTCCTAAAGAATTGATAAGTTATTTTCCTAAAGAAAATAGAAAGATTGGAAAAAATGGAATCACGTTAAATAGGTTTTCACAATATGAATTGTTTGAGCAGGATTATTATCCTTCGATTCATGAGTCGGTTCAGAAACAACTGGATGATTTTATTGTTGGGAATATGGCATATGGAGCAGTTAGAGGTGTTGGCGGTGTTGGTAAAACTAGTGCTGTTTTTATGTGGATGAATAGAGTTCTTAATAATGAGGATGGTGTATTAGACAGAATTAGAGAACGTTTTGAACTTAAAAGAATTATTTTTTTATCCGCTAAAACAAAAATTTACTCAAGAAGTATAAATGAAGAAAATTATAGCAATTTTTATGATATTGAAAGTGACGTAAGCAATTATGATGAAATTGTGAGTTGTATTTATGCAGCTTTTCATTCACAAGAAAAGGAAGGTCTGTCTTTTGAGGAAAAGGAAGAGTACATCAAGAACTATTCTAATCAGGCACATGCGATATTGGTTATTATAGATGATTATGAGAGTTTGCCAACAAAATCCAGAGAAAAAATTCAAAAATTAAAAGATTCGTTAAATCCAAATTTGATTAAGTTTTTGATAACTACAAGATTTACATCAAAAGAGTCGAAGGATATCATAGTTGAACAATTAAATGAAATAGAATGTGCTGAAATGACAAGTTACATTTTTGGAGATAAAAAATGGAATAGGGAAATATCTGTTACAGAAATGCATAATCTAACTAACGGTCTGCCATTGTTAATTTGGTATGCGAAAGCATACTATCAAATAGGTCAGCTATCAAGTAAAAAACTAAAGTTTTCAGGGCCATCAGAGGGACTGGAAGGATATTTGTATGATAATTTTGTACAATGTTTTGAAGATGAGTTTACAAAGAATTTTTTGATGATGGCAACTAGATATTATAAAATACATAATGTTTTACAAATATCAAAGAAAACTGCCGTTTTCTTGTCTATGAAGGAACCAAAAGAATATAAGGCAGAGAATGAAGAATTTCATTTTCAAGAGTTGTTAGATTTGAAACTTATAACGATAAATCAAAGCACCAATGCTATTGATTACTCTCCATTAATGACTTATATGGATAAAGCATCTAAAAAGCAAGAACCAGAAAATCAATATCAAGAAGACAACTTAAAAGTACTAGAACATTTAGACGAGGAAAAATATAAAGATATCAGAGCAATAATAAAGTCAGTAGAATATTTAGAAAATGAAACTAAAAGTAGGATTCTGTTTAGGATTGTTGAATTTTCACATTTTGATGAAGATATAAAAATACTTGCCCTGAATAGGTTATTTGATTTATCATCAGAAAAGATTAATCTCTATAAGAATAATATTACGGATTTTCAGAGCAACACAGAGTTGATTAAATCAATGTTTGAATATTTGCTAGAGTGCAATGAAGATTTGTCAGAAAATTATGAAATGATTAGAGATTTTATTTACTCTATTTCGGTTCGCTTTGATAATGAGGATGTTAAGGAGCATATTGTTGTAAAAGCCCTATCATTAATTAATAAAGTTTTAGAGATGACATTAAATGCTAGGGAATCTGATACAATTACAAATCCAGAATTGATTAAACGTGCAAGTCTTTTACGAGAAATGGCAGAAAAATTCATAAGAAAGATTCAATTAACAAATGAAGTAAAGAATGTGATAGAACAAATTAATGTTGTAATTGATGATATATCAGTATATTGCTCGATAGATTCTTTGAGTATATAATAAGTTAAAAGAATTCAGTCACAATTTTGACAGAAGTCTTCGGTATTTTATAAAGAGTATAGTTTCAATCTCTTTCATGAGAAATCTTTAAATATTTGGGACTGATTATTTCTACGTTAGCAATGAATGAGAAGAAGTAATTGAATATTTCTTATTGTGTGTGATTAAAAACATAAATATCATTATAGGAAAGTGATTCTATTTTTTTGAGACATGAATAAAGCTTTGATTGGTAGGATTACTTTCCCTTTTTTGTTAATTGTACACTTATCTGTTCTGCTTTGTCTATTAAATATGCTGGAAAATAGTTTGTTATTTGTGTTTATATATTGGATATTTCTTGCTTATTTAGATGAAAAGTTTTTATTGACATAAGAGCAAATAAAGAGAATAGAAGACTGGATGAATAGTTAGCCAAGAAAACTTTTTAATGGGAAAAGCTCAAAAGAAATGTATGATATTGAACTGAAACTATACATTTCATAATATTTTCATAAAAAGTGACATTTACTATTGCCACGACAAACGAAAGAGGTATAATATTATTGACATATCTTTAGGAAAGAAGCTGGTAAAAATGTCGGAAAATACTCAAAATCTGAAAGAATTGCTGATATATATTACTAAAATAGAGGATAAGCAACAAATTTCTAAAATAAAGCATAAATTGAATGATATTGTTGTAATTAATCTTTTTGCTATACTTGAAAATATTGAATACTGGGAAGAGATTGAAGAATTTGGAAAGATGTATTTCAAGGCATTAAAAAGATATCTAGAACTGCTGAACGGCATACCTTCGCATGATACGATTCAAAGAGTTATGGCTACAATAGAGCCTGAAGTGACAGAAGTTCTCTTGAGAAAATGGATGGA
>ERZ772971.2329-NODE-2329-length-10467-cov-4.660776_pt1 | contig 10467 bp, 8 predicted proteins | sample MGYA00511943_ERZ772971 | MGnify/ENA primary metagenome ERZ772971 (study PRJEB29015, sample SAMEA2737929) | human oral metagenome | biome: human oral; feature: human-associated habitat; material: dental | place: China | collected 2144 ... | reverse complement strand
TTAGCGGAAACGATCTAAAACTGGTCAAGGCAACTTGCGAGGTTAGTAGCGACGTGCTCAAGGCGGAATTTGACAAACAAAACGCTCGCTACGAAGAGGCCGTGCAAAAAGCCAAAGACGACGCGCAAAAAAGCCTAGAAAAGACGCTAGAGCGAATAATAAATAACTACAACGAACTAAAAACCGAAGGTAGCAGCGACGCAAACAAAGAGGAGATGCTGGCGCTGGCAAATAAATTTTGCAAATACGACGAAGAAAAAGCAAAGAAAAGTAGCTTCAGCGCGCCCGTAAACTGCGATAACGATGCGATCGCGGACGAGCTCGCAAACAAATACAAGCTAAACGGCAATGCCTTTTTATTTAGCACCTTCGTAAGCCAGTTTAAATGGGCCGCGCTTGATTCGCAACGCCCGCCAAAACCGATATTTTTCGGAGATATGCCAAAACAGATAAACTCGCGCTCGTACGAGCTCAAATTTATCATCAACACCGATAAAACCGTCGATATCGACCGCAAAGCCGTGATGATAGAAGACGGCGAACGTAAAGAGATCGGCAGTGGCGTACTCGGTAAATTTTACGAAAGATAGGCCTTCATTTACAGCTTGCTCGGGCGAACGATTTGCCCTTGCAAGCTGTAAATTTGCTTTTATTTTCGGCCGATCCATACAAAGCGCGAAAGTAAATTTAGATCGCTACGGACAAATTTCAGCCTTTAAATCCACGCTATTTTTTCAAATCTCGTTTTATCAAATTTAACGGTTCTTGATTTTATCTTTTAAATTTAAGTGCAAATTTGCCCAAAAAGATCAAATTTATGCCGATTTTACGAAGCTAAATTTGCGACGATAACACAAAATAAAAAGAAGTAGCGGACGCATCAAATTTGCATCCGCATTAAAGTAGCTAGTTTAGAAGGTTAAATTTATATCTAAGTTGTAGCCAAAGCTCGTTGTTATCGGTCTTTCTAACGGCTCCTCTAGTATCAAAGTTCTTTCTCTCAAGAGCGGTGTAGGTGATGCTTGCGCTTAGCCCCTTGACCCACGGCATATCGTAGCTAGCCTGCGCCGCCCAGCCTTGGACGTTCATGTGCGTGTTAGCCGCAGTCGGACCGGCGTTGCGGTGAGGGGCGTCTTGCCTACCTTTTACTAGATGTAGTTTTGCTTTTAGACCCTCGGCGCCGACTTCTTTAAAGTCGTACTCAAACAAAAGCTTATGCGTATTCATACCCGCATAGCCCGTAAATACGAAAGGCCCGCGGATAGGAAGCAGCGTGTATGAGCCGGGGCCGTTACCTAGGCCAAACGCCAAAGCGTCGTTGTCTCCGACGGTCGTATAGGCATAAGACGCGCTAAAGCCCACGAAATCATAAATGCCCGCTCTTAGACCGATCATATTTCCGTCGTAGTTTAGATCTTCTAAACCTCTTGTAGTGCGAGAGCCCTTATACATCGCGTCAAAACCGAGCTTAAAGTCGCCGACGGGTACTTTGTAGTTAGCCTCGGCCAGGTAGAAGTTGATGTCGCCTTGCAGCGCGCCGCGTCTAAGATCGGTCACTCTAGCGTATGCGCCGGTTAGTTTTAGATTCGGGATACTTTGATTTATGACCGCGCCGGTAAAGATATTATCAAACTCGTGAGCCACGGGTCCCATACCGCCCACGACGACTCTATCCTTAAAGTGCGGGGCGCGTCCCTCTTTGCCGCCGGTTACGACGGCGCTTCTGCCTTGAAATTTATAATACCAGCCGCCGATCAAGGTAGTGTTTGGTATGTCTTTATTTACGATCGTTAGACCCTCAAACGCCTCTTTAAACGCGCGCGTCGGATTGCCCGCTACTAGCGGAGTATTTACGTATTGACGGCCAAATTTTATATCGGTCTGGCCTATGCCGTAGCCCAGGTACGCTTCAGACATTACCGCGCCTTGCGTTCCCCACTCTTTATCGTACAAGGTGCCGCTTTTTCTCATGCTGTTAAACGGCAAGAAGTTGCCCTGTCCCGTAACGCCGAGCCTAAAGCCGTAAAACGGATCGGTCACGTAGCCAAGCTCAAGCTGTATAGACGTCAGCTGCTCGTCGTGTATCGGCGCGCGTTCGTCTTTTTGATCGACGTAGGTAGCCTGGATCTTGCCTGCTAGTTTTCCTTTGGTAAATGCCTCCCCAAAGGTATCGGCTGCGTTTGCGGCGCCTAAAAATCCAAGCGCCAAAACGGCGGCTAAACTTAGTTTTGCTAGTTTCATAAAAACTCCTTGGTTAAATTTAGCAAATTTACGTTCCGCAAATTTAATGCGGAACATTAATTTTTATATTTAAGGATTATAGCACAGAAAATAATAAAATTCGCGTTAGATTTGTGATATTTGCTAAAAATATCGCCGATTTTAGGCAAATTTACACAACGGCGCGCTCTTTAAGCAATGTATAAAGCTTAATCGTCGAGATAAAAAATGTCACGATCGCAGGCCCCAGGATAAGTCCCCAAAAGCCAAACGTCGAGATACCCGCTATCATCGAGAAAAACAGCAACAGCTCGTTGATCTTTGTCGGGATTTTTACGAGCTTATCGTTGATAAATTTAATCACGATCGGCTTTAAAAACGTATCTGCGACGACAGATATCACGATGATGGTATAGACGGCGATGACGATCGCGGCCGCGGTGTTGCCGTTAGCAAACTCGTAAAGGCTAATAGGCCCCCAAGCAAGCAATCCGCCAACGACTGGCACGAGCGAAGTAAAGGCAAAGAGTATGCCCATCAAAAAGCCGTTATAGCCGTAGGAAATCGTAATGATAGCAAAGAGGCAACCCTGCAAAATCGCATTTAAAACGATAGAGTAAAGCACGACGCTCATGACGTTAGCCACTTCGCTGAGGATAAACTCGCTCTCGCTCTCCTTCATCGGAAGCGCGCTTTTTAGGTAGCCCACGAGCTCGCTACCGTAAAGCACCGCAAAAAAGAAAAACACGAGGATAAAAATCATGTCGAAAAGAAAGTTCACGCTTGATTTGCCGATACCGCCAAGACTAGAAAGCACGTTGGTGGAAATAGCTTTAACATCGATATCGGCGATAATCTCTTTGATTTTGGGCTCTAGAAATTTGATCGGTTCGGGCAGCTGAAAATTCCCGCTTTGAAAATAATTTAGCGTGTTTGTTATGTAGCCGGTGTTAAAGTTTGCGGCGTGTTTGGCGATCTCGATCACGGCGTACAAAAGCGGCGCGATAAACAGCGAAAACAGCGCTAGCGTCGTAAGAGCCGCCGAGAGCGTCCTTTTGCCCTTGGTTAGCTGTAAAAATTTGACGTTTACGTTTGAGGTGGCGACCGCGAGCAATGCGGCGATAAAGATATTTAGCAAAAACGGCTTAAAAAGGTACACGACTAGCGCCAACGCGCAAAGAGCGAAGATGCCAAAAAACACTCGATTATTCATTTTTTTCCTTTTGAGGGGCTTATTATATCAGATTTTGCGGGGTTTTGCGGACGGGCAGGCGGGTGTCGGCGGCTTTGGCGCGGTTGATAAATTTAGCGCAAAATTTGGGTGATTTAAATTTACAAAACAAATTTAATTTCATCTTTAGACCATCAAATTTAAAGTTTATAGCAAGATGACATACCGACTTTTTAGCCAAATTTTAGACATATTTGATAAGTTTGCTAAATATTTAAAATTAAGCGACTTTTAACTGAATAGATTTTATACTTAAATTTTATTTTAAGGAGGGTAAATGAAAACCAAGATCGTATCTTTTGCACTAATTGCCACTATTCTCGGTGGTTGCACTATGCCAAATTTACCAAAGGCGTCAGATAGAAACTACCAAAGCAGCACAACAACCACACCCCCGTCCGTAAGCAACGCGTTGGCGAACACTCAATATCCGAAAGATTTTAGAGAGCAGTTTGAAAGCGCCAAGCCTAGACTGCAAGAGTTTTTATCCAATATGGCATGCTATAATTGGCAAAAAAATAATAAATATATGGAAGTCGGTAAAGCACCGCGCATGACAAAAGGAACTTCTAACATGAGTACTTTTCGTTATACTAAAGCTGAGTGTGCCGAACTTTTACGTATAACCGACATAAAACCTATAGCAAAAAATGCTTTTAGATTTACCGTAGTTTTTATGGCGCCAGATAGTGAAGAGATAGCTAACTATAACACACTGCAAGCAATCAAGCAGGCAAACGGCGAATGGCTGTTTAGATGGTAGACTTTAGGACTTGCATTTCTTGCAAGTCTTTCCTCTTTTTTAAACAACTCTCATCCTACTCCTCAAACAATCCTTTTTGCGTACCTCCGTCAAATTTGAGCTTAAACACCTCGTAGGCTTTGGCGCTAGCTAGCCTGCCTTTTGCCGTGCGCTCGATGTAGCCGTTAGCGAGCAGATAGGGCTCGATCACGTCCTCGACCGTGCCCTCGTCCTCACTTAGAGCCGCCGCGATCGTGCTTAGACCCATCGGGCGACGTTTGGCGGCGAGCAGGATTTCTAGGTACTTGATATCCATCTCGTCAAAGCCGATATCGTTTACGCCAAGCGCGTCCAGAGCCTCTTTGGCGCGAGGTTGCGAGATGACGGCTTCGTCGTTTACCTCGGCGAAGTCCCTTATGCGCTTTAGTAGCCGTAGCGCGATCCTAGGCGTGGCGCGCGAGCGAGCGGCGACCTCGAGAGCGGCGGCTTTTTCGCACTCTTTGCCAAGCTTTACCGAGGCGATCTGCACGATACGAGCTAGCTCCTCTCTGGTATAAAACTGCAGCCTAAAATCCATGCCAAATCTATCTCGCAGGGGTGCTGAAATCATACCCGCTCGCGTCGTAGCGCCGATGAGCGTAAATTTAGGCAGGTCGATCTTGATGGTCTGCGCCGCAGGTCCCGAGCCTATGATGATGTCTAAGCGAAAGTCCTCCATCGCAGGATACAGTACCTCCTCGATCGCGGGGCTGAGGCGATGTATCTCGTCGATAAAGAGCACGTCGCCCTCTTGGAGATTTGTCAGTACCGCCGCTAGATCGCCGCTTTTTTCTATCATGGGCGCGGCCGTCATCTTGATGCTCACGCCCATTTCGTTTGCGATGATGTGCGCCAGCGTCGTCTTACCAAGGCCCGGCGGCCCATAGAAAAGCACGTGATCTAGGCACTCGCCGCGCTTTTTAGCAGCCTTTATAAATACGTCTAAATTTTGCTTGATCTTTTCCTGTCCGATGTAGTCCTCAAAGCGCGTTGGGCGTAGCGACACCTCAAAATCGTTCTCGAAGCTTATTTTTTCTATTTCGACTATTCTATCCATTTTTTCGGCTCTGTTTTTCGTAAATTTGCCGCATTTTACAAAATTTTGGGTAAGTTTTGGCTTTGGGCTTTGTTCAAATTTGACTCGGCGTTCAGCGGTAAATTTGGCGCCGTAAAGGCTAAGGTTTTTAAACCGAACAAAGCCCAAATTTATCCGCCTGGCCGAAGCGGATAAATCTCAAAAATCAGCTTAAATTTGACGAAAAATACAGATTGCGGCCGACCAAATCAGTCCGAGCTTAAAACTCCGCTATCCTTGCCTTTAAAAGCTTGCAGTCGCTATCGTTGCCAAATTTACAACCCTCCGCGATAGATTCGAATTTTTCGTAAATTTCGATATTTTTTTCGTAGTTTTCGAAGCCCAGAGCCCTGCAGCCGTCGTCGTTGCCGAGCTTGCAAGCGCGCGAATATCCGTCGTAGGCGTCATAAATCGTGAACTCCACGCCCTGCGCGTGCTCGTAAACGTAGCCAAGAGCATAGCAGCCAAGCGCATTTTTCATGTAGCACGAAGTGTCAAAGGCCTTGTGCGCGCTTGCTAGATCGCGCTCCGCACCTAATCCCTCGTGCATCATCCTGCCGTAGTTGTAGCAGCCAGCACCGTCAAATTTTCTGCACGCTTTGGCGTATAAATTTATGGATTTTTTGAGATCGTTTTGTGATTCGTAGATGAGGCCTAGGTTGTTGCAAGCCGCTTCAGAGCCCAGCTCGCAGCCTCTTTCGTAGAGGCGAAATATTTTATTTTCATCCTTGGCGCCAAAAACTTCCTTGACGTTTAAAAGCGCCAGATCAAAGCACCCCGTGCCGTTTCCCAGCTCGCACGATTTTTCAAAGAAAAGCTCGGCTTTTTCGTTGCTTTTCTCGGCCCCTAGCCCGCTAAAATGCATACTGCCCAGCGCCGCGCAGCTCATCGCGTCGCCCTCCTCGCAAAGCGGCGATAAAATCTTAAAAGCCGCGTCATAGTCGGCATTTTCGATCGCCTGCCTCGCGGCCTCCTCTCGTTTAGAAAATCGCCTCTCGTTCTGCGCTTGCTCGCTTTGCTCGCCAAGACTGTCGATGCCTAGCCCAAAATTCGGATTTGAGGCCATTAGCGAGCCAAGAAATGCCGCTAAAATCAATAAAATTTTCAAAACTCGCTCCTTGTTTTTAATCTAGCCTTGTTTTGATAGCCAAATTTGCCCGTCAAATTTGACGAGGGGCGGGCGAATGCAAGCGTTTAAATTTAACTCAAACTCTGTTCGTCAAATTTAACGCCTAAGGCTCAAATTTGCCGTCGTTTAGCGAGCAATCAAATTTGCCGTGCAGACTAGATTCGCTCAAAACAAGCTAAATTTTATACTCAAACTCCTCGCTTGGAAAGGTCTTTTCTCTAACTTCGCGAGCGTAGGATTCTACCGCCGTTCGCACCAAATTTGCGCCGTCGAGATAGCGCTTTACGAATTTAGGCTTAAACTCGTCGAAAAACCCGAGCATATCGCTCCACACGAGCACCTGTCCGTCTACGTCGGCACCCGCGCCGATACCGATGATAGGCATCTGCACGCTCTTTGCGACCTTTGTGGCAACTGGACTTAACGTACCCTCGACCACGACCGAGAACGCTCCAGCACGCTCGAGAGCTTTTGCCTCCTTGATCAAGCGTGCTTCGTCAGCCTCGCTGCGTCCTTTTATCTTGTAGCCGCCCTCTTTTCGCACAAACTGAGGCATGAGTCCGATGTGGGCCATCACGTTTATACCCTCGCCCACGAGCCTTTTTACGATAGGAGCGGCTTTTAGACCGCCTTCAAATTTGACTGCGTCTGCGCCGGCTTTGATAAATTTAGTCGCGTTTTTTAGCGCTGATTTTTCGTCCTGATAGCTACCAAATGGCATATCAACAACGACAAAAGCATGCTTTGCGCCCTGCAAAACAGCCTTAACGTGATAAAGCGCGTCATTCATTTTTAAGCTAAGGGTGTCTTTTTTGCCGTTAAAGCTCATATTTAGACTGTCGCCCACTAAGATAATGTCGACGTAATCGTCAAAAAGCTGCGCAAAAAGAGCGTCGTAAGCCGTGATCATAACGATAGGCTCAACACCCTTTTTGTTAATTATATCATAAATTGTAACTTTTTTATCATTTTTTAACATAAATTCCTCCTTAAATTTAGCTATTTTATTTTTAATTTTATCAAAAAAATGTTACAATCACGATAATAGTTTTAAGGAAAATAAATGGGAATACTAAAAAGCCTCGAGATAGACTACTCTTACGATATTGTGGAGGAGTTTTTGTCGCATTACTCCTTGATGTGCGATCTGATGGAACCGCTCATCATAGGGCTCACCAGGCCGGATAGGTATAGTGGCTATATCGGCGAGCTTTTTAGAATTTTTCATAATATTAAGTCTGCTGCAGGCTTTATGAAGCTTGATCCTATATTAAAATTAACTACTTTAGCCGAGGAAATTTGCGGCGAAGCAAGGGATCTACAAGGACCCGCAAACGATGACTTCGTAGACTGGCTGCTTTTATTGAGCGACCAGTTTAACAGATACAAAAACGATATAGAAAACGATGCCGAGTTTTTCAGTCCATTAGACGCCAATATCGTAAAAATCCCCCAAAAACTAGACGTTTGACAAAAAATACAAAAAATAATATAATCCACAACCTTTAAAACAAGGCTAAATTTAGCCTATTCTTACGGGAGCGACTTGGCTTCGACAGGAGCAGAGCGGTCACGGTGGCACGTCGCTTTGAGCAAAGCGTAAAAAGCTCAAATAAATTTAAACGCAAACAACGTTAACTACGCTCCTGCTTACGCTAAAGCTGCGTAAGTTCAGTTGAGCCTCGCCTAGTCCGATACTAGCTAAGATAACGGCGAGTAACCCCAGCTAGCGTAGGTTGGCAGCCTGACGAGCTGCTAGCCGAAATCTTGTCTTAGTCTAAAATAAGGTTTTGGAAAGTGAGCCTTTTTAGATGAAATTTTCACTTTTGCTAAGCGTGTAGAGGCCGTAATCGGTTTGTTTTTGGACAGGGGTTCGATCCCCCTCGCTTCCACCAAGTGTCATTTTCACAAGATTTCAAAATCCACTAAAATACAAATTTAAAGACATTTTTACCTTTATCATACTTTTAAAAAATAAGCCCGATCAGACCAAAGATGCTACTATCAAATCAAATTTTTATTAAAGCAAAATTTGACGTTTTTGTATGTCCATGTTTTTATAAGGCATAGAACATCAAATTTGAACAAATTTAACCTAATTAAAAAACAAATTTAACGCTAAAATTTGAGAAAAAGTAAAATAGAAACAGAAGTAAAATTTGAAATTAAATTTAAAAAGGGGTCTCACGACCCCTTGGCTACTTTATTACAGCCATCTTTCTGCGCATATACGCGATCCTGCTTTGTAGCGGAAGGTGTTTAGGGCAGTTATCCTCGCAACCTAGCAAAGTCATACAGCCAAACACGCCGTCATCGTCGCCGATAAGTTCGTAAAAGTCCTCGTCGGTTCGTTTATCAAGCGCGTCGATTTTAAATCTAGCTACGCGGTTAAGTCCGACCGCACCGATGAAATCAGGCCTCATGATAGCCGTACCGCACGCAGCTACGCAGATACCGCACTCGATGCAGCGGTCAAGCTCAAACACCTCTTGCGCTACTTCAGGCTCAACCTTTTCCTCAAGCTTAGAGATATCGGTCTCGTGGTCGGTGTGTATCCAGCTCTCCACGCGCTTACTCATCGCGTTCATCCAGTTGCCCGTGTCTACGCTTAGGTCTTTTAGTAGCTTAAATACCGGCAAAGGCATAAGCTCGATCACGCCGTTTGGATAGTCTTTGGTTAGCGTACGGCAAGCAAGCTTTGGCGTACCGTTAACTAGCATACCGCAGCTACCGCAGATACCGGCGCGGCAAACGAAGTCAAAGCTAAGATCCGGGTCAAATTTCTCGCGAATTTGATTTAACGCTATAAAAAGCGTCATGCCGTCGGTTTCTTCTAGCTCGTAGGTCGCGAAATGCGGCTTTGAAATTTTGCTTAACGGATTATATTTAAATGCTTTTATGGTTATTTTTCTACTCATATCCTATTCCTGCTCTTTCGTTTGGTGCTTTATATTTAGGCTGAAGATCATAGTGCATTAGCGCTTCTTGGATCTCGTATCTGCCTTTGCCTTCGGCTTCCATTTTGGCGCGGATCTCATCGACCTGCGCTTGGCGTACGGCGCTGTCTGGGTGCTCGATGATGTTACCCTTAGCTCCGTATCCGCGGAATGCCGGCGGAATTTCCATTTTCATAATATCAAGCGGCTCATACACGATAGTCGGTAGCGTATCGCCCTCTTTCCAGCTAGTTAGAGTTCTGTTTAGCCAGTTTAGGTCGTCGCGTTTCGGATAGTCCTCGCGGCAGTGCGCTCCGCGGCTCTCGGTGCGATCAAGCGCGCCTTTTGCGATACAAAGTGCTAGTTTTAGCATCTTTGGTACGCGGTAAGCTTCTTCGAGCTCAGGGTTGCCAAATAGCGCCTTGTTTGCTACTTTGACGTCCAAAGATTGTTTATAAAGCTCTTCTAGCTCTTTTACCGCTACGGCTAGGCCTTCGCCCGTTCTAAAGATCGCTACGTGCTCCCACATGATGTCTTTCATCTTGTTTTTGATCTCAAATACGTTAAATTTGCCCTCTTTTTCGACAAGGCTCTTTAGATACTCTTCCTCTTTTTTAACGAATTTTTCGATATCGTTAGTATTTATCTCGATCTCGTGGCTACCGCAGTAGTGGGCAAAATAATCCCCCACGATCATTCCAGCTACAACAGTTTCAGAAACTGAGTTACCGCCAAGGCGGTTAAATCCGTGCATATCCCAGCATGCAGCCTCGCCAGCACTAAATAGACCAGCTAGTGTTGGACTCTCACCTGTAGGTTTAGTCTTGATACCACCCATTGAGTAGTGCTGCATAGGAAGGATTGGAGCCCAGCCTTTGCCACGTTGGCGTCCATTTTCATCAGTATACACTTCAGTATCAGCTGGATCGATGCCGTTAAAGATTTCGCAAATTTCTTGAACGTCGCGTAGGTTTTTCTCAATGTGCTCGCGTCCTAGGATTGAGATATCTAGCCAAACGTGATATCCGTATGGACTAGGTACGCCTTTACCTGCGCGGATATGCTCCATGATGCGGCGGCTTACGACGTCGCGGC
>ERZ772971.2322-NODE-2322-length-10488-cov-4.147896_pt1 | contig 10488 bp, 8 predicted proteins | sample MGYA00511943_ERZ772971 | MGnify/ENA primary metagenome ERZ772971 (study PRJEB29015, sample SAMEA2737929) | human oral metagenome | biome: human oral; feature: human-associated habitat; material: dental | place: China | collected 2144 ... | reverse complement strand
AATGGCGTCAAACAAGCAAAACGCGCCCTGACACCCAAACGAATCAGGCTTGCGCACATGCCAGCGAGAAAATGCGCGAAATCATTTGAACCACTCTCGCCTCCAGCTGGTTTTTCATGCCTGCACATTCGATTTCTGATTTCGGATCGGATTCGCTCAAATCCATTCTTCACTCCAAACGCGCCCACATTTATTACCTGGAGCATTGCCGCGTATTGGTCAATGGCGGACGCGTGGAATATGTGACGGATGCAGGCAAGCAAAGCCTGTATTGGAATATTCCCATCGCCAATACCACCAGTTTGCTGCTGGGCACGGGCACATCCATCACGCAGGCGGCCATGCGTTTATTGGCCAAAGCCGGCGTGCTGGTGGGTTTCTGCGGCGGTGGCGGCACGCCCTTGTTCAGCGCCAACGAGGTGGATGTGGAGGTGGCCTGGCTGTCGCCGCAAAGCGAATACCGGCCAACGCAATACCTGCAAGCCTGGGTGAAGTTCTGGTTTGATGACGGCTTGCGCCTGCAAGCGGCCCGCCAGTTGCAGGCTTGCCGTTTGCAACGGCTGGCGCAGCAGTGGCAAACACGCGTTTTGCGCGAAGCGGGCTTTGCCGTTGAGCCGCACCGGCTTGAAGCGCTGGAGCGGCAGTTCGCGCCGCTGATTGCTGCCGCGCCTGACGTGACGGCGCTGCTGACCCACGAGGCGCACTTGACCAAGGCGCTGTTCCGGCTGGCGGCGCAAACCGTGGGCTATGGCGAATTCACCCGCGCCAAGCGCGGCGCTGGCACGGATGCGGCCAACCGCTTTCTGGACCACGGCAATTACCTGGCCTACGGACTGGGCGCAACGGCCGCCTGGGTGCTGGGGCTGCCGCACGGGCTGGCCGTGCTGCACGGCAAAACAAGACGGGGCGGGCTGGTGTTTGACGCAGCCGACTTGGTGAAAGACGCGGTCATCCTGCCGCAAGCCTTTCTGTCAGCCATGCGCGGCGATGACGAGGCAGCATTTCGCCGCCAATGCATTGAGGCGCTGGCGCGCAGCGAGTCGCTGGACTTCATCATCGACACGCTCAAGCGCATTGCCACAGAGACGGCGCCCCTTGCCGATACGGCCCCGGCGCGGGAGGAGGCGGCATGAACGTGCTGTTTGTTTCGCAGTGCAGCAAGCGCGCTCTGACCGAGACGCGGCGCATCCTGGACCAGTTTGCCGAGCGCTGCGGCGAGCGCACCTGGCAAACGCCCATCACCCAGGCGGGCCTGGAAACAGTACACAAGCTGCTGCGCCAGAGCGCACGCAAGAACACGGCCGTGGCTTGCCGCTGGATTCACGGGCAGGGCCATAGCGAATTGCTGTGGGTTGTGGGCGATGCCCGCCAGTTCAATGCCGAAGGCGCTGTGCCCACCAACGCCACGGCGCGCGACATCCTGCGCGCGGATGATGAAAACGGCTGGCACAGCGCCGAGGCCATTCGCCGGATGGCGCAGCTGGCGGCGCTGCTGCATGACCTGGGCAAGGCCAGCCAGGCTTTTCAGCAGCGGCTGAAGGGCGAGCGCAACGAGCGCAACCTGATTCGCCATGAATGGGTATCGCTGCGGCTGTTTCTGGCGTTTGTGGGCGAAGACGGTGACCGGCAATGGCTGGAGCGCTTGTCGGATGAAACGGCTGCGAATGAGGCCTGCTGGACGGACCCCGCGCGCTATCTGTGCGACAAGCCAGGCAGCGGGCCGGGCAGCGCCACGCCGCCGCCTTTTGCCAGCCTGCTCCAGCAAGCGCCGCTGGCCGCTGCCATTGGATGGCTGGTTGTCACGCACCACCGGCTGCCTGCTGCTCCGCCCACGTCCAGCGCAACAAACCGGCGCTGGGGCGATAAGCGCGGTTGCTTCAAGAAAAACTGGTTGACCGATCCGCTGGCAGCCATCGCCTGCGAGTGGAACGAAGTCATCAGCAACCCGCAGACGCCGCCGAAAGACTTTGACCCCTATTGGCGCATGGCAGGCCCGCTGCCTGTGGCGGCCCATGCCTGGCGCAAGCAGGCGGCGCGCGTGGCGCGGCATCTGCTGAAACTGCAGCAACCGCAGCCGTTTGATTGGCTGGGCAACATCTGGGCGCTGCACTTGGCGCGGCTGTGCCTGATGCTGGCCGATCACCATTACTCCAGCCTGGGCATGGATGGCGAAGGCCGCCCCGTTGCCGCCCGGCAGCCGTTCGTGCAAAGCCAGCAAAAGCTGTTTGCCAATACGGTCTTCGACCGCACAGGCCGCAGACAAGCTTGCCAGTCGCTGCTGGAGCATTTGCTGGGCGTGAGCGACAGTGCCGCCCAAATCAGCCACGCGCTACCTGGCTTTGAGCGCCACCTGCCCCGGCTGGCCCGCCATCGTGGCCTGCGTCAGCGCAGCAGCGAGGAGAAATTCCGCTGGCAAGACAAGGCGTTCGATGCCGCCGAGGCCCTGCGCGAGGCCGCGCGCGAACAAGGTGCTTTCATCATCAACATGGCTTCCACCGGCTGCGGCAAGACGCTGGCCAACGCGCGCGTGCTTTATGCCCTGGCCGATCCGCAGCGCGGCTTGCGCGCCAGCTTCGCGCTGGGCCTGCGCACGCTCACGATGCAAACAGGGCGCAGCTACCAGCGCGACCTGCATCTGCGCGAAGATGAACTGGCGGTGCTGGCGGGCGGCGCAGCCAATCGCGCGCTGTTCGAGTTCCATCAGCAACAGGCGCAAGCCAGCGGCTCGGAATCGGCGCAGGACCTTCTGGAAGAAGGCAGCCACGTGCTGTATGAAGGCGAGGTAAGCAAGCACCCGCTGCTTGCGCGGGCGCTGGCCGACGGCAACATGCGCAAGCTGTTGTCGGCGCCGCTGCTGGTTTGCACCATCGACCACCTGATGCCTGCCAGCGAATCCATGCGCGCGGGGCGGCAGATTGCGCCGCTGCTGCGGCTGATGAGCGCCGATCTGGTACTTGACGAGCTGGACGACTACGACATGAACGACCTGCCGGCCCTGGCCCGGCTGGTGTTTTTTGCGGGCATGGCTGGCGCGCGCGTGCTGCTTTCATCAGCCACCTTGCCGCCCGCGCTGGTGCAGGGCATGTTCAGCGCCTATCAGGCAGGCCGCCGCCAGCACCGGCTCAATCGCGGTCAGGCGCTTCCGGCAGAAACCCCCGTTGAAGTGCCCTGCCTGTGGGTGGATGAATTTGGCAAACCCCAGACAGCGCATTGCCACGACGCCGGCGCCCTGGCCGCCGCGCATGCCCGCTTCGTGGAGCGCCGCATTGAAAAGCTCCAGCAAGAGCTGCAGCCGCTGCGCATTGCCCGTCTGCACAAACTGGAGATGCCGCAAACCGCCAACAAACAGCAAATCCGCCGCCAGTTTGCCCAGCAGGTTTGGCAGGCTGCATCAGAGCTGCATCAGGCCCATGCGCAAACCGACCCCGTTAGCAAAAAGGCGCGCGCCAGCTTTGGCATCGTGCGCATGGCAAATATCGAGCCGCTGATTGATGTGGCCCAGGCGTTGATCGCCACACCGCCCAAGGAAGGAATACGGCTGCATCTGTGCGTGTATCACGCCCGCTTTCCGCTGGCGCAGCGATCGGCCATTGAAGCCACGCTTGATGCCGTATTTGACCGGCGCGACGCGGAGGCCATTTGGCATCAGCCGTCAGTGCGGCAGGCCATTGATGCCGCGCCAAATTGCGAACACATATTCATGGCGCTGGCCAGCCCCGTCTGCGAAGTGGGGCGCGACTGGGATGCGGACTGGGCCGTGGCCGAGCCGTCTTCAATGCGCTCCATCATCCAGCTGGCTGGCCGCGTGCAGCGGCATCGCCGTCAGCCCTCGGCCCAGCCGAATCTGCTGGTGTTCGACACCAACTTGAAGGCGCTGGAGCGGCCTGGAGAGGCAGCCTTTTTGCGGCCAGGATTCGAGAAAGACTCAAAAAACGACTCGCACGGCCGCTTCCGGCTGGCTTCCCATCGCCTGACCACACTGCGGCCTGATTCAATGCCCGATCAAGCGGCTGGCGAGCGCGTTGATGCCGTGCCGCGCATCCGCGCCTTTGTGGACGCCATTCAACATGCCAAAGAAAACTGGGTGGCGCTGGAACATGCACGCCTGGAAAACGCCATGCACTTTGAAGCGCCCCAAGCGATAAAAAGAACAGCCACGGGCCGCAGCAGTGGGCCTGGCTGGCAATCGCCGGAACGCGACTGCGCCAGCCTGGTCTGGCAATTTCCGCAAACAACCCTGTTAGGCGTGCTGCCGCAGCAGCAGCCCTTCCGCGAAGACAACAGGCCTGATCGCCTGCTGGCGTTTCTGCCTGACGAAGATGAAACGCAGCTTGTCTTGCACCGATACGAGCCAGATTTGCAAAGACTGGGGCGAGAGCCGTACATCGCAGCAAGAGAAATGGTGCGCAGCTTTGCCGTGAAACCAGCGTCTGGTGTTTCGCCCTGGGGCCGGATGGATCTGTCGCAATTGCTGGAGCGTGTGCGCGAACTGGCCGAAGCCGAAAAGCTACCGCTTCGCCAAGCTGCGGCGAAATTCACTGCCGTACAAGTGCCGCGCGAGGGCCAAGACGGGCAAGGGTGGTATTGGGATTCATGGCTCGGGTTTTCACTGACTCGAAAGTAACAAAATGCTGGATAGCATCAACATGCGCCATACGTGATATTGGTTTCAATAAAAAAATTAATGCCATTTTCAAGCAAGAAAGAGAAGATCAATGCCAGAACTAACTGAGAGAGCCAGGGCTTTTCAGGCCGCTATTGCCGATTTTGTTGGCAACAAACTGAAAAAACAGCCCAAAGACCCCGCAGGGAAATATGCCGCCGCAAGCGCGAAGGAATGTGAAGAATGGCTGGCTTCAGCCATTGGGCATGTATCCAAGCTCAGGATTGCGACCCACGTTCTGAAGGCCACTCATCCACAGGCTGCGGGAAGCGACTGGCACAACTTGCTGCGAAATCGCGACTGGAAGGAGATTGGCACGCATTCGGTTGCGCAGCCGGAAGAAGACATCATGGCTTCATCTGCCGCATATCTTGGAGCCGCCAGCTTCCTGCGGACCGAAATGCAGGGCCGGCGGGTGCTGGACTGGGTCAAGGACTGCGATCAGGATTTTCAATCGGCGCTGCATGAAAACCCGGATACGGCCCGTGAGTGGATGCAAACGCTGCGCGGCCTCACCGATCAGCCAACTGATAAACCTGTTTCCCATTCGCTGGCCAAACAGGTGTATTGGCTGGCAGGAGAAGACCCTCGATCAGACAGCGAATACCACCTGCTGCAACCCATGTTTCCCAGTTCGCTGGCCCATGCGGTGCATGCCGATATTCAAGATGTTCGTTTCGGAGAAATTAATACCGAAGCGCGCAAGGCTTATCAAGAAAAAAAGCCATTCAATAAACCTTATCGTGAATATCAAGATTTGGCACTGCGCAAGTTTGGCGGTTCCAAGCCGCAAAACGTAAGTCTGCTCAACAGTGAGCGCGGCGGACGCAATGATCTGCTGGCATCACTGCCGCCGCGCGCTTGGAATTCCTCCAGCTTGCGCGTGCTGGAGAGTGACTCTGCTTTTGCGGCCTTCCCGTATTTCGGCAATGCGCGCGAGCAGGTCAAGGCGCTGGGTGAATTTCTGGCTTCCGATCCCGATTCCACAATGGAAACGCGCCAACGCCGTGAATCCCTGGAACGGGAACTGTGCCTGGAACTGGCCGCATTTGGCGCTGCCATTCGCAACCAGCAAGACAGCGGCTGGACGCGCGATGCGCGCTGCCAGCTCCCGCGCCACCAGCAACTTTGGATGGATCCGGAACGCGCTTTGCTGGAAGTGCGCGTCTCATCGGAACATCCGGAATGGCAAGCCGACGACGAAGCTTTCATTCGCGACTTCCACCGTGGCGACTGGGCCGACCAAGTAGCAGGCGACTTTGGCCTGTGGCTCAACGCACAGTTGCGCCAGCACGATGACAAGCTAAAGGCGCTGGGCGAGACTGAAATGCGCCACTTTGCCCGCCAGGCCGTTATTGAAGCGGCCTGGCCCATGCCCATGCAGCGCCGCGCGCCGGCAGGAGACGCCGCATGATCCAACGCCCCGAATTCACCCATTTGCTGGCGCTGCCGCGCTTGCGTGTGCAAAACGCCAATGCCATTTCCAGCCCGCTCACGCACGGTTTTCCCGCCATGACGGCCTTTCTGGGCCTGATGTGGGCGCTGGAGCGAAAAACCTATGCCGTTGGCTTGCAACACTTGGAATTCAACGCCGTCGGCGTCATCAGCCACGGCTGGCAGGAGCTGACCACGCCAGGGCGCTTTAAAACTTTCCGGCAGACGCGCAATCCATTAAAAAGAGATGGCAAAGTTGCCGCCATCATTGAAGAAGGCCGCATCCATCTTGAATTGAGCCTGGTCTTCGCCTTGCGCATCAACGATTGGAACGAGTCCCGCCAAGCGGCGGACTTGCAAGCTGTCGCCGATTTGGTGGCAGGCATGCGCATTGCAGGTGGCACGGTGCTGCCCGCCTTGCCTGCGACCTTCCGTCACAGGCCCTGGTGGGCCGACATGCGCGGCGACGCGTGGGAGAAGAACTTCCGCAATTTATGCGTGCGCCTGCTACCCGGCTCCGCACTGGTATCCCGTGACGACGTGATCGATCACCGGCTGGGACTGCTGAAGAGTCGTGACAACCCCAACGCCACCCGTCTGGACGCCTGGCTCTCACTGGCGCGAGTGGACAGACGCTACGAGCCTGAAGCCAGCCAGGGCAAAGGGGGCTGGACCTCCAGCCGCCAGAGCGGCAGCGGCTGGATCGTGCCCATACCGGTTGGCTACGGCGCGCTTTCCAGTCTTTACGAATCCGGCAGCGTGCCCAACGCCCGCGACGCGACAACTCCGTTTCGCTTTGTCGAATGTCTGTATTCCGCTGGCGAATGGATTGGCACCCACCGTCTGCGCGCACCAAAAGACCTGCTCTGGTATGCCGACAGTCAAACCGACCAGGGCCTGTACCGCTGCCGAAATGACTACTGCCCGCCTAACGGTGCGGCTGATTTCATCTGAAACTTTTCAACAAAAGGAAAACATCCATCATGGCCACCAACGCGCCCCAAACACTCGAAACTGCATCCGTCCTCGCTTTCGAGCGCAAGCTCGACCCTTCTGATGCCCTGCTCTTCGCTGGCGACTGGAATGCACGCGATGCCTCTCAAAATTGGGAAGCTATCACTCTCCGGGAAAAAGCCGTGCGCGGCACGATTTCCAACCGGCTCAAAACCAGAGATCAAGACCCAGCGAGACTGGACGCTGCCATCGAAAATCCCAACCTGCAAACCGTGGATATCGCCACACTGCCAGCGGATGCTGACACGCTGAAAGTGCGCTTTACCCTGCGTGTGCACGGTAACGTGGGCAAACCTTGCACCTGTAATGATGCCGCCTACGGCGCAAAACTAGCCAAAAATATCGAAGAATATGTGCAAACCAACGGTTTTTCTGAACTGGCCCGCCGCTACGCGCTCAATTTGGCCAATGGGCGCTTTTTATGGCGCAACCGCATTGGCGCTGAACAGGTGGAGATACATATAGCGCAACTGCAAGATGGAAAACCTGCTGCTTCGTGGATATTCAACGCACTGGAAATTTCATTGCGCGATATGAGCGCACCAGCTACGCAATCCAAAAACATTTCCGAAATGGCGAAAACCATTGCCAGAGGTTTGTCGGGTGATTCACAGGTGCTGTTTCAAATTACGGCTTTTGTCCGCATGGGTGCTGGTCAGGAGGTATTCCCATCACAAGAACTGATTCTTGGCGATGGCAAAAATCGTGGCAGCAAAAGTAAAACGCTCTATGACGTCAACGGCACAGCCGCCCTCCATTCCCAAAAAATCGGTAATGCCATTCGCACCATTGACACTTGGTATACAGGCGCAGAAGAAAACGGCCCCATTGCCGTTGAACCCTATGGCTCAGTCACCACGCAAGGCAAGGCATGGCGTCAACCGATACTCGGAATGGATTTCTACAATCTGCTTGATAACTGGATCCTTCGAGATAAGGCCCCAAATCTGGAACAGCAGCATTTCGTTGTCGCCACATTGATTCGCGGCGGCGTGTTTGGCGAAGCAAACTGACCGCCATGACCAGCCACTATGTCGATATCACCGTCGTGCCCGACGCGGAAACCGGCATTCCGGCGCTGATGGGTGCACTCTATGACAAGCTGCACCGCGCCTTGGTGCAGCTGCGTCTGGATAGCTTGGGTATCAGCTTTCCCCAATACAGCGTGACGCCACGCAATATCGGTCACACCCTTCGCCTGCATGCCAGCGAAGGCACGCTCCAGAGCTTTCTGGCCCATGATTGGCTGCGCAGTCTGCGTGACCACGTGCGCATAACCCCAATTGCGCCAACGCCCGCCCATGCCGTTCACCGCAACATCCATCGCCGCCAGTTCAAAAGCAGCGTGAACCGGCTGCGACGCCGACGCATGAACCGCAAGATGGAAACCGCCAAACAGGCCTCCCAGGCAATACCTCACGAGGCCGCAGAAAAACCCACGCTCCCCTACGTGCATCTGCACAGCCTGAGCACCAGCCAGCCCTTTTGCCTGTTCATCGCCATGAGCGAACCGCTGACCACACCCATACCCGGATGCTTCAACAGCTACGGCTTGGGCACACATGGCGCTACCGTCCCTTGGTTCTGACCCTTTTTTAGGCCCCTCAAATTACCCTTTAAAAATCAAGCAGTTGCAATACACTGCCAAAAATAGGTTTCAAAGCAGGATTGCACAGATTCTCTTGAAGAATCAACAGATTACCTGTGCAAGCCCTGCAGTTTTCTGCCGCATAGGCAGCTTAGAAAGTATCCCTCAAGGCCGAGCGATATCAGTTGCCGTTTTCTGCCGCATAGGCAGCTTAGAAATGAACGCCCCGTTTTTTATAACGGCAGGTTCAGTTTTCTGCCGCATAGGCAGCTTAGAAACATCCCCGTTTACCTGCTGGCCGCCAGCGTGGGTTTTCTGCCGCATAGGCAGCTTAGAAATGCTCTTTCAGGTGTTCGGTCGGCACTTTCATGTTTTCTGCCGCATAGGCAGCTTAGAAATCGCCCAGAGACCGAGCTTGGAGCCAACAACCGTTTTCTGCCGCATAGGCAGCTTAGAAATCAAAGGTGCGGCCATGATGGGGAGAGAGCCAGTTTTCTGCCGCATAGGCAGCTTAGAAAACCGCGCGCAGGTTGAAAAGCTGGTTTTCCAAGTTTTCTGCCGCATAGGCAGCTTAGAAAAATTCATCGCCCGCGCCGATTTCGGCCAGTAAGTTTTCTGCCGCATAGGCAGCTTAGAAACGCCAGCTTTGGCGTTGCGCCCAACGGCGGCAGTTTTCTGCCGCATAGGCAGCTTAGAAATGCAACGCCTGCTCCCTGCGCATCTGTTGCCGGTTTTCTGCCGCATAGGCAGCTTAGAAAACCGCCGGCCCGGCAGGGCCATGAACAGACATGTTTTCTGCCGCATAGGCAGCTTAGAAAAGTATCGGGGCCAGCGCCGCCGCCATCGTCACGTTTTCTGCCGCATAGGCAGCTTAGAAAACCGCCATCGCCACCACCGTCACCCGGCTTATGTTTTCTGCCGCATAGGCAGCTTAGAAACGCTGCGGGCGGCTGGGCAACAGGTGAAATCAGTTTTCTGCCGCATAGGCAGCTTAGAAAGCTTTCGGGCGTGGCGGCGCGCAGCAGTTTTTGTTTTCTGCCACATAGGCAGCTTAGAAATGATGGGCGTGATTTTCGCGGCCATCAGTTTGGTTTTCTGCCGCATAGGCAGCTTAGAAAAAGTTCCGGACACATCTGCAAGTAGCCAGCAAGTTTTCTGCCGCATAGGCAGCTTAGAAAGACAAAGTGACGCGCGCCCAGGGCAAAGCCGCGTTTTCTGCCGCATAGGCAGCTTAGAAAAGTCTGTCATACATATTGCCAATCCATTCACCGTTTTCTGCCGCATAGGCAGCTTAGAAAATGATAGGCGGGTCGGTGGGCAGCCACACGCCGTTTTCTGCCGCATAGGCAGCTTAGAAAGAACGCAACGAGGTTGTCCAGCTTGTCGATTCGTTTTCTGCCGCATAGGCAGCTTAGAAAAGCTCGAAACTCACGCGCGTGGCGCGCAGCTTGTTTTCTGCCGCATAGGCAGCTTAGAAAAGATGGATCAATAAAGCAACCAGGCAAAGAGTGTTTTCTGCCGCATAGGCAGCTTAGAAAGTCCGGGCTTTGGTCGGTCGGCATCTGCATATGTTTTCTGCCGCATAGGCAGCTTAGAAATACAACCCGGCGCTGGGCGTGGTGGTGCCTGGGTTTTCTGCCGCATAGGCAGCTTAGAAAGACCTGATGGTGCAAGCCGTGATGACGCAGCCGTTTTCTGCCGCATAGGCAGCTTAGAAAAGTGTGGCCGTAGCACGGTCAGCACCCCTAGTTTTCTGCCGCATAGGCAGCTTAGAAACAGCCGTCTTCGA
>ERZ772971.2316-NODE-2316-length-10495-cov-4.169349_pt1 | contig 10495 bp, 10 predicted proteins | sample MGYA00511943_ERZ772971 | MGnify/ENA primary metagenome ERZ772971 (study PRJEB29015, sample SAMEA2737929) | human oral metagenome | biome: human oral; feature: human-associated habitat; material: dental | place: China | collected 2144 ... | reverse complement strand
GCCAAAAAGCAAAACGCCGTGCCGCGCGTGTAGAAATATTTTCTAAAAAATCCCTGCACTGCAGCGAGTATGTAGCCGTATCCCGTCGAAAAGCTCTCGTCATCTTTGGTTTCAAGCGCGATTTTAAGAGTATCGATGTATTTTTGTGCGTAAAAATCTTCCATGCCGTGCTCTTTTGCAAGCATTTTCGCAGCCGACCAGTCGCCCTCTCGCGCGCTTTTTAACGCGTCAAAATACCACTGATCTCGTTTTCGTTGATCGGATGATAACTCACGTCGTAGCCCATTTTGGCTCCTTTTTAGGTAGATTTTTCTAAATTTATACGGATCGCGACTGATTTACGCGTATAAAATCGACCCCAAACGAATCATATTCGAGCCGCATTTTATCGCTAGCTCAAAATCCCCGCTCATACCCATCGAGCAAATTTGCGCGCCGTTTGGTTGCAGATTTTCGTAAATTTTACGCGTAGTCTCAAAGCTCTTTTGTATGGCTCGCTCGTCCTCTACGTGCGCGCCGATACTCATCACGCCGACGGGTTTTAAAAATTTACACTCCTTTGCGATTTGTAAAAACGCATCCTGTGCGGCCTCGGGCGAGATACCTTGTTTCGTGTCTTCGCGCGCGGAGTTTATTTGCAGCAGGCAAGGTAGCTCGCAACCCAGCCTTTTATCCACCGCAAGCGCGGCTTCTACGCTCTCGCAGCTTTGCCAAAGCGCGGGTTTGAGCGCTAGCAGGTGGTTTATTTTGTTGCTTTGAAGTCGCCCGATGAAGTGCCACTCGATCGGCAAATTTGACAAAATTTCGCTCTTATTTTTGAGCTCTTGCACGCGGTTTTCGCCAAAGCTCGTTTGCCCCTGCTCAAAAAGCTCCAAAACCTCTTTCGTCGTTACGTTTTTGCTCACGGCGATTAGCTTCACCGCTTCGCCCGTACGTGCATTTTCGATGCGTTCTAAAATTTGCGCGAGCTTCATTGTCCCGCTCCGCTTAGGCGCATCACGTCGTTAAAGGTCGCAAACGCCATCAGGCAGAGCAAAAACGCCCAGCCGCAGTAGGTAAGGCCGATATAGACTTTTTCGTTCATCTCGCGGCGGAAAATCAGCTCGTAAAGATTGAAAAATATGTGTCCGCCGTCAAGCGCCGGGATCGGGAGTAGGTTTAGCACGCCTAAATTTACGGATATGAGCGCGGCGATGATGAGTAGGGTCGAGAGGCCGATGCCTGCGGCCTTTGAGGTGATGTCGGTGATCTGGATGATGCCGCCCATCTCTTTTAGCGGTACGACGCCAACAATGAGCTTTTCAAGTCCCGTAAATATGAGCTTTGAGGCGTTTACGGTCTCAACGAGCGCAAATTTAAGCGAGCTAAGGCCGGTGTTTTGTATCGTGACGACCTCGCCTGAGGGCGAAATGCCGATGAGCGGTTTTTCTATCTTTTCGCCAAATATCGTCATGCTTTGCCCGATTTTAGGCGTCAAATTTATCGTTTTTATTTCGCCCGCGCGCTCGAGCGTGATCGCAGTGGAGGTTAAATTTACGTTTTTGCTTATCTCGTCCCATTCGCTGATTTTGATGCCGTTTATGTTTAAAATTTTATCGCCTTTTTGCAGTCCGGCGCTTGCCGCAGCCGAGTTTTCCAGCACCTTGCCCACGGTTGGCGCTAGCCTTTCTACTCCGATATGTCCGAGCGCGATAAAGATAAAAAACGCCAAAGCAAAGTTAAAAAACGGTCCGGCAAAAAGGATAAAAATGCGTCCTAGCGGGCTAAGCCTCGTGTAGCTGTCGGCGTCCTCGTTTTTTAGGCCGGGCTTTGCGTCCTCTTGTCCTTTTAGGCTAACGTAGCCGCCAAGCGGTATCGCGCCGATGGCGTACTCGGTGCCGCCGATGGTTTTTGAGTAGACGCTCTGGCCAAAGCCCACACTAAATTTTAAAACGCCCACTTTTAGCATGCGAGCGGCGAGAAAGTGGCCCAGCTCATGAAAAAATATAAGAAAGCTAATCACCAAAACCGTGATCAAAAAATGCCACGAATACGCGTAAATGCCGACGGCTAGCAACGCCGCCACAAAGATAATGCTTTTCAAAATTTACCTTTAAATTTGATTTTACCGCTCGAGTTTATCGCTGAGCAAAACGGCGATAAATTTCGTGCTAGGGTTTGCGTCAAGCGCGATCTTTAGGCTCATCGTAAGCGGTACGGCTAAAAACATACCGCCGATGCCGAACAAAAATCCCCAAAAAAGTAGGCTCAAAAGCACGACAAGCGTGCTGATACCAAGGCCTTTGCCAAGAAATTTTGGCTCGATAAAGTTGCCGATGACGACATTTACGACCGCATACAGCGCCGCAGTCCAAGCGCAAGCCGCCGCGTCGTTTAACAAAAGCGCCACCAAAAGCGCTGGAACGGCCGCGATGATAGAGCCGATCGTCGGGACAAAATTTAGCACGAAAGCCAAAATCCCCCAAAGCGGCGCGTAAGGCACGCCGATGAAATTTAGCCCGATAAATATAAAAACGCCCGTCGCAAACGATGCTGCGGACTTGATCGCGAGATAGCGTTTGAGATTTGATATAAACGTATCTACGATCTGGTTTGTTTGCGGATTTTTACTCGCAAAATACTCGACTTTTTGAGAAAATACCTGCACCTCAAAAAGCATAAAAGTAACGAGCAAAAAGACAAAAAAGCTCTTTGAGGCAAGCTCCGTGCCGCTCCTTAAAAATCCGCCCAGCACGGCAAAAAGTTTATTGATATCAAAGTCTGCGGGCGCGGCGACGCTGTTTGGATCGATGAGGCCGCGGCTAGCTAGTATATGGTGATAGTGGTCGGCGAGGGCTTTAAATTTGCTCTGAAGCTCGGGCATATAGCTAACTAGCCCGTTGATCGTCTTTAGCACGGTGTTTGCGATAAAACCAAGCGATAAAAACACGACCGCGGTAACGAGCGCAAAGGCTAAAACGCGCGGAAATTTGAGCTTTTCTAGCGCATTTATCGCAGGCGTCGCCACGATAGCGATAAAAACAGCCATCAAAAAGGGTAGCACGACGATGCTAGCGGCCTTTAGTCCGGCTGCTACCACGACGAAGCTTGCTAGACAGATTATGGCGTTTCCGGTTCTCAAATTTACGCCTTTTTGGCTTGATTTTTAATGTGCTTTACATAAGCGTTTACGTACTCAAAGCCCGAATACAGCGTCAGCGCGACGCTAAGCCAGAGCAAAAACTCGCCAAAAGGCCACTGCATGGTTAAAAAGCCGATCGCAACCATCTGGCAGACGGTTTTGACCTTGCCCGCCATCGATGCGGCGACCTCTACGCCTTCGCCCGCCATCACGACGCGAAATCCCGTGATAAAAAACTCGCGAACGAGGATGAGATACACGGCCCAAGGGCTCGCGCGGTCTATCATCATGAGTCCTAAAAACGCGCCCAGCGTTAGCATTTTATCCGCAAGCGGGTCGATGACGGCTCCTAGCTTGGTCTTTTGATCCCATGCGCGCGCGATAAATCCGTCGAAAAAATCGGTGACGCTAGCGATCACGAACACAAGCGCGGCAAAGTAGTTCATCCAGCTAACGTGCACGCCTGAGAAGGAATTTACGCTAAGTAGCAGCCAAAACATCAGAGGTGCGAGAAATACGCGCAGGAAGGCTAGGGCGTTTGGTAAGTTTAGGCTCATTTATTTGTTCTTTCTTTTTGATTTTGGAGTTTAAAATTTGACAGCTCGGCGCGGGAGTCGGCGAAAAAATCGCTAGCCTTGTTTTGGCTTGACTTTGCCCGTTTCTTATTTGCGCTTTGGTTAAATTTGCTCGTAGCTTTGTCAAATTTGAGCAAATTTAGATTAGGTTTAAGAAAACTGTCCGCGCCGCAAAATCTGCTTTCAAATTTTAAATTTTCATCAAATTTAGCCCGCAAGCGCGTTAAATTTATAGTGCCGAATTTGCCCAAAATGCGAGCAACCGGCAAAGGAGCGCAGGCTAAATTTGTTTTTTTCATTTAAATGTTGTACCACCGTCGATGATGAATGTGTGGCCGGTTACCCAGCTAGCTTTTGAGCTGCACAGAAACAAACATGCGCCGGCAATATCCGTAGGCTGTCCCATGCGGTTTAGCGGGCTTAGCTCGGCCGTTTTGTCGCGTACTTCCTCGTAGTTCGTAAAAGCCCTAAGCGCGTCTGTCTCGATCGGGCCGCCACTAACGACGTTTACGCGGATATTTTTTTCGCCAAGCTCGGTTGCCGCATAGCGCGCCATGGCTTCTACCGCGGCTTTTGCGGTGCCGTGGCCCGCATAGTTTTCGATATAGACGAGATTGCCCGTCGATGATAGCGATATGATACTGCCGCCGCCCGTTTTTTCCATGCGTTTTGCGGCTTCTTGCGCTCCGACTACGAATGCATTTACGGTTGCGGTGAAGATGTTATTAATGCCGCGAGGGCGAAGTTTCATAAATTTCGTATATCCACCCGCTACCGGACGACCCGAGATGATGGCGTTTGAGATAAAAAAATCTACGCGGTCAAAGTCGGCGTCGATCTCTAAAAATAGATCTTTGTAGGTCTCGGGTTCTAGTATATTTAGCGCGTAGGCCCTGGCTTTTATGCCGTATGTCGCCTCGAGCTCGGCGGCTTGGGTTTTGGCTAGCTCTTCGTTTGAGTTATATGTAAAGGCGATATTTACGCCCTTTGCGGCAAATTCCTCCACGATAGCGCGTCCGATACCGCGCGTTCCGCCGCTGATTACTAGAGTTTTGCCTTTAAATTCGTTTTCGCAGTTCATTAAAATCCTTTTATGTTATATTGCTTTATGGTTTGTTCGATTTTTTTGAGATTTTCGGCGCTCGGCTCGCAAAGCGGCAGGCGGTACTCGAGGCTTGATATGAGCCCAGCGATGTACATAGCGGCCTTGACCGGGATCGGATTGCTCTCGCAAAACATTATTTTATTGACCGCATACAGATCGTCGTTTATGGCTTTTGCGCGTGCAAACTCACCCTTTAGCGCAAAGTGGGTCAAATTTGAGATCTCGTCCGGGAGCAAGTTTGCCGTAACCGAGATCACGCCCTTGCCGCCGTTTGAGAGGATAGGGTAGTTTATCGCGTCCTCGCCGCTGATGACGGACAGGCCTGGCTCGTGCGCGAGCAGATCGACGCAGCGCTCGATGCTACCGGTGGCCTCTTTTACGCCGTAAACATTCTCGCACTCTTTAAATAGCCTAAAAACCGTGCACGGCTGGATATCTACGCCCACGCGGCCCGGGACGTTATAGAGTAGCACGGGGATTTCGACGCTTGAGGCGATCGCTTTGTAGTGGCGATAGAGGCCTTCTTGCGTCGGTTTGTTGTAGTATGGGGCTACCGAGAGGATACCGTCTGCGCCGTGATCTTGCGCAAATTTTGCTAAACCTACCGCCTCGTGCGTGGCGTTACTGCCAGCACCCGCGAGTACTTTTACGCCGGTGTTTTTGCAGGTATTTACGGCGATTTCGATGCAAATTCTATGCTCGTCGTGCGTTAGCGTCGCGCTCTCGCCTGTGGTGCCTACAGGTACAACCGCGTCGATGCCGTTTGCTATTTGTCTTTTGATTAATTTTTCATAACCTATTTCATCTAATTTACCGTCTTTAAAAGGCGTAATCAGCGCCGTCATAGCGCCCGTTATTGCTTTTTTATTCACTTTTTTCCTTTCTTAGGATGATCGTCGTAGATTTTTCTTTTCTTGCGTATTTTTTGCAGATTTCGTTTAGATCGGCCGGTTTTAGCGCGGCTGTTTTTTCAGGCAACTCAAAAAGCGGCTTTATATCGCCTCTAACGAGATAACTGCCGTATAAATTCGCAACCTTCGACGCGCTATCTAGCGAGTAAATGAGATCGCTTTTTAAGCTATTTTTTATCTTAGTTATCTCGTCTTCGTCTATTTTTTGCGTTTTTGCGTTTTCTAGCACACGCCAGATCTCTTCCTCTACAGCCTCGGCCTTGACGCCGGGATTGCAAACGGCTAGCACGATGAGCAGGCTCTCGTCGATATTGCTCATATTATAGACGTCTACGCTGTTTACGAGGCATTTTTCATCTATCAAAACGCGTTGTAAAACAGAGCTCTGTCCGCTACCTAGATACTCGGCTAGCGCGCCTAACGCAGGCTGATCTTCGTGATTAAACGGCGGGATTTTAAAGGCGAGCGCCAGCATCTCTACTTCGCTATCCTTGTAAATTTCAGCCCTTTTTGCGCCGTTTTGCTCAGGCTCGATGCAGTGCAGTTTTGGTAGCGGTTTTTTGTTTTTTATGTTTTCAAAGTGCTTTTTACCTAGCTCAAACGCGCTTTTTTTATCTATGTCGCCGCTGATTAGCAGGATCGCGTTTTGCGGCTGGTAGTACGTCTCGTGAAATTCTTTTATATCCTCTATGCTCCAGTTTCTGATATCGCCGATAAAGCCGATCGGAGTCCAGTGGTACGGGTGATAGCTAAAAGCGACGTTAAATAGCGTAAAGTACAAAAAGCCGATCGGAGAGTTGTCTGTGCGCCATCTGCGCTCCTCGGTCACGACGTCGCGCTCGGGCTGAAATTCTTTATCTTTTAGGCTCAAATTTTCCATTATATCGGCGTAAAGCCTAAGAGCCTCGTCTAGGTTGCCTTTTGAGCATTTGACGAAATAATGCGTATAATCAAAGCCCGTGCTAGCGTTATTTACGCCGCCAAAACCCTTTACGATCTCGTCAAATTCGCCCGCTTTCATATTTTTCGTGGATTTAAAATTTAAGTGCTCTAGCATGTGCGCGATGCCGCTTTTGCCCATGGTTTCGTTTCGCGAGCCCACGCGGTAAAACACGTCCACGCTAATGACGCTAGAGCCCTTGCTAGCGGGGATGTGATAGATCTCAAAGCCGTTTTTGAGCTTTGTTTTGGAGTATTTTATAAGCATAAATTTCCTTAAATTTTGTTTTTTATATCGCAGCCCACCGCTTCGCTAATCGAGGCGAAATTATCCTCTTTTAAAAGCTTTAAAATACCTTCGTTGATCTGTTTTGCGATGTTTGGGCCCTTGAATATAAAGGAGGTGTAAATTTGAACCAAATTTGCGCCTGATTTTATGCGCGCGTATGCCTCCTCGGCGCTGTCTATGCCGCCGCTTGCGATCAAAACCGTCTTGCCGTAAAGCTCGCTAGCCACCGCGCTAAAAAGCTCTCGCGAGCGTTTGGCGATGACCTTGCCACTTAGTCCGCCGAAATTTTGTAAATTCGGCGACTTTGATAGCGAATAATCCACGCTCGTATTATTTACGATTACGCCTTTTGCGCCGCATTCTACGGCGGTTTTGCAGATCTGCACGGCTTTGCCGTCGTCCATATCGGGCGCGATTTTAAAGATTATCGGCTTTTTTGCGATCGGCGTAAGGCGCGCAAAAAGGTCTTTTATAAAGCTATCTTCTTGTAGTTCGCGTAGGTTCGGGGTGTTTGGCGATGAGACGTTTATGACGAAGCAGTCGCAAATTTCGTTAAATTTAGCGACTAAAATTTCATAGTCTTTAATCGCTTCTTCATTTGGAGTGATTTTATTTTTGCCGATATTGGCAAAAAGCGGTATCGCAAACGGATAGAGCTTGCCGACGCGCGCGCCAAGGGCGTCTGCGCCTTCGTTGTTAAAGCCCATCGCGTTTTGTATGCTCTCTTCTTCGATGAGGCGAAAAAGGCGCGGTTTTGCGTTGCCCTCTTGCGGTTTTGGCGTCACGGTGCCAAACTCCACGTGCCCAAACCCGAGCGCTGCCAGCGGACGCAGCATGGTGGCGTTTTTATCAAAGCCGCCGGCGATTCCTACGGGATTTAAAAAGCTAGTTTCTAGCAAATTTTGCGAAAGAGCCGCGTCCGTGACGACGCAGTTTTTGGCGACGATGCTATAAAGACCCGGAAATACGCAGTCTGAGATACTTAGCGTTTTTTCTACGATTTTGTGAGCGGTTTCGGGGTCAAATTTAAAAAATATGGATTTTAGCGTTTCGTAATTCAAATTTTATCCTTAAATTTTGAGCGATTTTATCAAATTTAGGCTTAAACAAGGGCTTCGCCTTTTAGTTTCGCGTAAATTTCGCAGCTCTTGCTAAGCGCCTCGTCGGTATCAAATCCTACCACTTTTCCGCCGCTGATAACGGCGATCTTATCGGCGTTTTGCACCGTGCTTAGGCGGTGCGCGATGATAAATATTATCTTTTCTTTTTGTAAATTCGCGATGGCTTTGGTTATCTGCTGCTCGCTTTCGTTATCCAGAGCGCTCGTAGCCTCGTCAAATATCAAAATCTGCGGGTCGTCGTAGAGCGCACGGGCGATAGCGATACGCTGGCGCTGGCCGCCTGAGAGATTGGTGCCGAATTCATTTAAAACGGTCTGCGCGCCCTCGGGTAAATTTGACACGAAATCATACGCATTTGCCGTTTTTAGCGCGAGCTCGACCTTGGCTTCGTCGTATTCGCGGCCGTAGGCGACGTTGTTTGCGACCGTGTCGTTAAAGATATAGACGCGCTGGGTCACTAGACCGATATTTTGCCGCAGAGAACCTAGATCGAAATTTTTGATATTTTCGCCGTTTATCTCGATCGCTCCGCCGTTTGCGTCGTAAAATCTCATGAGTAGATTTACGATCGAGCTTTTTCCGCCGCCGCTACTGCCTACGAGTGCTACGGTTTGGGACTTGCTAGCGCTTAGATTTACGCCTTTTAGCACCTCTTTATCGTCGTAGTTTAGCCTGACGTCTTTAAAATTTATCAAATTTATTTCAGCCGGCACGGGTTTGTCGCCGCTTAAAATTTGAGGCTCTTTATCAAGGAGCTCAAAGGTTCGCTCTGCCGCGACCACAGCGTCTTGCATCTTGTTATAAAGGCCTGAAATGCGCTTAATAGGCGTATAAAGCATGAAAAGTGCGGTTAGAAACGAAAAGAAGCTTCCCATCGTCAAATTTCCGTCTATAACCTCTTTGCCGCCGATAATGACGACCGCCGCGACGCCGACGGAGCCAAAAATTTCCATCATCGGGCTTACCATCTCGTTTACTTTTACGCTTTTTAAATTTAGCTTGAAAAATTTAGCGTTTTCGTCGGTAAATTTAGCGTGCTCAAACTCCTGCGCGTTGTTTGCTTTGATGATCTCGATATTGGTAAAAATTTCGCTCAGCTTAGAGCTGATGTCGGAGGTCTTTTCCTGCGAGGCGCGGGAGATTTTTTTCATCTTTTTTGCGAGTCTTGAGAGCGGATAGACGGCTGCAGGCATGATAACTAGCGCAAAAAACGCAAGCTGCAAGCTCTGATAAAGCACGACGCAAAGTAGCCCGACGATCGTGATAGCCTCGCGGATGAGCTCTGGTATCATAGAGCTAACGATACTTCTGATGCGGTCGATGTCGTTGATGTTTCGGCTGATTAGCTCGCCCGTGCGGTAGTCGTTAAAAAACTTCATATCCAAATTTAGCAGGTTTTTTAGCAGCTTTTCGCGAAATCTCCTCACGATATCCTGCCCGATATATGCCGTAAAATAGGCCTGCAGAAACGTCCCAAGCCCCTTTAAAAAGTAAATCGCGATGATGGCATAGGGCAAAAGATAAAGCAGGTCTTTGTTTTTTTCGATGAAAATTTTATTTAGCACGGGCTCGATCACCCACGCCGACGCCGCAGTGCCGCCGCTAGCCATCAGCATGCCGGCGATCGCGATGATAAAATACGAAATATAATCCCTAAAATATGGCGCAAACCGCCGCAAGACCTCTTTTAGGCTCATCTGCTTCATATTTTTTCCCACATGCAGCCGTTTGGAGTATCCATGAGGCTGATGCCGTTTGCGGCTAGCATATCGCGGATTTTATCGGATAGCTCGTAGTTTTTGGCCGCCTTGGCTTCATTTCTTTGATTTATCAGATCCTCGATATATGCTCGCTTTTCGTCGCTTACGCCAAACTGAAAATACCCAAATACGTCCACCTGCAAGATGCCGAGTACTCGCGCTATCAGCTCCAAATTTGCCGCGATCTCGCCTTTTTTGGCTTTATCTTTCGGGTTTGCGTCTAGCTCGTCGTTTGCGCTGCGGACGAACTCATCTATGCTAGCAAGCGCCTTTGAGGTGTTTAGATCGTCCCCTATTGCGGACATAAATTCGCTCTTAAATTTATCGTTCGCGCTCAAATTTGCCGCCGCGCCCAAAACTCGTTTTTTTAGGCGGTAAATTTTATCCAGGCGCTTTTTTGCCGCATTTAGATCATCTTCGCTAAAGTTAAAATTCGCTCTGTAGTGGCTAGAAATCAGATAAAATCTCACCGCCTCGCCCAAATTTCGCTCCAGCGCGTCTTTAACGAAAAAGCTATTTCCGAGGCTCTTGCTCATTTTCTCGTTATTTACTTGGATAAAGCCGTTGTGTAGCCAGTATTTAGCCAGGCTCTTGTGCTCGGCACAGCGGCACTGCGCAGCCTCGTTTTCGTGATGAGGAAAGAGCAGATCAAGCCCGCCCGCGTGGATATCTAT
>ERZ772971.2311-NODE-2311-length-10506-cov-23.941441_pt1 | contig 10506 bp, 5 predicted proteins | sample MGYA00511943_ERZ772971 | MGnify/ENA primary metagenome ERZ772971 (study PRJEB29015, sample SAMEA2737929) | human oral metagenome | biome: human oral; feature: human-associated habitat; material: dental | place: China | collected 2144 ... | reverse complement strand
TAACAGACAAAGCCCCTCAATTGCTTCTTGTTTCCTTTCTGAGAATAAGGGATAATAAAGATGAAGAAAACCGAACAAGGTGTTCCGTTTTGATTACATTATACTATAAATTTAGCCAAACTGAAAGGAGGCTGCCGTGAAATCTAGTAAAAATATGACCATCGCTTTTCTATTAAACTTTTCCTTTGCCATTCTTGAGTTTATCTTTGGCTTCATGTTCAATTCCAGCGCTGTACTAGCCGATGCTGTACACGATACAGGAGACGCGATGGCCATCGGACTTTCCACCCTTTTTGAAAAAATTTCTAATAAAAAAGAAGACAAGAAATACACTCTGGGCTACAAGCGCTACAGCCTTTTAGGAGCCCTGCTGACCTCTGTCATCTTACTAGTCGGCTCGACCTTGGTGATTATTGAGAATGTACCCAAGGTCTTTGCGCCTGAAAAGGTCAATTATGACGGCATGCTGGTGCTGGGTATCTTTGCCATTATAGTCAATCTAGCAGCCAGCAAGGTTGTTGGTCATGGGCATGGACACAGTCATAATGAGTCTATTCTCAGTCTCCATTTTTTAGAGGATATTCTGGGCTGGGTGGCTGTTATTCTGGTCTCTATCGTTTTGCGCTTTACCGACTGGTATTTTCTTGATCCGCTGCTTTCCCTGCTCATTGCAGGCTTCATCCTCAGCAAGGCTCTGCCTAAGTTCTGGGAAAACATCAAGATCTTTCTGGATCACATCCCAAGCGATATTGATTTGAGCCAGCTTTATCAGGAAATTCTGGCGGTTGAAAACGTTCAGGCTATTACCCAGCTCAATGTCTGGACCACAGACGGTTTGGAAAAATTTGCTATGATCCATATCTGTCTTGAAAATCCAGAGCTTCTGGCCGAGACCCAAGCCACCCTGCGTCAAGAACTGCAGGCCTATGGCATCACCAAAATCACTATCCAGACGGATAGCAGCTTGGAAGAACATGAAGAGTGGTGCATAGGTGGAGAGGCAGTGGACTAAATCTTATACTAAAGTATTTTTTAGACAAAAACAACAAAATGGATATATATAATTAATAATATAAAATCTAATATCAAAACAAACTTTAGAATCTAACTCAATATATAAAAGCAGTTCATAAGAGCTGCTTTTATTGTACAAAAACATAATTAATATAATTAATAAATTATAATATTGACAAATACATTAACTCATACTATACTTAGCATTGGGAAATTCTGCCTTTCCCTATAAAATAAAATAGGAGGTAAAATGAGGAAAAAACTGTTTAGTATCTTGTTTTTCTTAGCAATGATATTCGGGACTGGCCGAATTGCTTTCGCTAATGAACAAATTAGCGCGGAAATTAGTGGCGATGGTCAAAATCAATTATCAGTAAAAGTAAGAAATTCAAGTAATTCAGAGGTAAATGATGTTAGCTATGAGCTAAATTTGCCACAAGGTTATGAAGTTGATGGGCATTTGCCTACATCAGAAAGCCTAAAGTCTGGTCAAACTCATGAGTTTAAGGTAAACATTAAGCAGGGTCAAGCAGGAGTTTTACCAAAAACAGGAGAAAAAACACTCATTTTTTCAGTTGCTGGTTTTATCTTGCTTCTTCTAGGGTTCTTCTTGTGGAGATATACCTACTCAAGAAAATTGTTATTATTTTTCTTAGTGATTTCAGCTAGTGTTTTTGGTGCGACACTCGTATCTGCCGATACTTTGGTTAGTTCTCTAGTTGAGTTTACTCAGAATGTTCGGCTCTTTGATAAAGATGTCCCTGTTCGGTTGACTGTTTATTATCGCTCGGTTGAAAATCCTCTTCTTGAAGAGAAATCTAGCCTGACTAATCAAACTTCTGTCAATCCTGCTACTGAGGCACACGTAGGTTCATCTACCATACCAAGTCAGACGGATACGCAAGGAATATCAGGGAATGGTAGCACGTCACCAGTTGATATTGGGACGCCAGCCTATCCAAGTTCGTCTTCAGATGGTAGTGCAAGTACAGAGCTAAATTCAGATTCACCAGTGACACCGGTAGATACCATTACTGTGACGTCACCGTCTGATAGTGGGTCTTCGCTTGGTAGTCAATCATCACCAGGGACAGCTATTCCATCTCCATCTTCGGATGGAAGTGGTTCAAGTCCGACAGTTTCAAGTGCAGATTCACCAGTGACATCTGTAGATTCAGGAACTGTTCCGACAGCGTCTGAAAATGGGGCAGTAGTCACCGATCCATCATCAAGTATGGATACTCTGACTCCATCTTTGGATAGCGGTGCTTCAGGTGTAGTTCCAAGTCCAACTGTTCCGACAGCATCTGACAATGGGGCAGTAGTCACCAATCCGTCACCAAGTGTGGATACTCTGACTCCGTCTTTGGATAGCGGTGCTTCAGGTGTAGTTCCAAGTCCAACTGTTCCGGATTCAGATTCACCAGTCACATCTGTAGATTCGGGAACCGTTCCGACAGTGTCTGATACTGGATCTTCTGTTGGCACCCAACCATCAACACCAGTGAATCCTAATCAATCAACGAATCCTGACACTCCATCCTCGGAGAAAAATAGCCAAGGGGATGAATTAGGAAATAGTTCTGATAGCCCAAAACAAGGGTCAGCAGAAGAAGTTCTACTTTCAGGTCACGCTTTTTCAAATCTAACAGGCAGAGGTATAGAATTTGGAACCGTTACTCTGAAAGAGAATGGTAAAGAAATTCAAACGATTGAAACTGATAGTGATGGTTATTTCTATGTTCACCTGACTAGAGGAAAAACATATACCCTTCATGGGAAGGATTTTGAAGCTAGTATTACTGCAAATGGAAATAATGATTTCCAAGTTCACAATATTCTTGGTCAATTCTCTCCGGGACGTAACAACTCAGATGCTATGAGCAAGGTTGTTCTGAATCCATCAGTTGTTCAACTAGATGTTGTTGATTATCAGGTTGATGAAAAGGCTGGTCAGGTCATTCTGCCCGAGGAGAAAAAACTAAAACCAGGGGATGTTATTGTTCTGCCGGCAAGCGGAAATTATCCTACAGGTTTTGCCTTTAAAGTGGTTACTTCAAAGGTTGCTGACGGGAAAACCGTTCTGACTGTCACAAAGGCTACTTTAGAAGAGGTGGCCAAAGAGATTAATGTACAGACAGAGTTTGATCTTGATGGAGGAACCTTTACTCCTGCTGAAGGCACGAGTGTAGAAGAAGATGAAGGAGATGACCTCGGTAATAGAGCCTCGGTCTCTGCTTCTGCAGCTGCTAGAAAGACATGGAAGAAGAAAATCAAAGGTGTTGATGTTGGCTTGAAGGTTACCGGAAAGGTCGAGGCTAAGCTTGACTGGGCTCCAGGACGTTCTCCGCATGTCTTTGTAAAACCGTCTCTTAACTTTAAGTTGACGACTGATTTCAAGAAAGAAGCCAGTTTTGAAGACAAGGTAAAACTAGTGACGGTCAATTTTTCATCTTATTACGGTGTTGTAGTGAGTGTAGATATCTATGTGTTTCTCAATGCTGAAGGAAAGTTTAATATTAGTACAGAAAGCAATTTTGATGTAGCAGCTGAATTAGGTGTCAAAAATCAGAAAGCCTACTTTGATCAAAATGTTCAATTAAGCAATAAGTTAGACTTAAACATTTATGGTCAAATAAAAGAGGGTCCTATGGCAGTCTTTAAACCAGGATTCCTTAATTTATCTGTAGCATCCTTTGATGTTGCGGTTGGCCTTGGATTAGAAGGTGAACTGAATGCACAGGTCACTCAGAAAAATCTTGATATGCCTAAATTAGAAAAAGCCAGTGGTCGTGCTGTTCTCTTTGGAGATTTAACTCTAGGTTATGAAGTGGGCTTCTCTGGTCTGAAATTGGAAGGAAAATTCTTAGACAGTGAGCGTTTCTTTGAGCGTGTGATGGCTAAGGGAGAGTACAAACCAAACAGTGGTAAAAGAAAGCTCAAAGACGTCAAGCCATTAGATGAATCTGATGAAACTAGTTCTGATGATGTATCTGATAGCTCCGATGATAGTGAGAATCATTTCAGTGATACTTTTTCTTTAAGGGATTTACAGTCCACACGTAAAATTACCAACATAAAAATAGGTGAGTTGCCATATGATGTAAATAATTATCGAGCATTTAAATTTGAATTGATGTCAGGACCTCATAGAAAAGGTGAAATATTAAGAGAAGCTGTTTACCATTATTTTAGTGGAGTTTCAGAAGGCACGCCTATCTATTATACATTATATGATTTGGATAAAAATGGATTCCCAGAATTGATTTATCTAGCGAATGGTGAAATAAAAGATATTATATTTGCAAGGGGACAATCTGCAGATGTTCCGCCTTATATAGGTTTAACCTCAGTATATTGGCTTGATGATTTCGACATTAAATATAAGATATTAGAGGACGGAACTATAAGAATAATAAAAGAGAAAGTCTCTTATCAAGGAAAATCTATAATAGAATATCAGATTATTAGAGTGGATTCTGAAACTAAAGTACCTAAAACTGTAGTGTTCTTTTCTGGTAAGAAAGGTTCCCAAAAGCTTTATCGCTATGAGGATGATATAGAAAAAGGTAAATCAATAATGACAATCAGTCAAGCAGAAAAAATATATCTAACTGCGCCAGAAGTTGATTGGGAAAGTCTAAATTGGCAACCCTTTGTGAGGCGTTATGATTGGGCTGCTGAAGAAGGAGCTCAATTTCCGGAAACTGAATAAGTTTATTGATTTGAAAAACATCTACTATCTTAATATAAACTTTAGACCAGCCATGAAATTATCTCAGTCTTTTGGTGTATAATAAGAAGATACTATTTCAAAGGTATCAAGGGCTCAAGTTGTAATCTTATAAGTTTGTAGCATATTAAAAGAACTCCAGGAAATATTATTTTCTGGAGTTCTTTCTTCTATTATAATATAACAATGTAGATTTGTCTGAAAATTCTAGCTTTTTGATTTTGTGGTTTTTCTATAAAAATAGACAAGCTGATTACATTGTGCATTTTTAGATAGGTTTTACATATAATAAAATGCAAAATGTATTGACAATGCATTTTCTTTAGCATATACTATTGGGTAGGAAGAAACAGGCAAAGCTTGCTAAGCCTTGTCCTGAAGCGCCTTTCCTAAGCATATCGACTACCGACCAGAAGAAGACAGATGCTGTCACACTGTCCATCTGAAGGCTGGAGAGAAAGCGACAAAAGGGGAGAAATTCTCTCGAAAAATTGCTTTTTTTAAACCTCGAAAGAAAAAAAGTCATTAAAAAAACGTTAGAAACGTTGATATAACAAGCTTTTATCAAAATTAAACATTTTTTTAAATGCAATCATTTTTTTCGATGCAAACTTGTTGACAAGATGTCAATTATGTCATATACTGTGATAGGTAAATGTTTTTTAAAGCAAATAAAGCTTTTGTTCCTAGCATTTCCTACCAAAATATGCATATCGGTAAAAAGAAAAACCATAAGACAAGAATTCTTATCTTATGGCACTGGCTGCTTGCTGATTCGGGTTAAACCAACTTCACACACACACGGTTTAACCTGCATCTAAAAGCATGAGAAATTTTGCAAGAGAACTTGCTTTGTATAGTATTTAAGAACGCAAGAACAAATGTTTTTGGCATCTGCTTTTTTGCGCCCCTTTTGACAAATCTAAAACGCCCCTTATCAATCCTAGGATTGTTTTAAGGACTGTTTGCTAGGTTTATCAAATAGAGATACTGCTCAAAGCATCTAACTTAAAACATTAAGTTTGGTTCTATTGGTAAATTTTCCATGTACTAGCCTAACTTAAAAAGCTTAAAGGAACCTTAAAGGAAACTTTAAGCGAGGGAGATTTTTTTAAGAAAGCTGTTATCTAATAACGCATAGAAAGAATTGAAGGATTTTTACAAAAAAATCACAGACAGGAGAAACAAATGGCACTAATCGCTATATTGGTTCAATTCAATCTGATAACGGCAGCTCAAAAAGAAGAAATTCTTCAAGATATGCCACAATCAAACATGCAGTTAGAGAGATATCTAATCAGCAAGGGCTATGTGACAGAAGAAGATATGCTGAAAGTCATGAGTTACTACTATCGTGTACCTCATGTCAATCTATCACAGTTTGTGATAGAAAAGGAAGCTGTCGAGAAGGTTTCAGAAAAAGTTGCTAAACGTCATGGATTGATTCCGATCTCTTTCACAGATGGGGAAGAGGGAGAAGAACCCAAGTTAATAGTTGCGATGGCAGACCCAAGCAACTATATCGCCCTAGATGACGTTAAAATCGTCTCTAAGATGGCGGTAGAACCTTATGTAACTTTTCGGGATGATATTGAGAAGTATATCGATCAATACTATTCCAAAGGAGAAGAAGCCCAACAGGCAGCGACCGAAATCGAAGGTTTTAATGTGGATGAAGAGATCGTTGAAGAAGATCTCGAAATCAAAAATGCTCCGGTTGTGCGTTTGATTGACTCGATTATCAGTCAGGCAATCAAGACGCGGACCAGCGATATCCATATTGAGCCCTTTGAAAAAGTTGTTCGTGTTCGTTTTCGGGTTGACGGAACCTTGGTGGAAAACATGCAGTTGAAAGCCAATGCTCACTCAGCCATTGCGACACGGATTAAGATCATGAGTGGTCTGGACATTGCCGAGCGACGGATTCCTCAGGATGGACGGATTGAGACAACCATCGACGGCAAAGAAGTCGATATGCGGGTTTCAGTCTTGCCTACTGTATTCGGTGAAAAAATTGTTATTCGGATTTTGAGCCGGAATGCAACTCTCCTCAGTAAAGAGGAGCTGGGATTCTCGCCAACCAATCAGAAGCTCTTTGAAGATATTCTTAAGGCGCCAGAAGGCATTATCTTGCTGACTGGTCCGACAGGAAGCGGAAAGACGACCACTCTCTACACAGCGCTCCGTGAGCTCAATGATGTAGGAAAAAATATCATCACTGTTGAAGATCCGGTTGAGTACCGATTGGAAGGGGTCAACCAAGTTCAGGTTAATAACAAAGCTGGACTGACCTTCGCGAGTGGGTTGAGAAGTATCCTGCGTCAGGACCCGGACATCGTTCTCTTGGGGGAGATTCGGGACGAAGAGACAGCTAGTATCGCGGTTCGGGCCGCTATCACTGGTCACGTCGTTCTCTCGACTATCCACACCAATGACACAGCTAGTACAGTCAACCGTTTGGTCGATATGGGCATCAAGCCTTATCTGGTCTCAACGGCGACTGTCGGTATTATCGCACAGCGCTTGATTAAGCGCATCTGTCCTAAGTGTAAGACTGAATATACTGTAGAAACAAATGAACATGCAGGTATCGGTATTCACAAGGGAGACACCTTGTATCGCGGACGCGGCTGCAACTACTGCAGCGGTACGGGATACTATGGACGTATAGCTATCCACGAAATCATGGCAGTGACAAGGGAGATTAAATCACTAATTAATGATGGTGGAACAACAGCGCAGCTTCGAGCAGAAGCTAAGAAAAATGGTATGCGAGACTTGGCGGAGGAGGCCATTGATATCGCAAAACAGGGGACTACAACGATTGAAGAAGCAATGAAGATTGCCTTTAGTCTAGAAGGGGAAGTTTAGGATGAATTTGGATGAGTTAATTAAGCAGGCGATTGAAGCGGGTGCATCAGATATCCACTTCACGGTTGGCGCTGAGCCAACCATGCGTCTGCACGGGAGGTTAACACAACTCAACAATACAATTTTGACCAACGAAGACACGGTTCGCTTCACCAAGCATATTTTAAATGAGAAGCAGATTGCTCATCTTTTAGAAGTCGGTGAAGTCGACTGTGCCTACGAGGTCGACAATGGCTATCGCTTGCGGGTCAATATCTTTAAGCAGAAAAACAACTGCGGGATTGCCTTGCGGGTCATTCCCAAGGATATTCCATCTATGGAATCTCTGGGATTGCCACCAGTTATCAAAAAGCTGGCTGAGAAACGCCGGGGTCTGATATTGGTTACCGGACCAACAGGAAGCGGAAAGTCAACGACCCTGGCAACCATGATCAACTACATGAACAGCTTGCGGGACGAGCACATCATCACGATTGAAGATCCGATCGAGTATATGCATACGCATAATAAGTGCTTGGTCAACCAGCGTGAGCTGGGAGCGGATACGCAGAGCTTCGGAAATGCTCTCCGCGGTGCCCTTCGTCAGGACCCGGATGTCATCCTAGTCGGTGAGATGCGGGATAAGGAAACGATTGAAATCGCCCTGCGTGCGGCGGAAACAGGTCACTTAGTCCTGTCAACTCTCCACACAGTCGGTGCAGTAAACACCATGGACCGGATTATTGATGTATTTCCAGCCGAGCAGCAAGAGCAGATCCGTGTACAGCTTTCCGCCGTTATGGAAGGCGTTGTATCGCAGCAGCTCATGCGTACAGCGACCGGAAAGGGTCGTGTGGCTGCTTTTGAAATCATGCTGGGAACACCCGCTATTCGCAACCTCATTCGCGAAGGGAAGACCCACCAGCTGCTGACGCCAATCCAAACGGGGGCTCAGCTAGGCATGATTACCATGGACACTTCGCTCATGGGCCTCTACCGCCGCAACGTCATCGATCAGAGAACACTGTTGTCCTACTCAGTGGACCGCGCTCAAGTTGAAAAATCCCTAGGAATAGTGGGGTACTAGAGCATGACAGTATATGTTTGTAAATACTTAGACACTAGGCAAGGGGTCGTCACACTAGAGGTGGATGCTCCTAACCGGACGGACGCCGTCAACCGGATCCGTCTCAAAGGGAAGCCAATCAGTGTCGAAGAAAAGGTCATGGGATCTAAGGAGATTGTTCTTTTTCAAAGCAAGAAGATCAAGCTCAAGGACATATCGCTTTTCTGTAAGCAGATGTCAGTTATGCTGGAGTCAGGGATTCCCCTCAATAATGCAGTGGATATCCTAGAGCAACAGGCTACTTCAAAGAATCTCAAGTCCAGCCTTAAAATCGTCAGCAAGAGCCTAAAAGAAGGTAGTCAGCTGTCCAAGGCCATGCTGGATCAGGAAGGGATGTTTCCCGATCTCTTGATCCGTATGGTGCAGGCCGGTGAAAAGACTGGTAAGCTAGACGAGGTACTGGAAAAGATGTCTGAGCACTATAACAAAGAGCTCAAGACCAGCCGCCAGATTCGCGGAGCTATGATCTATCCCGCAGTCCTAGCCTTTCTAGCTGTGGCCGCAGTCCTAGCCTTGCTCTATGTCGTTATCCCAAGCTTCTCAGGAATCTTTGAGCAGAGTGGGATGGACATGCCGCTGCCGACGCGTATCGTCCTAGCAGCTAGTAACTTTGTCCGCTCTTACTGGTATATCCTCTTCGGTGTGACAGGGATTCTAGTCTTCCTCTTCCTGCGCTATCGCAGCACAGAGGCAGGCCGCTACCAGCTGGACCGCCTTAAGCTTTGGCTGCCGGTCATCAAGGGGCCGATGCAGAAGATTGTCACTGCTCGCTTTGCCAGCACCTTGGCTATCTTGACCAGTGCAGGTATTCCTCTGGTCGAGGCTATTGAGTCTGCTGCTGCAACGACCAACAACGCTGTCGTCATTGAAAAGATGAAGATCGCTAATGAAGGTCTGCAAAAAGGGGAACGTCTGACAGGGATGATTACCGCAACCGGTCTCTTCCCGCCTATGATGCTCTCGATGGTCAAGATCGGTGAGGAGTCTGGGTCTCTAGAGTCTATGCTGGTCAAGACATCAGATTATTATGAAGAAGAGCTTGAAACAGCGATTAAGCAGCTGCTCTCACTCTTGGAGCCAGCCATGATCATCGTCATGGGGGTTATCATCGGTGGTATCGTAGCGTCTGTCATGTTGCCAATGTTTGAGCTTGCTCACGCTGTGGATGCAGGATCTGGAGTTGACCAGTAGGACGGCGCTTCAGAAAAGTTTAGGAGATAGCAGGGCGCTAGCCTTGCAAAAAGTTAGGAAACCGTTCTGATGCTGGGAGTTTGTAGGGTCTCCCAGCTAGGAACAAAACAAATGCCCCTGTGGGCGAAAATATTAAAAATTGTGAAAAAATAGGAGATCTATTCAAAATGTTAAACAAATTGCAAAAATTCCGTCAGGATTTGAAGAAAAAAGGTAAAGGTTTTACCTTGGTTGAGTTGATCGTGGTAATTATCATTATCGCTATCATTGCAGCTGTAGCGATTCCAGCTATTACTTCATTCCAAGACAACGCTCGTAAGAGCCGTATCCAGTCTGAACACCGTGAGTTGGTATCAGCTATCCAGTCTTATATCGGAGGATCAGATGATCCAGGCAATCCAGGCGAAATCACTCTTGAAAAGCTTGCGCCATACATTTCTAAAAACGCTAAAGGCGGCGATAAAATTGCTGACGCTTTAGCTAAGAATGGTACTGAGGCAGCACATACTATTAGTGGTACAACCCTGACTTCAACCTTTAAACCTTCAGGCGGTGGTGAGAACAAAGTATGGACTTATGACTGGTCAGCAAA
>ERZ772971.2310-NODE-2310-length-10507-cov-3.490624_pt1 | contig 10507 bp, 10 predicted proteins | sample MGYA00511943_ERZ772971 | MGnify/ENA primary metagenome ERZ772971 (study PRJEB29015, sample SAMEA2737929) | human oral metagenome | biome: human oral; feature: human-associated habitat; material: dental | place: China | collected 2144 ... | reverse complement strand
TTCAAACTCGCCGCGGTACTTCGCGCCCGCGATCAGCGCGCTCATATCAAGCGCGATCACTCGCTTGTTTGCTAGGCTAGTAGGCACGTCTTTTGCCACGATTTTTTGCGCTAAGCCCTCGACGATAGCGGTTTTACCAACGCCCGGCTCGCCTAATAAAATAGGATTATTCTTGCTTTTTCTTATTAAAATTTGCATCATGCGCGTGATCTCTTCGTCGCGCCCTATGACTGGATCGAGCTCCTTATTTAGCGCCTTTGCAGTTAGATCGATGCCGTACTTCTCCAAGCTATCTAGCGTCTCGTCGCCGGTTTGGCTGTCTATCTTGCGCCCTGCTCTAATGCTTTCCAAATTTTTGCGGATTTCTAAAACATCTGTAAATTTGCCTAAAATTTGTTTAATTTCAGGCAGCTCAAGCGCCGAGATAATCCACGTATCTACCGCGATATAGCTATCCCCTAGGCTCACCATCAGAGCTTTTGCGCTTTCAAGAGAGTTTATGAGCTCTCTTGAAATTTGCACGTTTTCCTTGCTGACGTTTGAGCTTGTCGGTAGCTGTGCGGCTTTGCTTTTTACTTCAAGTTCCACCGCGTCCTTGCTGACGTTCATTTTGTTAAAGACTTGGTTTAGTAGCGAGCTACTATCTGCGGCTAGCGCCCAAAGCAAATGAAGCGGAAAGGTTTGCGGATTTTTCGCGTGTATCGCTAGCGCGACTCCCTTTTCTACCAGCTCTTGCATTTGTGCGGTTAAATTTTCGCCTAAATTCGCCATTTTTTCTCCTTTAGTTTATAATGAGCGTATTATATAACTTTAGTCGATTATTGTCAAGTTATCTAAGTTATTTAATATAAACACTTACAAAATAAAATTAAATTTTATTAAATCTTTTATCCTATTTTTAGGCAAATTTAACTAAAATACCCCCACTTAAAAAGGCAGGAGATTAACTTTGAATAAAAAAAAGACGTTTTTGTTTTCAAGCGTTGCGGGCGCTATGATATTCGGAGCGGTTTTTAGCGCAAATTTAAATGCTAAAGCCACCGAGGACGGATCGAATTCTAAACTGCAATCGCTCTCTAAACTTACAAAAACCATTTCTACTATCGAAAAATATTATGTTGATGATTTACAGTTTAAAGAGATCGTGGATAAAGCCATAGAAGGGCTTTTAAACAACCTTGATGCGCATTCCGGATTTTTAAACGAAAAGGCGTTTAAAGATATGCAGGTACAGACAAACGGCGAATTTGGCGGCCTAGGCATCACTGTCGGTATGAAAGACGGCGCCCTAACGGTCATCTCGCCTATCGAAAATACGCCTGCGGATAAAGCCGGCATAAAAAGCGGCGACATCATCCTTCGCATCGATGGAAACGCGACTCTAGGCACCACCATAGACGAAGCTGTAAATAAAATGCGCGGCAAACCAAAGACGCCTATTACGATAACTATCGTGCGAAAAGGCGAGCAAAAGCCGTTTGACGTCAAGCTCGTGCGCGACATCATCTCAGTCGAGTCCGTTTACGCAAAGATGATCGAAAAAGACAACATCCTATATCTTCGCGTGACAAATTTTGACAAGCACGTAACCGAAAAGGCCGAGGAATTTATCAAAAAATATCCAAAAGCGGAAGGCATCATCCTTGACCTTCGCAACAACCCAGGCGGACTTTTAAACCAAGCGGTCGGACTGACGAATTTGTTTATAGATAGCGGCGTGATCGTATCTCAAAAGGGCAGAAACGAGAGCGAAAATAGCGAATTTAAAGCCGCAAGAGCAAATAAAATCACAAATTTACCGCTTGCGGTGCTAGTTAACGGCGGAAGCGCGAGCGCGAGCGAGATCGTGAGCGGATCGCTACAAGACCACAAACGAGCCGTCGTTATCGGCGAAAAGACGTTCGGTAAAGGCAGCGTGCAGATCATCCTACCCGTAGACGACAAAGAGGCCATCCGCCTAACTATAGCGCGCTACTACTTACCTAGCGGCCGCACTATCCAAGCAACAGGCGTTGAGCCTGATATTATCGTATTTCCTGGCAAAGTGCCTCAGCAGGATGAAAATGCCTTTTCTATAAAAGAGAGCGAACTAAAAAAACACCTAACCAACGAACTGAGCAAAATAGACGCAAATAGCGACAAAAACGCTACGAAAATCACGGACAATAAGACTATAATAACCGAGGCTAACGTAAACGACGATATACAACTAAAATCGGCGATTGACGCGATCAAAATTTTACAGCTAAAATAAGGAGTGCAAAAATGCAAAAAAAAGAGCTGATCTACGAGGGCAAGGGAAAAAAGATGTTCGCAACGGACGATGCGAACTTGCTAATAGCGGAATTTAAAGACGACTTAACCGCCTTTGATGCGCAAAAAAGAGGTAACGAAGCCGGTAAAGGCGCGCTAAATAACAAAATTTCGACGCAGCTTTTTCATCTTTTAAAAGAAAAAGGCATCCCGACTCACCTGGTCGAAACCCTAAGCGACACCGAACAGCTCGTGAAAAAATGTGAAATCATCCCGCTTGAAGTGGTCGTGAGAAATATCGCAACCGGTTCGCTAACAAAGCGCCTTGCGATAAAAGAAGGCACGGTTTTGTCGTTTCCATTGGTAGAGTTTTACTACAAAAACGACGATCTGCACGATCCGCTCGTAAATGACGAACACTGTCTAATCATGGGCTTAGTTAAGAGCGAAAACGACCTTGACAGACTAAAACACATGGGCCGCGAGATAAACGCTATCCTCTTTAAATTTTTCGCAGACAGAAACTTAAAATTAGTCGATTTTAAAGTCGAATTCGGCGTCGATAAAGACGGAAATATCCTGCTAGCAGACGAGATCAGCCCAGATAGTTGTCGCTTTTGGGACGCGACTACGAACGAAAAACTCGATAAAGATAGATTCCGTCAAGATCTTGGCAACGTAAAAGTCGCCTACGAAGAAGTTTTAAAAAGAATTTTATCTAAGGTTTAAAATGAAAGCTATCATCAACGTATCCTTAAAAAACGGCGTTTTAGACCCGCAAGGAAAGGCAGTCGAGCACGCGCTCGGCTCGCTTGGATTTAATAACGTAAGCGGCGTACGAATAGGCAAACAAATCGTGCTGGATATAAGTGCCGCAAGCAAAGACGAAGCGCGCAAGGAGCTCACCAAAATGTGCGAAGAACTGCTCGCAAACACCGTCATTGAGGACTACGAGATAAATTTGAACGATAAATGCGAGAGCGCAAAATGAAAGTCGCCATCGTTTTGTTTCCAGGCACGAACTGCGAGCAAGATACAAAGTACGCTTTTGAGCTTTTGGGTTGCCAGACGCAGATAATCTGGCACAAAGAAAGCGAGATAAATGCCGATCTTATCGTACTTCCGGGCGGATTTAGCTACGGCGACTACCTACGCACGGCGGCTATCGCTAAATTTAGCCCGGCGATGAGTGCAGTCGTAAAACATGCGCAAAAAGGCGGATACGTGCTTGGCATTTGCAACGGCTTTCAGATGCTGTGCGAGCTAAAACTACTCGCGGGCGCGATGAGACGAAACGAAAATTTAAGCTTCATCTCAAAATACCACTATCTAAAAGTGGTTTCAAACGCAAATAAATTTCTATCAAATTTGAGCGTCGGCGAGATCGTAAACATCCCGATCGCTCACGGCGAGGGAAACTTTTACGCCGACGAGGCGACGCTAAAAGGCCTCTACGACAACGATCAGGTACTGCTAAAATACTGCGACGCAAACGGCGCAGAGCTAAATCCAAACGGCTCGGTCGACGAGGTAGCAGGAATTTGCGATAAGAACAAAAAGATATTCGGCCTCATGCCTCACCCCGAGCGCGCCTGCGAGAAATTTTTAGGTACGGATGATGGACTAAAGATGCTAAAAGGGCTAGTTTGCTAAAGCCCTTTTTAGCCTTTTTTACTATATTTGTTTTAGCTTGCACGGCGACCGAGCCTAGTGTGTTTGACATGATGGGCGACGAGCAAAGTCAAAAAGTAATCAAGTCTGCTCCCCAAACGCCCGCGCAAAAGCCAAATTTACAAAACAAAGCACCAAGTGCACAAAATAGAACTCCAAGCCAGACGCAAAGTACGGCTACTCAAAATAGAACCCCCGTAGCGCAAAGTCAAACCCCAAGCAATCAAGGCGGCACGCATCTGCGCCAGCCTATCCCGCAAAATATCGCACCCACCAACGAGCCAGAGCTAAATTTAAAAGACAGCCAGCTCTACGAGCGCGTGCAGCCAAACGACATCATTATCAAGGCTTTAAACGCGCCAAAGCAAGTCTACGTCGGGCAAATTTTTAGCTTTACGCTCTCGGTCGATATCCAGGATAACATCGCCGTTGATCTGCAAACCGTCTTGCCAGAAACCCAAAACCTAAAATGGCTAAGCTCAAATTTGCGCTGGGATAACGACGGCAAAGGGGTTTACAAGGCTCAAATTTACGCCGAGGCCTCCGCCGAGGCCGTGAAAAATCCAAAAATCACTGTAAATTTAAAGCGCAACGGCGAGTTTTTCCAGACGGCAAATTTGACGCTTTTGCTACCTAAAATTGTAGCGCTAAAAAGCGGCGAGAAATACAATCACGTCGTCGCTCAAAATCTCGAAGTCAAAAAATACAAAACCAATAAATTCGACGATAAAAATCTCATCATGATCGTCGAAGTAAACGCGCAAAAAGGCAATATCGCGGACTTTTTCATCGAGGATAAGGACATCATCAAACAAGGCGTGGACTCCACGAGCGGCGAATTTGACGCGCAAAGCGGATATTATTTCGCGATATTTTCGCCTGAAAAAACCTCGATAGATTTTAACTACTTTAGCCTTGCAAAAAAAGATTTCGTGAGCTTTTCGCTCCCGGTCGTCGTGGAGGATGATGAGATCAGCACGCAAATCGGACTAAATCCAAAGCAAAGCAAATTTGAAATTTACAAAAATATCGGAGTTTACGCGCTTTTCGGTATTTTCTTGATCACGTTTTTGTTTAAGCGCGACGCGATATTCCTCATCGTCGTGGTCGGCCTTGGAGCCTATATCCTTTATAGCTACAACCCGTTTGGCGGCGCGACGCTAAGGCAAAACATAAACGTAAAAATTTTGCCTACGCAAAACTCGAGCGTATTTTACACCTCAAAAGCGGAGGAAAAGGTTGAGATCCTCGGCGAACGCGAGGACTACGTCAAAATTTTACTAGACGACGGCAAGATAGGCTGGGTAAAAAAAGATGATATTTTCTAGGATAAAGGCCGCGTATTTCGCGGTCGAGTTTCTCATTAGCATACTTTTGGTCGTGTTTTTCATGTGGCTTTTTAAAAAGCATATTCACGGCGTGAGGAAAATTTGGGGTAGGAGCCAGCGGCTTTTTGGTTTTTATTCGCTCAAAATCGTCGGCAACTTCGACGAGCGCGCGAATATGATCATCATGAACCACCAAAGCATGCTAGATATCGTCGTTTTAGAGGAAGTCTATCCTAAAAATCTCTGCTGGATCGCTAAAAAAGAGATTGCCGACCTGCCCGTCATCGGCCAGATCATCCACGTGCCGCAGATGATCTCAGTCGAGCGCGAGAATAAACGCTCGCTCATCAAGCTCGTAAAAGATGCACAAGACCGCGTCGAAAAGGGGCGCGTGCTGGCGATTTTCCCCGAGGGAACGCGCTCGCACTCAAGGGAGCTTTTGCCGTTTAAAGGCGGTGCGAAAATCATTGCCGACAAGCTAAATCTAAAAATCCAGCCCGTCGTGATCGCGGGCTCGGACATCATGGACGTGAAAAATTTTAGCTTTAAAAACGGCAAAATCAAAATCATCTGCCTAGATCTCATCGACACCGCCGAGCCTGAGTGGCTGGAAAACGCAAGGGCGAAAATGCAAGAAACGCTTGATAACGAGAGGCAAAAAGCGGCGGTCTAAAACGCCTGTTTTTACCGCGAATTTGCCTCGCGCGTAAATTTAACCGCCTCGTAAAAGCCGTAAATTTAGGAGGATTTATGAAAAAGCTCGCCGTTATCTTTATAGTTTTAATTCAAATTTTATTCGCTTCAAATTTACCAGAGCCTGACCTTGATATCTTTTTTGATGAAAACGCTACGAACAAACAAATAGACGCAGGCCTCGATCAAATTTTAGATTTTTTATCGCAAAACCCGCACCGCGTAAATGATGAGTTTGGCGAATTTAACGACCGCCTTTTTTCGCCTTTTATCTACAACCTAAAAATTATAAAAACAGGCAAATTTGACTTTGAACGCATAAAAAAGGCGCTCAAATTTAAGCCGGATCTTAACTATAAATTTATGATTTTCACGCCTATTGACACGGTTATTGCACTTGGCATAAACTCTGACGGCAAATATAAATTCGATCAAAAAGAAACGATACGTCTCATCGACCTGCTCGTAGCAAACGGTGCGGATATCGGCTCGCCCGAGCTTTTGCGCACGGCTTGCAATGTCGAAGCGTTTGAGATTTTTAGCCACCTTCTTAGCAAAGGCGCGCGCGGCGACAAAGATGTGATGCTTTGCGTGGCTGGCGGGATAGCTATCTTTATGGGTCAAAACGGTGCCTCGCCGATCGCAAACGCTCCGCTTGATCCAAAAATAAGGCAGTTTGCGAAAACCTCAAAATTTACCGAATTTTACCGCGATAAAATGCGCTACCTTGAGGAGCTGCTGAAATTTGAACCGCTTAGCGAATTTGAGGCCAAAGAGCTGGAAGTTTTTACGAAACTATCCGCGATCTTAGACAGCGAGGATATGGTTAAATTTCTGCTAAAAAACGGCGTATGCAGGCAAGAAAATTTACAAACCTCTTGCGAAAATCTCAAAAAGTACGCGACCCACTACGAAGCAAAAGAGAGCCAAAAGCTGATAAACGAAGTCAGATAGTTATAAAGCGGCGATCGAGAATGAAGCCATTTTAAATTTGCACTTTGAAAAATGCTCAAATTTGATCGCGGCGAATGTAAATCAAAAGGATAGACGATGAAATTTTCTTTTCGATTTTTGTTGCCCGCCCTACTCTTTTTTGATTGTGTCACTTTTTACACTGAAGCAAGATGAAGCGATTAAGGCTTGCCGGCAATCAAAATCCGTGCCTGATTTTAGAATTTTCTACTACGAAAATGCTACGAGTGAGCAAATAGGCACCGGGCTAGAATAAATTTCAGATTTTTACGGCAAAACCCGCACCACGTAAACGATTAAGCGGACGAGTATTGCGACCGTTTTTTACGCCTTTTATATTTAACGCCAAAGTGTATAACACGGGTAAAACCGACTTTGTGCGGATAGAAAAAGCACTCAAATTTGAGAAACAAATTTTAGGTTAGTTGATAGTAATCGTATCAAGTTTAAAGATATTCTTAGCACCTTGTGCTATAATCTGCTAAAAATTTTAAAAACAAAGGACGAAAAATGAGCGAAAAATTTGAATTTCAGACCGAGGTAAACGAGCTGCTAAATTTGATGATACACTCGCTTTACTCAAACAAAGAGATATTTTTGCGCGAGCTCATCTCAAACGCAAGCGATGCGCTGGATAAGCTAAACTATTTATGCCTCACGGACGACGCATACAAAAGCCTAAGCTACTCCCCGCGAATCGATATCAAAATAGACAAAGATAAAAAGACGCTAACGATCAGCGATAACGGCATCGGCATGGACAAAAATGAGCTGATAAATAACCTCGGCACCATCGCTAGAAGCGGTACGAAGGGCTTTTTGGATAAACTAAGCGGCCAAGCTAAAAAAGATAGCGCGCTCATCGGGCAGTTTGGCGTCGGGTTTTATTCGGCATTTATGGTTGCGGATAAAATCGAAGTCGTGAGCAAAAAGGCGCTTGGCGAAGAGGCCTTTATGTGGAGTTCGGACGCTAAAACCTACGAGATCTCGCCCGCGCAAAAAGATAGCCACGGCACCTCGATCACGCTTTATCTAAAAGATGACGAGTTTGCCGAGTCCTACCGCATAGAAAACATCGTCAAAAAATACTCCAACCACATCCCGTATCCGATATTTGCGGATAAAGAAGAGTACGTAGCGCCTAAAGAGGGCGAAAAAGAGGGCTCGTACGAGACCAAAAACGTGCAAATTAACAAGGCCTCGGCACTTTGGAAAATGAACAAAAGCGCGCTAAAAGATGCCGATTATAACGACTTTTACAAGCAAATCTCGCATGATAGCGAGGATCCGCTGCTATGCGTACATACAAAAGCTGAGGGCAAGATCGAGTACACTACCCTATTTTTCGTGCCGGCGTCAGAGCCCTTTGATCTATTTCGCGTGGATTATCAAAGCGGCGTGAAACTCTACGTTAAAAGCGTATTTATCAGCGACGACGCCAAAGAGATGCTGCCGCCGTATCTTAGATTCGTCCGAGGTATCATCGACGTGGAGGATCTGCCGCTAAACGTCAGCCGCGAGATCCTGCAAGAAAACGGCATAATGCGCAGTGTAAAAGAGCAAAGCGTCAAGAAAATCCTGGGCGAACTAGCCAAGCTAAAAGAAAAAGATAGAGAAAAATACATCAAATTTTATAAAATATTCGGCAAGGTGATCAAAGAGGGGCTTTACGGATTTAGCAGCGAAAAGGAGCAAATTTTAGACCTTTGCCTCTTTAAATCAAGCAAGCGCGACGGACTAATCAGCCTAAAAGAGTACAAAGAGGCGATGAAAGAGGGACAAAAATCGATCTACTACATCAGCGGAAACAACGAAACGATGCTAAGAAATTCGCCGCTTTTAGAGAGCTTTAAGGCCGAGGGCACCGAGGTGCTAATCATGGACGAGGAGATAGACTCTATCGTCATGCCGATGGTCCAAGACTACGACAAAACACCGATAAAAGCGGTAAATCACACCGATATCGACGCCGAGATCAAGCCGGAAAAATGCGAAGCCGACGAGGGTAAATTTGCCGCGCTACTAGCTAAGATGAAAGAGATACTAAAAGACGAGGTCAAGGACGTAAAGCTAAGCTCACGTCTAAGCGAAAGCGCCGCCGTCATCGTCTATGATAAAAACGATCCCGACTACGCTACGCAGATGATGCTAAAGCAGATGGGGCATAGTGCCGGTAAAATTTTACCAATACTAGAGATAAATCCAAAGCACGAGCTCTTCGAAAAACTATCTCAAAACGAGGCGATGATCTATGACGCGGCTGAGCTGCTTTTAGATATGGCTAAGCTAAACGAAGGCGTCGCGATCGACGATCCGTCGGCGTTTAGCAAAAAACTAACTAAAATCTTGCTTAAAGCGATCTAAATTTAAGCCTTTTGGGAGCTTAAATTTTCGGCTCGGCGACGGAGTTAAATTTGCCGCCGAGCTTTTTAAATTTGAGCTCAAATTTGCACTCCAAAATCCACTCGCCCTACCCTTAAATTTACGGCGTCAAATTTAACCTAAAAGACGCTTGCCGCGCCCGCCGAATGCTAAATTTAAAAAGGCCAGTAAGCTACATTTGCGTAATATTTGGTTATAATTACCGAAAAATTTAAGGTACAAAGTGAACGAAAGTAAAGAATATTTCGTAAAAGAAGAAGATTTTATCGTATCAAAAACCGACGTCAAGGGCAGGATAACCTACTGCAATCAGCCGTTTTTAAAAATCGTCGGTGCTACGCAAGAGCAGCTTTTGCGCAAGCCGCACAACATCATCAGGCATCCCGATATGCCGCGCATCGTGTTTAAGCTGCTGTGAGAGCGTATAAAGGCAAAGCAAGAGATATTTGCGTTCGTTAAAAATAAGAGTTTTGACGGCGGATTTTACTGGGTATTTGCCAATATTACGACCTCGCTAGATGCTAACGGCGAGATTATCGGTTACTACTCCGTTCGCCGTAAGCCAAATCCAGAAGGCGTCAAATTTATCGAAGGCATATATAGGCAGCTGCTTGAGGTAGAAAAAAGCGGCAGCATGGAGGCCTCAAGCAAGTTACTGGGGCAAATTTTAGCCGGCGCCGGTGTCAGCTATGACGAGTTGGTACATAAACTTCAGCGAGGACAGATATGAGGCAGCATCCTATCTCAGGCGATATAATTAAGCTAAAAAACGAGCTTAACGAGCTTGAAAAAATGGACATCAAACCGCAAGAAGCGATCATGAGCGCCGCGCAGTTTAGCGCTCTAGCAAGCGCGGTCAAAGAGCGAGAGACAAAGGCTAGCGGATATTTTTCGGCCGTTTTTGACAACGAGGATTATTATGCTAACGTCAGTGCCTATCTCTCGCAGATCCTACTAGAGATATCGCTAAAAAGCGAGAAAAATGGCATAAGCACGGCGGCAAATCAAAAACTCCAAGTCGCTGCGAAAAACATCAAGGATATAACCGAGCTTTTACAAGCTCAAAGCGCCATCATGCAAAAATACAAAAGGCGAAGCTTTTTTGACAAAGATGCGGCTCGTCTGCGCGCCGTAAAGACGCAACTTGCCAAGCTACTAAAAGCGTAATCAAGACTAGATAAGATACTAAAAACGCAGGCTAGTATTAT
>ERZ772971.2305-NODE-2305-length-10529-cov-18.590510_pt1 | contig 10529 bp, 6 predicted proteins | sample MGYA00511943_ERZ772971 | MGnify/ENA primary metagenome ERZ772971 (study PRJEB29015, sample SAMEA2737929) | human oral metagenome | biome: human oral; feature: human-associated habitat; material: dental | place: China | collected 2144 ... | reverse complement strand
AGACATGAAAGACTGCGAAAAAGTCATGATTGTGACCGACCGTTCGATGGTCGATTTGGGCTTTGTCGATAAAGTGACCCACCAGCTCCACCAACGCAAAAACAAAGTAACCATCCAGCTTTTCACCGACGTCGAGGCAGATCCCAGCGTCCAAACCGTCTATAAAGGCACGGATTTGATGCGCAGCTTCCAACCCGATACCATCATCGCGCTGGGCGGCGGCTCGCCGATGGACGCGGCAAAAGCCATGTGGCTCTTCTACGAACAGCCCCAAGTCGATTTTGAAGACCTCGTCCAAAAATTCATGGACATCCGCAAACGCGCCTTTCGCTTCCCCGAATTGGGCCGCAAAGCCAAATTCATCGGCATCCCCACCACATCGGGCACAGGCTCCGAAGTCACGCCGTTTACCGTCATCAGTGACGGCGACAAAAAATACCCCATCGCCGACTACTCGCTGACCCCGACCATCGCCATCGTCGATCCCGCGTTTACCATGACCGTTCCCGCCGGCGTAACCGCCGACACCGGTCTGGACGTACTGACCCACGCCGTAGAAGCATACGTTTCCGTGCTCGCCAACGACTTTACCGACGGCCTCGCCCTGCAAGCCATCAAGCTCGTGTTCCAATACCTCGAACGCTCCTACAAACACGGCGCGTCCGACCCCGAAGCGCGCGAACACATGCACAACGCCTCCACCATCGCAGGCATGGCGTTCTCCAACGCATTCCTCGGCATCAATCACTCGATGGCGCACAAAATCGGCGGCAAATACCACGTTCCGCACGGCCGCGCCAACGCCATCCTGCTGCCGCACGTCATCCGCTACAACGGCACGCGCCCGCAGAAAACCGCCACCTGGCCGAAGTACAACTACTACAAAGCCGACCTGAAATATCAGGAAATCGCCCGTACCTTAGGCCTGCCGTGCGCCACCCCTGCCGAAGGCGTAGAATCCTTCGCCCGCGCCTGTCATGAACTGGCGGTCAACGTCGGCATCAAAATGTCGTTCAAAGAGCAAGGCATAGACGAAAAAACCTTCATCGACGGCCGCAAAGAGCTGGCAATGCTGTCCTTTGAGGACCAATGTACCCCCGCCAACCCGCGCCTCGCATTGGTCGCCGACATGGAAGAAATCCTGACCAAAGCCTATTACGGCGAATAAAGCAGGGTTAGGTGCCGGATGGGAAACCCGATTCCGGCAAACGGCAGAGGCCGTCTGAAACCAAGTTTTCAGACGGCCTCTGCTTTTGGCTGCATCGGAAGTTGCGTTTGTTTGACGGTTTGTGTTTTACCCCTGCCCTTTCGGAAAAAAGCGCACCACATTTTCCCCCTGCGGTAACACCAGTTTCTTCACGGCATGGCCGTAAACGGTCTCGAGTGTGATGTTCAGACGGCCTTCCGTGTTGAAAATATTGTCCACATAATCCTCCGCCGCCTGCGGGTCGCTGAATTTCAACGCATCCCGCAAACCCAAGGTTTCCATGTCCTGCCGGAACGTCGCCGCCTTGCGGTAGCTCAATTCGAGCTTGGCGGTATCGGTAACGGGGTCGTAGAAACCGTTGTCGGCAAGCATGTCGCCGAGGTCGTGCATATCGATTAAGGTCGGCGTTTCACACGCTATCCCCGCGTTTTTCAGACGGCCTGTCAGTTCGGTCAGGCTGTCGCGGCCGAAATGGGTGAAGAATAATAAACCGTCTGTTTTCAAGGCGTTTGCCCAGTTTTGCAGGACGGGTAGGATTTCGTCCGCGCGGGGCAGGCTGAGGTTCGCCCACAACATATCGGCGGAGGCTTCGGGCAGCGGGTCGGTGAGGGCTTGGCAGTGTTGGACGACGGTTTTGCCGGTGAGTTTTTGCCAAAAACCGCTTTTGCGCGCGGCTGCGGCGGTTTGGAGGAAGTCGGCGCGCGGGTCGTATTCTTCGAATACCGCATTCGGATAACGCGCGGCAAGCAGGCTGCGGCTGATGTCCGCGTCCGCACCGACCAGCAAGATGCGCTTGGGCGCGTTGCGGACGATTTGCAGCCGCTCGTCGGTGTCTTGGGCGAGATGGCGGTGGATTTGCCAGCGTTTGTCTTGGGGGTTCATGTTTCAGACGGCCTTGTTATTTATAATTTGATAGTATAAGTCTTCGTATAATAGGTAGAAATGTATTATTTTAATGTTGTTAAATTAATATGGATAAAATTTAATAGGTAATCCATTACTTTGAATATTATTACAACTATCCACTCTCCACTCATTAGTTACCGACAATTCTTGAGTCTCAATCTCATCTGAATAACGATTTGTCAAATAATGGAATTTTTGGTTTGTCGAACCCACCCAATTTCTTGTTGTTTCTATTTGTGTATTATCAAATTCTCCGTCGATCAATAGGTCTGTAGAGTTTAATAGCCTTTTGCTGCCTGAAAATTTATTTTCTGACAGTTCGGTATATTCGTAACCGGAAAAAACCATTACGGATAGATTTAGATTATGTGCAGCCTCGGCAATATCGGCTAATCCTTCAGCTTGTAAAAAAGGCTCTCCACCAAGAAAGGTAAGACCCTCCAGTGGATATTTTTCTGTTGCGTTTTTAAGTAATTGGATGATTTCATTCGATCGCATAAGATGGGCAGGTTTTATTTTCAGTAATTCACCATTGCAACAACCTTTACACCGTTTCAGACATCCTTGAACCCAAATTACAAAACGCAGACCCGGTCCTTCAGCTTCGGTAGCTTCAACAATATGGGATATATTCAGCCAGTGCATTATTCCAACTCGAAATCAAAATATTTTCCTGCCTGCAAGACTTTTAATGTCCTGCCTTTTAATTTATGGGGCTGTTCTACTTGCTCAAAGAGAAATTCTGCCAGCGGGTCGAATAAATATTTTGTTAACACGTTTAATACGCCGCGCCCCCCGTGTTGGTAATTTACTTGTTTGATTAATGCATCTAGTGCTTTATCCTCATTTTCAAATACCAGTTTTTCAAGCCCCCATTTTTCTTTCAGACGGCCTGTCAACGGTTTAAGTTTTGCGCGGGCTATATCTTTTAATACAGCATCATCCTGTATGAAGTTAAACGGGATAATGTTTGCATCGCCTATACGTCCTAATAATTCTGGGCGGTTTAGTTCGTCTCTAAAATGAGATTGCACTGCCTGCTTAAATTGTTCTGCAATATTTTCTTTATTATCTTCGTCAGGTCGAATATTAGTTGCACCGATATTGGAAGTGAAAACAATAAAGGTATCAGCAAAAGAAATGGTTTCGCCTTTGCCGTCGGTCAATCGGCCATCTTCTAATATTTGTAGAAACTTATCTAAAATCCGCGGATGGGCTTTTTCGATTTCATCAAACAAGAGCAGGGAAAATGGGCGTGTTTTCACTGCATTGGTCAATTGACCTCCTTCTTCAAAACCGACATATCCCGGCGGTGCGCCGACTAAGCGTTGATCGGCGTGTTCGTGATTAAATTCGGACATATCGAAGCGGATGCAGGCATCCTCATCACCAAATAGAAATTGTGCCAATGATTTTGCCAATTCGGTTTTGCCTACACCTGTCGGTCCGACAAAAAACAGCGAGCCTTTAGGCATACGGGCTTTAACTGAATGTTGCAACCCTGAAAGCCCGGTATAGGCCCGTATCAAAATCTTGTTTACGGCTCCAATTGCCGATTCTTGTCCTTTGACTCGCCTTTGCAGCGTGATTTGGGCATCTTTCAATCTTTGATAATTCAATTTTTCCCAAGGGGATTGGCGTTTACCATAACGGTACAGCGATACTAAATTCTGTATATTGATAGGTGCCTGCTGTTGTCTGGATAAGCGGACAAGGTTATCTATATCGCGTAAAGTCAGGGTATCGGTCAACGTAACAAAATCTGCCAACGATTGACTTCCCGCACTCAAATTATCACTAACCTTCCACTGTGTTTGTCTTGCCAAAATAGCGGCTTCGCGTTCGGAAATATTAGGTAGGGGGATGGTTATTTCGGCAAATAAAGGATTGTTCAGATAAACGGATGGCGGTAAGGCGGTATTGCCCGAGCACAGAAAAACCAACAGGCTTTGCGGTTGGCCCATCGCTTCTGCGGTTGTTGTTTGTTCGGCATCCCGTAGGCCAGTAGCGATTTGTTGCAACCAAGCCCGTTCCGTTTCACTCAAGGCATTGATTTGCCCGAACAGATAATTTGACCAATCTACGATAAAGGCGGCTTTTTTCTGTGTTTTGGTCATGACTTGTTCAACGGTAGCAAAAAAATCCTGAGGCTGAATGGGAATGCATCCGGATATTGCTTTATTATCTTCACCGTCATCGTCAAAATCGTAAGCTTCACCGACTTCGGCCTGCATGCCGAGCCGGTTCAATCCATCCCATTCCTGAGAGGAAACACCTGATATCCCATTCAAGCGTGAGTAAAATACAACCTGTTCGAAACCTTGTGCTTTTAAACTTTCTTCAATAATTCTGTTTATCGGCATTAATTTGTTATAACGGTTGAAACCTAAGTCAATGATGTTTCCGCTGATGATTAAAGCCCGACGTATCATGGATTGACGTTCAAAGTTTTCTAGCCATGTATTGATGTATTCGTTCATTTTTTTTACCTTAGTGCGATTTTGCCGTATGTGTTGGATTGATGGGTTTGGCATCGGCATGTTCGTCATCCGGATTTTCCCAAAGAACACGTTCATCAGATAAATTTACACCATAAACTTCGGATAGTTTCGGTAATACTTTTTGCATATCTTCTTTACAGCGCTGCCCTTTATAGTTATCAAATTCATAGCGAACCGCACCATCTAAACGTACACGGAATTTTGCCCTGTTTCCTTGCGGACGGCTTGCTTGGATGACAACCACGCTGTCTTCGCCGACACCTTGTTTGATGGGGGTTAAGACAGTAAAACCGGCTTGCTTCAGCGATTGATATACGGCTTTGACCATTTCCTTACGGACTGCTTCGTTTTCAATCACCGTATCTTCGATTCGGTGGGCTTCTTGGATGATTTCTGTCAAATCTTTTTGATTTTCTTGCTCAATTTTTTGTTTTAACCGCTCGGATTCCGATTGTGGCAGATTGGCCGTTTCAATAAATCTTAAAAGATCGGACTTTTGTGTTTGTGCAACTTCGTCTTGTACGGTTTTAGCAAAATTTTTCCGAATTTCTTCGGCTTGTTGTTCTGCCGATTGTTTAATTTCGCGAATCGCCGATTTTATGTCAGCAATACTTAGATTTTCCTCCGTAATACGTTTTCGAAGTATTGCTAAAGGTTTGAATGCCAAATTTCGTGCCTGCTTATTTTCCCAATTACTTGTTTCCTGTATCCATACGTTTTTTATTTCAGCACGCAAACGTTCCGCCGCACGTTCCGCCTCTTCACGCAACAGACGTTGGTGTTCTTCCGCTACCCTTTTATTTTCCTGTGCTTCGTAACGTATGGCTTGTACAAGCCGACCAATAGCAAAACTGCGGTTACGTCCGTCATAAGCGTTCATATGTCGTACCCGTTGAATCTCAGTGCGTATGGTAGCGATGTTCTGCAAAGCAAATTCAGCCAGATCGCTGTTTTCCAAATCGTTTATCTGCTGTTCGTAATGGCGCAGATAAATTTCCGTTGTTTGGCTGATTTCGGCTTCCCTTGCCTTGCGTGCGGCTTCGCGGATTTCCCGTTCGCGTTCCAATTGCCAACGGTTTTCGCTGATTTGACTCATTTTATTCGTCTCCTAAATCGTTTTCAGACGACGTTACGGTTCAGATGGTTTTAATGCCGACAGCCGTAGCGTGATTTTTAAGGTTTTTATCTTCCGTATAAAGCACAACATCATTCAACTTATATCGTGCGGCAACAGCCAGGATAGTTTGATCGTTTTGTCCGTTGCGGTTCTGCCCGTCTGCTTTTGCACCCATCAATGCCAAAATTTCCGGTTCGGCGGATTCCGTATGCCGCGCCAGTTTCAATTCTTCAATCTTGCGTATGGCTGCGCGTATTTCTGCGGCTTCCCGTTCCAACCGCTCAACGCTTTTTTCCGCTTGGATTTTTTCTTTTTCTGCCTGCTGCCGCTTCAAATCCAAATCGCGTTTTTCCTTTTCCCATTTGGATTTTTGGTTTTGGACTTGCAGGATTTGCGCATTCAATTCATCGCGCTGTTTCTCCAATGCCAGCCTTGCGGGCGATTTTTCTACCGCCGGTTTGGCTTGTCCGCCGATTTGGTTTTGCTGTTTCTGCTTGTTTTTGTTCTTTTTAGTCATTTGGCCGTTCCTTACTGTTTAACTGGTTCAACTGCATTCTGACCGTATCTAACTCTGCTTTCAGACGACCTAAACGGGCATCGCAATCTGCAATTTGTGCATCAATGTCGACTGAAACAATGGCTTCACATTGCTCGGTTTTTTCCACTAAGGCTTGTTTGGCGGTAGCTAAATCCCGTTTGAACTTCTCTTTTTGGGAATCCAATTCGTTTAATACGGTTTGAGGAAGGATTACCGTGCCTTCCGTTTGGATTGCAGACAGCCTGCCGGGACGGTTGCGGACAAAGTTGGTGTCCAATACGGCAAATTTCCGAGTTTCATCTAGGGGTTCGAAAAGTCGGAATACCGCTGTTTGCCATTGTTTTAGCTGCTCCGACAGTTTGGCAATGCCGTTTGAAGCGGAAATTGCAGGAAAAGTACGGTTGATTTCTTCGACGTTTTTCTGCCATAGACTGATTTTTTCCAGGCTATTCGGCTTGATGTCCTTTAATTCCAATGCGGTGGGATTCAGACGGCCTAATGCTTTGTGCAACGCCAGCAGTTCGGACAATTCGGGAATTTTATGCACTGTCGATTTTTCATTATTGACAGCCCAATCAAAGGCTTGCCGTTGCGCTTCTGCTGACAGTCGAGCCAAACCCAATTCCACTTTTGGAAAGTATTCTGTAAATTGTCTCAAGTCATCTTCATTGTTAAGCGGCTTGATCATTTCCGCCCAACCTTCGGGTTTAAATGGCTTGTTCCAAGTCTTTTTGATGAGTTCTGCAAAGTCAGATGCCTGAGTTATCGTCATCTCAGGTAACTTTTTCAGAATATCGGCTGCGGGGACAAAATTTGCCATAAATGCCAAAACTGCCATATTTGGCTGAGAAAGGGCGAGCAGGTTGGCAAGCCCATTTTCAGATTTTTGATATAAAATTTTTGCCGGTAACGGATACGGCTGATGATCGAAATAGCACTCGAGATAACCTGTTTCCTCCACAAAAAGCGTATTATCCGAAAAACGGAAAAATATGCGGGTCAGGCCGTCTGAATCTTTTAACAGGTCAGGAATGGAAAGATGTTTACCGTCTAATTTGGCTTCGGCAATATCGGCGAAGACAATCAGCGGCATTTTATCGTCAATTTCCTGATTTCCATTGAATTTGACTTCAACCGCATCGCCGATTTGACGTATATCGGATTCCTGATCCGCCAGAACTAATGACAGTAAGTCGTTTTCAGGGTAATACAAGAATGCCTCGCCTTGGAGTGCATTCTTAGCGTTGGAAATCATAGGCTTAAGCAAATGCTCTTTGATGACTTGCGGATCGCGCGTATTTATCCATTGGGAAAACAGCTTGTCTGAGCTGTCAATATTCAAATAACGGTTGCCATCCAGTGTGAGCTTGACAGGGACGGTTTGCGGTAAAGATGTATCTTCATCGCGCGTTACACTGATTCCGTCATGTTCCAATTCGGTTTCGGCATCAGACCATTTTTGATTTGCAGACTCCTGTCTGCTCAATTTCTGCAATAAAGCTTCATCAACAGGGAAAAGGGAACAATCCAGCTCAACATTTTCTACGTTGCTTGTGCTCTGTTTTGGTTTACCGACATATTTATTCGATAATGGATTAAACCAAAATTCAGCATGTTCCGTTCTACGCCGCCCCGGCATTTTTTTCTCACGGTAAAACTTTTTGCCATTGTCGGTCAGCCTTAAGTGTATTAGAGACAACTTGTCTAAATCATCTTTCTTGTCGGGTAAATTAATATGTTCAATTAAACCCGTATCATTAAGATTTTCCAGCGTATAGCGGATAAAGGTAAAATCCAGTTTCAGCACATCGGTAATCTGCGCCAAGTTTTTATTTGCCAACTGTGGAAAATCATTATGGGCAAGACCCATCAACAACTCGGCAAATACGGTCGGCGTACCAATTTTACGGTAGCGATACTCTGTATCCGCGCGGTAAATCGGATAGGAAAAGGTCTTTTTTGCCAGCAATTTATCCATTATCTACGCCCTTTTTGCTGAGGTTGTATGTTTGGCAGGATGGCGGAAAATTCTTTCGCATCGCAAATTCCGCCTGTTTCTGCCCAATGTTCTAAATATTTGAACATATTCTTATAAACCATTTTTTTATCGTATCCTGCTTTATCCATTCGAGGCAGTTTGACTTCCCGGTTTTCCAGCATATTTCTTGCACCGAATATCAATAAAAGATTTTGTGCGCGAGACATTGCCACATTGATAAATTCAAAACGGGCGATGTTTGCTCTGCCGGCTCGGAATTTTTGTGTTCTATCACCACCATTGTTTTTTACCAGGCTTAGTAAAATAATCGGTTTTTCTTTGCCTTGATAGCGGATAACCGTATTGATTTCTACATCAATGGCGGAAAACGATAATTTATCTTTATTGATTTTTCGGATTTCATCACGAATGACGCGGCATTGAGGCTGGTAAAATGAAACGACACCTACTTTCATTTTGTTGTCCTTGCCATAACCCAATGTCTCAAGCTGACGGTTCATATCCACCAATGTTTTGGCAATCATTCTTGCCTCTAATACGTTGATATTGCTTTGTCCGTCATTAATCGAAAAACGCTTTCCTTTTTCATCATCTGTCGTATCAATCCACAGCACATGGTCTTTTTTGGACAATAGTCCTTTAAACTCAATACCATGAGGCCGTTTGGCATCCGGATTTCCGCAGGTCAATTGCCCTTCATAAAAGTAGTTGATCATCTTCATGATGTCAGGGTGCATGCGAAATTGAATATTTAAGCGTTCGCGTAAACTTTCCGGTGCCTTTTCAAACAATTCTTTAAACAGACTTGCCGTTACCATTTTTTCGAATTTATACAGGTTGTCCTCGGTCAAATCCGTATCGGAATCTTGCTTGTTTTCCTGTGCCTCGTTTTGTTCAACCTCGTCTTCAAATGTCAGCCCATCGGCTTCATTGAATATCGGCGGCAATTGACGGTGGTCGCCAACCAAAATAGCTTTCTTACCGCGCATAAGCGGCAGCAACATCTCTAATGGTGTGGCTTTGGAGACCTCGTCGATAATGACTACATCAAAACCGTCAAAATTATTATCGGTTAGTGTCCGCTCGTTTTCGTTGCAGGTAATGGCAACCAGATTGCAGCTTTCAACAAACGGTTTTTCCAGATCGTTCCAATCTTTTTCCGCGCTTTTTTCAGGTTCCTTCAAGATTTCCTGCCAACGGGTGAATAAAGGCATGAAATCCCGGTTTTTTGTCTGTAGATCCTGCAAGTTATTTTCTAATTCGTTTAAGCGGTTTTGCTGTTCGGCAAATTCTTTCAAAAAGTCTGCTTCGGCAGAAAATCCCCCATCTGTGAGTATTTGTGCTGCCTGTTGTTTTTTCAGACGACCACGTTCAGTAACTTGATGTTTAGCCTCTTTTAATGACTCAAGGTCAGCTTGTTTTTCCTGTATGGCTTCATCACTTGGCAGTTGCAAATCATAGCCTTGCAACTGATTGTTCAAATCCCAAACGGTAGCCAATGCCAACGATTGATATTGCTGTTGAAACCATTTCAGCTTTTGAATGCGCTGCATCAGCAAAGGTCTGACCGCTTCGGGATTGTTTTGGGTAAAGCGTTCGGCATCATCAAAAATCTGATAAGTGTCAGAGTTTAACCCCTCCGAAGGTTTCTCTTTCAAAAGGCGCAATGCTTTGCGTTTTTCTTTCCATTGGGTGGAAAGTTCATCGCTGTCGTCATTTTCCATTTTGTCAGCGATTTCATCGATTTCCTGCTGCAACCGTTCTATTTCCAGTAATGTTTTCGTATCTGCGCCCATGGCACCGTTACTGCTGTTCAGTCGCGCCAAATCTGCCTCCATTTTCGGCAAAACTGCCTGAATACGCCGATAACGTTGAATCAGCGCATAAAGGATAGCGGTTTGGTTTTCACTTTCGACAAGAAACCGCTCATAAGAAAACGGCTGGTTAATTTTCAGATGATTAAATTCGGTAATAATATGTTCTACCAGCGGATGGAACGTTTCGGATAAAGCAAAATCACTGTGGCGTAGTGCTTCGCCCGAGTCTTCGCCTTTAAGCAAACCGATAAGCTGTGTAATGCTTTCCACATCACGGCTTTGTTGTTTGAATGCGTCTTGTTGCGTAGCGAATTCGGTTTGTGCTTGATCCAATGCCTGTTCTGCCTGTTTCAGATGACCTTGATTGGTACGGTATTCTTCACGAAGCCGTTGCAAATCATGTGCCACAAATTCAGCCTGTTGTACCCATTCGCGCAGTTTTTC
>ERZ772971.2304-NODE-2304-length-10531-cov-7.767850_pt1 | contig 10531 bp, 11 predicted proteins | sample MGYA00511943_ERZ772971 | MGnify/ENA primary metagenome ERZ772971 (study PRJEB29015, sample SAMEA2737929) | human oral metagenome | biome: human oral; feature: human-associated habitat; material: dental | place: China | collected 2144 ... | reverse complement strand
GAGCGCCTGCTGGCCGCGCTGCCGGGGGCGCTGGAGACGGCCCGGCGCGCGGCCAGGGCCGCGGGGGTGTGACGGGCCAGCCCCGCACACACCCTCCTTCACCGAAACCGGCGGATGGAGTGCTCGGAATTCCTGTCCCGCCGCCTGGACCACACCTGGTTCCCCTACATCTTCGTCGACGCCACCTACCTGGATGTGAGAGTGGGCTACCGGGTGGTCTGTCAGGCCCTGGTGGTGGCCATGGGGCGGCTTCACCGGGTTCAGGGCCGCTGCCGCCCGGGCCCTGCCCAGGGGGTCGGCAAAGTCGACGGCCGATTGTCTGATGTTCGGGGTTTTCGGCGTGTTGACGGGGGTGCGGCGCGGCCCCGCCGGGACGATAGGTGGTGTCTAATCATCCTTGTCGTCGGGGGGCGCGCCGCCATGTCATCTTCGGCCACAACCGCCCCCCTCGCGCCAACCCCTGAGGGAGGTCCTTCAGGGCGTGGCCGACCCGCGGGACCGGCGGGGCGTGCGCCCGCGCCCTGGTCTCGGCCGGGTGCCTGGCCGTGGTGGGCGTCCTGGCGGGGTGCCGCACTCTGGCGGCGATGCGCGAGCACGTCGCCGACCTGGGTCCCGGTCGGCCCGGGGGCTCTGGGCCTGGAGGTCGGGCGGGCCCTGCCGTCGCCAGTCCACGATCAGACGGGTGCCCCGGCGGGTGGACCCGGGCGACCTCGACGCGCGTGTATCGGCCTGGATGCGCACCAGGGTGGGCGTATTGGCGGCAGGAGGGTGATCGCCGTGGAGGATGAGACCATGCGCGCAGCCCGGGGCGAGGGCGATCGGGCGCCCCACCTGCTGGCGGCCCCCGGAGCCGGGCCGGCGGAGTCGTCGTGGGAGGGCGGCGGGTGTCGGATGAGTCCAACGAGATCCCCGCCCTGAGGGACCTGCTCGAGCCGTTGGACTTGGACGGGGCTCTGGCCGGCGCCGACGCCACGGCGCACCCAGGTGGGTGAGGCCGAGTGGATCATCTCCCGCGGCGGCCACTACCTTCTGACGGTCAAGGGCAACCAGCCCGGTCTGCGCCGGCAGCTCAAGAAACTGCCCTGGAAGGACATCCCGGCCATCTCCATCCCCGACGACTCCCACGGGCGGCGGGTGCTGCGCACCGTCAAAGCCGTCCAGGCCCCCGCCCGGGTCGACTTCCCCGGCGCGGCCCAAGTGGTCCGGATCCGGCGCACCCGCACCGTCAAGGGCAAGAAGCAGGTCGAGGTCGTCTACCCGGGTCTGCTCGCTTCCCATGACCGACGCCCGGCCCGAGCAGGTTGCGGCCCGGGCCCGCGGGCATTGGACCGTGGAGAACCACCTTCACTGGGTCAGGGACATGGTCACGGGCGAGGACCGCCACCAGTTGCGCACCGGCAACACGCCACAGGCCATGGCCACATTGAGGAACCTGGCCACCCGGCCTCATCAGACTCCTCCACGGCGCGAACGCACCCATAGCCGCCACCACCAGAGTCATGACCCCACGCCCCCGACGAGCCATCGACCTGCTCACCCACCCCACTGAACCGACTTTGCTGAGACCCTGGGGCCCTGCCCGGGGCGACCGAGGTCATGGACCCGTTCCATGTGGTTGCGCTCGGGCGGCGACAAGCTCGATGAGTGCCGCCGCCGCACCCAGCAGGAGACCACCGGACGACGCCGGCAGCGCCACGACCCCCTGTACAGGGCCAGGCGGCTGATACGAACCGGGGCCGGGCTGCTGACCGACAAGGGGTGGGAGCGCCTCGAATGGCTGTTCGCCGACACCCGGCACGCGGCCGTGGAGACCACCTGGAGCGTGTACCAGAGGATTGTCGCCGTCTACCGCGCCAAGGACCCGGCCGAGGGCAGGACCCTGATGGACAAGGTGATCGAGACCCTGAAAGAAGGTGTGCCCGAGGCCCTGACCGAGCTGCGCGCGCTCGGCAGAACCCTGTGCGAACGGCGCTCCGACATCCTGGCCTACTTCGACCACCCCCACACATCCAACGGCCCCACCCAGGCCACGGGCGGACGCCCAGGGCACCCGCGAGGCATCGGACTCGGCCTTGCGCAACCTCACCCACTACACCGCCCGCAGTCTCCTGCACGCCGGGGGATTCAGAAACCAGCTCCTACACCCTCAAACCTGAAGAGCCGGAAAGGCTCATTGAATAAACTTCAAGATCTCCCGAAGATAAAATTATTGAAACTTGGCACCACATCAAGGAGTTCCCTAGGTGATCCTTCTGCAAGAATAACACCATTTTTGACGAACAGCACTGAATCCGTGCGCATAATCGACTCAACTCGATGCGTGATAACAAACAAGATCCTGCAACGTTCTTTCACGGCATCCATGATCTTCATTTCCGTCCGCACATCAACGTTGGATGTAGCCTCGTCAAATAGGATCAAATCCGGAGAGTGGACGAGTGCCCTTGCGATCACCAACCTTTGCAGCTGGCCGCCCGACAGCCCCGTTCCGCGTTCACCCAAAGGAGTGTACACACCCATTGGCATCCGCTTAATATCATCCCACAGACAGGCTGCTACCAACGCATCAGTCACATCGTCATCATTCAAGTAATCACGTCCCGCTCGAACATTATCGTCAATCGTTCCCTGAGAAGCCGTCACTCCCTGCGACACAACACCTATCCGACGTCTAAATGACTTACCGTCGAACTCATCGATATTCTTATTATTAATAAGAACCGTGCCCGATGACGGATGCAGCAGACCGCATAGCAAGCGTCCAATGGTCGATTTACCGGAACCTGTGGCTCCAACGATGGCGATAGTCCGCCCCGCCTCACATCGAAAATTCAAATGATCCAGAACCGGGTGTTTCGCTCCCTCGAATGAGAAACCGACATCACGGAACTCTACAGAATCGATATGTTCGTTGAGCTCAACAGCATCAGAACTAGAGTCTTCAATCTTTTCATCTAGAACATCTCTAATCCGAAACAAATGGACTCCTGTAGTAAGGAGTATCTGCGCATTAACTCCCATGCTGGACAATGGCGCCAATGCCGAAGCTGAAATAGTATTCAATGCGAGCATTTGTCCCAATGACAACGTTCCACTACGCACCTGAAAAACGCCGATCGTCAAAAGAATTATTGGAGCAATAAATCCTATAGTTGCAATGAATGCACCGAAATATCCATCGTATTTCTCTCGCTTGATCGCTGCATTGATTTCATCGAAAAATACACGTGACCACGTTTTCTCCAGAGAGTCCTCTTGTCCCATTGCTTTTGCATTTTCGATACCGGTGAGGGAATCGATCGTCATCGATTGCGAGGCGGACCGTGCCTGAATTTCAACATCTGCTAACTCCTTACCGACAGGAGCATAGCTCACAACAACAATTACGAGAATTCCACCAATAATAAAAATCGTCAAACCATAAATATACGAACTCATAACAATGAGTGCGAAATAAATGACAAACGTCAGCAAATCAATCGCTAACGGAATAAGCCGAGACGTCAAAGCGTCACGAATTGAAGCGATAGATGAGAATCGCAGCAGAAGATCGCCAACAGGCCTACCGAAAAAAAATGAGAACGGTAAGTGAATTAAATGATTAAAAAACATCCTTGATCCCGTGACATCCACTTTTTTTTCGGCACGAATGATCAAAAAAGATCTCTGTATGTTAAGCGAGAAGAATCCGAATCCCATCAGAGCTATGGTTGCAATCAATGATGCTGGCCCAACTTTCAAGTCATGAGGCAGCATCTGGTCGACGATGTACGCCGTGAGCCCTGCGGGAAGAAGATTGATAATTGACATAGCCAGAAGAGCTCCAAATAATGCCGTGAGCTCTCCCCCAACTCCCGTGATAAAGGAGGCGGCACTACTCTTCAGACCCTGCTTTGATCTCCGAATTTTAGGAGTTTTTTCTGTTGGAGTAACCTCGAGTAAAATCTTTCCAGAATTTAGATAGAATTCATCGATATTCAAACGTCTTCTACCGATAGCGGGATCATTAAAAAACACATGTTTCTTCGTCACATTTGTGACTACGATAAAATGGGCACGTCCCCAAAGCATAATAAAAGGACAATTGATCCCAAACAATCCTGCCATATTGTTCATTCTCATACCACGACACCGATAGCCAAAATCAGTCATCAGTGTCTTCATGTCGAGAAGCGAGAGTCCATCACGTCCCACCGGATGTTTCCGTCTTAGAGCGCCAATCGGTACATTAGTACCATAGTATGACATAATCATGGACGAACACACCAGACCGCATTCCGTCTGAGTGGCTTGCAAAAAAAGTGGGACACGTCTCATCATCACGGAATCAGCCTCACTAGTAGGATCTCGAGAACAGAATCATCAGTAGTAATTGACGAGTACTCGTCCCCTCTGGAACACCTATGCGAGTACGGTAGATGCAGCAGGTAAAGTCCGACAATAGCTAGAATTGCTACCAATGCCGTCAGTCCGATAATTGATTTGCTCGGATATTTTGGCGCAGAATCGATCATATCATCTCCATGAAAGGCTCAAAGCATCGAATTGCGGGTCATCGCGTACACTGAAAACCAGACCCCACGCGATTCCTGGAAGTCCCATCATAAAGCTCAATGAATTCGAGTTGGGAACACCACCACTTCTCCATCCCAAATCTGCCTTAGATTTCAGCAGGAGCCGCCACAGATCATCGACTTCTTCTCTCGACAGATTGATATCGTCATAGCCCGCCAAACGTTCCATAATAAGCAGATTACCAATGGTCCCATGACAAAGACAGTCAGAACCATCCCGCTCGATAGTAGCACGAGTGAAAGCCCGAGTAATTGCAGCCGCATCCTGCAATTCTTTTAACGTCGATACGTACAGATCATCATCGAGCAGATCTCTCGACATGTCCAAGAGTTCAATTCGCGCAAGGGCCGCTCCCGCCGCGCCATGACACCAGTTTTGCATGCTACTCTCGGCTCTCGTATCCGCATCCTCACGCATATCACACCACCCATGCCCTGGAGTGTATACGGTATGCTCCCAGCGCAGAGCCCCTGATACAAACTTACGCGCCTCATCCTCCGGAATCATTCCTCGTGTCCATAGCCGAGAAATAGACACCGCAATTCCTACGGCCCCGTGCGAGAAACCAGCAAGCGGGACGCCATCACTTCCCGGCCATGCGACTTTACCATCACCCATAGAAACAGACATAGATCGAAGTTTAGCATAGGCATGTGTTGCTAATCTCTCAGCAGCAGTAGGAGAGTCGTCAAGAGAAGCCAGCGCAACCATAATCGATCCAGCGGCTCCGCTAATGACGTCGGAGTTCCGATCAGCCGAGACCATACTGTCGAGCATAGTCAATGCATCGGTAAGGATGCCTTTCCCCTCGGGCGTCGCCCGCAAACGTTTTCCGGTCAGTGCGTGAATAGCCATTCCAGCAACCTGATCGAATGCGCCAGCATTCAAGATCTCGCGATTTCCGATAACGATCCCCTTATCGTTCTCTAAGAGTCTACGGAACGATACCAAAGTTGAATCTGCGATATTTGCGAGACGACGTGTATCGACGCGCGATTCATCTTCTAGCAAATTCAACATCAATGACATACCTGCCAAACCATTGTACAGGTCGAATCCCGACGGCGAGATCGACCATTGATTCGGAGCGGAGGCAATCATGATCGGATATCCCATCACCCCGTCCACGATGTAAACATGATTCGACACCCATGTCAGAATGTCGTTAGCAGCTTCCAATTTCAGTTCATCAGACCCTGAAAACGCATCGAAACTGATTCGTGGCCTAGTCTGACAAGCATCTGAAACCAACAATCCGAAAGCGATCTCAAGTAAGTACCGTTGCCGAGCAAGATCTTGTTCGCTCATATTCGAAACGTGTTTCAGCAGACGCTCCATAGGGTAGAATCCGCTCTTAAATCGATATCCATCTACGTTAAACTCGCCGGTGCCAAGACAAATAGACACCAAAGGGATAGCTCCTGCCCGGAGTGCCCCAATTTCAGCAGCGATAAGATTCGATCGAGACGATAGCCCTTCGAATCGAAGCAGAAGCTTACTCAAACAGAGGTCATGTGCAGCCCCATCCGTCATAAAATCAGGATGGCAAGATTCAATTTGAATCTTTGCGTAGATCATAGTCGGTCGACACACAACCCGGAAACTACTTCTACTCGCACGCTCAACAAGCATTTCGAAATCATCAGAATTCTCCAAGATACCTCTATACGCTCGCGTGAAACTCGCGATAAAGTCAGATCGGTATTCGATGAGTAATTGCCTTCCCGCGACAGGATCTGCATCGTCAAAAACAGCATCATCAGTGACCACACGCACATTATCGACTCCGTCGATACGGAACTGTGGAACCTTAAAAGTAGTGCGCTCATCGGCCCGATATCCGAATACGGAAATATCGGCTACACTCTCCCGATTTCGATTCTCGTTATTAGAAACAAGTGGCTGTGGAACAATGCCGATCGTGTGAGCACCACACGAAATTAGACTGCTCACAGGATTTTTCTGCGTCAATGTTTCAAAATCGATAGGTCTAATCGGATGAACGACACATTCTGAATCGATAACAGAAATACCCTTCTTTCCAATACAAACATTTTCGTGATGCATGTCATCGGCTTGCAATGCGTAAAGAATAGCGGTCAAGGAGCCAAGTTGTCTCGCCAATAGGGCCGCATTTTCCTGCGATACATCAGTTGTCTCGACGAACTCTTCCCAATAGTATTCGGGTCGAGGAACGTATGTTAACGTATACGGCAGGTCCGGAATTCCTGCCCGATCGAGAATCCCTACTGTCGATTCGAGAATGATCTCGCCGTCCGGAGGTCGCGGTTTGTAAACACACTTGACCCCGCAAGCTTCGAGCACAATTACTGTGGCGCCACCGTGGGGATCACCCATATTGGCATGCAATTCTACATTAGTAGAATTTCCATTATTTCCAAATTTGTTAACGAGATCGTCCCAATCTGAAATCAGACGCTCGGCGAAAATAATGGTGGCGCGAACCCAGTCCATCAGAGCTATGACACACTTTTTCCACACCATCGGGTAGTCTGAAAGAATCTGACGCCTGAACCATTCCTTGGTGCAGACTTTGTAAAAATCATTCAAACCATTGCTGCGATAGGTTCTATTGTAATGAAGAACCATCGTTGGTGTAATAAATTTGAATAAGAGTTCAGTCGGAACTGATTCTACGAGACTGTTGAATAGAATATCGCGATCAATAACTTCTGGCCATGAAAGACCTTCGACTCCAGCGAGCATATCATCAACGGCAGCGTTAACGATATCTTCGACAAGATTCAAGAATCCATGCGTACCTTGAGAATCCTGACCATCGGCATGCCTATTCCACCAAACTATAAGTTGTTCCGCCCACTTCGGAGGCTCCATGCCAGCGCTCCGAAATAGCAAAGACTCTTCAGTCTCATCGACAAGAATGCGCAATTTCTCCTCCGTCACACGGAGTGGCATAAGAGCGCTTTTAATGTCGACGCCACGACGTCGAAATATCGCCAACCGTTTCCAATTTAACCAGTTGGCTTCCCCAGATCTTACACGTGGATCGCCGGGAAGGCCAGCTCTCTCTGGAATAGACAGAGTTCGCTGCCAATTCGTTTCAGCGAGCGAGATCATAAATATCCTCCAAAATTGTCTCGCGGGATCGACGAGGCGCTGTGCATTCCATCAAAAGACAGTAATACTCACGCCTCGTCGACCTAGTAGCGATGTCCGGGTTCTCTCAGCAGGTCTGCCCGGGGCAGATCAAGCCGCACCTCGTGAAGCTGGAGTACCAAGGCAGGCACCAGCAACACCCGATGGTCTTGTACGCACCAGATCCAGCGGCCGCAACAGACCCGAACGCGTCCTCGGGAACCTCTTCGAGACAGACCGCACTCAGTCCGAGCTGCTCGTCCGCGACCTCCTCGATCATCATCTTTGTCACCTCCTCTCTTATTCCTTATTTCTACAACACGAGCAAGAGTCAATCAGCAGCACGCCCGCGTTCCGAGCCTGCACGATCCCCACAACACAGTGTCACCGAAACACTGCGTGATCGTGAGGATACCGCAAGCCCAGGAGCTACCGCCAGACGACTCGCCGAGCTGACTGTCATCGAGCTCCACCGTGAACAGGTAGTCGTCGTTGTTATTCATCTTTTTCACCTCCTTTTTTCCAGTGCACTTTACTGGGTGATAGTAGATCCACGCGAGAAGCCCAGACGATCTCTCATGAGGATCCAGGACAGAACGAGGAATAGACCTGCATACATCGCGAGGACGACGAGTGCCGCGCCCGGGGCCAGCCCGATGGCTCGGCGGGTCGTCTCCTGACCGACTCCGGCGGGCCAGGAGACCGCCCAGTTCAGCGGCCCCGGCAGCCATTTGACTATCCTCATGACCGACGGATCAGCATTGCCAGCAGCGCTGATCGTCGGTTCGATGAATATGGCAAAGGCGAGGACACCGCCGATGACCGCCGTCTGATTGCGCACGAGCCACGCCAACCCTGCGCCGATAGCGGACCACAGGACCCCGAGAGCCAGAATGCCGCTGTACATCGCGAGGTGCCGCGACGTCGCGAGCCTCGGGTCCTGGCTGTTGAGGGCGAACATGGCTCCCGAGACGAGGTGGGCCAGAGTCGCGAAGAGCGCTCCCAAGACGCTGCCAGCCAGAGTCGCCGCCACGACATTGGCCGCGAAGGCCCGGCCGCGCCCGCGCAGAATAACAATGGATCTGGCGATCTGCCCCGACTGGTACTCAGAGGTGACGATTAGGGAAGCGACCGCGAGAGGAACGATGTACCCGACGCGACCGCCGAAAGAATACACATAACCGTATGATACGTCCTCGACCGTGCTTCCTTCATACCCGCTCGCCACCAGATGGCTGATCACGCAGTCGAGTCCGAGAAGAACGACAATGAGGACACAGACGACGACACGAAGCCGTTGACTCCGATAATGGAGTCGCATTTGATAGGCGATTGATCTCATCATCGCGGCTGATCCCATCCCCCGACCTCATTCGTCTCGAATTGATAGGACAGCCACGCGTACGCCGTCTGCAAGGACAAGGTCGCACCGTCAACCGCTCCAAGGTGGTACTTGGCATCGGGGGCGCCGGAATCTGTCTCGGTCTCGGGGTCAACGACGATCCGGCGCCCATCGTCATGGGCAAAACGGTACTTCTGCCAGCACGAGGTGTCGTCGACCGCCTCGGAGGGGGAGTCGGGCACCAGCACGCGCAGACGCTCGGCCAACAACGTCCGCAACTGCGAAAATTCCCCGTCGTAGAGCAATTGCCCCTCTCTTAAGAATATGCACGCGTCGATGAATAACTCCACCTCCTGAAGGAGATGCGAAGACAGGATGACGGTCTTGCCCCTCCCCTTCAAACTCCGCAGGACCGTCGAGAACCAGCGGATCCCCTCGGGGTCGAGTCCGTTGAGGGGCTCGTCGAACACCATGAGATCGGCATCCTCCACGAGCATGAGTGCGATCGTCAACCGCTGTCGGTTCCCCATCGACAGGTGCCTGATCTTCGTGTTCATGTAGGAGGCGATGCCGCAGGTGCGCGCGACATCATTCTCGACGCCGCCTCTGGAGACGGCCCCCGCCGTGGCGGACAGATAATCGCTCACGGTTACATCGCCCAAAAGTCCCGTACTCTCCATGGAGGCGCTCACATTGGCCAGGGGGAACAAGGCGCGACCTTCGGTTGGGCGTACGAGTCCGAGCAGCATGAGCAGCAAGGTCGTCTTCCCCGACCCGTTGGGCCCGAACAGCCCGATCACCGAGCCGTATGTCACTCTCAACGACAGAGGTCCGAGAATGAAACCAGGATATAACTTCTTCAAGTCCTCGCACAAAGCAACCCTACGGTTTAAATCCTTCATTTCCGACCGCCAGGGAAGTAGACGGACACCCAGCACCCCACAGAGAACAGGGCAGAAATCCCTGCGAACATGGGAAATCCTGCGATCCACAGAACGGGAATACCGATCATTCCGCAGACCCCACCTGCTGTCGCGGCTTTCCTGTTCATGACTCCCTCCCATTCACAACAAGGACTGCGTTTCAACTTCAAGATCTAGGTTACTCGTGATACACAACACGAACAACAATGTCCGCCTCGGCAAGACGACGGATCATCAGACATCTTGAACCGCAAGAGTTCCCGTCGCCGTACTTGTTGACGGTGCGGGCGTCAGCGCCCGCCGCGGCGGCGCGCTAGGCTGCGCGGGGCCCGACCGCCGCACCGCGCCGTCGGGCGGAAGGGAGGATTATGCGCGTCCTGGCGGCACTGTCGGGCGGAGTCGATTCCGCCGTCGCGGCCGCGCGCGCCGTGGAGGCCGGGCACGACGTCGTCGCCGTGCACATGGCCCTGACCCGCGAGCGCGCCGCCACGCGCTGCGGCTCGCGCGGGTGCTGCTCCGTCGAGGACGCCTCCGACGCCCGCTGGGCCGCCGAGATCCTCGGCATCCCCTTCTA
>ERZ772971.2303-NODE-2303-length-10538-cov-2.515692_pt1 | contig 10538 bp, 8 predicted proteins | sample MGYA00511943_ERZ772971 | MGnify/ENA primary metagenome ERZ772971 (study PRJEB29015, sample SAMEA2737929) | human oral metagenome | biome: human oral; feature: human-associated habitat; material: dental | place: China | collected 2144 ... | reverse complement strand
ATTAACTCTATTATCTTCAAAAAATCCTTAAGCTATATAGCTTGCGCATCATATTTGTCTACTGTGTTTTTCAATTTTTCTTGGCTTCGAGGAAGATTAGAACCATTCGTATAGATTTATTTTTACTTTGCTGGCTAATCGTATTACAGTGACACCAAAATCAGAAATAAAACAAATCATAGGCTTTTTACTATCTAAACCCGCTAGACGAAAGTTAAAACAACATATCTAATCCTCACTACCTACCGGCAACTCTTCTACTTATGCTCTTTCATATTTGATACTCGAATTTTAATAAAGGAAGCAACCTTCCATGTCAATCAATTCGGTTTTTGAAATGGATGCCGTAAATATCATCATCCATAAAATCATCATGAATATATTTCATCTATTTTTTTATTTTCAAAATTTTAAAAATAACCAAATAGTCAATGCAATACTTGAAACAAAACCAATCACTTTCATCATTAACACAATATCTGTCAAATCGTAAATATAAAGCACGATAGATTCTGCCGCGAACCAAATTTCTACGATAAAAAAAGATGTAGCAGAAATAAAATCTGCTACATCTAATCTTTATAGAGGTTGAACATTTTATTTTCTAGGCTGTTATGCGTTACAGCCCCTTCTTTTCTAGACTTACTTTGTAAAGTATTCAACTGCCGCCTTAAATAACAACTGTTGGTTTTCAATATCTGGTACATTCTTATAAAGGTTTTCGCCATTACGCTCAGAGTGTCCCATCTTACCAAGAATGCGTCCATCCGGTGAGGTAATTCCCTCAATCGCATAGACAGAATTATTTGGATTGAAATGAATATCAGATGTTGGTTGTCCTTCAAAGTTAACGTACTGTGTCGCAATTTGACCATTGTCAATCAAGGTTTGAATGACATTATCTTTTGCGATAAATCTTCCTTCGCCATGGCTAATCGCTACTGTATGAATATCTCCAACATTCATATATTTCATCCAAGGGGATTGATTACATGCGATTCTCGTCTTAACGAGTTTGGATTGGTGTCTTCCAATTGTGTTAAATGTCAGTGTTGGACGGAATTCATCCGGTTCCATAATCTTGCCATATGGCACAAGTCCAAGTTTTACGAGAGCTTGGAATCCATTACAGATACCAATCATTAAACCTTCTCTATGATTGAGTAAGTCTTCTACTGCTTCTTTTACCTTTGGGTTACGGAAGAAGGAAACGATAAACTTTGCAGAGCCATCTGGTTCATCACCACCTGAGAATCCACCTGGAAGTGCGATGATTTGACTACGACCAATCGCATCCACAAATCTTTCCACACTATCTTCGATATCTTGTGCTGTTAGATTCTTGATTACGAAGATTTCTGTTTCAGCACCCTCGCGTTTAAATGCACGTGCTGTATCATATTCACAGTTTGTTCCTGGGAATACAGGAATTAAGACATGTGGAGTATCAACCTCATAACTTGCATGCATGTCAAATCTACGTTCCACAGATACAGGTTCAATTTCCTTTTCACTCTGCTTGATATTGCAAGGATATACAGATTCTAGTTTTTCTTCATAGCGAGTTTGCAATTCATCTAAGGAGATAGCTTCATCCTTTGTACGTAATTCAAACTCTCCTATTGTCTTACCTAGCAGTTCAAGCCCTTCGATTTCTTTATCTGTTTCTAACAAGAACCCACCATAGCACTTCTTAAAGAGTTGATTGATATTTACATCTTCTTCTAATGCAAAACCAATACGGTTACCTAGACTACACTTGAGAAGTGCTTCTGCTGTGCCACCATGTTCGAGTGCACAAGCAGACTTCACACAACCTGAGCCAATTAAAGAGTAAACTCTATCAAATACCGCACGCACACTCGTAAAGTCCACAATACCATTCTCATCATATTCTGGCATCACTGCATAGATATAGTGGTCTTTAGCCTTCCACTCATTTGTGATAATGTGAGAAGCTTTTGCCGTAGATACCGCAAAGGCAATGAGTGTAGGTGGAACATCGATATCTTCGAATGTTCCTGACATGGAGTCTTTACCTCCGATTGCCGCAACTTCTAATTCTGCTTGGGCTTTGAGTGCACCAAGTAATGCCGCAAATGGCTTGCCCCACTTCTCTGGATTATCGCCAGTACGTCCAAAGTATTCTTGGAACGATAACCATGCATGTTTAGGGTCAATACCAGCCGCAACAAGTTTAGACATCGCTTCAATGACCGCAGCCATCGCACCCTTATATGGCGATAAGGAGGATAGCTCTGGATCATAGCCATAGGACATGAGCGATGCCGTATCTGTTTCACCATCTAATACTGGAATCTTAGCAGCCATTGCCTGGCTTGGTGTCATTTGGTATTTACCGCCAAATGGCATGCATACAGTACCACTACCAATTGTTGCGTCAAAGCGTTCCGCTAAGCCTTTTTGACTACAGATATTTAGATCTTCTACAAGCTTATCCATACCTGCACGAAGACTTTCTACTTGAACCTCTTCTTCTGGTTGGTCTTCACCAACCACAACGGATGTGTGTCTACTTGCACCGTTTGTATTTAAGAACTCACGAGAGATATTTACAATTTCTTCTCCCTGCAAGGTCATAATCATACGTGGTTCTTCTGTAACTTCTGCTACTATTGTCGTCTCAAGATTTTCCATGCTTGCAAGTTCTTGGAACTTTTCAGCATCTTCTTTTCTAACGACAACAGCCATACGCTCTTGGGACTCACTAATCGCTAGTTCTGTTCCATTTAAGCCTTCATACTTCTTTGGAACCTTATTTAAATCTATCACTAATCCATCAGCGAGTTCTCCAATAGCTACTGCTACACCGCCAGCCCCAAAGTCATTACAGCGTTTGATAAGTTTTGCGGCTTCTGGATTACGGAATAATCTTTGTAGCTTACGCTCTTCTGGCGCATTACCCTTTTGAACCTCTGCCCCACAGCTTTCTAATGATTCGATATTGTGTGACTTTGAAGAACCTGTTGCGCCACCACAACCATCACGCCCTGTACGTCCACCTAATAAGATGACTACATCCTCTGGTTCTGGTCTTAAACGAACAACATTCTCTTCTGGGGCAGCCGCAATCACAGCACCAACTTCCATACGTTTCGCAACGTATCCTGGATGATAGATTTCACGTACAAGCCCTGTTGCTAAACCAATTTGGTTACCATAAGAGCTATAACCAGCAGCTGCAGTTGTTACGAGTTTACGCTGTGGCAGCTTTCCTTTCATCGTTTCACTAATTGGTTTTAGCGGATCTGCAGCACCTGTTACGCGCATTGCTTGATATACATAGCTGCGTCCTGATAATGGATCACGGATTGCGCCACCAAGGCAAGTCGCAGCACCGCCAAATGGTTCGATTTCTGTAGGGTGGTTATGTGTTTCATTCTTAAACATCAATAACCAATCCTTATCTTCACCATTTACATCAACTTTGATTTTTACAGAACATGCGTTAATTTCTTCAGACTCATCTAAATCTGTTAACTTACCATATTTCTTTAATGCTTTGGCTCCAATCGTACCCAAATCCATTAAACATACTGGTTTGGGTGTACGACCGGCATAGATATGACTACGTAAATCTAGATAATTTAAATACGTATCTTTTACATATTCAGGTTGAATCTCTACATCATCGATAACTGTATGGAATGTTGTATGTCGACAATGGTCTGACCAATAGGTATCGATGACACGCACCTCTGTAATCGTCGGGTTTCTGCATTCAATTTTTTGGAAGTATTCCTGCATAAAATGGAGCGCGGACAAGAAAATTCAAAAGCCGAACGCCTAAGCCATACATAAACTTGAGGTCTTCTAAATCCATCGCAAGTCCATGTTCCTTGAGGAATTTCTTTAAGCCTTCTTCATCCAGTTTGATAAAACCATCAATGACTGGCGGAAGCTCTGGTGTTTCAAAAGACATAATGATAGTCTCTGGCTTCTCTAAGCTTGCGATTCGTGCTTCTACTGGATTGATCAGAGTTTCTTCAATCAACTTCTTTTCTTCGTCTGTAAACTTACCCTTGATGTAATAAAGACGTGCCGTCTTTACAGCAGGCTTTTGTTTCATGGAGCTTAGTTGAATACACTGTGCACAAGAATCTGCACGTTGATCAAACTGTCCAGGTAAATATTCTGTCGCAAGAATATATTCATCATAATCCGGTGTAGGCGCTTCTTCATAGAAGAAATCTACCTGTGGCTCTGAAAGAATTGTATACTTTGCGGCAATGTAATCTTCTTCATCTACATTTTCTAAATCATAGCGATTTAAAACACGTACAGCTTCAACCTTCTGGTTACGTAAGGCAACGTGTAAATCATTTAATATGGATTTAGCTTCTACTGCGTATGCAGGTTTCTTCTCCACAAAACAACGGAATACTGTCATTGTTTTACCACCTTTCTGCCGATATCTGTACGATAGTGCATATCTGTAAAATGAATTTCTTGAATTTTATCATAAGAGAGTTGAAGTGCTTGTTCTAACGTATCGCTGACTGCACTTACCCCTAATACACGACCACCATTTGTATAGTACTTACCATCTCTCCATGCAGTACCTGCATGATAGATTGTTACACCTTCGATTTGTCCATAATCATCCAAGCCGCTGATTTCGTATCCCTTATGATATTTCTGTGGATATCCTCCACTTGCTAGGATGACACAAGCACAGGCTTTGTCTTCCCATTCAATCGTAACCTCGGATAACTTCTCATCGTGTACTGCACGCATGATGGTTAACAAATCTGTCTTTAATAGAGGTAATACAACCTGTGTCTCTGGGTCTCCAAAGCGACAATTATATTCCACAACTCTTGGACCTTTTGGTGTTAACATCAAGCCAAAGTATAGACAACCTTTGAAGGGTCTTCCTTCCTGATTCATCGCTTCAACAGTTGGTAGGAAGATTGTATTCATGCATATTTCCGCAATCTCTTTTGTATAGAAAGGGGATGGTGCAATTGTGCCCATACCACCTGTATTTAAGCCCTCATCATTATCTAATGCACGTTTATGATCCATGGAAGATACCATCGGTACTACAACATGTCCATCTGTAAACGCTAATACAGATACTTCTGGTCCTGTCATAAACTCCTCTATAACGATTTGTTTGCCAGCTTGTCCAAACGCTTGGTCTACCATCAATTCATTGACTGCTTGGACAGCTTCCTCTTCTGTTTGTGCAATCAATACACCCTTACCAAGTGCCAATCCATCTGCCTTTAATACCGTTGGATAACGGTTCTCTGTACGGATATAGTGAATCGCTTCCTGAGCATCAGAGAATACTGCATACGCTGCAGTTGGTATCTGATATTTTTGCATTAAGTTTTTCGCAAATACTTTTGATGATTCAATGATTGCTGCATTTGCGTTTGGTCCAAAACAAGGAATTCCTTCCATCTCCAGAATATCAACCATGCCCATCGCAAGAGGATCATCTGGTGTTACCACACAGAAATCAACCTTCTCATTTTTAGCAAGGTCGACCATGTTAACTAAATCGATTGCACTGACATTGACGCACTTGGCATCTGCCGCAATACCGCCATTGCCAGGTGCGCAGATAATTTCTTCAATCGTTGGATTCTCTTTTAGTTTGCGAATAATCGCATGTTCACGACCACCGGAACCAATTACCAAAACCTTCATAGATACCTCCTCTTAGTGGTGAAACAAACGTACTCCATTACATACCATGACGATATCGTACTTATCACAAGTATCGATAACATGATCATCACGAATTGAACCACCTGGTTGTACTACATATTTCACACCGCTCTTATACGCCCTTTCAATATTATCCCCAAATGGGAAGAACGCATCTGAGCCTAGTGCTACGTCGTGTTGTTGCTTGATCCAAGCTTTCTTTTCTTCTCTTGTAAATACAGATGGCTGTTTAGTAAAGAACTGCTCCCAAGCGCCATCCTGTAATACATCTTCATAATCTTCCGAAAGATAAATATCGATTGTATTATCGCGGTCTGCTCTACGTATATCTTCTTTAAATGGTAAATTCAACACTTTCTCGTGTTGACGAAGCCACCAGTTATCAGCCTTACTACCTGCTAGTCTTGTGCAGTGAATACGGGATTGTTGTCCTGCACCGACACCGATTACCTGTCCATCCTTTGCGTATACAACGGAGTTAGATTGTGTATACTTCAGTGTAATCATTGCAATTAGCAAGTCTAGCTTTGCTTGTTCTGTTAGTTCTGTGTTCTTTGTCACAAAGTTTGTTAGTAATGATTCATCGATATGTACATTGTTTCGGCCTTGTTCAAAGTAGATTCCATATACCTGTTTTCTTTCGATTTCTTTTGGCACATACATTGGATTGATTTGAATTACAGCATAGTTACCCTTTTTCTTTGCTTTGAGGATTTCTAATGCTTCTTCTGTATAACCCGGTGCGATAACACCATCAGAGACTTCTTTCTTTAATAGCAATGCTGTATCTTTATCACAAATATCAGATAAGGCCGCAAAATCACCATAGGAACTCATACGATCTGCACCACGTGCTCTTACATATGCACATGCAAGCATAGATAATTCTTCATCCCCTGTAAAATAGATCTTTCTTTCTACTTCACTTAATGGTGTTCCAATTGCGGCACCTGCAGGACTTACATGCTTGAAGCTTGCGGCACTTGGATAGCCTGTGGCTTCTTTGAGCTCCTTAACGAGTTGCCAACTATTTAACGCATCAAGGAAATTGATATATCCAGGTTTGCCATTTAATACAGTTACTGGCAGCTCTTGATCATCTAGGTAAATACGCGCCGGCTTCTGATTTGGATTACAGCCGTACTTTAATGCAATTTCTTTTGTCATAAATGCACTCTCCTATTGATTCTTGTTAAAGATGATTGTCTTTACTTCATCACTACCTGGTTCAATCTGTGTTACATATAGTGAAATCTTATTATCCGCATTCAAGCTTTCCCATACATGTTGTGCAAAAGCTTCGAATGGTTCTTTGACTAGTTTGAAGCGTACTGGCTCCCCTTCGAATGAAGGAAGTGGGTTTTTATCATTTTGATAAGTATGAATGATATGACCATGTCCTGGTAGTTCTTCTGTATAATCAAAGAAATAGCGACATATACTATTTGGATTACCTTCTACACTCTTTAAGATCGACATCTGATAGTCAAACCCATTTACCACTGCGGAAATACGTGGTGTATAGTTTGGTTCATCTGGTTCAAAAGTGCGTAGACGTAAAGCTTCTTCAAAAGTTTTACCTGCCTGCATGTTTTCATAGATTGTATCTGTTTGATCACCATTCGTGACAATCAATGTGTTTCCCAGTTTTCTAACTGGGGAATAGATAATCAGAGAAGGATCAACTAGCTTTGAAATATCATACGCTTCTGTACGAATACCATCCTCTGTTTCTGTAAAGATTCGATTTCTACTATTCTCGCTACGTCCCATAATGAAGTATGCGATACGCATCTTTCTTCCACATGGTGTACGTGCGATTACAATTCCTCTTCCAGGATAGCTTCTACTACCTAGGTATTCATATAAGTCTTTTGCTTGCATGTTATTTCCCTTCTATTTCTTTCGCAATCATTTCCGTCGCTTGTGGAAGTAATATCCATTCTGCTTCTTCCATGACTCTTTGTTGTAATACCTCTGGTGTATCTGATGGTAGGATATCTACTGCCTTTTGTAGTAAGATCTTTCCACCATCAGGAATCTCATTGACAAGGTGTACGGTAGCACCTGTTACCTTTACACCATATTCAAGCGCTGCTTCATGTACCTTCAATCCATAATATCCTTTCCCACAGAAGGAAGGGATCAAGGATGGATGAATGTTGATAATACGATCTGGATATGCACGAATGATTGTCTCATCCAAGATCGAAAGATATCCTGCTAGTACAATCATATCAATTTGATATGATTGTAATTTCTTTAATAATGCATTTGAAAATTCTTCCTGTGTTATGTAATCACGCTTGGCGATAACACAGTGATCAATACCTGATTTTTCAGCACGTTGTAATGCATATACATCTGGTTTTGATGAAATAACCAGCTTAATTTTACCGTGCTGTAATACATTTCCTTGTGCATCTATCAGTGCTTGTAGATTAGTACCTCCACCCGAGACAAGTACTGCAATATTACTCATTCGTGGATAACGACCGAACGGTCGCCCTCTTCCATCACACCAATCTGGTATGCATCTACACCATTCTCTTTTAAGATAGACATTGTTTTTTCAACATCTTCTGGTGATACGATCATTGCCATACCAATTCCCATATTGAAGGTGTTGAACATATCATGTTCAGGAACATTACCCTTTTCCTGTAAGAGATGAAAGATTGGTAAGATAGGCCAGCTTCCCTTTGTAATACTTGCATTTAGTGTTTCGCCATAAGCGCGTGGTAAGTTTTCATAGAAGCCTCCACCTGTAATATGTGCGATAGACTTCACATTCACTTCTTTGAGTACATGCAGTACTGGTTTTACGTATAGCCTTGTTGGTGTTAATAATGTTTCTCCTAGTGATTTCCCCAATACATCTGCGTAGTCCTGTAGTGTAGTACCTGCATCGATATCAAACACTTTACGAACAAGGGAGAAGCCATTGGAATGTACACCACTAGAAGCTAAACCAATAATCATATCTCCAACTTTAACATTGTTTTTATCAAGGATTTTCTCTTCATCCACGATACCAACGGTAAAGCCTGCTAAATCGTATTCATCTTCTGGATAGAAGCCTGGCATTTCTGCAGTCTCTCCACCGATGAGTGTGCAGCCACTTTCTACACAGCCATCTGCGACACCCTTTACAATCTCTGCAATCTTTTCCGGATTGTTTTTTCCACATGCAATATAGTCTAAGAAGAAGAGTGGTTGTGCACCTGCACAAACTACATCATTGACACACATCGCTACACAATCGATACCGACCGTATCATGTTTATCTAGTAACATCGCAAGCTTTAGCTTTGTACCAACACCATCTGTACCAGATACAAGTACTGGCTTCTTCATACCAGCCATATCTGGTGCAAATAATCCACCAAAACCGCCGATGGAATCCAATACACCTGCTGTTGTAGTACGAGATACGTGCTTCTTCATGAGTTCTACTGCTTTGTATCCAGCAGTTACATCAACCCCTGCAGCCTTGTAAGCATCGCTATAGCTCTTCGTCATGTTTATTCTCCTTCTTTTCGATTTTCATTTCAAATTTTGATTTTTCAGAATGCTTAGGAATTGGGGCAGGATACTTCTCTGTAAAACATCCCGTACAGAAATCACAATCCGCATCCACTGCCATCTTCTTTACACCATCGACACTTAAATATCCTAGGGAATCTGCACCGATAGACTCGCATATTTCTTCTAAGTTCATTTTACATGCAATTAGGTTCTGTTTGGAATCAATATCTGTTCCAAAGTAACATGGTGAAATAAATGGTGGCGCAGATACACGTACATGAACTTCTGTAGCACCTCCATCACGAAGTAACTTTACAATGCGAGCACTTGTCGTTCCACGTACGATGGAATCATCTACCATGATGACACGCTTATCCTTTACAACAGAAGAAATCACGTGAAGCTTCATATTCACTGCATTTTCACGCTGTCCCTGTGTTGGTTGGATAAACGTACGTGCGATATAACGATTCTTGATAAAGCCCATACCATAAGGAATACCAGATTCTTCCGCATAGCCTTGCGCCGCATCTAGTCCAGAATCAGGCACACCAATTACGACATCCGCTTCTACTGGATGTTCCTTTGCTAAGATACGACCTGCATTACGTCTAGCTTCATGTACTGGTTGATGTTGGAGAATAGAATCACTACGTGCAAAATACACATATTCAAATACACACATATGAGGCTTTTCCTTACAGTGCGTACGGATAGAATGTTCTACACCATCATGATCGATTACGACAATCTCACCCGCATCAATATCACGAACATAATCCACACCAACAGCCGCAAACGCACAGGTCTCAGACGCAAATACAATTCGTCCATCCTTGTCTTTTCCCATAACTAATGGTCGGAATCCTTTTTTATCTCTTACAGCAATTAGCTTTTCAGGTGACATCACAACAAGGCTATATGCACCTTCAATGCGATTCATTGTATTTTCAATTGCCTTTTCAATCGAAGATGTCTTTAATCTTTCCTGGATGATAATATAACAAATAATTTCTGAGTCATTTGTTGTATGAAAGATCGCGCCCTTCTGTTCTAACTCCTCACGTAGCTCGGCTGCGTTTGTTAGATTTCCATTATGTGCAATCGCTAGTTGCCCTTTAATATGACGAACCAGTAAAGGCTGTGCATTGGTATGATTTACAGTTCCAAATGTTGAATATCTAGTATGACCAATTGCCATCTGACCCTTACCTAGTTTATCTAATTCATGTTGATCAAATACATCACGTACTAAACCAACATCCTTATGTGCTGTGATAACACCTCGGTCATTGACCGCAATACCA
>ERZ772971.2299-NODE-2299-length-10546-cov-5.402345_pt1 | contig 10546 bp, 10 predicted proteins | sample MGYA00511943_ERZ772971 | MGnify/ENA primary metagenome ERZ772971 (study PRJEB29015, sample SAMEA2737929) | human oral metagenome | biome: human oral; feature: human-associated habitat; material: dental | place: China | collected 2144 ... | reverse complement strand
AGATAGGGGTATCTTTGCAGCGTTTGCTCGATGCGCTCCGCAAATTCCGCGGCGCCGGGTACGTCGTATTCGAAGCTGATCGCTGTTTGCTTTACGTAGGGCGCGTAAATTTCAAGCAGTGCCTCCGCATCTTGCGGCGTTGCGAGCCGCAGTTTTATCCGCATAAAATCTCCTTTAAATTTCGCCGTTTTGTATAATTTCGGTTTTAAGCTTATCTAAATTTACCGCCGCGACCGGCTTTTAAATTTAGCGGGAATTTTATCTTGCGCGCAAAACGGCTAAATTTCAGAGGCGTGTTCGAGCGCGTAAATTTTAAAATTTAATCCGCGCAAGCCTCTATTCGCCGAAAAGTCGCCAAAACTCGGGCGCAAATTTCGTCGGCGTAAATTCTATGATCTCGTATTTTGCGACGCCGTTTTGAAAGAACGGATCTTGCGCGATGATCTCATCAAGCTCCGCGCGGTCTTTGGCGTTGATTAAGATGATACCGCCTGTGCGAGGGACTTTGCGCCCCGAGCAGATAAATTTATTTGCCGCATAAAATCGGTCTAAAAACGCGTTGTGCTCGTTGATAAAGCGATCGATTTCGCTAATTTCTTTAACGTAAGTGAGGTTTGCAATAAACATTTTGATCCTTTGTGAGATTTGAAGCGCGATTTTAGCATAAAATTCCAACGGATAAAATTCCCGCTGGAATTTTCGCGCGCTACGTTATAAAAAATATCGGCGAAATTCCGATTATCGCGCAGCCAAGTGCTGCGTAGCGAAGCTTTATCGCAGCAAGCGCGCAGATGTTTGCAAGCGCGAAAAGAAGCGGCGGAATTTGCGCCTGAAAGCTCGGCAGAGCAAAGTTTAAAAACGCAAGCAGCGGCGTATCGAGCGCGCCGCCAAGACCTAGTAGATGCAAAAATATGCTTAGCGGATAAAAGATCACGAACACGTATCCCAGCGGCATGACGCTAAGCTGCTGCAGCGAAGCGGTCGGGAAGAAATAATAGACCGCTACGTTCATGCTGAGCCAAACGTAGAGGTTGAAAAGTATGACGTTCTGCCAGAGCTTAAATTTAGGCGCGAAGTGGTGCAGGTAGAGGAAGATATACAGCACGCCGAGGCAGGAGAAATAAAATCCGATCGAAAAGGCTAAGTGCGGGAAAAACGCGAGCAGAAGCGCGATGGTGAGAAAAAGATTCGTAAATTTAAGTACGTAGAAATTTCGCATCGCGAGGTAAAACCCCACGCAGCACATCGCAAGCGAGCGCAGAAAGCTTGGCGTAAAATCAAGCACGAAGAGATATCCGCTCATCAGCACGATCACAAAGACGCTAAGATCGCGCTTAGCGCTGCGGTACGGAAAGTAGCGATCCTGAAAATAGCGGTAGATCGGCATCGCCAAGAGAAAGACCGTGCTAAAGATAATGCCCAGATGAAAGCCGCTGATCGAGATGATGTGCGCTATGCCCCAGTTCGTCACGCTAGCGCGCAGTGGTTTTGAAATTTCGGTCGCAAAATACAGCGCGGAGTAAAGATCCGCCGTCATCTCATCTTCGTGTTGGGCTCGGACGAAGCTTATCGCGCGCCATTTTGCTCCGGAAGGCGCAAGCTCGTCTCCGATTTTAAAGCTTGGCGCGTAAAAGCGCTGCTTTAAAAAATCTAAAAATTTTACGTTTTTCGTTACGATGCCGATATTTACGCGCGCGAAGCGGTGAAATTCCCGCCCGAGCCCAGCGGTCGTGTAGAGGGTGAAATCCGCCGTTTTGAGCTTTAGCACCGTGTAGGTGCGGCCGCGCTCGTTGGTTTTGGCGTAGGCGTTTAAAATTTGCGCGTCGTAAAAAGCGTAGTTTTTCTCGCGAAATTCTCTGAATTCATAAAATTTCACGCCTAAGTTTAGCGATAAAATTCCAAGCAAAATGAGCAGAAAGTATAAAATTTCACGTTTGCGGTAAAAGAGTTGAAGCTTCACGGACGGTGTTTAAGTTCGCGCGACGGAATTTTAAAAGCTCGCGCGCGGCTAAATTTTAAAATTCCAAGGCTCTATGCCGCCCCGCCCGTTGGAATTTCGGCAGCGCGGCATAAATTCGGTCTTAGCACGAATAATTCGTCGCAAACTCAAACGGCGTAGGGCGCGCCTCGTAAGGCCAAACCTGCGTTTCAAATTTGAAATGCTGATAGGTCTCGATAAAAAGCTCGCTCATTATCGGGCGCAGATACTCGTTGTCGCGGATCACCGCCTCTAGGCTGCCGCGAAGCGTGTGCGGAAGCTGCTCGATGCCGCGCTCGCGGATCTCATCCAGGTGCAGCTTGAATAAATTCTCATCCATCGGCCCGACCGGCTCGGTTTTGTTTTTGATACCGTCGATGCCAGCCATCAGCATCGCCGCAAATGCCAAATACGGGCACGCGGTGCTATCTGGGAAGCGCATCTCCGCGCGCACCGAGTGCTCGCCGCTGCCGTAAGGGATGCGGATCGAAGCGGAGCGGTTTTGGCTCGAATAAGTTAGAATGGACGGCGCCTCAAAGCCCGGGATCAGGCGCTTGTAGCTGTTGGTGCTCGGGTTCGTAAACGCCGCGACGCTGCGCGCATGCTTTAGCACGCCGCCGATATACCACCTCGCCGCGTCGCTTAAATTTGCGTAGTTGCCCTTTTTGTAAAAGGTGTTTTTGCCCTTTTTCCAGATCGATTGGTGCACGTGCATTCCGCTGCCGTTATCGCCGTAGAGTGGCTTTGGCATAAAGGTTGCGGTCTTGCCGTTTAGGTGCGCGACCATCTTTACTACGTATTTGTATTTTTGCACGTTGTCGGCGGCCTCGACGAGAGTGCCGTATTTAACGCCGATCTCGCCCTGTCCTTGCGCTACTTCGTGGTGGCAGATGAAGGTCTCAAGCCCGATCTGTTCAAGTACCTTTAGCATCTCGGCGCGCAGATCGACCATCGAATCGACGGGCTGGACGGGGAAGTAGCCGCCCTTTACGCCCGGGCGGTGGCCGCTGTTAAAGCCGTCTTTGTAGTTTTTGCCGCTGTTCCAATGCCCCTCTTCGGTATCTACCTTAAACATCGCGCAGTTCATATCGTCGATGATCTTTACGTCGTCGAAAACGAAAAATTCATTCTCCGGTCCGAAGTAGCAGGTATCTCCAAGGCCCGTGGTTTGCAGAAACTGCTCGGCTTTTTTAGCGATCGAGCGCGGGCATTTTTCATAAAGCTCGTTTTTGTAGATGTCGTAAACGTCGCAGATGACGATGATTGTAACGTCCGCGGTGAATGGATCTAAAAACGCCGTTTGCACGTCGGGCTTTAGCATCATATCGGATTTATCGATCGGCTGCCACGCCGCTACCGAGCTCGCGTCGAACGGAATTCCGTCGGCGAAGTCCTTCGGCAGGCGCTTGTAGTTGTAAGCGACATGGTGCCAGGTGCCCTTTAGATCGGTAAATCTAAAATCCACGAACTCGACCTCGTTTTCATCGCAAAATTTAAAAAATTCCTTCACGTCATTAACAAATTTTCCCATATTTTTTCCTTTTTTCCGCCCGTATTCGGGCTAAATTTAACGACGGATTTTAACATTATTTAGTTGAAATTCGACTTTATTTGCGCCGTTTTGCGCGCCGTGATTTTTAAAATTTTGCGCCGCCGCGCCTTTTGAAATCTGAAATTTTCACGCCACTGAAGATTTTGAAATTTTAAAATTTCTTGCCGCCGCGCCTTTTTAAATTTAAAAGCGGCTGCCGTTAAAATTTACGCCAGATTTACGAACTGCCGCTCGCGATTTTTGAAAACGGCGATCTTATCGTAGCCGAACTCGCGCGCTTTGGCGTAAATTTTATCGTAGTTTAGCGCTACTTGAGCTACCGAGTGCGCGTCCGAGCTAAGCGTGATCGGCACGTCCGCATCCGCTAGCATCTGCAAAAGCGCGTCGCTTGGATAAATTTCATTCGCGGGCTTGCGAAGCCCCGCGGAGTTTAGCTCCACGACGATGCCGCTTTTTTTGATCGCGTTTATCGCGCCGCCCGCCAAAACTCTAATATCTTTTTTCGGAGTAAATTTAAAAATTTTAATCAGATCCATATGCCCTAAAATGTCGAATTTGCCGCTTTTGCACAGCGCGCAGATCAGCGCAAAGTATTCGCGATAAACGTCGTCTATTTCGCGCCCGCTCCACTGATCTAAAAATTCCTCGTTATCAAAGCCCCAGTTGTTTAAAAAATGCACCGAGCCGATGAGATAATCGACCTCGCGCGCGAAAATTCGCTCATCCATTAGCTCTTTTTTCGTCATAAAATCGACCTCGTATCCCAGCCGCACGTCGATCCGCTCGCTAAACTCATCTCGCAGATCCCTAATCATCCGCTCGTAAAGCTCCATCTGCTCGAAGCTCATTCGGTATTTTTGATCGAAGTTCATCGGCGCGTGATCCGCAAAGCCGAAAATTTCTATGCCTCGTGCGATCGCGGCTTCCAAATACTGCCGCGGCTCGCCGCTAGCGTGGTTGCAAAGATAGGTGTGGTTGTGTAGATCGGCTCGCATCAACTGCTCCTTAAATAAAATTTTGGCTAAATTGTAGTAAAATCGCGCTTAAAAAATCACTAGGAATGTATTTGAAAAAACCCGAACTCTTAGCTCCTGCTGGGAATTTAACGAAACTAAAAATCGCCCTGGCTTACGGCGCGGACGCCGTGTATGCAAGCACCGGCTCATTTTCGCTGCGCCAGCGAAGCGCGAAGGAATTTAGCAAGGAAAGCTTCGCGCAGGGCGTCGCGTACGCGCACGAGCGCGCTAAGAAGCTCTACGCGACCGTAAACGGCTTTGCGACCAACGGCCAGCTCGAAAATATCAAAAGGCATCTGGAATTTCTTCGCGATCTGCGCGTGGATGGAATTTTAATCGCCACTTTGGGCGTTGCGAGCCTCGCGCGAGCCGTAGCTCCAGAAATTCCGATTCACGTCTCTACCCAGGCCAACGTGCTAAATTATCTCGACGCGCAGGTTTGGGCGGAGCTGGGCGCCGTTCGCATCGTCGCGGCGCGCGAAATGACGCTCAAAGACGCCGTGGAAATCAAAGAAAAAATTCCAAACCTGCAGATCGAAATTTTCGTGCACGGCTCGATGTGTTTCGCATACAGCGGGCGCTGTCTTGTTAGCGCGGTGCAAAGCGGACGCTTCAGCAACCGCGGAAGCTGCGCGAACGACTGTAGATTTAACTACGAGCTTTACGCGAAAAATCCCGAAACCAGCGCGCTTTTCCGCTTGCAAGAGCGCGAAGGGGAGGGCACTTTCGTAATGAACGCGAAGGATCTTAGCCTCATTTCGCACGTGCAAAAGATCATGCAAACGGGCGCGATCGACAGCTTCAAAATCGAAGGGCGCACTAAGAGCGAATACTACGTCGCGTGCGCTACAAATGCCTACCGCGCGGCGATCGACGATGCCGCGGGCGATAAATTTGAGGCCGGCGTTTACGAGCGCGAGATCGCGACGCTTAAAAACCGCGGCTTTAGCGACGGATATTTGATAAAGCGCCCGTACGAGCGAGAGGATACGCAAAATTTAGACCGCAGCATCGAGCTTGGCACGCATCAGGTCTGCGCGATCTCGCAGGACGGCGAGTTTATAAGCGTCAAAGATAAAATTTTGCCAGGCGTTTCGTATGAAATTTTTGCTCCGCGCGGCCTTAAAATTTGCGCTTGCGATAATGAAATCGGCGAAATTTACGAGCTTGACGGCAAGCCATATTTGAAATTTAAGAGGTTGCAAAGCCGCAGCGGTAAGGAATTTAGCGAGATTCACAGCGGCAATCTAAATGAGATTAAGCTGCCCGCGAAACTCGCGGAGTTTTGCTTTTTAAGAAAGGAGATAGAATGAAATTTGTTTCTATAATAATGGGCTCAAAGAGCGACTACGAGGTCGTTTACGAGGCGGCTAAAATTTTAAACGAATTCGGCGCGCCGTACGAGATGATCGTATCTTCGGCGCACCGAAGCCCCGTCCGCACGGCTAAATACGTCGCGGACGCCGAGAAAAAGGGCGCGCAGGTTTTCATCTGCGCGGCGGGCATGGCGGCGCATCTTGCGGGCGCGGTCGCTGCGAATACGACCAAGCCGGTGCTGGGCATCCCGCTCGGCGGCAGCGCGCTTAGCGGCGTAGATGCGCTGTATTCGACCGTGCAGATGCCTGCGGGTATCCCCGTCGCGACGCTTGCGATCGGCAAGGCGGGCGCAAAAAACGCGGCGTATCTGGCGGTGCAAATTTTAGCTCTAAACGACGAGGTGCTAAGCTCGAAGCTAAAGGCGGATCGCGCGGCAAAAGCGGAGGCTCTGAAAAAGGACTCCGAGCAGATCGAAGTGCTGCTTGAAGATTAATCTATGAAAATTTTAAAATTGCGCGAAGGCTTTGAAATTTGTGGGATAAAGACTCGCACGAATAACGCAGATGAGGTGAGCGGGCGAGGGGTGATCGCGAATTTGTGGGGCGAGTTTTTAAAATTTAACGTTAGCAGAAGCAGCGCCACGAAAAACGAAATTTATGCTGCGTATTACGACTACGAAAACGGCGCGCAGGGCGAATACTCCGTGCTAATAGGTACTTGCTCGAAAGAACAGCACCATAAAGAAAGCCACGACGAAGCTTGCAAATCCGCGAAGCAGTGCTGCAAAAATGAGCGCGATGAAACCTGCGAAAAATTACATATCGAAGCGGGCGATTACGCGGTTTTTGATTTTGCGAACGAGCCTACGAGAACTGGCGAATACTGGGCTGAAATTTGGAAATTTTTTGAAAGTTCGAAGCTTCAAAGAGCCTTTAAAATAGACTTTGAAAAGCACTCGGAAGATAAAATTGAAATTTACATATCGATAAAAGGATAAAAATGACGTTTTCACAGATTATTTTGACGCTTCAAAACTACTGGCACGAGCAGGGCTGCTTGCTCGTTCAGCCCTACGATATGCCCGCGGGCGCAGGCACCTATCATCAGGCTACATTTTTACGTAGCTTAGGAAGCAAACCTTGGCGCGCGGCATACGTAGCACCCTCGCGTCGCCCCACAGACGGGCGCTACGGCGAAAACCCAAACCGCCTCGGCGCGTATTATCAGTTTCAGGTGATCTTAAAACCGAGCCCGGATAATATCCAAGAGCTCTATCTAAAAAGCTTAGAGAAGCTAGGGCTAGATCTTAAAAGCCACGATATCCGCTTCGTAGAAGACAACTGGGAGAGCCCGACGCTAGGGGCCTGGGGGCTTGGCTGGGAGGTTTGGCTGGACGGCATGGAGGTGACGCAGTTTACCTATTTTCAGCAAGTAGGCGGCATCACGTGTGAGCTCATAAGCGGCGAGATCACCTACGGGCTTGAGCGCTTGGCGATGTATCTGCAAAACAAAGACGACGTTTACGACATCGTCTGGGACGACAAGGCGGGGCTCGTGACCTACGGCGACGTGCATAAAAGGGGCGAGTTTGAGTTTAGCAAATACAACTTCGAGCTTGCGGATACCGCGATGCTTTTTAATCAGTTTGAAAACTGCTTCGGCGAGTGCAAAAGTATCCTAAAGCACGGCCTGGCGCTTCCCGCGTATGATTACTGCATGCTTGCGGCGCACACGTTCAACGTTCTTGACGCGCGCGGAGCGATCTCAGTCACGCAGAGGCAGGATTATATTTTAAAGATCCGCGATCTTGCCAAAAACTGCGCGCTTTGCTACGCAGATCCGCAAAAATACGTCGCCGAACTCGACGCTGCGGCGTGCAGCGATAAAAAAGGCGGCAAAAACGGCGGCGCAGCAAATGAGAGGGAAAAGAGCGAGAAGTGCGGCGTTAAAGGAGCTGTCTCGGCGCCCGCTTCCTCTGCAGGCGCAAATTTAAAAAACGCCCACGGCAAGAAAAACACCGCAGACAAAGCGGATGAAAGCGCAAAGTAGGATTTATGAAAACGGGCGAAATTTATGAAATTTTAAACGCCGCCGCGCCTTTTTGCGACGCGGAGGCGTGGGATAATAGCGGGCTAATGCTCGGAAACTTGGATGATGAAATTTCAAAAATCTATCTAAGCCTCGACGTTACTAGCGAGCTGGTGCGCGAGGCTGAGGCGGGCTCGCTTTTCGTGGTGCACCACCCGCTGATTTTCAGCCCGCTAAAATCGCTCGATCCGCGGCTATATCCTGCAAATTTGATCTATGAGATGATCCGCAAAAACATCTCTCTCATCGCGATGCATACGAACTTTGACAAGCACGTTTTAAACGGATTCGTAGCGCGCGAAATTTTAAAATTTGAAATTACGGATGAGCGGGAATTTTTGGTTTTCATGCGCGCGGATTTGAGCTTTGAGCAGCTGTGCGCACAGATAAAGCGCAAGCTTGGCATCGAGCATCTGCGCGCCGTGAAGACGAAAAATTTTATCCAAAACATCGCGCTTTGCACCGGCAGCGGAAGCGAACTAAACCAAAGCTTGGGCGTGGATTGCTTCATCACGGGCGATATAAAATATCACGCCGCGCTTCAAAATTTAGAAAACGGCGTGAGTTTGATTGATATAAATCATTTTGAAAGTGAGCGCTATTTTGGGCGCGCGCTCGCACCTTTCTTGCAAAAAAGCGAAATTGAAGTTATAATAAGCGAGCAAAAAAATCCATTTACGTATTATTAAAGGAAAAAGATGAACAAATATTTAAGCCAATTGGTAGAGCTTTGCGAATTCGATAAGCAGCTGGACGGATTTAAGCCTAAAATCGAGGCCGCGCAGGAGAAGCTGAGTAAAAAAAGCACTGAAATAAACGGCGCAAAAGAACAGATCGAAACTCTAAATGCGGAGATCGCCGAATTAAAATCTCAAATTTTACAAGCAAATGCGCAACTTAGCGCCTTTTCGTCCAAGCTAAAAAGCACGGGCAAAAAAAGCGGCGCGGCAAAAACCGAAAAGGAGATCAAGGCCCTTAGCGTCGAAGAGGACATCGCAAAAGAGCAGCTCGAAGCCACAAACGAGGAGATCGAAAGACTAGAAAAAATCGTAGCCACAAAGGAAGCGCTCGTAAAAGAGCAGAGCGAAAAGCAAGAGGCGTTTGAAGCCGAGTTAAAAAGCTTGCAAGAGCAGGTAAGCGCCGAGATGGGCGAGGTCGAGGTCGCTCGCGGCGCGATCTACGCCAAGCGCGATAAACTAATGCAGGCGATGAACCCAAAAACCGTCTCATTCTATGAAAAGATCCGCAAATGGGCGGGCAACACGGCGGTCTCGCCGGTGCGCAAACAGGCCTGCTATGGCTGCTTTATGCGCATAAGCGACAAGACCTATTCCGCGGTCATCAAAAGCGACGACATCGTAACCTGCCCGTATTGCGGCAGAATTTTATATAAAGAAGCCGAGTGATCTACACCGCCTTGGCGTTTTTGGCGTGGCTTGTAGCTGCGCCTTTTATTTTTATCCTAAGCTTTAAAAAAAAATACCGCACGAGCCTGAAGGCGCGATTTTTTCTATACAAAAACCCTAAATTTAGCCCCGCTGCGGTGCACTTTCACGCTTGCAGTTTGGGCGAGGTAAACGCTCTTGCGCCGCTAATTTCTAAATTTGAGAGCGTCGCGCTTAGCACGACCACGCAGACGGGCTTTGACGCGGCGCGTGCGCTCACGCCGAACTCTCGCTACCTGCCGTTTGAAAACTGGCTTCCATTTTGGCTTGCAGGCAGCCGCGTGCTGGTGATTTTCGAAGCGGAGCTGTGGCTAAATTTGATCCGTTCCGCTAAATCGCGCGGAAGCTACGTGATCCTGCTAAACGCGCGCATAAGCGATCGCTCGTACGCGAGCTATCTGCGCTTTAAGCTTTATTATCGCAAAGTGTTTGAAAATATCGATCTGGTGCTTGCGCAAAGCGAGCTTGATGCGGCGCGGCTGCGGGAGCTCGGCGCAAAAAATATAAAGGTCGCGGGCAACATAAAAAGCGCGAATATCGCCGTTGCGACGAAGGACTATTCCGCCGCGTCCGCAAATAGCTTTGTGCTTACGATCTCAAATACCCACGAGGGCGAAGAGGAGCTTGTTTTATCGAATTTAAACGATTTTATAAAATTTCGCAGTTCGCAAAATATGCCCGAAAAATACCCGCGCGCAACGGGCTCTCATGGCGATAGAAGCTTGCCTGGGGCTGAGCTTCGCGACGAGCAGGGCTCGACCGAGCCGGTAAATTTAAACGCAGCTTCTTCGGGCGCAGTGCCTTCAAGCGACGCTTCGTTCGCCGTGCCGAATACGGCGCCTTTAAACGGCGCGTCTTTAAATTTTACCGCACCGAATACGACGTCTTCGACCGCCGCGCCGCACAAGCTAAAAATCATCCTGGCGCCGAGGCATCCGGAGCGCTTCGAAAAGGTACGTGAAATTTGCAAGGCTTGGGCGCGCGAGCATGGGCTTAGCTTTGAGCGATTTAGCGACGGCGCAGGGCTTGAAAGCGATTTTATCTTGCTCGATGCCTTCGGCGAGCTAGCGAACTTTTATAAAATTTCAAACGTCGTGATCTTGGGCGGCAGTTTTTTGCGCAATATCGGCGGACATAGCCCGATCGAGGC
>ERZ772971.2295-NODE-2295-length-10559-cov-7.732102_pt1 | contig 10559 bp, 7 predicted proteins | sample MGYA00511943_ERZ772971 | MGnify/ENA primary metagenome ERZ772971 (study PRJEB29015, sample SAMEA2737929) | human oral metagenome | biome: human oral; feature: human-associated habitat; material: dental | place: China | collected 2144 ... | reverse complement strand
ACTTAGGATCCAGTGCCGCAAGGCATGGAGGTTCGAACCCTCTCGTCCGCACCAAAGATGACGATGAGCGCAGCCGCCATTTCACGGCACGGCGAATTTCTGCTATACTGTACAGTATAACAGGAATTCGCCGTGCCGTTTCTTTTTTTGCGCGGCGACGGAAGCGGAAGGGGCAACTCGCCATGGACAATGTTCTTCACAATCAGATCGTCAACTTCATCTGGGGCATCGCCGACGACTGCCTGCGCGACGTCTATGTGCGCGGCAAGTATCGCGACGTCATCCTGCCCATGACCGTCATACGCCGTCTCGACGCCATGCTCGAAGGCTCGAAAGAACGCGTGCTCGCACTGAAGAAGCGGCTCGACGATGCCGCCATCGTCAACCAGTGGGACGCCCTCTGCCATGAGGCGGGCGAAGCGTTCTGCAACGCCTCCCCTTTCCTGCTGCGCGACCTCACGAGCCGCGCCAAGAAGCAGACCCTGCAGGCGGACTTTGAAACGTACCTCGACGGCTTCTCGCCGAACGTGCAGGAAATCCTCGAAAAGTTCAATTTCCGCGACCAGATCAAGACGATGGTCGAAGCCGATATCCTCGGCGCCGTCATCGAGAAATTCATCTCGCCCGACATCAACCTCAGCCCCTCCCCCGTCTATCGTGACGAAGAGCAGAAAATCCTGCGCCATGCAGGTCTCGACAATCACGGCATGGGCACGATCTTCGAGGAACTCGTCCGCAAGTTCAACGAGGAGAACAACACGCAGGCGGGCGAGCACTGGACGCCGCGCGACGTCGTCGAACTCATGGCAGATCTCATCTTCTGCCCCATCGCCGAGCGGATCAAGGACGCCACCTACTCATGCTACGACGGCGCATGCGGTACAGGCGGCATGCTCACCGTGGCACAAGATCGACTTCTCGCGCTCGCCGCCGAGCACGGCAGGAAAGTGTCCATCCACCTTTTCGGGCAGGAAGTGAATCCCGAGACGTACGCCATCGCCAAGGCCGACATGCTGCTCAAGGGCGACGGCGCACAGGCGGAACACATCGCCTTTGGCTCGACGCTCTCCGCCGACCGCCATCCGGCGCGGCCGTTCGACTTCATGCTGTCCAATCCGCCTTACGGCAAGAGCTGGGTCACGGATGCAAGCCACATGGGCGGCAAGAAGGAAATCCTCGACACGCGCTTCCATGCTCATCTTGCGAACGGCGAAAATCTGGCGATGCTCCCGCGCACGAGTGACGGGCAGCTCCTCTTCCTGCTGAACAACGTCGCCAAGATGAAGAAGAAGACGCCGCTCGGCAGCCGCATCGCCGAGGTGCACAACGGCTCTTCCATCTTCACGGGCGACGCCGGCAGCGGCGAAAGCAATGCCAGACGCTTCCTCATCGAAAACGACTTTGTGGAAGCGATCATCGCCGTACCCGAAAACATGTTTTACAACACGGGCATCGGCACCTTCATCTGGATCTTGTCCAACCGCAAAGAAGAGCGGCGCAAAGGCAAGATCCAGCTCATCGACGCGACTGCCATGAAATCGCCGCTGCGCCGCAACATGGGAAAGAAGAACTGCGCTTTCACGCCCGAAATCCGGCAGGAAATCCTGCGCCTCTTCCTCGAAATGGAAGAGAGCGACATCAGCCGCATCTTTCCGAACGAGGAGTTCGGCTATTGGTCGATCACCGTCGAGCGGCCTCTGCGCCTGCGCATCCATCCCGCACGGGAGATTCCTGCCGACCTCTTCCGACGCGAGGAGGAGCGCACCGCCGCCCGGGAAGCAGTCGCCCGGGCGGCGAAGGAAGCGCCGCTCGACGACTGGACGAAGTTCGCCCAAGCGACGCAGCTCAAGGCCGCCGTCCTCAAGAAACTCCGCCCCATCCTCACGGAAAAGGATGAAGCGGCACAGCCCGTCATAGGCGAGCCGGATACGGCGCTGCGCGACAGCGAGATCGTCCCCCTGCGCTACGCGGGCGGCGTAGCCGCCTTCATGCAGGACGAGGTGCTGCCCTATGCGCCCGACGCCTGGGTCGATGAGGCAAAGACGACGATCGGCTATGAGATCAGCTTCGCCAAATATTTCTACAAGCCCGCCCCTATGAGGGAGCTGAACACCATCCTTGCGGAACTGTCCGCACTCGAAAAAAGCGCGAACGGGATGCTTGCGGAAATCATGGAGGGAATCGAATGACAAAAGGCTATCCTTCCTATAGGGCAAGCGGCATTGCCTGGATGCCAAAAATTCCTGCACACTGGGAAACAGTCCCTCTGAAACGCTCCTTCAGGATATTATCGGGTGCAACACCAAGAAGCAGCATTGCCGAATATTGGGACGGCGATATTGTATGGATTACTCCTGCTGATTATAAGACCCAAGACAAATATATACGGAAAGGCGCAAGAAATATAACGCCAGAGGGATATTCCTCCTGCAGCACGAACATGATTCCTCGCGGCAGCATCATATTTTCAAAGCGTGCGCCAATCGGAACCGTCGCCATAAACGATGTCGAACTATGCACAAATCAAGGCTGTCTTTCGTGCATTCCTCTCAAAAATGTTCCTGCAACATATTATTACTACCTTCTAAGCGCTTTCACCGATATTTTTGAAGCACACGCGTCGGGATCGACTTTCAAGGAAATTTCTGCAACAACGTTCGGAAATATAAAACTCCCCATTCCGCCGCGCGAAGAGCAGGAGCAGATTGTCCGCTTTCTGGACTGGAAAGTGTCGGCGATTGACAAGCTGATCGCAACATACAAAAAAGAAATCACTTGTCTTGAGGAACTAAGCCAAGCTCAGATTGATACGACTATTTCTCATCTTGCATCGAATCCCAGTATTCTCAAAAAACTGAAGCGCATCACTGCTTGCAATCGGTCAACGCTTGACGAATCCACTCCATACGACTATCTCTTTCGCTATGTCGATATTAGTTCTGTCGATGCAAAACACGGAATAACACACTATGAAAAGACTGTTTTCGGAAAATCCCCATCACGAGCAAGGCGAATCGTCCATAAAGACGACCTTATCGTATCTACAGTAAGGACATATTTGAGAGCCATCGCAAAAATCGAGGATGACGACAACGTAATTGTTTCAACAGGATTCGCTGTCATTACACCGCAAAATGTTGATAGTGGATATTTAGAATGCCTCTTCAAGTCAAACTTGTTTTGCGATGAAGTTGTTCGCCGTTCGATAGGGGTTTCCTATCCTTCCATAAACACATCTGCACTAATGGATATTTCCGTCCCCATTCCAAGTTTCGATACACAAATAGATATTGGAAAAAGGCTGACTGCTCAACGCAAGAAAATCAATCGCTACATCGAATATAAAAAACAACAGATTTCCAACCTCAACGAACTCAAAACCCGCCTGATTTCCGACGCCGTCACAGGCAAAATCGACGTGCGTTCTATCAAACTGCCGAATTTCGCGAAGGAGGAGTGAAAATGCCTTTTGCAAACACGAAGGAAGAAGGACTGGAAGCCCTCATCGTCAAGCATCTTGTAAAAGAAAACGGCTATGAGGAAGGGACGAATGCGGACTACAGCAAGGAGTTTGCCGTAGACGAAGCGCGGCTCTTCCGCTTCCTGCAGACGACACAGCCCGAGGAGATGAAAAAGCTCGGCGTCTTCACTTCCGAGACGAAGAAGCGGCAGTTCCTCAGCCGCCTGCAGTCGGAGCTTTCGCGCCGCGGCGTCGTCGATGTGCTGCGGGGCGGCATCAAGGTCTACCCCGCCGACCTCATCCTCTTCTACCTGACGCCGACAGAAAACAACGAGAAGCAGAAAGCGATGTACGCGAAAAACATCTTCAGCGTGACGCGCCAACTTCGCTACTCTGCCGACGCCGCGAAGCTCGCGCTCGACCTCTGCCTCTTCATCAACGGTCTGCCCGTCATCACGCTGGAGCTGAAAAACCGACTGACGAAGCAGAGCACGGCGAACGCCGTCGAGCAGTACAGAAGCGACCGCAGCCCGCGCGACGCCCTCTTTTCCTTCAAGCGCTGCATGGTGCATTTCGCCGTTGACGACGCGACGATTCAGTTCTGCACGAAGCTTGCGGGAAAGGAGAGCCTCTTCCTGCCCTTCAACAAGGGCTATAAGGACGGCGCGGGCAACCCGCCGAATCCTGCCGGTCTCATGACCGACTATCTGTGGAAGGGCATCCTCGAAAAGCGCAAGCTGTCCAAGATCATCGAGAACTACGCGCAGGTCGTAGCGGAAAGCGACGAGAACGGCAGGACGCGAAAGAAACAGATCTTCCCGCGCTACCACCAGCTCGACGTCGTGGAGAAGCTGCTCGCCGACGTGCGTGCAAACGGCGTCGGCAGACGCTACCTGATCCAGCACAGCGCGGGCAGCGGCAAGTCCAACTCCATCGCCTGGCTCGCCCACCAGCTGATCGCGCTCGAAAGGGACGGTCGTCCTCTCATCAATTCCGTGCTCGTCGTCACCGACCGCCGCATCCTCGACAAGCAGATCCGCAACACCATACGGCAATTCATGCAGGTCCGAAACACGGTCGTGTGGGCGGCGCATTCCGACGCTCTGCGCGAGGCCATCGAGGCGGGCAGGCGCATCATCGTCACGACGGTCGAAAAATTCCCGTACATCGTCACGACGCTTGGCGAAGCGCACAAGGACAGACGCTTCGCCATCATCATCGACGAGGCTCATTCGGGGCAGAGCGGACGAAACGCCGCACAGATGAACCTCGCGCTCTCAAGCGCCGTCGCAGACGCAGAGGATGCGGAGGACAAGATCAACGCCTTGATGGAAGGCAGGAAGCTCCTCAAGAATGCCAGCTATTTCGCCTTCACGGCGACGCCGAAGAACAAGACGCTCGAAATGTTCGGCGAGAAGATGTTCGACCGTTCGGGCAAGCCCGTGACAGGCGACGACGGCACGCAGAAGCGGAAGCCGTTCCACGTCTACACCATGAAGCAGGCGATCGAGGAAGGCTTCATCCTCGACGTCCTCAAGAACTACACCCCCATCGACACGTTCTACCGCATCATGAAGACGGTCGAGGACGACCCGATGTTCGACCGAAAGCGTGCGAGGAGCAAGCTTCGCGCCTTCGTCGAGGGAGATTCCTACACCATCGCGCAGAAGGCCGCCATGATGGTCGAGCATTTCCACGAGCAGGTGCTCGCACGAAGAAAGATTGACGGCAAGGCACGCGCCATGATCGTGACCGCAGGCATCCCGCGCTGCATCAAATATTATCATGCCATACAGAAATGCCTCGTCGAGCGCCGCAGTCCCTATCGGGCGATCATCGCATTCTCGGGCGAGCACGGGGCGGACGGCGAAAGCGTGACGTCCGCCGCCCTCAACTATTTCCCCGACGCGAAGATTCCTGCCGAGTTCCGAAAAGAGCCGTACCGCTTCCTCATCGTCGCCGACATGTTCCAGACGGGTTTCGACGAGCCGCTGCTCCACACGATGTACGTCGACAAGCCCCTCGCGGGCGTCGCCGCCGTGCAGACGCTCTCGCGGCTCAACCGCGCCTGCCCGGGCAAGACCGACGTCTTCGTGCTGGACTTCGCCAACGATACGGAGGTGATCGAGAAGGCGTTCTCCACCTTCTACCGCACGACGATCCTCTCGGGCGAGACAGACCCAAACAAGCTCCACGACCTCATCGCCGTCATGGAAAGGTATGATGTCTACACGGAGGAGGATGTCGAGCATACAGTCACGCTTTTCCTGAACGGCGCGGAGCGCGACCGCCTCGATCCGCCGCTTGACACGTGTGCGGCGGTCTACAGGGAACTGCCGACGGACGATCAGATCGCCTTCAAGTCGGCGGCGAAATCCTTCGTGCGAACCTACGGCTTTCTCGGCGCGATCCTCCCCTACGGCAATGCGGCATGGGAGAAGCTCTCGATTTTCCTGAACCTCCTCATCGGCAAACTGCCGTCGCCGCGCGACGACGACCTCTCGGCGGGCATCCTCGATGCTGTTGACCTCAGGAGCTACCGCAACGAAGCGCGGGAAACGCTCGCCATCCAGCTGGCGGACGAGGATGCGGAGATTCCGCCCGTGCCGACGGGCGAGGCGGGCGGCCTCAGCGAGCCGGATCTCGACCTGCTCTCGCGCATCGTGGCGGACTTCAACGACATGTTCGGCAACATTCAGTGGAAAGATCCCGACAACGTGCAGCGGCAGATCGCCGGCCTTCCCGAAAAAGTGGCAAAGGACGAGACGTATCAAAACGCCATGCGCAATTCCGACGCCGAGAGCGCACGTCTCGAAAGCGACCGCGCCCTGCAGCAAATTATCGTGGACGCCATGAGCGATCAACTGGAGCTTTTCGGACAGTTCCAAGACAACTCGTCCTTCCGGCGCTGGCTCTCTGACCTCGTCTTCCGGCAGACGTATCTGCCGCCGGGCGCAGTGCGCGAGATGACGCCGCCCTTTGCGGCAAACGGAGCGGTGTACGACAACGCCGCCCAACGGGAAAAGATACTGGCGGCAGAAGATCGCCCGCAGAGTTCTTATCGTTAAGGAAGCGCTGATAAAATAAAGTCGCCCAGATGTGTGAAGATGGGCGACTTTATTTATCAGTGCTTCCTTTACAAGCGGACTTTTACGCGCCTCTTTTCCATCGCAGACGAAGCCCTTCAAACGAAAGCGAAATTTCCCTCGCGGAACACAGGGACGCGCGTGCCGTCCGCCTTGATTCCGTCGATGGTGAGATCTCTTGAGCCTACCATAAAGTCCTCGTGCACGAGCGAATCGTTGACGCCGCGCTGCAGAAGATCGACGCTGGTCATCGCCTCTCCGCCCTCGATGCACGTCGGGTAGGCTTTGCCGAAGGCAAGATGGCACGCAGCATTTTCGTCGAAAAGCGTGTTGAAGAAGAGCACGCCGCTCTTCGAGATCGGCGAATCGTAGGGCACGAGCGCGACTTCACCGAGATAGCTCGCACCTTCGTCGGTCGAGAAAAGTTCCTTGAGAATTTCTGCGCCACGCTCCGCCTTGTAGTCGACGACCTTGCCATCTTTGAAGGTCAGCGAAAATCCCTCGACGAGATTGCCGTTGACGTTCAGGGGGCGCGTCGCTTTGACCGTGCCGTTTACACCGTCACGCTTGGGAAGCGTGTAGATTTCTTCCGTCGGCATATTGGCGACGAAGGTCACGCCGTCCTGCGTCTTTTCCGCGCCGCCCATCCATATATGCCCTTCGGGCAGTTCGATGGAGAGGTTCGTGCCGAAACCGTTCTTGTACTCCAAGCGCGAGAAAGCATGGTCGTTCATGAACTTCGCCGCACGCGCCAAAAATTCGATGTGCTTCTGCCAGCGCGCTGCCGCATCCTCACCAGGCGCAAGGCGCACGGCATCGAAGATCGCCTGCCAAAGCCGCTCGACAGCAGCGGCGGGCGCGTCCTCGGGGAACACCTTTCTCGCCCAGCTTTCCGTCGGAATCGAGACGACGCACCAGGCATTCTTGTTGCTCATCAAGCGTTGGCGGTATTCGAGAAGCGCCGCGCCCGCCGCCTGCTGCGCGAGCGTCAGCCTCTCCGGCTCGACGCCGCTGAAGATCTCCGGGTCGGAAGCATGAATCGTGACGAAGACTGCCCCCTCTGCCGCACTGTCCTCGTAAAGGCGGCGACGCCATTCGGGAAACTCCGTGAAGACGCTCTTCTTCGCCTTGTCGTAGCGCAGACGCGCGAGCCGCTCGTCGTTCCACGCGACCGTCACATCGTGCGCACCCGCATCGTACGCTGCGCCCGCAACGCGGCGCGCGAAGTCGGCGCACGCGAGCGGCGCGTTGATGACGAGCGGCTGATCCTCCTGCAGATTGACGCCCATGCGCACGATCAGCCGCGCATATTCTTCGAGAAGTTCCTCTCGGCTCTTTTCGTCCATACCTTCCATGCCTTGCTTCCTTTCCAAAAACCGTAGACTATCCACTGCCCCTGCGCGATACAGGGGCTTTCTGTCAGTGCCAACGTCAGCGATAGCGCAGACGATATGTCTTTCCTTCAGGCAGGGCGACGCTACCATCGCCCGACGCGCCGACCGCCTTCAGTGCCTCCTTGTACTCCATCGGCACGGAAAGCGCCTCCGTCTTGAAGGTTGCCGTGCCATCGCCATCCAAGTCGAGCGTGAAGCCCGAACGCATCCTTTGACCGCTGCGCTCGAGGTAGTCGAAATCACCCTCGCCGTCGTCGTCGATCTCGCCGCGAATCTTCAGCGTCATGCCGATGAAAGCGATGTCCGAAAGCCTCGTCGCCGCGCTCTCGGGCATCAGGGAGATATTGCCCTCCTTGACTTCGAGCGAATTGCGTGCCGCCACGGCCGAGAGAATCTGTACCTCGACATGGCCATCGTCGCTTCTAAGACTCCTCGACGTGCGCATGAGTTCGCTCCAGCGCGGCACCGTGACCTTGTAGGAGTCGATGACGGCGACATAGCCCGCCCTGTCGTCTTCCGCCACCTTGCCATAGAGCCGCACATAGTCGCCGCGCGACGGGCGCGGCTCGGCAGCGCTGACACCCTTGCCCTCGACGAGGAGGCGCGGCCCGCCCTCGTGCATCTCCGCCTGCATCGCCGCGCCGTCGACATCGACGACACGCGCGACGAACTGCACTTCCTTGCCCTTGAACTTCGCAGGATTCTCCGAAAACTTCGCGCCCTCGACGAACTCGGGATGGTGCGGCGGCTCGCGGTAGACGGCGCTCCTTCCGCCGCAGCCGGCAGAGAGCGCGAGCAGGAAGAACAGCGCAAAGAGGAAGGCGAAGCGCATCCTGCGCCCTTTCCCTGACCTCAAAGTTCCAACGCTCCTATCAAATCCCGCGCATGCTCAATGCCCTGGCGCTCCAAATACGCATCGAGTCCTTCGGCCGCCTCGACGACGGCACGCGGATTCGCGAAGTTCTCCGCGCCGATCTCGACGGCGCTCGCACCGACTAGAAGGAACGCTGCCACATCCTCGCCCGTCTGTATGCCGCCCATGCCGATGACGGGAATCGAAACCGCCTGCGCCGCCTGATAGACCATGCGCAGGGCGATGGGCTTGACGGCAGGGCCGGAAAGACCGCCCGTGATGTTGCCGAGGAGCGGCTGACGCTTTTCGACATCGATCGCCATGCCCGTCAGCGTGTTGATGAGCGATACAGCGTCGGCACCTGCTTCCTCGACGGCGCGCGCCATCTGCGTGATGTCGGTGACGTTCGGCGAAAGTTTTACAATGACGGGCTTCTTCGTATGCTTTTTGACCTCCTGCGTCACACGCGCCGCCTGCACAGGGTCAGTGCCGAAGACGATTCCGCCTTCCTTGACGTTCGGGCATGAGATATTGACCTCGATGCCATCGACGCCCTCGACGTCGAGCATTTGCGCCATCTCGCCGTATTCCTCCGCCGTGCCCGCGCTGATGTTGACGATGAACGAGGTCGGCAGTTTTGCCGCCTCGGGCAGGATGTCGCGGCAGAACGCCTCGACGCCGGGATTCTCCAAACCGATGGAATTGAGCATGCCGGCGGGCGTCTCGGCGATGCGCACGCCGCCGTTTCCCGCACGCGGCTTCGGCGTGATGCCCTTCGAAACGACGGCGCCGACGTCCGCGAGGTCGAGGAAATCTTCATACTCCATGCCGAAGCCGAACGTGCCCGACGCGCCCATGATCGGCGTCGCCATGCGGATGCCCGCGACCTCGACGGCAAGCCTTTCCCTGTTCATTCAAAAACCTCCTCCGCCGCAAAGACCGGCCCTTCCGTGCAAACTTTGCGTCTCCTGCCCGTCGCCTTTCCCTCAAAGGTGCAGCCCAGACAGACGCCGAAGCCGCACGCCATGCGCTTTTCCAACGATACCTCGCAGGAAAGCCCCGCGCTCCGCGCCAGACGCGCGATGCCGTCCATCATCGGGTCAGGGCCGCAGACCTTGACAGCATGCACTTCATTCTCGCAAAGGACGAGCGGCATCAAATGAAGCGGATAGCCGTGAAAGCCGCTCGTTCCGTCGTCCGTCGCGATGTAGACCGCCTTCGCATGAGGCGTGAAGAAGCGCGTCCAGAACGTCTCCGCCTCCGTGCGGGCGGCGATGATGACGACAGGCTTTTCACGCAGGCGACGCGCGAGCAAAAGGAGCGGCGCTAGTCCCAAGCCGCCGCCGACGAGAAGCGCAGGCTCGTCCGTCAGCGTAAAGCCCGTGCCCAGTGCGCCCTCGACGCTCAGAGTTTCGCCCGGCCGCAGCGTGGAAAGCTCCGCCGTCCCCTCGCCCAAGATGCGGTAAAAGAGCGTGATCGTCCCCTTCTCGTCGTCGATGTCCGCCACGCCGAACGGACGGCGCAGAAGATGCGCGCTCTTCGGCTTCTTCACCATGACGAACTGCCCCGGCTCTGCCCCCGCCGCAATCTTCGGCGAGAGAAGCTCCATCTGCCAGATGTCGGGCAATATGGCGCGGTTCAAAACGACAACGGCATCCTCCAAAGTTTTTTTCAAGGAATCGTCCTCCTGTCCTCAGCTCTCATCTCTTTTGTAAGCTACACGCACAAACGTCCACTTTGTGGACATTGTGCGCCGCCCTTACAGA
>ERZ772971.2288-NODE-2288-length-10579-cov-2.846826_pt1 | contig 10579 bp, 9 predicted proteins | sample MGYA00511943_ERZ772971 | MGnify/ENA primary metagenome ERZ772971 (study PRJEB29015, sample SAMEA2737929) | human oral metagenome | biome: human oral; feature: human-associated habitat; material: dental | place: China | collected 2144 ... | reverse complement strand
CACATCCTCCACCTGTGACACCAGGCAGTTCTCTTTTCGTTCAACACCATGAACACGGACGCGGGAAATTCCTTCTGCCTGTATGCGGATAAGTCCGCCGGGCAGCTGGAGCATCTGTTTCACTTTTACAACAGTACCGAAAGAGTAGAGATCCTCTTCCTGCGGCGTTTCCACTTTTCCGTCACGCTGCATAATCATGGCAAGATATCGGTCGCTGCGCCCTGCGGCGCGAACGGCTTCAATCGATTCTTTTCTCCCGATATCCAGGTTCACTGTCATATGGGGAAAAACAATGATATCGCGAAGAGCCACGACAGGCAGTGTCAAAACTGCTGCATCTCCTGTATCTGTATTTTCGTTCATAAAAATTCCTCTTATCTTATAATTCAGTGTCTTTGTAAAGAATCAACACTTCTTTATATTTTACCACACAGCCGATAAAAAAGCAGATTTTTCAAGAAACATTTCGCATTTTCTCGATGAAAGCCTCTCCCGAATCAATAAAAAACACCGCAGTAAACACGGTCTTCTATGCAAGGGAAGATAACTCTTCTGTCTATTCAAACAAAAATACGTCCTGTCTTACGGCAGAACGCATTTATATTATATTTTATTACAATTTCATTTCTTTTTTCTTTCCAGCCGGGGCGGTTCGCCTTTGAGAACAGTATCTTCCGTAACGGTACAGCGCACCACATCTTTCATTCCGGGAATCTCATACATCACTTTTGTCATGATCTTTTCAATAATCGCACGAAGTCCGCGGGCACCCGTATTCCTTTCGATGGCTTTCTTCGCAATGGCACGAACCGCTTTCTCCTCAAAAACAAGCTCCACATTATCCATGCCGAGAAGTTTCTGATACTGTCGGATAAGAGCGTTTTTCGGTTCCGACAGGATTCTGATAAGCGCTTCTTCTTTTAGCGGGTGGAGAGCTACGATGACAGGAAGCCTGCCGATAAATTCCGGAATAAGTCCGAATTTCAGGAGGTCTTCAGGTTCTACGTTTTGAAGAACTTCCGCAATGTCTTTCTCATCAGCTTTCTTGATATCCGCGCCAAATCCCATCGTGCTCCTGGTCGTTCTGCGGGCGATGACTTTATCTATGCCGGCAAAGGCTCCGCCGCAGATGAAGAGGATATTTGACGTATCCAGCTGGATCATCTCCTGGTTAGGATGCTTGCGTCCGCCCTGCGGCGGAACACTGGCTACGGTCCCTTCAAGGATTTTCAGCAGGGCCTGCTGTACGCCTTCCCCTGAAACATCCCTTGTAATAGACGGATTCTCCGATTTTTTTGCGATTTTATCAATTTCATCAATGTAGACAATGCCCCGCTGCGCTCTTTCAAGGTCGTAATCCGCTGCCTGGATAAGACGGAGCAGGATATTTTCCACGTCTTCCCCCACATAGCCCGCTTCTGTTAAGGTAGTCGCATCGGAAATAGCAAAAGGAACATTCAAAAACCTCGCCAACGTCTGGGCAAGAAGAGTTTTCCCGCTCCCTGTGGGTCCCAGCATGATGATATTTGACTTTTGCAGTTCCACACCGTCATCGTCTTTTTCATAGCGGATACGTTTATAATGGTTGTACACGGCTACGGCAAGGGCAACTTTTGCATCATCCTGCTCGATAACGTACTGATCCATGTATTCTTTGATTTTTTCAGGTGTCGGAAGTTCAAAATCGGGAAGCCCCTTCTTCTTCTTCGAAGTTTTCATTTCTTCTTCCAATATGTTCCGGCAGACTTCAATGCATTCATTGCAGATAAAGACGCCCGGTCCCGCAATCAGTCTTTCGACTTCGTCTCCCGACCGTCCGCAGAAATTGCATACCGGCGGTTGTTCATTTTTATTAGCCACAGAGCCTCCTTATTTCTTGCTTAATTCAGATTTCCCATTTAACTCGGCCAGTTCATTTCTGGTAAGGATCTTATCAATGAGCCCATATTTCAAAGCGGCGTCAGCAGTCATAAAATTATCCCTTTCGGTGTCTTTCATGACAGTTTTCAGCGTCTGTCCGCTGTGGGCCGCGATGATTCCGTTGAGCTCGCTGCGGAGACGGATAATTTCCTTGGCATGGATTGCAATATCTGTCGCCTGTCCCTGCGCACCGCCGAGGGGCTGATGGATCATAACGCTGGCATGAGGCAGGGCGTAGCGTTTCCCTTTTTCGCCGGCTGTCAGAAGTACGGCCGCCATGGAGGCGCAGGAACCGATACAGATGGTAGACACATCAGGGCGGATATACTGCATCGTATCATAAATCGCCATGCCTGCCGTCACAACGCCGCCGGGGCTGTTGATGTAAAAATGGATATCTTTGTCGGGGTCTTCTGCTTCCAGAAAGAGAAATTGGGCAATAATCACGTTGGCGGTATGATCATCAATGGGGCCGTCAAGAAATACGATACGGTCTTTTAAAAGACGGGAATAAATATCATAGGAACGTTCCCCATGAGAGGTCTGTTCCACAACAATCGGCACATAAGGCATAGATAAACATCCTTTCTCATAAATAATATTTGTACTTTCTAATTGTACCACAATCTTACAATTTATAACGATAAAATTCTATGTTTCTTTTTCATACATCAACAAAGAGACGCGGAACATGCCTGCGCCTCTTTAGGTTATGAAATAAAATTCATTGTATGAAGTTGAACGGATTACTTTCTTTCAGCCGCTTCGATCGTAGCGATGATGTCCGCTTTCTTTGCACGGGAGTCAAGGGCAATACCCTTTTCTTCAGCGTAAGCTTTCAGTTCTTTGACTGTCTTTGCGGCCAGCGGAGATTCTTTCTTTTCTTTTGCCGGAGCTTCTGTCTTCTTGGCTGTTTCTTCTTTTTTACTTTCTTCCTTTACCGCCGCGCCGTAAATGAAAGCAGCCGCTTTCTTGCGGAGTACGGAATTGTAAAGCATCCCCGCGCGGTTTTCATCTCTGATGATTTTGATGACATCTTTCGGTTCCGCATTAAACTGGCGCGCCATGCTGTAAACTTCCATATTCAGATCCTGATTGGTCGCTTCCAATTTCTCAACATTGGCGATTTCCGCAAGCACCAAGCCTTCGCGTACCTGCTGTTCAGCAGTCTTATTGTAGCTCTGGCGGAATTCTTCCTCCGACTTGCCCATGTTGGAAAGATACTTATCAAAATCCATGCCCTGGGCTTCCATATTCAGTTTAACTTCCTGTTCGATTTCATCAATGCGCTGATCGACCATTTCCTGCGGAATATCCACTTCGGAATTTGCCACCGCCTGATTAATCAGGGACTGGTGGTAAGCTTCTTCCGCCTGCTGGAATGCCCGAAGCTGCATCTGCTGTTTCAGGCTTTTCTTCAGTTCATCCAGTGTTTCATGACGGCTTACGGATTTGGCAAAAGCATCATCAATAACGGGAATTACTTTATGCTTCACATCATTGATATGTACAGCGAATTCCGCCTCTTTGCCGGCAAGAGCATCCACAAAATAGTCTTTCGGGAAAGATACGGAAACTGTTACGTCATCTCCCGCCTTGTGGCCTTCAAGCTGGTCTTCAAACCCCGGGATAAAGCTCTTTGAACCGATTTCCAGCGGATAAGTTTTCCCTTCACCGCCTTCAAAAGCTTTCCCGTCAACGGTACCTTTGAAATCGATAACGGCGATGTCGCCTTTTTTAAGGACAGTACCTTCTTCCGCCTTTTCCATTCTCGCATTCTGCTCTGCAGCCTGCCGGATCTGTGCCATAACCTGGTCATCGGAAATCTCCGGTTTCACATGTTTGGCGGAAAGTCCTTTATATTCGCCAAGCTTTACTTTCGGCTGTTTAACAAAAGTAGCGGTGAACGCAGCACCTTCCGTTTCAGAAAAACGTTCCTGTTTTACTTCGGGAGTGGTGACAGCAATGAGCTTTTCCTGCATAATCGCATCATTCAAAGCCTGGTTGATAACAATATCCTGTGCCTCTCCGGCAACAGCTTCTTTGCCGAAATGCATCTCGATAATGCGGCGGGGCGCCTTGCCTTTACGGAACCCGGGAATCTTCACCTGGTTGGCGATACGGGCTACTGCCTGCTTAAACCCCTTGACCACAACTTCAGCCGGTACATCAATGGTAAGCTGTACCTTGTGCTGATCCAGTGCTTCTGCTTTTACGTTCATAAAAAATATTCCTCCTTATACCGGTAAAAGGGTCCGTCCTTTTATTTACCGTACACAAATTGCAGGTTATATTATACTACAACTTACAACATACCTCAAGAACCCTATGCATTTATCTCAGCACGGATCTCTATAGTAATCAAACATTTGTGACACACTCTTAAAAAATATTTCTTTGAGAAGATCCTTTTATACCGCTTTCCATAAATACATTTCTGCTATATCTGCTATAATAGTAAAGAAATAAAATTGCAGGAGGAGGACCTGGTTTTGGAAAACGTAAAACGCTGTCTGGTCATTGTAAATCCCACCTCGGGACGGGAACGGGCGCCGAAGTACATTCCGCTTTTATCTTCTGTTCTTTCCAAACGGTATGACGACGTTTCCATCAAGCTGACGCAAAAAGCGGGAGATGCGAAAGATTTCGCCCGCCGCGCCGCGGAAAAGAATAAAGACATCATCTGCATGGGCGGCGACGGTACGATTAATGAAGTCATTAACGGCATGGTTCCTGTCCGCAGCGATTCATGCTTCGGTTTTATTCCTTTCGGAACGGTGAATGATCTGGCACGGGCGCTTCATATCCCCCGTTCGCCCCAGGGCGCTATACGAATGCTGGAGCAGGCAAAACACACCACTATCGATGTAGGGAAAATCAATGACCGCTACTTCATCAATATCGTTGCCGCAGGACTTATTCCGGAAGCGGTCAGCGAAGTGACAATTAAGGAAAAAACGCTTTTCGGCTCTCTTGCGTACTTTATGAAAGGGTTTCAGGCTCTTCCTAAACAGCATTCTTACCATTTCCACATCCGGGAAGAAAACGGGACGGATATTCATATTTCCTCCCCTTTGGTGGCAGCCATGCTCACCGATTCGGCAGGCAGCTTCCGCAACCTTGTCCCGCCGGAAGAAAGGAACAAAGGCGTCATCAAACTGGCTCTTTTCCATAATTTCCAATGGCTCCGCACCATCCGTGAAGCTCCGAAACTTCTCACAGGCCTCCAGCTGGGGCCGGAAATATTGACTGTGGTCGGCGTAAAAAAAGCCCATATTTCCATCAGCAATGAAGAAGAACTCATAACAAATGTAGACGGTGAAAAGGGGCCGTCCTTCCCTATTGATCTGGAAATCCTGCCTGACCGCCTTTCCGTTTTCGTTCCTGAAAAAATCAAGGAAGACAATTCGCTCTTTCCCCACCTTCTTGAGGGAATTCAGCCGAAGCTTCGTCTGCCGTGGGCGGAGTCGGCAGATGAGGATATGGAAAGGATTCTTATGGGAGAAGAATCTCTCCCTCTTAAATAAGGTACACAAAAACCCGCAATACATACTGCGGGTTTTTGCGTGGAGTGATTGAACCGTAGGAAATTATCCATCCGCTTTCTTTCTTCTCAGGAACTGCATAAAGAGGACAAAGGCAAGAATGCCGATGCCTGCCGCATCTGTCATGAGACGGGGATCAATGAGCATAAGGCCGCCGGCAAGGAGCAGGAATCTCTCAAACATATTCGTCTTTGCCGCAAGGTATCCGATCATCGCCGCCGAAACGCCCGCCATACCAATGAGTGCCGTACAGGTGGTCAAAATAATGCTGCCGGCGGAAGCATCAATCCCTAAAATCTGCGGTGACAAAACGAAAACGTAAGGAATAATGAAAGCCGCAATGCCCAGCTTCGAAGCGTTTACCCCTGTCTTCAGCGGATCACCGCCGGAAATAGCGCTTCCCGCATAAGCCGCCAGCGCCACAGGCGGAGTAATATCGGCAATGATGCCGAAATAGAAAACGAACATATGCGCCGCCAAAATCGGCACGCCAAGCTGGATAAGGGCCGGTGCCGCAATAGTGGATGTAATGACATAGTTTGCCGTCGTAGGCACGCCCATGCCGAGAATGAGGGATGTAATCATAGTGCAGAACAGAAGAAGCATAAAGTTTCCTGCCGCCACATCGACAAGAGCAGACGCCAGCTTCAGCCCCACTCCCGTTTTCGTCACGATACCGATGATCATACCGGCGGACGCACAGGCGATGAGCACCCCCAAAGCGCCGCGGGCGCCTTTAACCAGACCGTCAATAATATCATTGAAATCCATCCGTGTATTCGCGCGGAGCATGGCGGTGGCAATGGAAATAATGATCCCTGCCAGTGCCGCCTTCATCGGGGTGTACCCGGAAGCAAGCAGCCCGATAATCGCAATCAGCGGAATTGCCAGATGCCCCTCTTCTTTCATGATCTTAACCCATGGCGGAAGTTCATTTCTTGGGGTCCCTTTCAGCTTATTTTTCTTCGCTTCAAAATGAACGCCCAAAAATACGCCGAGAAAGTAGAGTACCGCAGGCACGATAGCCGCTTTCACGACTTCCATGTAAGGAATGCCGACAAATTCCGCCATGAGAAACGCCGCCGCGCCCATGACCGGAGGCATGAGCTGTCCGCCGGTAGAGGCTGCCGCTTCTACTGCTCCCGCAAAGTTTTTATGATATCCCAATTTCTTCATCATAGGGATGGTAAAAGAACCGGATCCGACAACGTTCGCTACGGATGAGCCGGAAATCGTTCCCTGCAGGGCAGAAGAAATAACCGCCACTTTGGCAGGACCGCCCGACGCCCAGCCTGCAATGGCATTGGCGATATCAATAAAGAATTTTCCAAGCCCTGTTTTTTCAAGATACGCCCCAAAAAGAATAAAAAGGAAAATAAAGGTGGATGATACGCCCATGGGAATACCGAAGACACCTTCCGTAGTATAGAAGAGGTGCCCGACCATCTGGTTCACGGTGAGCCCGCGGTGTGCCAGAGGTCCGGGCATATAACGGCCGAAGAAACCGTAAGCCAGGAAACAGAGTACTACAATAACAATCGGCAGGCCTACAATACGGCGCGCCGCCTCGATAACCATAAGCATCCCCAGCACTCCCATGAACGTATCCACAGGTGTCACTGTTCCTGCCCGCAAAATAAGCTGCTGGTAATTGACCAAAATGTAAATCGGTGGAATCGCCGCGATGATAGCAAGTGCCAAATCGACAGGATGCACACTTCCGCCGCGAATCCACTCCCGTTTAGTGGGGCATAAGAGATATACCAGAGAAATACCGAAAGACAGATGGATACACCGCTGGATCATAGCGTCCAGTGCGCCGAAGAAACCGGTATAAATCTGGAAAAGAGAAAAACAGATACAGATGACAGCGATCACTTTCGCCCACGTGCCGCTGTATTCCATCGTATTTGATTCTTTATCCAGTTCTTTCAGTTTCTTCTGCAGATGGTCATCCATACCTTTTTCCACAGCAGGATTTTCCTTTTTCTCCAAATCGGCCAATATAATCAACTCCTTATTTCTTTTTTCATCCAGTAAGCCTTCCATAACGGCGCCACATAGAGATGAAGTTCTTTTTCAAGAGGCATGAGTTCCGCCAGCGCATAGTCTTTATCGCCCACGATAATGTGTTCATCATTGGTCACGCCGTTCCGGATGGACAATTCCGGATAGCGGCGGTTCATTTTATCCATGATGAACCATTCCCCTTCCTGCCGGAATTCACCGTCTTCTTTCGAAAAAGGCAGTCCCACCCCCATGGATTGGTACTTTGTCGATTTCAAAATAAGACCGTCTTCCGTTTCATTCACTGCAAGATATTCGTAAATCATCGTTTTCTGTACGGAATGGCGGTACGCCAAAGTCACCGGCGTCCCCGCTTCCACTTCCTGCCGGATAAGAAATCCGTCGGAAGTCTGTCCGTAAAGGTACGGCGTTCTGATATAGTAGCCAAAGACGGCAATACAGACAGTAATGACGATCCCCACAGAGGCGATAACGTTTTCAAGCCGGCCGCCCTTGTTTTTCCTGATCATGGCAATGCGGCAAAAGCCGCTCCTTTCCTTTATGATAATAAAATGATCCTTCCTGCAGACACAAGGAGTGAATGACAACGGTTTCCTGCCCCGGCGCCATCCACTCTTTTCCATGTCTTATGGAACTTTCAGCCATTTCCCTACTTGGCTTTCAGATACTGTTCGGCGCCCGCATTCATGGGAATGGACATACCGTCAAGGGCGGTATCTTTTGTAATATACTTGCCCACGGCATGAGCGGCTTTCATGCGGTCCAGATGTTCATAAATCGCCTTGACTACTTCACCGCCCAGTTTGTCATCCATCTTGTCGGTAGTAACGACAACACATTTAACGGCAACAGAATGAATATCTTCTTCCTGCCCGGGATAAGTGCCTTTCGGAATGCTTACCTTCGTATAGTAGGGATATTTCTTCATCAGTTCATCTGCTTTATCGCTGTCGATATTGATAATAGCCGCAGATTTATTGGCCGCCAGATCCTGAATGGCGGCAGTCGGGAACCCCGCTACAACGACGCCTGCATCTACGTTGCCGTCTTTAAGCGCATCGGCCGCTTCGCCGAAGGACAGGAAACGTTCATCAATATCATCATAAGTAATACCGTAAGCGGCTAAAATCTGGCGGGCATTTGCTTCCGCACCGGAGCCTGCCGCACCAACGGCAACTTTCTTGCCTTTCAGATCCGCAATGGATTTGATCCCTTTATCAGCCGTGGTCACGAACTGGATCGTTTCCGGATAAAGCGCCGCAAGACCCCGGAGGCCGGCCACTTTATTATCCTTGAACATTTCAGAACCGTTGACCGCGTAGTAAGCAATGTCATTCTGAATGAAAGCCAGATCGACAGAACCATCTTTGAGCATATTTACATTTGCCACAGACGCTCCGGTGGACTGGGCGGAAGCGTTCATGCCCTTGATATTGTTATTCAGTAATTCAGCAAGAGCGCCGCCAAGCGGATAGTACGTCCCTGCGGTACCGCCGGTCGCGATATTCAGGAACTGCTTTTCTCCGCCGCTTTTGGAACCGCTGTCACCGCCGCATCCTGCCAGCAGCGCCGCACCGCATACACAGGCCATTCCTGCGATAAGCATTTTCTTCATTACTTTTTTCATAGCCTTAGACCTCCTTGGAAAATTCCTCTTTGATACGGCAGCTTCGTGTACGTTATCTGTAGCCATTTTATTCCGCCGGGACTTGCTAAACTATTCTTTATCTCTCCGGAATAAAAAAAGCAGCTGAGCGCATGGAAACCCAAACGTCTGCTGCAAGCGTCTTCGCTCGAAGTGCTGTAAAGTTAATAATAGTATACTACTTTTCAAAATCCTTGTAAAGTAAACTCGGCTGGATCCCCTGATTATTCTGGTACTTGCCGCTTATATATTTCTCCGCCTCTCCCAACACCGTATGGAAATAAATCTGGCAGATTTCTACACCCGAGTAAATACGGATCGGCTGGACACAGAACATTTCCAGTGTCCAGTAGCCTGAAAATCCGACATCCCCAAATCCTGCAGTAACGTGAATAAAGAGCCCAAGACGCCCCACTGAAGAACGGCCTTCCAGCATCGGGACAAAACAAGTGGTTTTCGTATATTCATGGGTACGGCCCAAGTAAAGCTTATTTGGCTCCAGCACATAGCCCTCTTGTGGAATCTTTAAAAGATGTCCTGTATTTTTCTTTTTCATGTCCAATTCATAATTGTCGTACACCATGAGTTCATCAGCCAGTGTCAGGTTATAGCTGTTCGGATTCAGCCGCTTCGGATTAAAAGGCGTAATCATGATTTCCTCACCTATGTGGCGGGCGATTTCTTTACCGGATAAGATCATTTTTCTTTCCGTCCCTTCTGATTAAAAATTCTGCGATGGACCGCCATACGCCTTCTGCTGAAAGTATACCGCGCGTCCATTCCCTTCGTAAGACCAAATTGTTCTTTTTCTTCTTCCGTCACCGATGGAGACACAAGCACTTTTCCCCGGTCGCTGAAAGAAATAAGATGTGCGGCAAAAAGCGCCGCATGAATCGGACAAAGAACCAGTCCTTTATGTTTCATACCGCCTTCTCCGTAAGGCACCGCTTTCAAAAGAGACAGGCGGTGAATCCCGCAGACACAGCATTCCGCTTTTTCGGAAAGTGATTTGCGGAAAAAACGGCTTCTTTCCTCAAGAACCTTCCGTATCTTCTCTACTGTTTCATCAGCGGTGGAAGAGAAAAGATTCCCTTCCGTACCGAAAGAAGAAATATCCGATGCCAGGGCTTCACGGACAGAATTTTCCGCCGACACTTCCGCTTCTTCCAATTCGCGGAAAGCTGCAGCCATCTCCGGTTTCAGTATCCAAAGATACGCGCCATACTCATCTTCTTCCCCGTCAAAAATATACTGCCACGGCGCCATTTCCGACAGAGCTTTCCCCGGCACCGCCTCCTCCGCGGTAAGGGTAAATTCCTTTTCCGCTTCCACGGCAGGCGGCACTTTCTTTTTTTCTGCCGTCCGCGCCGGTTCTTCAAAAAAAGCCCCGCTTTCGTAACGGTCACGGATTTTATTTCCTGCCCACCCGACAGCCGCATTC
>ERZ772971.2285-NODE-2285-length-10582-cov-6.373991_pt1 | contig 10582 bp, 11 predicted proteins | sample MGYA00511943_ERZ772971 | MGnify/ENA primary metagenome ERZ772971 (study PRJEB29015, sample SAMEA2737929) | human oral metagenome | biome: human oral; feature: human-associated habitat; material: dental | place: China | collected 2144 ... | reverse complement strand
ATTTTTGATGGATATTACAAGATTTTTAAAGATGAAGATGAAATTAAGACTGGAGATTTTCCAGAATTAAAAGAGGGAAGCGTTCATCCAATTGAAAAATTGAACATTGAAGAAGGAATTACAAAGCCGCCAACAAGATTTTCAGAAGCGACTCTTGTTAAAAAATTAGAATCTGAAGGAATCGGACGTCCGTCAACTTATGCTTCAATTGTTGAAACTTTGAAAACAAGGGAATATGTGGAAATTATTGAAAAACGTTTTTTCCCGACATATCTGGGATATGAAGTTAAAGATGAACTTGTGAAGAATTTTAAAGACATTATGAATGTGAAATTTACTGCGAATATGGAAAAAGATTTGGACAAAGTTGAAGAAGGGACTGTTGAATGGGTTCAGCTTTTAAGGGATTTTTATAGTTCGCTGGAAAAGGATATTGTCAAGTTTGAAAAGGAAATTGATGAAATAAAAAATCGTAGAGTTGTGGCGGATGTGATGGATTCTGAAGGGAATCCAATGGTTTTAAAAACTGGATTGTATGGAAAATATTTGATAAGTGAAACAAATGAAAAGGAAAAAATTTCATTAAAGGGAATTCCTGTATCACCTGAAGAGATTAGAAAGGGAGAAATCTTCGTAAAGGAAGCGGTTGAAAAACTTCAAAATAATAAAAAGGGAATCCCGACTGATTATTCTGATGAAAATGGAGTCAAATATGTATTAAAAGTTGGAAGATATGGAGAATATCTTGAAAGTGAAAATTATGAAAATGATGAAAAAAGAATGTCGCTTCCGCTGGAATTGAAGCAAAAATATAGAAAAGGTTCTGTAATTGAGCTGGATGGCGTTTTGCAAATAAATGAGGAAATGAAACGGATTTCTGAAATTGACAGGAAAATAATAGAAGAAGCTGGAGTTTGCGAGTTTTGTGGAAGACCTTATGAAATAAAAACTGGAAGATTTGGAAAATTCCTTGCCTGTACAGGTTACCCAGAATGCAAGACAATAAAGAATATAAAAACTGGGAAAGTGACAAGAGTGACTGAAAAGGAAGAAAAAACAAAAACTAAAAAGGCGGTTTCTAAAAAAACAGCTAAAAAATCAACTTCCAAAGCAAAAACTAAAAAGACAGCGACAGCAAAAAAGAAGAAAACAACTAAAAAGTCATAAAGGCAAGAAGGTGAAGAAAATATGAAAAAAACTGGAATGGATAAGTTATTTGATAAATATGTAAAGAGGATTCAGTCTGGAGATACAAAGGCTATGAATGAAATTGCCCTTATTTTTCAAAATAACTATGAAGATGAAAATGCAGAAAAGTGGTTTTTAAAGGCAATTGAGGCAGGAGATTATGAATATGCCAATAATTTGGGATATTTATATGCCAATCGGCACGATTTTGAAAATGCAGAAAAGTATTATTTGATTGCAATTGAAAATAATGATTATGATGCCTTGAATAATTTGGCAATTTTGTATGAGCAATATGGGAAAATTGAAGAGGCGGAAAAATATTATTTGGAGTCGGTTGAGAAAAATTGTGAAGGTGCAGAAAAGAATTTGCTTATGTTTTACAATAGTACGGATCAGATTGAAAAAGCTAAGGATTTGTATATGCATTTAGCCTGGAAAAATGATACTGATGCAATGAATCGGTTAGGAATAATTTTTGGAAACGAAGGAAATTTTAAGGAATCAAAAAAGTGGTTCTTAAAGGCTGCGGCATTGGGAGATGAGCATGCTAAAAATAATTTGAAAGTATTGGAAGAAAATTTGAAAAAGTAAAATAGTTTTTACATTGAAAGATTTAAAATTAGGAATTTCATATTTTGGTAATAATAAAAAAATAAGAGGATTAACTTCTGTTTGTTACATAGTTGTCAATCCTTTTTTTACTTAAAATTTTTGTATTTAAGACTATTTTCCGTTATATAGCAAAACTGATTTAAAATTTAACTTAAAAATTAGTTTATATGATTTTGAATAGGGTCGAATATAATAATGTATTTGTTTTAAATTTTTTTTAATAAGAAATTCTGATTCTCCTTGACAGAAAGTAAATAAAATATATTTAAATTATAAATTTGCTATTTCAAAATAATAGTATTAATTTTCCAAGTATTCTTTATTAAATTGTATCATTTTTTCGACATTTGCAATAACTAAAAGCATATCATTTTCTAAAATTTTTTCATCTGGTAAAAGCGATATTCTAAGTCCTTCCCCTTCTCTTTTTATTCCAATTACATTCATCTCGTATTTTTTTCTTAAATTTAGCTCTACAAGGTTTTTTTCAATAATCTTTTTTGGAGCCTTAAATTCAAAAATTCTATATTTTTCAGAAAACTTCAAATGTTCTGTCACATCTGGCTTTAAGATTTCAAAAGCTAAGTCTCTTCCAACGCTTTCATCAGGAAATACAACTTTTGTAGCTCCAATTTTTTCTAGAACTTTTCCTTCGATACTTGTGATTGCTTTACAGATAATCGTTTTTATACCTAATTCTTTTAACATAACCGTAACTAATGCACTCGTTTGCAAACTTCCTTCAATGCAAATAAAAGCTACTTCAAAGTCGTCGCTATTTACCACTTTTCTTAGTGAATTTTCTTCTGTCACGTCAAAAGAGACCGCTTCTCCAACAATTCCATCATCTATTACTTGTTGCACAAGTTCTTCGTTTTTATCAATTACAAGCACTGTTTTATTATGGCTATAAAGCGTTTTTGCAACGCTTCTTCCAAATTTACCTGCTCCTATAACTAAATATCCTGACATTTTTTCCTCCTAAAAAGTTTCAATAAACACAATAATCTTTAAATCTTTATTTTTATAATTTTTACTTTATTAATTTCCAAATTATCCTATTAAAATATTTTCCTGTGGATAAGTATAATGTCCTTTTTTTATTTTTGATTTTGAAAGTGCCAAAGCAATTGTAAGTGGACCGACTCTTCCAACAAACATTGTAACAATAAGTATAAATTTTGAAATACTCATAAGACTTGGCGTTAAATCTCTGGAAAGTCCAACTGTTCCAAATGCTGAATATACTTCAAATGCCAAATCTAAAAGCTTTTTATCTTTTTCAATCAAAATCAGCAAAAATACACAGACTGATGTATGAATAAGCGAAATAAATAATATTGCAATCGCTTTTCTGTAAATTCTCCAGCTTAGACATCTCTTATCATATTCAATAATATCCTTATTTTTTAATGTAGCAAAGATTCCCAAAATTATAAGTCCAATTGTTGTAGTTTTTATTCCTCCACCAGTTGAACCAGGAGAAGCTCCGATAAACATTAGAATAATAAATAAAAGTGAAGTTGATCTTTTTAGTCCAGAAATTGAAACTGTATTAAATCCTGCAGTTCTTGTAGTTATGCTTTGAAAAAATGACGCTTCCAATTTTTGTGTAAAAGGTAAATTTCCAATTGTATTTTTATTAGAATATTCAAAAATGAATATTGCGATCATTCCTATTATTACTAAAAAAACAGATATTCCAATACTTAATTTAGTTGTTAAAGTTAGTTTTTTTTCTTTTTTTCTTAATACATTGTAGCAATTCAGTATTGTTGAAAATCCAATTCCGCCTAGAAATATTAAAAGCGAGATTGTCATATTTATCAAAAAACTGTTTTTAAATCCAGATAAATTATCTGAAAATAATGAAAATCCAGCATTACAAAAGGCTGAAACAGAATGAAACAAAGAATAATAAACCGCTTTAAAAAAACTAAATTTTTTTATAAATTCAAAAAATAAGATAACAGCTCCAATAATTTCAATTAAAATCACAGAAAAAATAACTTTTTTTACATATTCTTCGATTTTAAAAGTTGTGTCAATATTTATATCTTCTTGAACTATTTTTTTTGTATAATATCCAATTTTTTTTGAAACCATTATAATAATAACTGATGTGAATGTTATAACCCCAAGCCCTCCAAGCTGTATCAAAATTAAAATTATAATTTGTCCGAAAGTATTGTAAACACTGCCAATGTCAATACTGGAAAGTCCTGTTACACAAATAGCCGAAGTTGCAATAAAAAATCCATCAATCAGCTTTACACTTTTTCCATAATTCAATGAAATTGGCAAAGATAACAAAATTCCGCCTAAAATTGTCACTATTACAAATGACAATAATATTGTCATGTATGGTGAAAAAAATTTATTTTTAAAAAACATTTTTATTTCCTCTATTCATTTTTCCTTTTTAAATTATTTAACTCTTTAAAATAAATTTACCACATTTAATTTTTTTTGTCAATTGTAGAAATAAAAAAATTTTACAAACATAAATATTTAATTATGTAAATTTGATTTAAAGATTAAAAAAGGTTTGACAAGTTTGATTAATTGTGATAAATTTAAAAAAGTCATTTGATTTATTTAAGATAAATAATAAAAATTATCTAGGCAGTTGTAAAAGTAAAATTGGATAGCAGTAGTATTTATAATTATAAGAGGTTAAGCCCCTGTCCAAAAGTGGAGAAAAGAAGAAAATTAAATGTAAAAAATACTGTATTTATTGTACTTTTAGATTTTTATAAGTGACTAAATAAAAATTATTGGAAAGGAGAAAAATACTAAAAATATGGAATTTTATAATTTTACTTATTTAGAAAAACAAAAATTTGTGACAGATAAATTTTTTCTTGTTGTAATTGTTTTAGTAATAGCGTTTGTATTATTTGCATTTTGGAAATGGTTTAAAGGAAGTATTTCATTAAGAGATAAACAGCTTAGTTTACTTGGATTGATGTTTATTTTTTTATTTGCGTTATACCATTATAATAATTATATTGCTAAAACTGATCAAGAAAAAGTTTATAAAAATTCAGCTAGTGTTATAAAAAAATTATCTGAAAAATTTAAAGTTAATGAAAATGATATTTTTATAAATACGCCTGAAATAACAGAGGACACTGTTTATAAGATAAAAGATAAGTTTTATCAAATTCACTGGGTAGGAAACAATATATTAGTTGAACAAATGACAGTTCCTTATGTGGATGAAGTTAAGATGCTTAAAGAATAATAGCATTTGAATAGAAATAAAAAATATAAAAGAAAGGAAGATGATGTAATTTTGGATTTTATAATTCTTGTTGCAATAAAACTTACAATTGGATTTATTGCATTAGTTTTGTTTATGAATTTAAATGGACGTAGCCAATTGGCACCAACATCAACAGAAGATCAAATAGGTAATTATGTCCTTGGGGGAATTATTGGTGGTGTTATTTACAGTCCAAGTATATCAATAATTCAGTTTTTGATAGTTCTTTTGATATGGGGACTGCTAATGACAATAACTGATTTTCTAAAAAATACAAATAAAAGTGTAAAAAAAATGATAGATGGACAAGTTGTGTATTTAATAAGAGATGGAAAAATGCTGACAGAAAATTTCGCACAAGCGACACTTTCAATTCCTGATTTTTACACAAAATTGAGAACAAAAGGAGTTACACAAATATCAGATATAGAAGAAGCTTTTATGGAATCAAATGGACAACTTATTGTTATAAAAAAAGGTGAAGATGGTTATTCAAATTTATTAGTTTCCGAAGGTAAAATAATGGAGGATAACTTAGAGCATATTGGAAAAAATGATGAATGGCTTAAGGAAGAGCTGGTAAAGTACAATGTTTTAGATATTAATGATATTTTCTTGGTGGAATATAGTAACGATGATAAACTTTTTATTGTGAAAAAATAATTTTAAATAAAAAATACTCAGACAGTAGTGTGAATTATTGTTTGAGTATTTTTTTTAATGAGTTTTAATTAATACCTTCGTGTTTTTTTAGTTTAAGTACGAATTCTTTATCATAGTCGTTTAATTGAATTTCTGATTGATCTTCAATTGTTGGTAAGTACCAAGACTTGTTTTCAAAATATGTTCTCATTTCTCCACCTTTTTTAAACGCAAACCCTCTTTCTGCAAACATCATATTTCGTAAAATTTTCAATTGATATTTACTATATTTATTAAATGCAGATTCATTTCCATTATCCATAACTTCATGCTTTAAATTATTTAAATCTTCTAAATCTAAATCATTTGTATTTTTATTTGTTGATGAAGTTGAATCAGAATTTTCAGAGGTATTTTGATTTTCGTATTCAGAAGGATTTGAAGTTGCTTGTTCTGTTGTATCTGTTTCTTTTTTAGGTGCAGTAATAGTTCCGTCAGAATTATAACAAGCAGCTTCATTAATAATCTTTAATTGCTGTGCATATAGCATCCCTGCTATAAGTGGTATAGAATTGCCATTCGTTACTGCATCGGGTGATGTCAGTAATGCTTCTAATAAAACATCTTTTTGAGAGCAAGTTATTTTTGGTGTTCCATCTTCATTTAGTAAATCTTGTTGATTAATTTGATCTTTATTAGTTTTTAGAAAATTTCTTAATCTGTTAGTATATTCTGATAATTCATTTTCAGACAATCCTAGAGATTTTTTTTCGAAAGCTCGTATTTTTTCCTGTTTTTTTGAGTTTCCACAAGATAAAATTGCTAATAAAATTATGAATATAAAAAATATTTTTTTCATAAAAATCACCTATTTATTCTTTGTTTTTTAATTATTCAAAATCAGAATTAAAATCTACAAAATTCATTATAGAAAAAGTTTTATTATTTGATTCTAAAGTTATTTCGGCGGGAGATACATTCACATAATCTCCATTTTTATATGCTTTGATTCTTACAGCTGCATTTTTATATGAAACTTTTATCATTTTTGCATCATTTCCTAAATCACCTTCTATTGTCCAATTTGCATCCGAATTTATTGTATTATAATCATCGTTAGGATATGCCGCTCTTAATAAGGCAGTGCTGATTTCTGAAATTGTGTTACAATTATAAGAATTAATCGTAATTGTATCATTTGTTTTAATTTGTTTTACAGTGTTTATATAATTATCGTCATCACATGAAAATAATGAAAGAAATAAAACAATTAATAAAACTATTTTTAATTTTTTCATAAAAATCTCCCTTAAATAAATTTTATATTATATTTTTTAGACAATATTTCTTGAATAATTGTAGCATTAATAAGATTGATTGTATCACATTTTGTTGATGTTGAAGCAAATTGCCACTGTGGTTCAAAACTTTGTCCTGCCTGTCTTATATCACCTCTACCATTAGTCACGTAGGATTTTTTTCTTGTAGTTACATTAATAGCATCTCCATATTGTAACTGTATAATTTCATCAGCTAATCCACCCCAAAACTTAGTTCTTGTGAAATTTAATTTATCATTGCTGATTTGTTCAAATAAATATGGAGAAGTAATAATTTTTTCTAAATCATTATTGTAATGTTCAAATACATAATTTTTAAATTGTTCTTTTATAATGTTAAATACGTTAATGAAATCTTTTTCCAATAATTCGTCATCAAAAATAATTGATTCTGATAAAGTATTTAAATTATTTGAAATATCATCTAATTCATTTTCATTGTATGCTGAAAATGGTTTTTTCAAATATAAAATTTTTACTTTTTGCCCTAATTCGCCTTTAATTCCTAAAACTCTATCAAAAGAAATGTTTTTCAAGTCTTTTCCTTCAGAAATAACAAAGCCTGTTGAATAAACAATTACTTTACTTTTTTTTGTTAATAAATAAATTCCATAAGCGAGCATTAATATACCGATAAAAGAATAAATTCCTCCTCCAAATAATGCTATTGTTCCAAATCCAACAAATGTCCAAGCACCTTTTGATTTCATACCACTTTTTTCAAATTTAAAAACTTCTCTTTCTTGCATAATTTTTTCCTCCTAAAATTTTTATTGTTTAGTTACTCATTAAATTTAAACAATGGTTTGTTATTTTTTCAGCTTCATCGTTAAGTCTCTTGTATTCAGCTTCATCTTCTGAATCATAGGCTCTCATAATTTGTTGCCGATAACTATTTATTGTTTTGTCACAATCTTCTTCAGATGTTGGGTAAGTTATTGTATGTACTTGAGATTTAGACAAATACCGTTGATAACGACTATATAGTAATCCAACTCCTATTCCGACAATAAATGCTATTATTGCAATTAAAATTTTTTTAGTCATAATAATCTATTTCAAAACTTAAACTATATTTCGAAAAGTTTTGTTTTACCTCCCTTCTTCAAAAAATGTTATTGAAATTAAAAATATACAAATTATTTTTTCTAAGTGTATTCATAATAATTAAAACTTGATAAATAATGAGCAAATTCTTAATTTTTACTTTTTCAACAAAGAATTTTAAGCAGATAATTATTGAGTATTTGAATTAAATATCGGTGTTTTATTTATATAAAATATTAGAAAATAAATAATTATAAATTTAATATGATATAATTCTTTTATAAGTATACCACCTTTTTTTTTTTAACTTATATAAAGGTTAATTTATAATTAATTTTCTGGTTATTGATTAATACCTAAAAATTTTAAATAAAATAATTTTTTTTATATTATGAGATTGTAAAAAAGTAAAAAAAAGTAATTTACAGAATAAAGATTTTACAGTATAATATGGACAAAGAAAGATAGAAAAATATTATTGAAAAACAAATGATTATAGATTTTGAAATAATATTGTATAAGAAAAAATTTATATTGAGGAGGAAAATTAATGGGAAAAAAAGCATTAGTAATTGGAGCTGGAGGAGTATCGAATGTAGTTTGCCACAAATGTGCACAAAATTCGGAAGTATTTAGTTCAATCATGATAGCCAGCCGTACAAAGGCAAAATGTGATGAAATTAAGGAAAGAATTGAAAAAAGTAAGTATGCTGGAAGGATTGAGATTCAGACTGCACAGGTGGATGCTAATAATGTGCCTGAACTGGTGGCACTGATTAATGAATATAAGCCTGATATTGTGATAAATGTGGCTTTGCCGTATCAAGACTTGACAATTATGGATGCTTGTCTGGAGACTAAGACTGACTATTTGGATACAGCGAATTATGAGCCATTGGATACTGCCAAGTTTGAGTATAAATGGCAATGGGCTTATAAGGAAAAATTTGAAAAGGCTGGAATTACGGCTATTTTGGGAAGCGGATTTGATCCAGGTGTTACAGGAGTGTTTTCAGCTTACGCGCAAAAGCATTATTTTGATGAAATAAATTATATTGATATTCTTGATGCGAATGCTGGGGATCACGGTTATCCATTTGCTACAAATTTTAATCCTGAAATTAATATTAGGGAAGTTACAGCTAATGGAAGTTACTGGGAAGATGGAAAATGGGTGGAAACAAAGCCTATGGAAATTAAACGGGTATATGATTTTCCACAAATTGGTGAAAAAGATATGTATTTATTGCACCATGAAGAATTGGAATCACTTGCTGTAAATATTAAAGGAATTAAAAGAATCAGATTTTTTATGACTTTTGGACAAAGTTACCTAACTCATTTGAAAGTGCTAGAAAATGTTGGAATGACTTCGATTGAACCGATAGAATTTGAAGGAAAACAAATTGTGCCATTACAATTTTTGACGGCAGTATTGCCTGATCCAGCTTCGCTTGGGCCTAGAACAAAAGGTAAAACTAATATCGGAAATATTTTTAGAGGTAAAAAAGATGGGGTTGAAAAAACTTACTATGTTTATAATGTGTGTGACCATCAAGAATGCTATAAGGAAGTCAGTTCACAAGCGATTTCCTATACAACAGGCGTTCCAGCGATGATTGGGGCTGCAATGGTGCTTACTGGAGAATGGAAAAAACCAGGAGTGTTTAATGTAGAAGAAATGAATCCAGATCCATTTATGGATGCATTAAATAAATTTGGATTGCCTTGGGTTGAAGATTTTAATCCAGTATTAGTTGATTAATTATTTTGAAAGAGTAAGTTATAGGTAAATTACTGTAAAAATAATAGTTGAAGAAACATTATTGTAATATTTAATAATTATTTCTAAATTTTTTCTTCATTATTAAAAGAAAAATTTGACTAATTTGATTATATGTGGTAACATTAAAATGAGATAATTAAAATATAAATAAATAAATTGGAGGAATTAAAATGGGATTATTTGATTTATTCAAAAAAGGTAACAAAGGTGAAGAAGTTAAAAAAGAATTTGATGGGAAAGTAATAGCTCCTATTTCAGGAAATTTAATGCCTTTGTCAGAAGTGCCTGATGAAGTTTTTGCACAAAAAATGATAGGAGATGGAATTGCAATTGAACCAACTGCATCAGGTGTGATGGTTGCACCAGCTTCTGGAAGAATAGAAAAAATATTTGATACTAACCATGCTTTTAGTATTGTAACACCTGCTGGAATCGAAATTTTCGTACACCTTGGAATGGACACAGTTAAACTTGAAGGAAAAGGATTTGAAAGAATTGCAGAAGAAGGAGCAGTAGTAAAAGCAGGAGATCCAATTGTTAAATATGATTACGACTTCTTAAAAGCAAATGCACAATCAATTATTACACCAGTAATAATTTCAAATAGTGATGACTACAGTTCATTAAACCCAGTTGAATCTGGAAAAGCAGTAGCTGGAGAAACACTTGTATTGAATGTTGTAAAATAGTTTTAAT
>ERZ772971.2281-NODE-2281-length-10600-cov-2.404362_pt1 | contig 10600 bp, 10 predicted proteins | sample MGYA00511943_ERZ772971 | MGnify/ENA primary metagenome ERZ772971 (study PRJEB29015, sample SAMEA2737929) | human oral metagenome | biome: human oral; feature: human-associated habitat; material: dental | place: China | collected 2144 ... | reverse complement strand
TAAATCGAGTGTTTTGCCTTCGGATATCGTCGACTTTGCCATTCCGCTCGGCGCGACGACGCACTTGTGCGGATCGGTTTTGACCGAAACTTTTTTTGCCATGACGATTTCCCAGCTGCTCTACGGTTCGGTTCCTTCCATCGGAACGATGGTTTTATTTTCATTCCTGTTCGGTGTATTTGCCGTAGGAGCACCCGGTGTGCCCGGCGGAACGGTTATGGCATCTCTCGGTATCGTTATCAGCGTGCTCGGTTTTAACGAAATCGGTACGGGATTGCTGATCGCGATTTTTGCGCTGCAGGACAGCTTCGGTACGGCATGCAACGTAACCGGCGACGGCGCCCTTGCGTTGATTTTGCGAGGCATCTTTTACAATTCCGACGGGACTGCAAAAAAGGCGGCAAAGGCCGTCGATTGATCGCTTTCGTCGTGTCCGCAGTATTGTCTGCGGTATCGATTTCGGATAGAGTCGATACCGCAGCATCCGCGGATGCCCGATTTTTCCCGCAACGCTGCGTATATAATACGTTTTATTTCTCCTGACATATTTTTTTTAATTGCTCTTGACAAAATTTAAACAACTCTCTATAGTCCTGTAAGTTACCGAACAATCGGTAACCTTTTTCATCCGTAACTGTTTGGGAATTGTATGAAGGAAGGCGTTTCAACGCGGGACAAAATAATCGACGCTGCATTTTCGTTTTACCGCAATCCGGTATTTACGAATATTTCGCTGTCGCAGATCGCGCAAAAAGTCGGTATCAGCAAAGCGGCTATTTTTAAACACTTTCCGAGCAAAGCGTCGCTCAAACAGGCCTTGTTTGAACGTATGTTCGACGGCATCGCAGAAGTCATGCGGCGGATGCTCGGATGCTATCGAAACGGCAGCGCATCGAAGCGATGTCCGAGGCGGTCGATTTTCTCGTCAATCACCGCGAATACGTCATGTATTTTCAATCGCAGCAATGTATCGTAGACGAAGGAGCCTTTGTACGGGAATTGCGGAAGCGCAGCATACGGGTGTTCGATTCGCTTTTCGCAAAGGACGGTTCGATTAAAGATACGGATCTTTATGTGACGAGCATCTACGTCGGTACGACGATTTTTATTTTTACGCTGATCCGTTTCGACGCGCTCGATACGAATACTCCGAACATTGCGGACTCCGCCGACTTTGCGGATAAACTTGCAGCCCTGATTGAAAACGGTATCGGAAAAAATATTCCCGAAAGAAAGCGGCTCGCACAGCTCGATGCGCGTTTTAAATCCGCAATGCAAAAAAAGCGCCGCTTACCGACGAACTTCTTGCACTCGCTTCCGTCGTGTCCGAATACGGAGCGGCCGGCATTACGATCGAACGCTTGGCAAAAAAATTGCGCCTCGCTAAAAGCTCGCTCTATTCGCGCTATAAAAGTAAAAACGAAATGGTCGAATCGCTTATAAAAAACGAAGTGATTCGAATGCACGGTATGATCGCCGAAAATATGGACGGTTTGACGACGGATGAAGAATGTACGTACGCCGTCCTCCGAACGGAACTGCTGTATTTTATAAAGTATCCCGAGATAGTCGATATCTGTTCGAGTCTCATCGGCATCAACGATTTTGTCGATCGTGCCGAAGCGCCGGATTTTGTCGATACGATATACGATTCGGTTTATTGGAAGCGTTTTATCGCTTCGCTTCCCGATGTCGGTATACCCCCGACCTCTCAACGCGTTCTCGGCTGGTTTTTCGCGATCGTCGTTACGATGTTTATCCATTGCCGGAGGCTCGGTTTTTCGGACAAGCGTATGTTTGCCGCATTGAAAAAATTATACGCGATGACGGAATCGGGAATCGGCAACACTACCGTTCATAAGAGGGGCGGAAGCTGACGATCGCGGCACTTGCAAAGCGCGAAGTCGTCCGTGGAAACGGTACGGAAGACGGCTGCGGTGATACCGTTCGATGTTTCGTGCGCGGTTAATAATTTGTATGAACTTAGGAGCTAAGATGAATATATGCAATAAAAAATACAAAGCGATATTATTAATTTTTTTAAGCGTCGTGCTGCGCTCGTTTGCCCAAAGCGCCGAGACGATAACGTTGACGATCGATGAAGCGGTCGACTATGCGCGTGCCCACAGCCGCGCGCTCAAAAGTGCGGATATCGATTTGGAGATAGCCAAGCGAGCATCCGACAATGCGTGGAACGTATTTTTACCCGACGTGCAGGCGACGGGAACGCTCAGCCGTACGACGGATATCAGTTCATCGCTCGAGCAGCAAAATACTCTGTTGCGATTTTTCGGTCGGCCGCCCGTTTCGGAAACGGAAAGTATGCACTGGGCGGCTGTCGGAAACTTGAGCGCGGGACTGAATTTGAGCCTTGCGTACATCGGTCAAATACGTGCGGCAAAGGCGGGCTATGAAGGCGGCCAAATCACGCGGGAACAAACCGAGCGAAAAACGATTACCAATATTAAAAAGCTGTTTTTCGGTCTTTTGCTGCAGAGGGACAGCCTCGCGATTCAGCGGGAAACGCTCGAAAACGCACGGCGGCGGAGCGTGCAGGCGGCGGTGAATTATCGAAACGGGAGGATTCCCGAACTGCAGCTTTTGCAGGCGCAAGTGCAGTATGAAAATCAAATTCCCGAAACGGAGCAGGCGGAAACTTCTCTCGCGCAGCAGCTCGATATGTTCGTGTTTTTGCTCGGTATGCCTTCCGGCACGAAGATCGAACTTGCGGGTTCGATCGATCCCGCTCTTATCGATGTCGATGCCGACGATTTGATCGCGACGTACGGGAACTCGTCGCTTGCTCTGCGCTCCCTCGACAACAATATCGAAACGCTCGAGCACAATCTTTCGGCGCTCGACTTTGCAAGTTTTTCGCCGGCTCTGTCTTTGAATTGGAATTACCAGCCGATGCTGCGCGACGCCTTCGATTCGAATTGGTTCGATAAGGATAATTGGAACGATAACGGCGCGTTCAGTGCGACGCTCGCGTGGAACATTACGAATATGCTGCCCTTTTCGCCGAACCGCCAAAAAGCGAAAGACCTTCGCGCGAATCTCGAAAAGCTTAAAATCTCGCGCGAACAGCTTACTGAAAATCAAAAGCTCGAAGTGCGCACTGCGATCAATACGCTCGATCAGGCAAAACGCCAGATCGCTTCGATGCAGCGCAACGTCGAACTCGCGCAGCGCTCGTATGCGATGACGCTGCGTTCGTATCAAAACGGTACGACCGAACTGCTCGACCTCCGCGATGCGGAACGTCAGCTCAATCAAGCGCGGCTCGGTTTGGCGAATCAGCGCTATCAATATATTACGGCATTGCTCAATCTCGAAGAAACGTTGAATACGGATTTGACGGTAAAGAGCGCCGCAGCAACGACAAACGGAGGAACTCGATGAAATATTCGAATCGCTTTATACAAATCGCCCGCATCTTATCGCTCGTTTTAATAATCGCTTCGATAGCGGGTTGCAAAAAAAATACGGCTGCCGCCGGCGGTGAAGGAGACGATATCGTTTACGCCGTCAATACGTATAAAATCGAAAAGGGCAACCTCGATCAATATCTCGAATTCGGAGGAGACGTCGCATCGGTTTCGGCGGTCGACGTACTGCCGGACATGAGCGGAAAAATTTCACGCGTGCTTTCGAACATCGGCGATACGGTTGCAAAAAATCAAGTGATCGCATACGTCGACGCGAGCCGTCCCGGCATGTCGTACAGCGAAAGTCCCGTGCGCGCTCCGGTAAGCGGAAGGATCATCACATCGATGCCGTCGGTCGGTGCGACGGTTTCTCAGACGATGCCCGTCGTGCAGATCGGCAGCACGGACGATTTGGAAATTCGCGTCAATATTCCCGAACGCTTTGTGAGCCGCATTCAACGCGGCCAGTCGGCGACCGCGCAGTTTGCAGCCTATCCCGGCATCGAGTTTACGGCAAAGGTCGTCGAAGTGTCTCCCGTCCTCGATACGACGACGCGGACGATGGCGGTAAAGCTGCATCTTTCTCCGCCCGATGAACGCATTAAAGTCGGCATGTACGGAAGCGTCCGCCTCATCACCGACAGTATACAAAACGCGATCGTCGTCCCGTCGGGAGCTGTCATCACGCGGGCGGGTAAGCCGTACATATTTGCAATTGCGTCTCAGGCGCAAAGCGATAAAGCTGCCGTCGTAAAAATGCTGGCGGTAACGGAAGGTATTTCCGTCGACAACCGCACGGAAATTATGAGCGGGCTTTCCGCAGGCGATGAAATCGTCGTAAAAGGGCAGACGCTCTTAAACGACGGCGCAAAGGTAAACATCATCGGTGCCGCAAACTGAAGTAAGATTAGGTCAATTTCGCGTTTTCTAAAATTCGAAATTTTCCAAGCGTTTTGAGCATCGATATTCAATTTATTAATTATTAAGGAAGTCGTAAATGACATTATCGGAATACTCCGTCAATAAACCCGTTACCGTGCTGCTCGTATTTATCGCGCTCATCGGGCTCGGCATTTTCTGTACAACGCAGCTGCCGGTTGATATGTATCCCAATATGAAGCTGCCCTATATGCTCGTCTATACCGAATACAAAAATGCGGGGCCGGAAGAAGTCGAGCAGAGTTTGACGCGCATATTGGAAAACGGGCTTTCCGGTGCGACCGGTTTGAAAAAAATGCAATCACAGTCGTCGTCCGGTTTAAGCCTAATCTTTATGGAATTCAATTTTAACACGAATCTCGATGCGGCGGTCGCCGAAATACGCGATAAAATCGATTTGGTGCGGAGTTATCTGCCGACGGGTGCATCTTCGCCTACGACGATCAGAGCCGATCCGTCGCTCATGCCGATCATGGCGCTCGCGCTGCAGGGGAACAGAACGCCCGAAGAACTCCGCCGATACGCGAAGGATATCGTGCAGCCCCGGCTTGAACAGATCGACGGCGTTGCGTCTGCACGGATCGTCGGCGGCCGCGAAAAATCGATCAACGTCGACATACCGCGCGACCGGCTCGAAGCGTACGGGCTTTCGATCACTTCCGTCGCGCAGATGATAGGTTCGCAAAACGTACAGAGTTCCGGCGGTACGATCACGAGCGGCGATGTCAATTATACGATAAAAACGAGCGGCAAATATACGAGTATCGAAGATTTGAAAAATACCGTCATTTCGTATAAAGCGTCGGCCGCTCCGGGATCGGCGAGGCCTCGCATTACAACGATCCGCCTGCGCGACGTCGCCGACGTGTACGAAGGTTACAAAGACGAAAACACGCTCGCTTACCTGAACGGAACACCCTGCGTTATACTGAACATCCAAAAACAGAGCGGAAAAAATTCCGTAAACGCGGCGCACGCGGTGCGCAAGGCGATCAAAGCCATAAAAGCCGAACTGCCGTCCGACGTCGATATCATCGAATCGTCGAACGATACGGATATCATCGAACAGACGATTGCGGAAGTCGTAAAATCCGTCATACAGGGCGCGCTGCTTGCGATCATCGTGCTGTTTATATTTTTGCGTTCGATTAAAAGTACGGTCATCATCGGTCTTGCAATTCCCGTATCGGTCGTCATTACGCTGTTCCTCATGTATTTTATGAATATTTCGATCAATATGATCTCTATGGCGGGTTTGCTGCTCGGCATCGGTATGCTCGTCGACAACTCGATCGTCGTCCTCGAAAATATCTACGCGTACCGGCAAAAAGACGCGAAGCCGCGCGTTGCCGCAGTGCTCGGCTCTCAGGAGATGATCCTTTCGATCAGCGCGAGTACGTTTACGTCGGTATGTATTTTTCTTCCGATGCTCATGTTCAAAGGTCAGCTCGGTATGATGGGACAGATATTCAACGATCTCGCAATGACGATAATCTTTTCGCTTTTGTGTTCGCTCGTCGTCGCGATCGTTCTCGTACCTGTGCTGAGCTCGAAGTATCTCCGCATCGATAAATTGACCGACAGGGGAGAAGGCGTGCGGTTCGAAATCAACCGCCGGTTTACGCACTTTTTTTCGCGCCTCGACGATGCCTACGCGCGCGGCGTGAAATTCGTATTGCACCGTCGTAAACTGTGTATTTTTTCACTCATAGGCTTGTTGGTGTTGTCCGTTGCGGCCGTCAAATTCATCGGTTTTATTTTTATGCCGGAACCCGCATCGAATACCGTTTCCGTCAAATTCGAATTGCCGAAAGGAACTCGGCTCGAAGTCACCGACGATACCCTTCGCGGCTTTCAAACGACTGCGGCACAGGAATTAAAGGGCGTCAAACATTCTTCGACGACGGTCGGCGGTACGGATATATTTTCATCGACGTCGGGAACGAATACCGGAACCGTGACGTTTACGCTCTATCCGACCGAAGAACGCGAAAAGGGCTGGGACAACGAAAAGTCGGCAAAGGCGAAGCTTCGAAAATATTTTAATAAAATACCGGGTGTCAAAGTGAGCTTCGCACAAAATCAAAACGGTATGTCCACCGGCGGTATGAGCATCAATGTCAAGTGCGACGATCTGAATAAGCTCCGTACGACCGGCGCTCAGCTTGAAGAGCTTTTAAGAGAGCAGGCGCAGGATGTCGTTACCGAAGTTTCAAGCGATTTGGAAGACGGGCTGCCGCAGGTAGAATTGGTATTCGAACGCGAACGCATGTACGAGCTGGGAGTAAACGTATATACGGTCGGAAGCGAAGTGGCGGCGCTCATCAACGGTACGACCGCAAGCCGTTATACCGACAACGGCGACGACATCGACGTCATCGTGCGGCTTTCGAAAAAAGATAAAACGAAGCTTGCCGATTTGGATTTGCTTTCGATCGTAAACGCGTCGGGTGAGCGCATCCCGCTTTCGAATTTCGCGCACTATAAAGAGACGACTTCTCCCGTGACGATTTTACGCGAAAATCAGGCGCGCGTCATTCACATCACGGCTAAGCCCGTGGCGGGACTTTCGCTTGATAAAGTGCAGGATAAAATACAAAAGCTTATAAATGCGAATATCCCGAAAGACGAAAACGTGCGCATCGGATTTTCCGGCGACTATGAAGATATGATGGAAGCCGTGAGAAATTTCGGTTTGATTATCATGATGGCGTCGATCCTCGTGTTTATCGTCATGGCCAGTCAATTCGAATCCTTTATGGATCCGTTTATCGTTTTGTTTACGATACCGCTGTCCTTTATCGGCGTCATCGCGATCTACGCGCTCAACGGTTCGCGTTTGAGCGTCGTCACCGTTATGGGCGTACTCGTTCTCGTCGGTACGATCGTCAACAACGGTATCGTCCTCGTCGACTACACGAATCTGCTGCGTAAGCGCGGCCTTGCGCTCGAAGACGCGTGCGTCGAAGCTGCGCGAAACCGCCTGCGCCCCATTTTGATGAGTACGCTTACGACCGTCATTTCGCTCATGCCGATGGCGTTTTTTCCCGGCGAGGGCTCGGCAAGTATGCAGCCGATAAGTTTGACGGTGTTCGGCGGCATGACCTTCGGTTCTTTGATGACGCTCTTTGTAATGCCGACCGTGTATTATATCGTCAATTCGAGACGGCAGCGGAAGCTTGAGCGAAAACTGCTTCGTGCGCGCGAAGCGTAATGGAGTTTTTATGGGAGCCAATATGAACGAAATAAACGGAATACTGCGCGTTCGAATGGAAATCATATTTTCGCAGGCGCTGGAAGAAGATTTCCAACAGGAATTTGCCGAACGCAAAGTCGGATTGCACTTTACGAAAATTCCTTCGGTGATGGGCGCCGGTTACGGTAATCCGCGGCTCGGAGACTCGGTGTGGCCGCAGCTCAATGCGATGTACATCATCTACTGTGACCGCGACGAAGAAGCTGAACTGAAATCGATTATTAAAAAGCTGCGCGAAAAATACCCGACCGAATGCGTCGGCTGTTTTATAAGCGAAGCGGAAGAGTTTTAGCGGAAAGAGGAGCGGAGATATTTTTAATAAGATTGATAAAAATATTCTTCCGTTTCTATGAGGAGATATCCGGTGATTACATTTTGCGATAGATCCGAATACTTTGTAGAAAACTGCGATACATATTTTACCGCCGTGCGTGACGGATTTTATAAAGGGAATAATATTTTATATGACGACTACGAATTTATTTTCGACGGCGATATATATAAAATTAATAAAAAGCGGCTTTGTAAAAGAGTGGTTTATGCAAAATCGCAGGTAAGAAAGTTGGGCAGCGATCGTACTGTGATTTCATTTGAAATCGTGATTTCCTTCGCTGCCGTATGTTTGCTTTTTCTCAATCCGGGATATTACGATATACATCGTCAAAGAAGCGAAGTAAGAGTCTACGAGATTTTAACGGCCTATCGCGGAGATCGTTCGTTGTGATATGAACCGAACAGAGAGCGGTTTTTTTTCACCGTTCGTGTTTTGCCGCTGTTTCCGTTCCTCCATTTCCGCTTATACTTTATTTTTTGTCCCGACACTGCAGATATAGGCGAGTTCTTTTTTGTGTCCGTTGAAAAAGCGGAACATTTGCCGGAACATCGCTTTGTTTTCTTTTTTCATCGCGTTGCGTATGATTTTCAGCGCGCCGGCAAGGCCCTCGTCGTGGATCATGCCGCGCGGGCTCATCAGCGTCATATCTCCGCATTTTTGCGTAACGGAAAACCCGTTTTTGCAAAAGAGCGCTTCCCAGCCGGCGGCATCGAGCGGCTCAACGCTCACGTTTATGGCTTTGCTTAAAGCACTCCGCAGTTTTTTTTGCTCGGCGGGATCGGATGTCCTGAGAGCAACATCGTGCGTCAAAAGCAGTCCTCCCGGCTTGAGTACGCGAAAATATTCTTTGAGCGCCTTGTCTTTTTTGTCGCCGATAAGCATCGTCAGCATCGCTTCGTTGACGACGATATCGAAACTTGCGTCTTCAAACGGCAGCGCGAGCGCATCGCCGTGAATCAGCGTCAGCTTATCTTCAAGATGATTTTTTTTGATATTTGCTTCAGCTTTTTTGAGCGCATCTTTATCGAGATCCACGCCGGTGATCTTGCAGCCGAATTTTTTCGACAGCTGAATCATCGTCCTTCCCATATTGCACGCGACTTCAAGAATTTTCGTATCGCTTTTTATGTTTGCCTGTTCGATGAGCCATGCGGTCGCATCGATTCCTCCGGGGCGCAGCGTCGTTTTGCCGAGCCGTGCCAAAAATATATGACCCGCTTCACCGTACATACTGTCTCCTTTTTTCTGCGCGTACAGCTGCCGCAAAAGCAATCGGTTTTTTTTGACAAATCGCCGAGTTTAAAAGTAAGTCAGCTGTACGCTATACATCTCTGTGGTGCAAACTGCAATCAGTCGCGGACGAGCAGCAAAGCCATTTTGAATTTGCCTTCCGCTTTGACGTAGTGCTTGCCGTTTTTATCGAACTTGAAATTTTCGCCTTCGTGAATGCGGTACTCTTTTCCTTCATATCCGATAATGCCTTCGCCGTCGAGGCAGAATATAATCGCGTCTCCGGGGGCGGAATGTTCGGACAATCCCGTTCCCGCATCGAAAGCCATGATCACAAATTTGGTTTTGTCGCCGTCGACGAGGTCCATGTTTACAATCTTTCCGTCTTTATAGGGAAGAAGATCTTTTAATGCGAAAACTTTCGCGCTCTTTAAAATGTCGTTCATAATACACTCCTTATCTAAAAGTATTTCCGAATATATGCATCCCGTTTTGCTTCGTATGCCGACGGGAATGTTTTGCGGTACGATAAAAATGTCCCCTTTGTGAAGAGCCTGCGTTTCGGCCGTCAAATACAGCACTTCGGCGCTGCCTTCTTCGATCTTCCAAATTTTCGGATAGTCGTAGCTTTCGGGACTGATGTTCGTGCCTGCCGCGATCGAAAAAACGATCATACTGCACGCGCCGCCCTGCAGCACTTTTTCCGAAACCGTACACCCTTCCACCGGCGCATTGTCTTTTGCGATGGAAAATATATGTTTGCTTTTCAGCATATCGACCTCCGTAAATTACCTGTAACTAACATACTGTAAATCCGGTACGGAATCCGTTGCGCAGGCAACAAAATTACGGAAAATTTTTTTACGTATTTCAGGATTATTTCTATCAACTTCCGTTTTTTGAAGAGACCAATCGAGAACATCGTTTATTCCGAGTATGCGCATTTTTTTTGAATCGGGAGGAAGTGAGGCATTTAATTTCCATGCTGCTTTAAAAATATCGCAGTATTCATGATAACCTCCAAGTCCTATACTCAAGAATGCATTTAAATTTATCTTTTGAGCCAGTTTTTCATCATATTCCGATGCAGTAACAAGGGCATCGATAAGAGGCTGATCCTCATATAAGGCAAATTCAATTGCTACAGTGTAAATTCCGTTTTCATACAACAAGGGAATTAGTTTTTGTACAAGAAGCGGATTATGTTTTATTCTATGATATTCGCCTAAAATAACGGCATCATGATCTTTAAATTTTTCTATAACATAGGATTCGGGTGTCATATAGTTTTGTAAAACATAATCAGCACAATCCTTAGCCTCTTCCGGAAATTCTTGTTTTGTATTATCCGAAAAACGAGAAATAAATAAAAACACACATATTGCCGCTATTCCGAATAGATAGATTTTCTTT
>ERZ772971.2272-NODE-2272-length-10634-cov-4.160223_pt1 | contig 10634 bp, 10 predicted proteins | sample MGYA00511943_ERZ772971 | MGnify/ENA primary metagenome ERZ772971 (study PRJEB29015, sample SAMEA2737929) | human oral metagenome | biome: human oral; feature: human-associated habitat; material: dental | place: China | collected 2144 ... | reverse complement strand
TATAGTTTTATTTAAGAATACCTTGCCGCATATCTTTTACTCCTTTTTTTTAAATTCGTAATTCGTAATTGATTATATTGCCACCTGCAACAGTTCGGGATTGTACAGCTTGGCGTCAGCCTTGCCCATCAGTTCGGTTTTCACCTTGCGGCTGTCGGGGTTGTACCATATACGCATATCCTCGAACGAGCTTTCTTTGTCCACACCGATGTTCAGATTGCCCTTCGTCGTCAGTACCGCACGGTGCGGGTTGTTCAGCTTCGTGCCCGTATTTTCGTACTTCACTATCATTTCGTCCCATATCGGCTGTGGCATAAGTGTCATACCGTAAGCCTTCAACGTCTCTGTGCCGTCTATCAGTTTAGTGTAGAGGCTTTCAATCTCTTTACCCTGATTGTACTGTTCCCAAGCGTCGTATACCGACTGAGTACAAGGCACTATTGCGTCCGTCATACTCCTCAGCACCATCGAAGCTTTATACTTCAATGCTTTCAGGTAGTTTGCCGCACTCGTAGGTGCGAGCTCCTGCTGTGCGTAGGTCGCTCCTGTGTTTTCGGTGATAGCCACTCTCTGAGCGGGGTTCACTGTTGTCTGTGCGATAATCTGTTTCCAGAAGCCGTCGATGATAGAGAAGTATCTCGTATCTACGCCGTTCGTTATTACACCGTTTGCACTTACGTTCTTTGCGTCCGTGTCGTTGAACCACGCCAGACGTACGATGAATTTCTTTATTGCCACCGACAACACCTGCACCACTACTGCGTAGTAGTCCGTCGTGCTGAAGTCCGATATGTCTACACCTTGTTTCAGGGCATATACCGCACAGGTGCTTTCCAAGTCTTTCCAACAGTCCTCTATCAGTATCTCCCACGATTTCGGTGTCCACTTTACCGACCTCGTACCTATCTTCCAGCTCTGTGCCGTCGGGTCGCAACCTTGCCCTGCTACACCCACAAGACCGCCCTCGCCGATGAAGCCGATTTCCTTATCGAATACGATGTTCGGGTGTATCGTGTGTATCAGGCTTATCTCCGGAGCCTGCATTACCTCGTCGTACAGCAGCTCGTTGATGTCGCGGATTTGCTCCGCCGTGAAGTTAAACTTCGAAAAATCCAATATCGTTGCCATTGTTACTTGCCTCCTTTCATTTTTTCAAGTTTCTCTTTTGCCTCGTTCTTCAGTTCGGCACTTGTCTTAGGTGCAGGCTTACCCTGAGGCTGTGTCTGCCTGTTTCTTGCCGTGTACGTGCTGCCCACCTCGTTACGAAGGTCGGTTATCACGTTTTCCGCTTCTGTCAGAGCTCCCTCCAACGCCGCCACTCTTGCCCGCAGGTTCTCCAGCTCATCGTTGTTGCCTTCGCCCCCTTCGGCTTCCCTTATCTCTGCAATCACTCCGTCCGTGATTACTACCACACGCCCGTCCGTCAGCTCAAACTCTCCGTCGGGGCTTGCTGCCATACCTACATCCAAAGTATCATCTTCGGCTTCGGTACTGAACAGCACATTACCGTCGGCATCCGTGTGGTCGTAGTTTACCACCTTACCCGACAGCAAGTTTTTCAGCTTCTTCATAAAATTGTCAGCAGCCGAAATCACTTCATTCCTTGTCTTTGCCATTTCTTTGAAATTTTTTGTTCTTAAATGTTTTTTTCTATTTGTCGTATAAACGTTTATCTTCGATATGAATCCGTACTCTTTCAGTTGCTCTGCCGTCAGCTGTCGCTCCGCTTTCATCAGCTCTTCGAGCTTTTGTCTGTCCGTTCCCGTACGGTCGGCGTATATGTCGAGTATCGCCTCTTGCTCCGTCCGTATCTCGTCGGCGAGTGCCTGAGCCTCGTCTGCCGTCAGGTTGTCGCACGTACAAGCCCGCACCTCGTGTATCAGAGCTCGGCAGTTCGGGTTTGCCGTGCGGTTCTCTTTCGCCGCAGCAAGCAGCAGACACACTGCCATCGAGTGGCAGCCTCCCTCTATGTTCATATATATATTCTTGCCCGATGTACGCAGCACGTCGTATATCCGCAAACCTTCCGATACCGACCCGCCGTCGCAGTTGATATTGAATCGGAAATCCTTTTCCGTCGGGTTCTCGTCGAACGCCCTGTGTACGTTATCAGCCGAAAACACCCAATCATCCCCAAACCACAACGACATAAAAGGGTCTTCCCTGTCTATCGGTTTATAAATATCTATCTCTACCATAATCGCTTAATCTCTTTTATGCAAAAGTAATCCCATATTTTTCTGCCTGTTTCTACTTTTTATTAGGAATTTTTTCGTACCTTTGTACTATCATTATAAACAATTAATTTTAAAAGTATTATGAGTCGAAAAGAAATTCAGACTATCATCCTCCTTTCCTTAGGTGCTGTTATAATATGGGCTCTTACAGCCTGCGAAAAGAAAAGTAAGGGAGAAGATGAATTCATCAAGGCGATAAATTCTACAGAGCGGAAATTGAATCTTTGCAGGAGGGATATAGAATCGAGTATCGAAAAAAAAGACGATATATGGTTTTATAAAAACAAGGCTCTCCTTAAAGACACTGCGGTTATTATTGTGAAAAACATCACCGTCTATAACTACAACAATGCCAATATCTCTTTATCTGAGATACGTAACTTTTTTGCAGATTCCAATTCCAACTCTACAGATTCTATGACTCTAAACGTTTGGAATACCATTTGCAAGTTGTATGACACTAACAATATTTGTGTAGATGTCGATTTTATAGTAAATGTCAATCACAAATGGGAGAAGTGGATATGGAGGTGCTATTTTGCTGTTGTAGATTATTACGATTGGAAACAACAACCCACAGATTTATTCTATTGTCAATTAGTGAAGAAAAAATCCTAATTAAAAAAGAGCCCCCGTTTTACGAGAGGCTCTCTTTTTTACACCCTTATCATCTCTACCTCGGCAAGTTCGTCGCATACGTAGTTCCTTACGCTGTTTATATAGAAGTATCCCCCGAATTGTTGCAGGTATACCGGTATCCGTTCTTGCATTACTTCCAAGTCTGGCGGTTCAAGCAGCATCTTCACCGTTACTTTTCTGTAACTTTTAAATGTTTTAAATAGTGGCTCATAGTACCTCTTTATATACGACGATTTATAATGCTTTACAATATTATATGTGAGTTTACCTATACCAAAATCATATCGAACAGCGTCTCTTAATACACATAAATGAGGTTTCGTACTTGTCAGTTTATCAACCTCTCCCACATTATCTTTAAATATTATAATGGGGACAGTTGCAAATTCAGAAAAACCATATATTAATACTTTGTCTTTCCCTGCCTCGAAAGGTAACTTCATAAAATCTTTTTCGTATTGCAGAGTTTTATCGTTTATATCTATTGTATCTATATCTGTTACTTCGTCTTTCGTGTTATCTTCGAAACGAATATGGTTATGCTCTGCAAAATTATGATTATGAAATTCACACTCAAATTCACGCATATCTACTTTACTTGTCCAGTCTATTTGTCGGGCTTTATAGTCTAATACCTTTTGGAATGTATGGGCTTTTACTACCTTTTTTTTATTGTCTATATCTACATATAGACCAAAAGTATTTATAAACGCCTTGAATACACTCAATTGAGTGTCAAATCCGAGCGATGAAGCGATATTTACTTCAGGAAGATAGTTGAATATATGATAAGGCTTTTTTAATATATCAATGTCTAATTTATAGTCTAATCCACCATATATAGGATAACCAAGATTTACTGCCGTAAACAAAAACACATCGCCAGAACTGAAGTCAATATTGTTATCATATATTATTCCTCTATATTTAGTCTTACTAAATGTTACATCCGCTATCAATACTCCGTTTTTCGTTATGGTAGCACGTGTTGGCTGAAATGTCCCCTGTGGAGCACCACCCAACAAACAGTCAATCATTTCAAATTTTATTTTTGCTGTACCTGAGTTCTTAGGTTTCCACATCAAAGAGAAACGTTCCTGCTCTGCCATAGAAAAAGTTTGTAATTCCCCCGTATAATTTTGAGTTATCTTCCAACGATATCCATTTTCTCCATCTTTCCACTTTTCTTTTTCTATCGATTTTGCGGCATTTTCTGCCCTCATAGAAAAATATTTGATATATTCTTCACCTTCTGGTTTATCTGGTGGAACAACAACAGGCAAAACAACATCTTTTATTTCATTACGAATATTGGTGTCCAAAGAGTAACCGTGATTGACAAGCACTTTATCTATTACGTTAAGAAAACGGGCGAACGGAAGAGTGTTTCCTACTGTAGGATAATAGGAAACCCATTTTGATTGAAAATTAGCAAGCCCCACCATACAGAAATCAGTAAAATTTTGCGGTAAAAAATATGAGTCTTCCGACTTGAATATTCCAAGGTCGAGGTCACTCATTTTTGAGTTTTTCAGTTTCTCGAATAAATCTGCTATACCGCTTATCACCTGCACCGTTATGCAGTCGTTGCTCACCGATATTATCTGCATCAGTCCGTCAGTACCCACTATCTCGTATTCGTCGCAGTATAGGCGGCACGGCAGCAACCTATCGGCTACGTTTGCCGCCGATTCTATCCTATCTATCATTCCCAACGCTATCACGTTGCCATCTGTCAGCGGCAGCTGTAGCTTGTGGCTGTAGTTGCTTCGGCGGTCTTTAATCTCGCCTATGTCGTTCTGCACATAGTTCATCGATGGCTTCTCATCGCCCAAATCAAGACTACGCCACGCGTTGTCTATCTCTACCAAAAGTCTGTAATCCATATCTGTCTTTTTTATTAAAATTGTAATTGTTTATCAGGTAAATTAAATGTTATCTCTATATCTTGGCAGCTCTTCGCCGTGTTGTACTCGAAGTCGTAATCTGCTACCGTTATTATCGTCCATCGTTTCGTCCTTTCGTTGTACCACTCCACAAGCGGCGAGAATATTATTTTCCGCAGCGGTTCGAAGTCTTCGTTACGCAACTGCTCCGCTCCCACTACTACCGACTCCGACACGTCGAAACGGTATAGCTCCTTCGTCGTCTGTACCTCTTTTATATCCGTTACGTACGGGTAAAACACCTTCTTGTTTTCCGTCTTATTCGTCAATACCTGCCGCCTGCCAAACATCCAGTAATCATATCCCCCCATCTGATTCACCCACCGTACGTAGAAAGGATTCGTCGGCGTACAGTTCATATTGTCTATCGGCAGATACGCCCCGATTTTTAGTCGTCTTTCTCCCAACTGGATACCCTCATAGTCCTTATTGTTCAGCACCACCACGAAGTGATTACTCAAATCCGTCACACTTCCGTCGAACAGCATATCGATGCCCTTTGCGTTCTTCAGCGTTACCACTGTCCAATTCGGATTTATTCCCCAGTCCGCTTTTATTATTCCTATACAGCCCACCGTCAGCTCATAGCCTTTGTACCGACGCAAACGTTTAAATTCTGTCCGAAACGTAAGCCTCTGCTCGTTTAAGTCAGGGTCTTCTCCCACTTGTGCCACTGCATTCACCATCACGCCTCGCTTTGCAGGTTTCATTATATTCGTTGCCAGTACCCACTTCACTTGGAAAAGTCGAGGCGAAAATACTCCCGTCATATTCTCATCGAAAAACAAGTTCGACTGCCTCATATCCCTCTTAAAATAACGCCTCACATAGCTACCTATGTCGAACCTCCGTATCTTCTTATCCCCAAATGCTTCTACATCTATCTGTGCCGCTTTCTTTCCCTCTATCATCAGAAAAGCAGGCGAGAGGTTACCCGACGCATCTTCTATCTCCAATATCGCAGGGCTAAATGCCGCATATAAATCCGTTACCATATCTCTTTTGTTTTTTGTATTAAATTGTATTTGTTATCTCGTTCGTGTACAACCCCGCCAGTTTGTCTGCCAGTCTTTCGGTCATCTCCTCTATCGGTGTCGTGAATATGTCTACCGTCTGCCCGCTCCTGTATAGTTTTGTTCCCTCTCGTCGTATCTTTTGCGTTACGAACCAAGCCCACCGCCGTGCGTCTGTATTGTTGGCAAAGTATATCCCTTTCGCCTCTGCCCATCGTAGCAGTATGTCCTTGAAGTCGTACGGCACTTTGCCACCTCGCCGTCCTCGCTCCAATACTCCCGCGTATGAGTTACCGAGTAGTTGTCCGTTGCTATCGCTTACCTTTACCTCGAATGAGGCACGTGTCCTTCCGCTCGCTACCTGTCCCGCCTCTTCGTGTCGCCTTATTATATCGGATTTCAGCTGTTCCAGTTCTTTGCTCAGAATATCACCTATCTGCTGCACCATATCACTTGAATTTGTATTTGCGTTCTATCACCTTGTTTAGTCGGCGTTGGTACTTGTAGTCCTCCAAGTCTGTATATAGTATCGAAAACACCTTGCCGTATTCCCATTGTAGTACGTCGTCGGGGTCTTGCCCGAATGTCTTCGCTATCGCTTTCACCGTACCGAATATGCCGACGTTCTTACTGTACTCCTCTATGCCTGCTGCTCTCTCGTCCGCCGTCGGTTCGCTGTGTAGCATTCGAGCCTCTGCCTCGCACCAATACTGCAAGCCCTCGACTATCGCCCTGAACTTACCCACGTATTGCCCGTATTGGTTTGGTTTTATCTTCTTCCCATATATACACTTGATAGCTCGCTCGAATTTCTCTACTTCCGACATATCGCCGTTGCCGAATATCTCACCCAGCTCTATTCGCTGTGCGAACGTCAATTTACCTCCTTTTATATCTACCATAATACTACACACGATTAAAATCAACATACGGGCATCGCTGCCATAAACTCCAACATTACCGATACTTCGTTACCGTCGAAGCGAGGCAGCGGATAATATATACCCCATTCCGATACATCTTCGTAGCCCGCTTTTTTGTATCCGTCGATGAACGGATACACTATATCCGCCAATATCTGCTCCCGCAGTTCTTCACGTTGCCTTGCATCGTTGTGAAGTTCGCAAAACTTGCAGAAGTAAATCTGCAACTTCATCTCTTTGCTCTTGCCTCCGTAACGTCCCTCCGTTATTCGCCCCTGCCTGAACTCTTCGACATATACGAAGCTATCGCCTCGCTTGTAGTCGTCTGCTTTGACGTTCATCATCGAACTCTCTTCGTATTCGAATTTATAACCGGTGTTGAGGCTTCCGATTATCTGTTCTATTATCTGTAATTGTGTCATATTAGTATGCTGTACCTTTATATATTTCGTAATTTTTTTCTGATTTTTTGTAATCTTCTATCGACGTGTACACCTTCAAATCTTGCATTACAGCCGACATCTCTTTTGCCGTAATAGGTTGTGTATCTCGTCTTACGGCACGTGTAGCAAAACCTCCGTCCGAGTACCTGCTCGGCACGAACGGCACACCGCCACCCGCTTCGTTTATAGCACTAAGCAGTGGAGCAAACATCGCCGCACTTCGTTTGTTGATGATAGCTTCGCCGCCTTCCGCCTCGATAGGCACACCTCCCATAGCGTGCGACTTGCCCTTGATGAGCATACCCCGTCGTGCCTTTGGTAGTGGTTGAGCTATTGCCGTAGCCAACTGCACCGCTCCGAGTGCTGCCGTTGCAACGGTAAGCGGTATAGCTGCAGGGAAACCGGGACTTGCCCATAGCTTCATTATCGCCATCGCCGTATTCAGTGTTATCTGAAATATCGCCATAGATTTCTCCCTTACCGCTTGCTGTCGTGCTATCTGTTTCTTTTTGTTGTCGAGGTCTTTGTCCATCGCAGCTATTTGGCTGTCGTACTCCGCCTGCGATATGATACCGCTATTCAATCTGCTTTCGAGGGCTGCCTTTTTTGCTTCGTTGTCTTCTTCTGCTTGCTGCACCTCTGCCGCCCCGAGTGTTCGGTTCAGCTCGTTGATAGCGTTGAGTCCCTCCATCATCTTGCTTGCATACTCTTCTGCTTGCGATATGCGTTGCAGGTGGTACTCCCTATCCAGCTCGGCAAGCTTTGCCGTCAGCTCTGCCTGTTTGTCTGCATTGTCTTTGTATAGCTCCAGCTCCTTTTTTATCGCTGCTTTTTTAAGATTGTATTTGGATTCCTCGTTGCCTGCCGCTTTTATCAGCTCCGTATTTAGGGTTATGTTATTCAATTTCGCTTGCTCGGCTCTTAGCTTTGCCTCGTCTTCGGCGGTCGACAGATTTGCCTCTTTTTTCAATCGTATCTGTTCGGTAAGTTGCTCTATTGTTATTCTCGTTTTTTCTCGTTCGTTGTCGGCGTATTGCAGTAGGTCCGCAGCGTACTGCTCCGACATCATTTTTTCAATGTTCTGTCGCCGCAGTTCCGCTATCTCTTTCGCCTCTTTCTCTTCGAGCTCTTTTTCTATTATTGCCTTATTGAGCATAAAGGTCTTATATTCGTTGAGGCGTTTGGCAAAGTCCTCATCGGTTTCGCCGATGAGTTGTACGGGCTCCGCCATATCTTGCAGCTCCTTACGTGCTTTCGCATATCGCTCTTTCGTCGCTCGCACCTGCTCCTCTACGTTCTGCCCCACAAGCGAGGCTATCTGTCGGCGTTGTTCGGCGAAATGTGTTTGTAGGTTTGCCAGTTGGTTGTTGTCGAAAGTCTTTTGTTGTGCCTCGAGTATCTTGTTTTGGTTGTCGTATTCTGATCGTGTTATCTGCCCGAACTTCAACTGCATCGTGAGCTTCTTACGCTCGTATTCCTGTGTCTGCTCGAACATCTTCGCCTGCCACTTCTGCTCCGTGTCGAAGTCTTTCGCTCTGCCTGCATCTATTACCTTGTTCTGCTCCTCTTGCAACTTGCGTTGATTGTCGAGTGCTTTCAGTGCGTTTTCTCGGTATTTTTTTATGTCTTCGGCACGTCGGGCTGCTGCATCTTCTGCACTTTTCAGGCTTAGGTCTATCTGCTTCTGCCGCTCGTCGTTGATAGAGCGTGCCAAGTCGTTATGTGCTTTTATCAGCTCTTTTAGCTTCTTCGCTTGTTCGGCATACTCTTTACTGCCCGCTTTCAGACTTCCCAGATATGCACGCTGTGCCTTTATGTTTGCCATCGAAGCCGTATATTCATTGTATTGTGCCAGCTCTCTGTCTTTGCTTGCCTTTATTGCTATGTCCCGTATATCCTGTTCGCCTTTTGCTTTTACCCGTGCTATCTGCTCCGCCGTTGCTCCGTTTGCCTGCATTGCTGCTATCTCTGCTCGTAGCCTGTTCTGTCTGTCGTTACTTGCGTTCTTCTCTGCATTGTTGAGCTTGTCTATCGCTATAGCCGTTCGCTCTGTCTGCTGCTCGTATGCCACTTGTGTCTTGTTAGCAAGCTCCTGCTCGGTGTTTACTTTTTTCAGTATTTTGTATAAGGCAAACATAGCTACTCCTAAGGCAAGCACGCCTGTAGCAAGTACAACCACCGGATTTGCGTTCATCGCTGCGTTTAGCAACCATTGAGCCGCTGCCCATAGCTTTGTCATCACAATGTTCGTGGCAGTCGCTTTGTTATCTGCCGCTTTTGCCGCCAAGTTCTTCAGACTATCTTTATACCGTATCTTGTCCAACAGGGAAGCGGCTGCCTGATATATATTGCTCTGCTTTTGTATGGCGTTCTGTATTTGTACAGAGGCAGATATGGCAACAGAGGCTATCTGCAACCTTTTCATCGTTTCTGCCAAATCTTTATTCGCCTCTCCCGACATTGAAATTATCGCCTGATACGCTCCGAAAGTACTTGTAACAGCACTTATCGTTTGGTTCATCGTGTTCAACTTCTGGGTATCGTTAGCCATATTGCTCGTCTCCTGTGTTACGTCGCCCATAGCGTCTTTCAGTGTTGCCAGCTGCCCCGCCATAGCCTTATATTCAGCCGTGTCGTCTTGCCCTGCAAGTTTCATATTAACGAGTTCTTCTGTAAGCTCCTTTACTTGCGTCCGTAGCCCTTTGGTCGCTACCTCGTAGTTACCTACCTGTCGGTGAAAGTCCCCGAGTGCCTGCTCCGCTTCCGATAGTTTTGCCGATGTCTCACCGATAGACTTCTGCAACTCACGCCCACGTGCCGTGTTACGTTCCGCCTCCGACATCTTTTCGTATTGAGCTTTCATCAGCGATAGCTCCGATTTTAGTTGCTTCAGACTTCCCGCCTGTTCGTTCTGCTTCTTTATCTCGCTCTGTATCGTCTTCTGTCTTTCGTTTGCTGCCGCATTGATAGCCTTTATTTGCTGTCCCAGTGCCTCGTACTGCGTCCGTCCCTCTTCGGTCGTAGTGTCGAGTTCCTTTTGTGCTTTTCGTAGCTCGTCGGCTTTTATGCGTAGCTCGGCAAGCTCTTTCAATGCCGCCGTCGCCTTTATATCTACATCGATTAATACCTTCTTTTCGTCGCTCATTTTTTCTGTATATTTTTTCGTTAAATATTTGGTTGTTCCTATTTTTATTTATATCTTTGCAGTGTAATTAATCATTCAAATCACGCATATAGCTATGACAGAATTTATTGTATTTATCGCTAAATTTTTATCCATTAGTTTTGCGGTTTTTGCTATTCTTGCTTCTATATTCGTCAAGTCAGACGATTACGGTTCGTCCGATAGCAAAGACGATGCTTCCATATATGGTGGAGTAGCAGGTGGTGCCGGTGTGATATTCTGATATACCGCATATCACTCATACCCTCC
>ERZ772971.2267-NODE-2267-length-10643-cov-3.969022_pt1 | contig 10643 bp, 9 predicted proteins | sample MGYA00511943_ERZ772971 | MGnify/ENA primary metagenome ERZ772971 (study PRJEB29015, sample SAMEA2737929) | human oral metagenome | biome: human oral; feature: human-associated habitat; material: dental | place: China | collected 2144 ... | reverse complement strand
GCGATGTCGCGGATGCCGCGCCGGTGGTCCGGGCCGCGGTCGGTCCGGAGAGTCGGCTCAGATGGAGGCGACGCGCTTGGCCAGCTTGGACTTGCGGTTCGCGGCCTGGTTCTTGTGGATGACGCCCCGGGAGACGGCCTTGTCGAGCTTGCGGGAGGCCTTGCGCAGGCCCTCCTCCGCGGCGGCCTTGTCGCCGGCCTCGACGGCCTCACGCACGCGACGCACGTAGGTCTTGAGCTCGGACTTGACGGACTGGTTGCGCAGGCGGGCCTTCTCGTTGGTCTTGATGCGCTTGATCTGGGACTTGATGTTCGCCACTGTGGGAGACGCTTTCTTGACGTTGGATTCGGTCGATGGCCGGAGAGAGGGTTCGCGCACACAGGCCAAGAGGTGGTGGAAGCACCTGGCGAGCCCGGTCGCTGGACCCACCGGCCGGCCAGGCCAGAGGTCCGAACGAAGACCTTACCAGCAGGGCTGGTGCGGGCGAGGTCAAGGGTGCCCGGGCAGGACGTGAGGTACGTCAACACCCGGGCTCGGTGCGGGTGCCGACCCGGGGACGGCGACCGTGTCCGCCGCGCTCAGCCCCAGTGCCGGCGCAGGGCCTCGACGGCGCGCTCGAAGACGGCACGGCTGAGCGTCGCGCCCTCGCGGCGCACGACGGCGGGATCCACGAGCAGCAGACGGTCCAGGCGCATCTCGCTGGGCCGCCCCTTGGGGTCCCAGGCACCGGTGCCGATGTCGAACCAGTACCGGCCGTGCTGCGCCTGCCGGGTGCGGTCGCTGTCGTGGTCCTTGCTCGTGAGCTGGGAGACGACCAGACGCCCGCCCGCACGCGCCAGGACGAGGACCGGACGGTCCTTGCCCTGGCTGGCGTCCTCCTCGTAGGGCACCCACGTCCACACGACCTCACCGGGGTCGGCGTCGCCGTCGGGGCTGGGGGAGTAGGAGAAGGACGGCAGGCCCCGCGCGCCGACGTCGTACACGCTCACGCCGCGGTGCGCCCCCGAGTCGGTGGAGGCGCCGGAGCCGCTGGGGGCGGTGGGCTCCGGACGGCGGGAGGCGGGGCCGGACGAGGCCGTGGAGGTGCCGGAGCCGGTCGAACCGGTTGAGGCTCCGGAGCCGGAGCGTGCGCGCAGCTCGTCCTTGACGACGTCAGTGACAGCGTCCCGGGCGGTGCGTCCCAGGACGCGCAGGATCCGGTCAAGCAGTGAGGCCATGGGCCGAGGCTACCGGGGCGGGGCGACGGCCCGCGCCCGCACGACGAGCAGCAGCGGGCGCGGGCCACCGCCTCAGCGCCGCGTCGCGGCCTTCATGGCGGCGATGAAGATGACGAGCTCGTCGTGCAGGGACGCTAGCGCCGCCTGCCGCTCGGCCGTCTCGCCCGCCAGCAGCGCGGGCACGTGCTCCTCAATGATCCGCACGATCGCCGAGCCGGAGATCGCCCCGTCCGCCCCGGCGGCGATCGCCTCGGCGACCTGCTGGGGCGTGGAGATGCCGAATCCGAGCAGGACCGGGGCCGCGGCGTCCGCGCGCAGCCGCGCCACGGACTCGGCCAGCCCCACCGTGGAGGAGGCCCTCTCCGTGCCCGTCACCCCCACGCGCGAGACCGCGTACACGTAGCCGCGCGAGCGGCGGGCCACGCCGTCGAGCGTGCTGGTGGAGGCCGACGGCGGGGCGATGTACACCGGGTCGACCCCGGCGGCGTGAGCCGCGGTGGAGAACGCGTCCCCCTCGCGCACCGGCACGTCCGGCAGCAGCACCGAGTCCACGCCGCTGTCCGCGCACAGGCGGTAGAACTCCTTCAGCCCGACGGCGAAGGGCACGTTGCCGTAGATGAGCAGCCCGATCGGCAGGTCCGGGTGTCGCTCACGCACCCGGCGCACCACCTGCAAGGACTCGCGCAGGCCCACCCGGGCCTCCAGTGCGCGGATGTGGGCGCGCTGGATCGTGGGGCCGTCGGCCACCGGGTCGGAGAAGGGCACGCCCAGCTCCAGGGCGTCGGCGCCGCCCTCGATGAGCGCCTCGATGACGGCCTCACTGAGCTCGGCCGTGGGGTCGCCGAGCATGACGAAGGGAACGAAGGCCCCCTCGTCCTGCTCGGACAGACGACGGAACATCTCGGGGTAGCGGGACATCTCAGACCTCCTCACCGGTGCCGGAGGCACCGGACTCGTGCTGGGCCAGGCCCAGGTACTCGTTGCGCTTGCCCATCTGGGCGAGCATGCGGGCGGCGCGGGTGACGGCGCTGTCCTCGCTGAAGGACCCGCCCAGGCGCATGCGGACCTGGTCGAGGTCCTTGTCGCCGCGTCCCGACAGGCACACGAGCAGGTGCGGGGTGGGTGCGTCCGCGGGGGTCTGGCGGGCGATCTTCAGGGCCTGCGCCAGGGCGTGGGCCGACTCCAGGGCGGGGATGATGCCCTCCCAGCGGGAGAGCTCGACGAAGGCCTCGACGGCCTCGTCGTCGGTGACACCGACGTAGGTGGCGCGCCCGGTGTCCGCCAGCCAGGCGTGCTCGGGACCCACCCCCGGGTAGTCCAGGCCGGCGGAGACGCTGAAGGACTCCTCCACCTGCCCCTCGTCGGTGCGCATGAGGTAGGAGTGCGCGCCGTGGAGGATCCCCAGGCGGCCCGCGTTGATGGGGGCGCCGTGACGGCCCGAGTTCAGGCCCTCCCCGGCTGGCTCGACACCGATGAGCCCCACACCCTCGTCGGCGATGAACTCGCTGAACATGCCGATGGCGTTCGAGCCGCCCCCCACGCAGGCGATGACCTGGTCGGGCAGGCGCCCGGTGAGGGCGAGCACCTGGGCGCGCGCCTCGACGGAGATGCACCGGTGGTACTCGTGCACGATCGTCGGGAAGGGGTGGGCGCCCGCCGCCGTGCCCAGCAGGTAGTGGGTGGTGGCGAAGGAGGCGGTCCAGTCACGCAGGGCCTCGTTGACGGCGTCCTTGAGGGTGCCGGCCCCGCTGGCCACGGGCACGACCCGCGCCCCCATGAGCTCCATGCGCTCGACGTTGGCGGCCTGGCGCACGACGTCGGTGGCCCCCATGTACACGGTGCACTCCAGGCCCAGCAGGGCGCAGACCATCGCCGTGGCCGTGCCGTGCTGGCCTGCGCCGGTCTCGGCGATGATGCGGGTCTTGCCCATGCGCTTGGCCAGCAGGGCCTGGCCGAGCACCTGGTTGCCCTTGTGGGCGCCGCCGTGGACGAGGTCCTCACGCTTGAGGAAGATGCGCGCGTTGCCCTGGCGGGGCAGGTTGTGCAGCTCGGTGACCGGGGTGGGGCGCCCGAGGAAGCGGCGCAGCAGCCTGTCGAGCTCGTCCTGGAAGGAGGGGTCCGCCTGCGCCTCGATAAAGGCGTCCTCCAGCTCGTCCAGGGCGGGGACGAGCAGTTCGGGCACGTACTGGCCGCCGTAGGGGCCGAAGTAGGCGCTGAGCCGGGGGTGGCGGTGCCCGTCGTGCTCGCGGGTGCCTGCGGTGCCGGTGGAGTCGTTCATGGTCTTCTCCCGGGTGGTGGGGACGGGGACGGCGTGGGCGAAGGAGGCGGCTACGGCCGCGGGGTCCTGGGCGGCTGACAGCGACGAGCCGATGAGCAGGGCGTCGACCCAGGGCGCCAGGCGACGCACGTCGTCGGCGCTGGAGACCCCGGACTCGCCCACGAGGACGACCCCGGCGGGCGCCAGGGGTGCCATCTGCTCGGTGCGGGCCACGTCCGTGGCCAGGGTGCGCAGGTCACGGTTGTTGATGCCGACGACGGCGGCGCCCAGGGTGGCCGCGCGGTGCATCTCCTCGGCGGTGGAGACCTCCGTGAGCACCTCCATGCCCAGCGAGGACGCCAGGGACGCCAGCTCGCGGTAGACGTCGTCGGGCACGACGGAGAGCATGAGCAGGATCGCGTCGGCCCCTAGCGATCGGGCCGCCAGCACCTGCACCTCGTCGACGATGAAGTCCTTGCACAGCACCGGGCAGTCGACGACGGCGCGCACGGCCGCCAGGTCGTCGAAGGAGCCGTTGAAGCGGTCCGGCTCGGTGAGCACGGACACGGCCGCCGCGTAGGGACGGTACATGCGGGCCAGCTCGGCCGGGTCGTACTCGCCGCGGATCGTGCCCAGCGAGGGCGAGGCGGACTTGCACTCCAGCACGAGGGCGGGCTGCGCCGAGGCCAGCGGTCCCGAGCGACGGCGCAGAGCCGCGCTGAAGGAGCGCTCGCTGCGCTCCAGGTCCTGGGCGCGCAGGTGCCCGAAGCGCTCGCGCAGCTCGGGCAGCCGGGCGCGGCGCGCCTCGACGATGGAGTCCAGGACGGTGCCGGAGACGATGAGGCGCTCGCTCACGGGCAGCCGCTCGGGGCGGCGCCCCCCGGAGGCGGGGGCACCGGTGGTGGTCCCGGCGCTCGCGGGCAGGCCGGCGCTGGTCGGGCCGCCCATCAGTCCAGCGCCTCGTCCGCCGGGGCCGAGCGTGCGACCACACGATCCAGGTGCTCGGCGACCCGCCCGCTCACCAGCTGCTCCAGAGCCGCCTCGGTGCCCTCGCGCAGCGTGTCCACCCGTCCCGCCAGGTACAGCAGGGCGCCGGCGTTGACCGCGATGGCGTCGCGGTGTCCCGCCCGGCCGCGGTTCTCGAACACCTCTCGCAGGAGGACGGCGTTCTCTGCGGGAGCGCCACCGAGCATCTCCGACAGGTCGCGGGTGGGCACCCCCAGCTCCTCCGGGGTGACGGTGAAGGAACGGATGCCCTCGGGGGTCACCTCCTGCACCGTGGTGGCGCCGTGCACGGTGATCTCGTCCAGGCCCAGACCGTGGATGACCAGGGCGCGCTCGCGGCCCAGCCGCTGGAGACTGCGGGCGATCATGTCCATCTTCGTCGCGTCGGCGACCCCCATGACCTGCATGCTCAGGTGCGCCGGGTTGATGAGGGGGCCCAGCAGGTTGAAGACCGTGGGCGTGCGCAGCGCCGCGCGCACGGGCGCCACGAAGCGCATGGCCGGGTGGTAGGCCTGGGCGAACAGGAAGGTGAAGCCGACCTCCTCCAGCATCCGGGCGGACTGCTCGGGCGTGAGCTCCAGGGGCAGCCCGAGGGCCCCGATGACGTCCGCGGCCCCCGTCCTGGAGGACACGGCGCGGTTGCCGTGCTTGGCGACTGCCAGCCCCATGGAGGCGGCGGTGATGCCAGCGCCGGTGGAGATGTTGATCGTGCCCACGCCGTCGCCGCCGGTGCCGACGATGTCGAGCAGGGGCCCGGAGACCTCGGGGAAGGGCCGGGCGGCCGAGCGGAAGGCGCTGGCCGCCCCGGCGAGCTCGTCGGCGCTCTCCCCGCGGGCGTGCAGGGCCGCCAGCAGGGCAGCGGTCTCGATGTCGCTGAGCAGTCCCGCCCCCAGGGCGGTGAAGACGGCGCAGGCCTCCTCGTAGGACAGGACGCGGCCTTGGACTGCTGCGCGTACGAGGACGCGTGCTGCCTCGGCCTGCGCCTCGAGGGCGTCCTCCGGTGGGAGCGTGGTGGTGCCGGTGGGCGGGGTGGTCATGGTGCCTCCTGGGGCTGAGGTCGGGGCCAGCGCTGGTGGCCCGGCGGCGGTCTGTGAAGTGGGTGGGGCTCAGCCGGTGGCGCGGGCGAGCTCGGTGATGAGCGTCCGCAGGATCAGCGGTCCCTGCGGCGTGAGGACGGACTCGGGGTGGAACTGCAGGCCGACGGCGGGCCGGTGGCGGTGGCGTGCGGCCATGACGACGTCGGCGCCCACCGGGTCCTCGTCGGCGGTGACGGCGAGGGCGCTGAGCTCGCCGGGCAGGGCGCGCGTGCCCAGGGAGTGGTAGCGGGCGACGTCGAGGGGGCCTCCGGCCAGGACGGCCAGGGCGGCGTCGGATCCTCCGGCCTCGGTGACGCGCACCCGCACGCTGCGTCCGTGCACCGGCCCTACGCGTCCGACGCTGCCTCCGCAGGCCTCGACGAGGGCCTGGAAGCCCAGGCAGATGCCCAGGGTGGGCACGCCCCGTGCGAGGGCGGCCTCGGTCAGTGCCATGAGGCAGCCGCTGGTGCTGGGGTGCCCGGGCCCGGGCGACAGGCACAGGACGGGCCTCTCGCCGCGGTCGCGCTCCTCAGCTGTGGGCTCCAGGGCGGTAAGGACGCGCTCGGCGGGCACCGTGTTGCGGTAGACCTCGATCCGTGCGTCCAGGGAGGCGATCTGGTCCACGAGGTTGTAGACGAAGGAGTCGCGGTTGTCGAGCAGGACGACACGCATCTCAGGCCTCCTGACGGGTGTCGGTACGGGTGGCGGCGTCGGTGTCGATGACGAGTGCGGCGCCCTGGGCGGCGGCCACCGCGTGCAGCACCGCTGAGGCCTTGTGCACCGTCTCCTCGGCCTCCGCCGCGGGCACGGAGGCGGACACGACGCCCGCCCCGGCCTGGACGAGGGCCCGTCCGGCGGTGACGAAGGCGGAGCGGATGACGATGCAGGTGTCCAGCTCGCCGTCGCCACGCAGGTAGCCGACCGAGCCGCCGTAGGAGCCGCGGCGCACGCCCTCGCTCAGGCGGATGAGCTCGGCGGCGCGCAGCTTGGGGGCGCCGGTGAGCGTGCCCATTGTCATCGAGGCCCGGAAGGCGTCCAGGGCGTCGAGACCGGGGGCGAGGGTGCCCGAGACCTCGCTCACCAGGTGCATGACCCGGCTGTAGCGGTCCACCCGCAGCAGGTCCTGCACCTGTCGGGTGCCGGGCACGCTCACGCGGGCGACGTCGTTGCGGGCGAGGTCGACGAGCATGACGTGCTCGGCCACCTCCTTGGTGTCCGTGCGCAGCTCCAGCTCCAGGCGGGTGTCGAGCTCGTGGTCCACACAGCCGTCCGGGGTGAGGCCGCGCGGGCGGGTGCCGGCGATCGGGCGGATGGAGACGGTGCCGGTGCGCGCCGAGTGCAGCAGGGCGGACTCGGGGGAGGCGCCGAAGAGCTCGAAGCCGGGGGCGGCGACGTAGAACATGTAGGGGCTCGGGTTGCTGCGGCGCAGCTCGTGGTAGGCCGCCAGCGCGTGCGGGCAGGGGATCGTGAAGCCCCGTGAGGGCACCACCTGGTAGACGTCACCGGCGGCGATGGACTCCTTGAGGCGCACGACGGCGGCCGCGAAGTCGTCGTCGGACTGGGTGGGCACGGCGTGAAGCACCGCAGGCCGCCCGGAGGCGCCGTCGGCCCCGTCGGTACCCGGGGCCTGCCCGGTCTGCGGGGCCTGCCCGGCCCGCGAGACCTCCACCGTGCCCTCGGCCTCTTCGGCCTCTTCGGCCTCGATGGCCTCGGCCAGCGCCCCCAGCCGCTCGGCCAGGTCCGTCTCGTCGACGCTGGCGCCCACGAGCGTGGCCTGGCGGGTGGGGTGATCGATGACGAGGATGATGCGCGCGTCGTAGAACACGTAGTCGGGGCAGGTGTTGTCGCCCATGTCCACGGCCGGCAGTGTCTCGAAGGTGGCGAGGTAGTCGAAGGCGACGACCCCGGCCTCCAGCGGCAGGTGCGGGTGGTCGACCTCGGCGGCCGCGAGCACCCGCAGCGGCTCGATCGTCGAGCGGGCGGTGAGGCGCTCGCGCTCCTCAAGGTGGGTGTCGTCCACCGCCGGGACGGTGAGGGTGAGACGGTGCTCGGCCTCGGCGCTCACGTGCTCCCCCAGTGCGGTGCGCAGGCGCGCCAGGGCGGCCTCGCCGTCGGCTCGCGCCTGCGGCAGGGACTCGACGAGGACCTGCTGGCCCTCGCAGGTGAGCCGGGCGCAGGCCTCCAGCACGGCGATGGTCGTGCGCGAGACCTTCGTGGCGATGTCGACGGACTCCAGCAGCACCGTGTCAACCGGGCGGCGACGGCCGGTGGCCGGGTCCTCAGTCGTGGCGACGAGGCCGACGGCGGCCAGGCGCTCAAGCAGACGGCCGGCGTCCTGGGGGTAGCGCACCCTGCGGGTGAGCACGGATGGCGGGGTGGGGGAGGTCATCTGACGGTTTCCTCGGTTCGGGCCACCGGCGACCTGCTCCGAGTACACGAAGAGCCCGCCTGGTGGCGAGCTCTGACGTTCGTGGTTGCGCGTACGCGAATGAGTGGCTCGCCCTCAGGGGAGCCACCACCAGCGGCGGGAGGTGAACGCGCTCATGCCGACGACCCTAGGGGCCCGGGGCGCGCACACCCAAATTCGTGCGTCGCCGTGTCTCATGGTGAGACGCGGCCGGGGGCCCAGCCCCCGGCGACGAGGACCTCCCGCTCCTCACACTCCTCCTCACACTCCTCTCGCTCCTGGAGCGGCTCGGGAGATGCCGGGAGCTCCTGCGGGCCCTGGGCCGGTGAGTCCCGGACCTCACGGTTACCTCCCGCGGCGTCGGCGTCGGCGCGCACGTCCTCAGCCGCGGCGCCGTGCTCCCGGCTGCGCCGCCAGAGAACCAGTGCGACCACGGCGACGACGGCGGCCACGGCCCAGCCCCCGCCCGCCCCGATCCAGGCGGCGAAGACCGCCAGCCCCACGGTGGCGTAGATCGTCGCCCAGATCGCCGAGCCCACCATGACGGCCGGGAGGTAGAGGCGCAGCGGCATGCGCGCGACCCCCGCCCACAGCTGGACGAAGGACTGCACCCCGATGGTCAGGAAGGACAGCGGGACCGCGATGACGCCCCAGCGCTCGGCCATCCGCTGGGCGCTGAGGTACAGCGGGCTGCGCAGCATCCAGGCGAAGCGTGAGCGCTCGGCGCCCGTGCTCAGGCCGCGGCCGATCCAGTGGGTGAGGTTGGCGCGCAGCATGCACACGCACCACAGCAGCACCCAGGCCCACAGGAGGGGGAGCTCAAGAATCCGATCGATCACGGCGGCAGAGCCTAAGGGGCGCGGAGACGGCGCTGCCACCGGTGTCAGAACGATGGCCGGTCCGGTCTCGGGCCACCACCCGGTGATAGGCGTGCCCGTCCGTGGTGAGCGGGGTGCGGGGGCGGGCCTCAGGGCGGCACCGCTGTGTGGCGGACCACGAAGATGCGCCACACGCGCCCGCGCGAGCGCCGCAGGAGGCATGATCGGACCGTGACCACCCCGCTGCTGAGTGTCGTCGTGCCCTCCTACAACGCCGAGGCGTGGCTTGAGCGCTGTGTCGACAGCCTTCTTGTCGACGGCCCGGAGACCGAGATCATCATCGTCGACGACGGCTCCACGGACGCCACCCTCGCCCTGGCCCAGGACCTGGCGACGCGCTCAAGCAACATCGTCGTCGTCCACCAGGAGAACAAGGGCCACGGAGGCGCCGTCAACACCGGCATCGCCCACGCCACCGGGACCTGGCTCAAGGTCTGCGACGCCGACGACGCCCTCGACCCCCTGGCCCTGCGCGACCTGCTCGCCCGCCTGCGCCAGTGGGACATCGACGGCACGGCCCCCGACCTCGTGGTGACGAACTTCGTGTACGTGCGGGAGGGCTCCGAGGCCTGGCGCAACATGGGGCGCCGTTCGCGCCTGCTCGTCGCCCACCGGCCGAGCTCCAAGCGTGCCGCCCACACCGTGAGGTTCCACGGGCTCATCCCCGAGGACCGGGTGGGCACCTGGGACGACGTGCGCCGCTTCCGGGCCGACCAGTACCTCATGATGCACGCGCTGCTGTACCGCACCGAGGTGCTGCGCGCCTCGGGCACCGTCCTGCCCGAGCACTGCTTCTACGTCGACAGCATCTTCGCCTTCGAGCCGCTCACCGTCGTCGGCTCGCTGACGTACCTGGACATCGACCTGTACCTGTACACGATCGGTCGCGAGGGCCAGTCCGTGGCCGACGACGTCATCGTGCGCCGCCTGGACCAGCACGACCGCGTCAACGCCCACATGCTGGAGGCCATGCCCGCCGAGGGGGAGGTCGGCGGAGCCCTTTACGGCTACCTCCTGCACTACTACCTCATCAGCTGCGTCGTCATCTCCGCGATGGCGCTGCGCTCGGGCACGGCGCAGAACCTCGCCATCAAGGACGAGCTGTGGCGACGGATGGCCGAGCGCCGCCCGGACGTGCACCGCCGTCTGCGTCGCACGGCGCTGGGACGCGCCGTCAACCTTCCCGGCCCGCTCGGGCGGCGTGTGCCCGTCCTCGGCTACCGGGTCGCCAGGTGGGCGCTCAACCTCAACTGAGCCCGCCCGGGGGCGTCGGCCCCGCTCGTGTCCGGGCACTGCCCGAGGAACCGCCGTGCCGGGGCGTCGGCCCCGCCCGCGCGGCGGGCGGGCAGAAGGGGCAGGTCTCACAGCGCGCGGGAGCGGCCGCGGATGCGGGCCGTGGGACACTGGGGACAGTCGTCTCCCTCTGAGCTGGAAGAGCCCACGTGTCACCGATCCCCACGCCCGAGCAGGCCGCCTCCGTCACCCCTGCGGCCACCGCGCCCGAGCTGCTTCGGAACTTCTCGATCATCGCGCACATCGACCACGGCAAGTCGACCCTGGCGGACCGCATGCTGCAGGCCACCGGCGTCGTCCAGCCGCGCGACATGCGGGCCCAGTACCTGGACCGCATGGACATCGAGCGTGAGCGCGGCATCACCATCAAGTCGCAGGCCGTGCGCATGCCCTGGACGGTGGGCACTGGCGCCGAGGCGCGCACCTACGCCCTCAACATGATCGACACCCCTGGCCACGTCGACTTCTCCTACGAGGTCAACCGCTCCCTGGCCGCCTGCGAGGGCGCCG
>ERZ772971.2259-NODE-2259-length-10661-cov-2.823308_pt1 | contig 10661 bp, 8 predicted proteins | sample MGYA00511943_ERZ772971 | MGnify/ENA primary metagenome ERZ772971 (study PRJEB29015, sample SAMEA2737929) | human oral metagenome | biome: human oral; feature: human-associated habitat; material: dental | place: China | collected 2144 ... | reverse complement strand
GCTCACTGTTCCTGGAGGGCATGCGACGCGGTGACCGGCAGTGTTGGTGACGCCATCTGGACCCTCCGAATCTCCCAAGACGCATGAGACGCCCGGCCACGGACAGCTATCATGGTAGTCGTAAAGACGACTGAGCGCAGACGCAAAGCGCCCTGTGGGCGCCCCCAAGCGGGGGCACCCGGAAGGGGCGCTTCTACAGGTTAAGTGCCTCTAGCTCGGAGGCCGTGGCCTCGACGAGCTTCTCGATCTTCTTGGCGTTGCCGCCAAGGACGGAGCCAAAGGAGAAGAGCCCGCCGGTCACGGTATCGAAGGCGGCGTTGACGAGCTGGTCGCCGACGCCCACCATCTGGTTCTTCTGGATCAAGATCTTGTTCTTGCCCTGAACCATTACCCACACCTGGTTCTGGCGGTCGAGCGGCGGGAACACGATTACGTCCGCAAAGCCGTTCTTCACGAGCTCGGGCTTGCCTGCGGTGAACTTCTCGTCCTTGATGCGGTCGAACAGCTCCTTCTCGTTCGCGAAGCTCTGGCTGGTCCTAACGGTCTTGAGCTTGAATCCAAATGCCATGTTGGGACTCCTGTTCGGGCGAGGTCTTTAGGCGATAGTGCGTAACCACCGCACACTCCTTAGCAAAGCCCTCTACGTGATCGGCCTCGCGGCTTAGGTAAGACTTAGGGATGAAGAGTGGGAAATAGGCATTCTCGTGCCCTGTTTCTTTGAACATAGCGTCGAGGGTGCGCTGCATCTTTTCCCAAATGGCGTACCCTCGGGGACGGATGACCATACACCCCCGCACGCTACTATAGTCTGCCAATTGAGCTTTTACTACCAAGTCAGTATACCACTGTGAGTAATCTTCCGCGCGTGCGGTTAGTTCTTTTGCCATCCGTAAACTTTTTTTGGTATGGTGTTTGTGCCTATTATTACAAGAGTGTAATTACTTCGTAACTACGCTGCAAAATAACCAAATAAAATGCACATACGGGTTATGTCTAACATCTTAATACGTTTGCCACAATGAAAAGCTCATTTATAATCGCCTTTGGCATCGCAGTGTTAGCAGTAACGCCTTTCAAAGCGTCGGCACAGTCTCCCTATTCAGACACCTACTTTAACAACGCTTCGTTGAAGAAAGAGGCCGAAGCAGCGAAAGCTCAACGTGAGGCGGAAGAGATCCGCGAGCGTGAATATAGAGAGGCTCTCGCCGCCTCATCCACTCCCGTTAGAGAGGAAATAAAGAAGCCTGAAGATTTTAACACCTACGCTGAGTATCGGGAATACCTCGATGGGCTAGGTAAACGTACCTCGTCCAAGGCGACGAATAGTTCGTCCGTCACCCAACAAACTTCAAGCCAAACGACAGCCTCGGGGACGGTGGTAAATAACTACTACGTGAACACGGAACCGTCTGTACAGAGCGTCTACGTCGAGTACGATCCTTGGTGGGACCTCACCATGGGGCTCTTCAAGGCCATTGCCCGCGAGGCCTGCGGTTGCGAGGAGGGCCACGAGGTCATCACCTACCAGGGTACCGAGGTTGACCTCTCTGGCAACTGGCGCGTTGCATCCCTGGCAGAGATTGCGTCCGAGGTCACCAGCGAGGAGCTCTCCATTGACACTCCTGTCGAGAAACTCCGTGCAGTCCTGGACCGCTACGAGATTGAGTGGAACCCAGAGTGGCAGGCCGGCAAGCTGCTGTTTGAGATCTACGACGAGCTTGGCGAGAAGAGCATCGTAAACCCAACCTTTGTCTGCGATTATCCTGCAGAGGTTTCTCCGCTCACCAAACGCAAGGCAGACGACCCTCGTCTGACCGACCGCTTTGAGCTCATCATCTGCGGCGCAGAGTACGCAAATGCATACTCCGAGCTAAACGACCCAGTTGACCAGGAGGAGCGCTTTGCTGCCCAGATGGAGGCTAAGCGTCAGGGCGATGAAGAGGCCATGGAGTACGATTACGACTTCATCCGCGCACTTGAGTATGGCATGCCACCAGCGGGTGGCATCGGCTACGGTATCGACCGCATGATGATGCTCTTCTGCGATCAACCTTCTATCCGCGACGTCCTTCTTTTCCCACAGCTTAAGCCCGAGAAGCGCTAAGAGCTTGGAATTTTAGCTGCTCCACACAGTACACAAACACATCAGCCCGGTATTTGCTTGTTGCAGGTACCGGGCTTTTTGTGTGGTTCGTACGGAGGAGAAAAATCCAACGAGAGTCGTATGTTTGCAGAGTCTTCTGATGGGTATAAATCAGAAATATATAGAGAGTTTTGAGAGGTTTCAGCACATGTTTGATAAATTCACTGACAGAGCGCGTAAAGTCATGAGCTTGGCTCAGGACGAGGCTCGCGGTCTTGGCCAGATGTATGTTGGTACCGAGCACCTGCTACTTGCTCTCATCAAAGAGGGGGAGGGCATTGCTGCTCAGGCTTTGGCTAAGCTAGAGGTCTCGTATGACGAGGCTCTGGCAACCGTAAAAGAGCTCACCACGGGCGCAGGAGACCCTATTCCTGGCGGCCACATTCCGTTTACTCCGCGCGCAAAACGCGTGCTTGAGGACGCGTACAGAGAAACCATGACCCACGGTCAGAGCTATATTGCAACTGAGCACCTGCTTTTGGGCATTGCATCCGAGGGTAACGGTCGTGCTATGGATGCCCTGCGTACTATGGGTGTCTCGGGCGATGCCGTAAGAAACGCCGTTGATGAGCTGGTTGCTCAGACTCCAGAAGATGCACCTGCTGGTCCTCGTATGGCAGAGCCTCGCATTGAGGGTGGCATCTTTGGTATGCCAGTTGGCGCTGGTCAGATGCGTCCCAACGCAAACGATGACGCTTCCATGTTGGAGCAATTTGGCCGCAACCTCACCAAACTTGCCGCAGATAAAAAGCTTGACCCTGTCATTGGTCGTGACCGCGAGATTGAGCGTGTCATGCAGGTTCTTGCCCGTCGCCAGAAGAACAACCCACTTATCCTGGGAGATCCAGGCGTTGGCAAGACTGCCATTGTTGAGGGTTTGGCTCAGCTCATTGCTTCTGGCAACGTCCCTGACATCCTGCGCGGAAAGCAGGTCTGGACGCTTGACCTGGCAAGCCTGGTAGCAGGATCCAAGTATCGCGGTGAGTTCGAGGACCGCATGAAGAAGGTTGTTGCTGAACTGGAGAAATCCAAGAACGACATTCTCTTCATCGACGAGATTCACACCGTCATTGGTGCCGGCTCCGCAGAGGGCTCTATCGATGCCGCGTCTATCTTGAAGCCACCGCTGTCTCGTGGAGAAATCCAAGTCATCGGTGCAACTACGGCAGAAGAGTACCGTAAACATGTCGAGAAGGACGCTGCATTTGAGAGGCGTTTCCAGCCTGTCAACATCGGCGAGCCAAACAACGACGATACCATTTCTATCATCCACGGTCTTCAGGACCGCTATGAGAAGCACCACCACGTCCACTACACTGAGGCTGCTATCAAGGCTGCCGTTGCGCTTTCTAGCCGCTACATCCAGGATCGCTTCCTGCCAGATAAGGCAATTGACGTCCTTGATGAGGCTGGCGCCCGCGCACGCATCCACAAGACGAGTCTTCCACCAGAGATTGCCCAGGTAGACGCAGACCTTCTCCGCGTTCGTACCCAGAAGTCTGAGGCAGCAAGCGCTCAGGAGTTTGAGCAGGCAGCTCGTCTGCGTGACCAGGAGAAATCCCTGGTAGCTGAGAGAGACCGCTTGGAGACTCAGTGGCGTGAACAGCTGGACAAGAATATTGTTACCGTTGACGAGGACGATATTGCAAAGGTTGTCTCTGGTATCACCGGTGTTCCTGTTTCTAACCTTACCGAGACTGAGGCTTCAAGGCTGCTTCGTACAGAAGACATCCTTCACCAGCGCGTTGTTGGCCAGGATGAGGCTGTTGTTAAGGTTGCAAAGGCAATCCGCAGAAGCCGTAGTCCTCTCAAAGACCCTAAGCGCCCTGGCGGCTCCTTCATCTTCCTAGGTCCTTCCGGCGTAGGAAAGACTGAGCTTGCAAAAGCCCTGGCAGAGTTCCTGTTTGGCTCCGAAGACGCCCTGCTTTCCTACGACATGTCCGAGTACATGGAGCGTCATACCGTAGCTAAGTTGGTTGGTGCACCTCCAGGATACGTGGGCTACGATGAGGGTGGAGAGCTCACCAAGGCTGTCCGCAGACGTCCATACTCTGTCCTGCTCTTTGATGAGATTGAGAAGGCACATCAAGACGTCTTCAATATTTTGTTGCAGATTCTGGACGAGGGCCGCTTGACCGACGGTCAAGGTCGCCACGTGGACTTCTCCAACACGGTTGTTATCATGACATCCAACATTGGTGCTCGCGAGATTGCCCGTACCAACACCATGGGCTTCTCGTCAGAGGGCTCTAAGGGACTTTCCGACAAAGAGATTACTAGCCGCGTTATGTCTGAGCTCAAGCGTGGATTCCGCCCAGAGTTTTTGAATCGTGTGGACGAGATTGTTGTCTTCAAGTCGCTCTCTACCGAGCAGCTTCGTGGCATCGTTGACCTCATGGTTCTTGAGCTGCGCGATCGCCTGATTGCCAACGGCATGTCCATCGAACTCACCGAGGCCGCAAAGGACCTGATTGCCAAAGACGGAACTGACCCTGTCTACGGTGCTCGTCCGCTGCGTCGCACTATCCAGTCGATGATTGAAGACCCACTGTCTGAGGAGCTTCTCTCTGGCCAGTGGACTGCAGGCGACATTGTTGCTGTTGACGTTGACGCTGAGGGCAAAAAGCTTGTGTTCACCAAGACTACCGGCGTCATTCCTGAGCCTCGCAAGAAAGAGACAATGGCGCAGCTTGACCAGATGGATGTCAGCATGGGACCATCCTCGCTGCCACAGGGTAGTGCAGGCGGTTCGTCCGACCTGATGTCCTCCGCTGAGTAAGATTCTTTGACCCGAGGTTCTGCCTCGGGTCTTTTTGTATCGCAGCTAAACGCACAGCTCTCTTGGCAGAAGCTCTTGGCGAGAAACCCGTCTTCTCCAAACCGTCACTACACGCGCCGGCAACAAAACCGTATACTTGAAATGTTGAAACAAATTGAAGCCGCAAATGTACCAGATTGCAAAACATAGCCTGTAAGCTGCAAGTAATTGAGGGAGAGCCATGGAGCCAACGCAACTTGATCCAAGCGCAATAGAAAATGAGGACCGTATTGCTACAGCTCTGAAGATGACTGCCCCTGGCACAGCGCTCCGCGTTGCACTGGATATGATTATCGCCGGTCGCCTGGGTGCTCTCATTTGCGTGGGAGATACAGAAAACGTCCTTGCTGCGGGCGGAGATGGTTTCAAACTTGATGTTTCCTTCACGGCAAACCGACTGTTTGAGCTTTGCAAAATGGATGGCGCCGTGGTGGTTGACAAAGACCTCACCAGAATTCTGCGCGCCAATTTCCACCTTAATCCTGATGCAACACTTCCAACTGCAGAGACAGGCACTCGTCACCGTACTGCCGCTCGCATGAGCTTGCTCACCAGGGCAATTGTGATTGCTGTGTCTTCTCGCCGTTCGTTGATTACCGTCTACGTTGATGGTCACGTTATCCCACTAAAGTCGGTACCAGCCATTATGTCTACCGTCAACCAGCTTTCGGTTGCTATGCAAAATACGCGCCAGCAACTTGATCGCGCACTTCTGCGCCTGACCGCTCTTGAGCTTGACAACTACGTCACCCTGGGTGATGTAGCAGGCATCTTCTACCTTTTTGAGGTTCTTTTGAGTGCCGCTGACCAGCTTGATTCTTGTCTTTTGGAGCTAGGTAGCGAGGGAAAAACCACCGCTATGCAGCGCGAGGAATACTTGGGCGGCATCGACGAGGCCTATAACCTGATGATTCGCGATTACGCTGTAGATTCTTCCGCTGAAGAGGCGCGTGCCATTCGCCGCCGCTTCCACGAGACGGCAAACACTGAGCTCCGCTCTGCAGAAAGTGTCGGCCAGATTCTGGGATACTCCGATAGCCGCGGAGAAGACGCGTCTATGGAGCCTCTGGGTCTGCGCACGCTTTCCCGCGTTCATGTGGTCAACGATGAGATTGCGGCTAGAATTGTTGACGCATACGATAACCTGCAGCAGTTGCTTCACGTTGCAGAAAACGATACGTCCAGCCTTAAATCTTTAGGTGTCGAGAACCCCGGTGCACTTGCTAATAGTCTCCGCAGAATGTGGGGTAAGTCAGAATAATGGCTGCAAGCAGCACCTGCGCAAAGGTCGTGTCAAAGCCACGTCCTTCTCGCCTCACAACTCATGGAGCAAAAGCCGATACCGTGGCCGTCATTGTGGCTGGCGGCATTGGCGAGCGCTTTGGATATCCCGGCGGCAAACAGTTTATTTCTGTTTGTGGTCTTCCGTTGATGAGCTGGTCAATCCTTGCGTTTGATCATGCGCCAAGCGTGGCTCACCTTGTGATTGCTTGCTCTGACGAGAAACGCGCTGCAGTTCAAGAGAGTGTTGTGGGTAAGCTTGTGCTCTATAAACCCGTTCATTTTGCAACGTCTGGTGCCACTAGACAGGAATCGGTTTACAACGCACTTCAGGTAGTGCCCGCTGGATATGATTTTGTTTCTGTTCACGACGCGGTTCGTCCACTCATTGAGGTAGAGACCATTGAGCAGGTCATTGGTACGGTTCGCAAGTCACCTAAGATTGCGGGAGCAATTTTGGCTCACCGCGCAACTGATACGCTAAAGCGTGTAGATGGCGCAACCATTGTAGATACACCTGACCGCTCAACTTTCTGGGCTGCTCAAACCCCTCAGGTGTTTAAGACGCGCACACTTCTTGAAGCTCACGAGGTAGCTCGACAAGAGGGTTATCAGGGAACCGATGACTCGTCGTTAGTTGAGCGGCTAGGTCTTACGGTGATATGCGTTGAGTCACAACGAGAAAACGTGAAGGTTACATACCCTTCTGACCTTGCAATTGTTGAGGCTACGCTCAGCCGCCGCCTGGTAGAAGGCGCAACCGGAAGTGGGGCTGTAGAGTGAGCATGCCAGAGCTTAAAATTGGCCACGGATACGATGTTCATCGACTGGTAGAGGGCAGAGATCTTATCTTAGGTGGCATCAAAATTGAGCACACCAAAGGTCTTCTCGGCCACTCCGATGCTGATGTTTTGACTCATGCACTTATGGATGCCCTGCTAGGAGCTATGCGCGCTGGTGACATTGGCCAACTTTTCCCTGATACAGACCCTGCATATGAGGGTGCTGATTCTATGGTGCTTCTGTCCCAGGTTATACAACTTGTTCGCGATAAGGGCTTTGAGCTTATGGATTGTGATTGCACCGTTGCAGCTCAGGCGCCTAAGTTGCTTCCTCATCGCGATGCTATGAGAAACCGCATGGCAGAGGTCATGGGTGTTTCGCCAGATAAAGTTGGCGTTAAAGCAACCACTACCGAAGGCCTTGGCTTTGTGGGCACTCAAGAAGGCATTGCTGCCTGGGCAGTTGTACTGCTGGGACGTAGCGCACAATAAATTACAGCTCTACGATATGGTCGGCTGCTTCCACCACTTTAGGGTCATGAGATATGAGAAGTATTATGTGGTCCTGCTTGACCTTCTTTAGAAGATTAAGAAGGACATCAACACTGTTCTGATCTAATGCAGAAGTTGGCTCGTCAAGCAACATAACACTTGGATTCATAAGCATCATGCGGATAATTGCAATCTTTTGCTTTTCTCCACCAGAGATAGCAGAGCTTCGTTCACCCAGGCGAACATCAAGATTTTGATCATCACCAAGCAGCAATTTTTCCAGATTGAATAGCTTGATATAGCTGATTATCTCTTCATCTGTTGGTTGCTTTTTGCAGAGTAGGGTCAGATTATTTCTTACCGTATCGTCAACAATACTTGGCTCTTGCTCAGTAAATCCAAGCGTATTTTTTCGAAGTTCATACTGATTAATTTGAGTGAGCAAATCCTCATCAATGGCAATATTGCCTGATAGGTGAGAAGACCACTCTCCGTTAATGAGCTTCAGAAATGTTGATTTACCTGTGCCGTTCCTACCAGTAATGGCGTATACATTTCCTTTTGCAAAACTGCAAGACAAGTTGTTCATCAGCACTTTATTTGTATGTGGATAAGAGAAAGATACATTTGTGCAGGTAATTTGATTAACGTTCTCTGATGGAATGATGTTACCAACGGATTCTTGAGGTAAATCAAGAATCTGCTCAATTCGATTAAGACTTACCGTAATGCTCTGATAAGCCATGCCAAATTCCATAAGAAGCGTAATAGAACCTAAGAGCGATACAAAATAGCTTGAAATGGTTGCAATATAGCCAGGCTGGAGTGCTCCAAGGAAAATTTGATATGCACAAGTAATAAAGACAATGGCTTGGAATACGGCAATTACAGCATTGTTTAATTCCTGCACGCCAAACTCAAGCTTGTACTGCTCATGAATAGCACTGCGAAGCTTTTGATTGACGGCATAATGCTGATTAAAGAAACGCTCAAAGAGGGAATGACGCCTGATAAAATCTACATCTGTGAATTGGGAGAGCTCAATAGATCCATACTGTGATTTCAGTTCTTTGGACTCTCTGTATCTTTTATAAGCTGAAGCTTGGATTTGCTTATAGATAATAAAACTCACCAACAACAGAACAATTGTTACAAGAGCGGTTAATGGGTTCAAATATAAAATAATCGCAAGTGTGCCTAAGACGGAGACCATAGTTGTTGCAAAGCTCACACATTGTGTAAGTATAAAAATTGAAACGTCATTAGCATCATTATTTACTGTCTGGCGGTAATGTCCAGAATCATATGACGAGAAAAACGATGAATCTGCATGTTGAATCTTGTCAATCAGCTGTCGCTCAATAGTAAACGCAGAATCAATCTGTAACTGACAATAGCGTGTTTTAGCAAGATAGGAACAGCCAGCAATAAGGATTCCTAGTGCGGCAACTACAGCGCAATAGAAAAGTATCTCGCTCCAAGTTATTCCTGAAATAAAAAGATTAATTACAAATCCAACAAGAAGTGGTTGAATCACAATAAGTGCTGTGGCAAAGAATGACAGAAAGAGAAAAATCGCAAGGCTGCCTTTATCCATAATGGTAGATATACAGTAGCGGATAATGTTAAAAAACTTACTCATTCGAATCACCTTCTGAAGTTGGTAAGAGCAAGATTTCTTCTGTCTTTTAGTTCTTTGCAGTTTTGATTCAAATATAAATTCTTAAATTTTTATTCGCAAGTTTAATAAAACAAAAAAACAATCCAGTACTAATCCGTAAACGGTAACAAAATTGAATCTTGATTAGTAAGGTATGGAACTTAAAGGTTTTCCACAAACCGTTTATACTTACACCAATACACAATGGTTGCGAGGAGTATGCATGCTTGTCTATAACACTCAGACGCATAAAAAAGAAGAGTTCAAGCCAATCGACGAGGGCAAAATCCGCATGTACGTGTGCGGCCCTACGGTTTACGATCAGATTCACATCGGAAACGCCCGTACCTTCCTCTCGTTTGACGTTATTCGACGTTATCTGATGCACAAGGGTTATGAGGTCACCTTTGCTCAGAACCTAACTGACGTTGACGACAAGATTATTCAGCGCGCCATTGAGCAGGGAAGGACTGCTCAAGAGGTTTCTGAAGAGTTTTCTCAGGCGTTTATTGAGCAGATGCACCGTTTCAATATTCTAGATCCGGATATTCGTCCGCGCGCAACGCACGAGATTGAAGCTATGCTCCAGATGATTCAATCTTTGATTGAGCAGGGTCACGCTTACGCAGTTCCTTCGGGTGACGTGTACTTCTCGGTCCGTTCTGACCACGGCTATGGTGTGCTTTCTGGCCGCGATCTTGATCAACTTCGCGCAGGTGAGCGTGTTGAGGTTAATGACGAGAAACGCGATCCATTTGACTTTGCACTCTGGAAGGCTGCAAAGCCTGGTGAGCCTAGCTGGCCAAGCCCTTGGGGAGAAGGCCGTCCAGGTTGGCATAGTGAGTGCTGCGCCATGATTCATCGCTACCTGGGCACTCCAATTGACATTCACGGTGGTGGTTCTGACCTGGTATTCCCTCACCATGAGAACGAGACTGCGCAGGCATCTTGCGCTTGGCATGCTCCTCTCGCCAATTATTGGATGCACACCGGAATGCTTCGCGTCGATGGCGAGAAGATGTCTAAGTCTTTGGGTAACTTCTACACACTCAAGGAAGTTTTGGATAAGTATCCTGCAGATGCAGTAAGACTTTTGATGCTTCAGACTCACTATCGTGCGCCACTTGATTTCTCATTTGAGCGACTTGAGGGCACCGTTGGTACGCTTGAGCGTATGAAGACCTGCGTTGCGAATCTTCGTTGGGCTTACAAGCAGTCGTCTGCTCAGCATGAACTTTCAGATGCTGATCGCACGCTTGCTGAGGCAATTAATACAGCTCAGAGCGAGTTTGACGCTCAGATGGATGATGATTTCAATACTGCTGGAGCACTTGCTGCTATTTTTGCTCTGGTAACTGCTGCAAATACCTATCTTGCAGAGGTTGGGCAGAACGTTGGTGCAAGTCCTGTTCTCCGTGCATCAGATATGTTGTGCGAGCTCACAGGAGCTTTGGGAATCGATTTGACTCAGGCAGCGTCTACCTC
>ERZ772971.2256-NODE-2256-length-10672-cov-2.770933_pt1 | contig 10672 bp, 11 predicted proteins | sample MGYA00511943_ERZ772971 | MGnify/ENA primary metagenome ERZ772971 (study PRJEB29015, sample SAMEA2737929) | human oral metagenome | biome: human oral; feature: human-associated habitat; material: dental | place: China | collected 2144 ... | reverse complement strand
GGCCGGGTCGAGTGTGCGCACGATCGGGGCGATGCGGGTGGCCGAGGCGAGGATCACCAGGACGATCCCCACCTTCACGATGATCTGCAGCACGGGAATGATCCGGCCGCTCACCTTCCCCCGCGTCGCCTCGTTGAAACCGACGGCCAGCAGCGCGGGAATCAGGATCATCATGACCATGCTGCGCATCAGCTCGGTGGAGTCGACGGTGACGTGCGCCCCCATCAGGACATCGACGCCAAGTGGGATGAGCAGGGGCGCCAGCACCGCGTCCACGAAGACAGCGACGAGCCCGAGGGTCAGGTCGCCTGCGCAGATCGCTATCCACGCAAAGCCCGCGCTCGCCGTCGGCACCAGGAACTCCAGGACGATACCCGCCGCGATATCCGGTTTCCCGGGAAAGCCGACGTGGGCCACCGCCCAGGCCAGGGCGGGCATCACGATGTGGAGGATGCCCAGGATCAGGAATAGCGGCAGCGGGTGCCGCAGCGTGTCCATGATGCTCTTGGCGCGCAGCGTCGCGGACCCGGCGAAGACGATGACGAAGAAGACCGCCGGGATGGCGGGCAGCAGTCCACTGATGCCGCCGGGAAACATCACCCCGATGAGGATCGCGGACGGGACGACGAAGGGCATGAAGGCCGACAACCGGCGGTTGAGCTGCTTAGATGTCATAGTTCCCGCTCATCTTTGCATGCCAGGCACACCGACGGACAGCGACAAAACGCCGTGGCCGTCATACTTTTGCCAGCCGTACGGTGACTCAGCCCGTCGCACAGACAGTCGGCGATGGGGCCTTGACCTCCAGGCAGCCCAGCAACCACAGCTCCAGCGACGGTGCGGTCGGACCGAGTCCGGGGTTATGCCTACGCCTCAAGCTGTAATCAGGACCTCTGGGCCAGCCCCGTTCCAGTTCACCGATCCGGTTGTCGCCAGGCTGGTTGTGTTTCTCTAGGAAACAATGAGGCTTATTCACGGACGGTCGACGAGGTCGCGGAACCCCTTGTCAGCGGCGGGTTGCCATGAGCTATGAATAAGCTTTAATGAGGTTTATTCATGGATAACTGAGGGGCGGTAAAACCCCTCGTCAGTGCCTGGTTGCCCGCAGCTGTGAATAAGCTTCAATATGCTCATTTGCAGTTCCGAGGGTCTGGGGACTGTTCTGGAGCGGCAACGCAGCAGCTCTCAGGTCCAGAAGCCGGCTGACCACAGGTCCACCTCGCATCCCTCAAAGCATCAACCAACCCCTGAGGAATCGACACAACATCACCAGAACCATAAAAGGCGAATTCCCACATCCCATCGTGCCGCCACAATAACCAGATCTGAACAGGAGTATTCGATTCAAACTCCCGATTCGACAAATAAGAATACCCAACAGCCGACACGCCACCAACATTCAGATCAGAAATCACCCTCACATCACTAATCGTGTCAAACTTGGCAGCATCCTTAACCGAACGATCACGAAACTTAGCAATACCATCCCGCGCAGGATCATCAGCCCCCAACAACAAATCATCCGCCGACATAGAAGGCCGATGATATTGAACATTCACCCGCAAGCCAGCAGACCCATCCGACCCCTCCGGAACCAGCTGATAAATAAGAGCCGAATGAACCTCCGCCTGCGGCAGCATCACCCACCCTACAGGAGGATCAACAATAAAAACATCCGCATAATCCTGATCAGCAATCGACCGCCAGCCCGACTCGCTTTGCCGGCCGCCAGGAACTGAGGCGCAGCCAGCCTGCACAATCAAAAGCACGAGAGAAAGCAGCAAGAAAAACCAACCCTTCTGCTTACATGAGAAGCCACCAACAGTCATAATTCCACAACCTTCAGGAAAGTCCGTTTCCTCATTTCACCTTAGGTTCTTTCCAGGTCCCAGAATAGGCATTGACTCTTTCTTGGGCCTCTCGCCGCTCATCGGCGGCATCATTGAGTTGCGCATCCGCATGCGAGAGAGTCCCCTGGTTTACCTCATAACCCTCAACGCCATTCTTGTCTAAGCTATCGACATATTCCTCAAAACCAGCTCGCTGCCTCGGAGTCATCTGCGAGTAATCCAAAATCTTGCCATCCTCAAAGAAGACTTGTTCGCCATTAAGCTTTTTACAATAGTTTTCAGGAGAATTGGTTCCGTCACCAGGAAATATGCCTTCCCGAGATAGCGCCTCATAAGTCGCGGTTCGCATATACCGTTCAGCGAGCGTATGCCCTTCCACAAGATTGGCGTTGAAACCCTCATTGTTGTTGGTAGACAGGAAGTGATCCAAGGTTCCCGGTAAAAGGTTTGACTTGGTTTGGTCGTAGATATACTGCACCAAATTATTGTCAACAACATTCGAGAAGGGAATCATTCCAACTCCCTTTGATATCAGTCCCTGCCAGGTTTGATTGATCTTATCCATAGCCTCTTTTGCCTGCCCCTCGGCCAGCGCATTGCCAGTGAAGAGCGCATCCATTGCGGGCGCCCACCGGGTATTGACAGAATTGATGATCCCAGGAGAACTAGCGTTGGCCATAGCCTCGCCATAATACTGTTGAGCTGCCAGACGCATATTGAACAAGGCTGGGGCACGACCTGAACCCTCGTAGTGGTCATCTCCAGAGAATTTAGGGGTCCCGTTGCCATTGACTTCAGGACTATCGAATGCCAGGTCAGTGAACATTCCATTCTTTCCAAGTAGGCGATCCTTCATATCTTCATCGAAGACAAAATTCCCAGCGACCACATCGAATGCTACCGATACTGAAGGGGAGGCCAAACTATCGGCAATGTCATCCATTCGTGGCGCCAAAATTGTCCCCGCCCACGAGCGCAGCGCCTTGTTGTTGTACCCGAATTTGTCCTGCCCGTCTTGAAGATCATTGTTGAGCGGCGAGCCAGCTCCATGCTCCCATTCCAAACCCTCCTGATAGCCGACCATGAAATTACCGGATATCCCAGCAGCCTGGTCACCATCGCTGGCTTTGAGGGCCTCATGTATTGCCTCCCAGCGAGAGTGAGCATTGTAGTAGTCTCCCTTCGAGGCATAGTCACCCATTCTGGGCTCGGGCGGTTCCATGGTGGTCTGTGCTACGACCTTTCCAAAAGTCTCTCCTCCGTCTTGAAAACCAAAGTAATCATCACCAGGAACGTTTCCCTGACGCCAGCCGGTCAGGTAGCGAGTCATGTTGAGAGGGCCGTCGTCCCTGCCATTTTTCTGGTCGATATCGGAGTCGTCGATCACCCCATCACGATTGACATCGACCTCGAAGGGGGTGGCGCCGGATAGGAAGTCCTGGATGGCTTTGGTCCGTTTGAGGTCAGCGGAAACCAGCGTCTGATCACCGGTCATGGGGTCGAGGGAGTCAGGACGGTCCATCAGCAGGTACATGGAGTGAAGCGGGTCACGGAGCGCGGCACCATCACCACTCTGGCCTGGCGCACCAAGAATCAGGCCCATCCTGTACCCGTTCTGTCGCCGGTATTCAGCCGTTTCGTGATCCCAAGCCACAACGTCCTGAGCCACCGATCGCCCAGATGAAGCGTCAAAGTAGGCAGGCCCAAGAGCCAGGTTGAGGTTACGTGTGGCGGCGGAACCCATGAGCTGACTGATGACGTCATAACCGGCGATCTGTCCCTGCCCTAAATTGAGACCCAGTTCATGAGCATCGTACGTAGTACGCCCTGCGGCTTTGAGCTCTTCCATCCGCTGCGCTTGAAGTGCATCGAGCGTACGGCCATCATCGGTGAGCAGACCAGAACTTACGATATCGAAATTCTTCTGAGTCTCTCCGCCGTTGCAGTTGATATTCATACCACCCGTAGACAGCACCAATGCCGTCCCGATACCGTCCATCACACGCTGAGCAAGGCTTCCCCCATCAATCCCGGAAAAGTCATTGACACGCAGAGAGAATTCAACCATCTCTTCAGGCGTCAAATTCTGCATCAATGCATTAGCGTAGAATGGATTACTGAGATAATCCCCGTATTTCTCATTAAATAATCGCAGCTCCTCTTCGGTAAGTTCTTTGTCGCGCATCGCATCTGCCATGCCTGGAGCTATCTCTTGGGCATGTTCCCATTCAGCTTGCCCGTCAAGCAGAGGTATGTCGTTGAAGAGGGTGGTTCCGACACTGTTACGTGTCCCCTGCTTGGAGGGTTCCACAACAGAGTCCTGAATGCTCTTGAGAGAGTTGGCCGCATCCTGGGCATGTTGGTCCAACCCATCCATGGCTTGCCGATACGTGGCTAGGATTGATTCTTGCGCGGAGTGCAGATTCTCCGCGAGTCGGTCCCGTTCCGCGATAATCTCTACTTCAGGCGGTTCCATACCCTGTTGACGGATGGTAGTGATCTGCTCCTGCAGGGCAGCGATGCCATTTTTATAATCCCGGTCGGCTTGGTCGTAGCGGTCCCATAGATCAGGGACAATCACCGTGATCATCGCACCAACGGCGGCGCTCCAGTCGTTCAGCACCCCCACAGCGGAGGCAAAGACTCCGGGAAGCTGCCGGGTATGCGATCCAAGCTTCTGAATGGAGCTGGTGTAGGCATCCGCGGCTTCGCCGATCCATCCCGGCACCCCGTCAACCGGATTCTGAGCAACCTGGGTATGTGAGATCGATTTAGCAACCATCTCGTAGTCCGAAGCCAATCCATCGACCTGCTCCCGGACATCCGGAGGCAGGGGCATCACACTTTCACCTGACATGGTTCAGCCTTCCATTCTCGCGGCCAACGCACGAAAATTAGAAACATTCTGCCTCTCAGTCTTATCATAATTTGAGATCGCTTCCTCTTGGCCAGACCCCAGCAGAGCACAGGCATCTGAGTACTCCGACACCACCCAGCCCATCATTTTATTGAAATTCCCTAAACCTAGAATCAGGGAAACAACACCGCTGTTGTCACCCACTGGTAGATTCTCAGCAACCTTAAATGTCATCAGAGATGATATGAAAGAACTTATCCGCGCGAATTCATTCGCATCTACCCAGTCCTTCTTCGCGCTCACACCAACAGCCTCACGACTGAACTCAATATCACCCATCTGTCATCACTCCCCGTCGAGTACCCGGCTGCCATCACTCTACCGTGCCCGTGACCTCCTGAGGGAGAAATCCAAATCAGAATCCCGCCCTCGAAGAGGACCTAGCTCACCCCGGACACCCACGGAAGCTCACCCCGGACACCCACGGAGCTCCACCAGGATCATCTCGCCATGGCAGCCTCCGACCACCCCAGCCGACCGCCACGGAGGTCCTCGTCAGGGCATCGCAGGCTTTGGACGATAACCTCCCTGTCAGGCGCGAACGTGTTCTTGGCTAGCTCCAGCGACTGGTCGACCCTTTCGGTCCCAAGGTGAAGGTCGCTGTCCTGACGCCCCTGGTGATGCTCGCTGTGAACACTGCGGGAGTGCTTTTAAGCCGCAGGTGAGCGGCAAAAGCCTGGTCGAAGGCGCCGTGGACCCCTGTTTCCGGCTGCCGTTGCTGTTGCAGGCCGACCTGACAGCGGGCGCGTTGCTCGCCCACAACGGTTACCACCTGGCCCAGCTGCACTGCTATGTCGCAGCGCGGCTGCGCGACGAGCAGCACAACGGGAACTCCTCATGGTCGTCGCGGCTGCCGTCCTGGGTGAAGTCAGCGAAGAACCGCGATCAGGTCCTGAAAGCCCTCGACAGGCTGGAGCAGATCGCCGATGCGGCGGGAATCGATCGAGGCCCGCTGGCGGCGCTTGAGAGCCAGTTGGGAACGCGAGGGTCATCGGGAAGGATGGGTGCATGGAATTCTCCCGTACCTCGACCGCCCGCGTCGCCACCGACCGTCCAGCCCGCTACGGCAAGCAGCTGGCCAGCCACATGAGCCGCAAGATCACCACGACCTGGGACGACGCCTCCGGCTCAGGTTCCCTGACCTTCAACCGCGATGGCCAGACCACCGGCGCGGCTGAGCTCACCAGCGAGCCCGGTTTCCTGATCCTGACGCTGCACTCCAACGACGATCATCTGGAGCGCCTGGAGGACGTCATCGGCAGGCACCTGGTGCGTTTCGGCTCCAAGGACGAGCTGACCGTCAGCTGGGTTCGCGACGACGGCCAGCCCGGCACCACCCAGCGCCCCTCCGACGAGGACTGAGAGATCGCGCCAGGAGACGACGCTGACACACGCCGCCTACCTTCCTGGCCTGGCGACTCAAGGACTCTATGGGCCGAGCATCACCGTCCTTTTGGCTGGACAGTTGGCTGGGACACCATGAATCCCTATTTGACAGATGTAAAACAGACGCTATTGTTATACATGTGTCAAACAGTCGTGGCAGTCGTATGGAGCCCGCAGATCGCCAAGAGCAGATCGTGCGCGTTGCTGCGACCCACCTGAGCCGCGATGGAGCAGCAGGGGTCTCCATGAGCTCCATCGCGAAGGATGCAGGGGTGACCCGGGCCCTCATCTACCGGTACTTCCCAGGCAAGCAGGCACTCCTCGACGCCGTGCTGCGGCACGAGTCAGAACGCCTCCTGGCCGCAACCGAACCGGATCCGAAGCTGAGCGCTCGCGACAATCTTCACCGCTCGCTCAACGCCTACCTCGACTTCTTCAGCGCCAGCAGCGGCGGAGTGCGAGAGCTGTACACCGCTTCCGCCAACCCCGTCGCCCGGGAGTTGGTCGAGGCCAACCACGAGCTCCAGGCGACGCGCATCCTGCAGGTCCTGGAGCTCGACGACACCCCCCGTCACCGACTGGCAGCCGGTGACGGGGGGTGTCGTCGTTCACCGGCCGCCGCGTCGTCGAGGGAGCCCCCCGAGACGACGCGGTCGACCTGTGCATCACCGCCCTGGTTGCCCTGCTCGGACAGGACCTGGCCTGAACCACACAGCAGCAGGCCCTCTCTTACCTTTCTCGATTAGATAGGAATCATCATGAAGATCGTCGTTCTGGGTGCCGCCGGCAATGTCGGCTCACGCTTCGCACGGCAGGCAGTCGCCGCCGGCCACGAGGTCGTCGCGTACGTGCGGCGTCCCGAAGCTGCCCCGGCGGGCACTGAGGTCGTCGTCGGCAGCGCCGAAGACGTCGAGACGCTGGCCTCGGCAGCGCAGGGCGCGGACGTGCTGGTGGTCTCCATCACGGGCTCCATCCGCGATGCCTCCTTCATGCAGAGGCTGCAGCCCGGCATCATCGAGGCCGCCCGTCGGGCGCAGGTGAAGCGCGTCGTGCTGGTGTCGGTGTTCGGCGCGGGCGAGACCCGGGCGAAGGCCTCTGGCTTCGCACGTCTCATCTACAACACCGCGCTGCGCGGCTTCCTCGCCGACAAAGCCGCGGCCGATGCGCTGCTGATGGAGTCGGGACTCAACTGGACCATCGTCTACCCCGTCAACCTCAAGGACGCCCCGGCGCTGCCGTCGCAGACGGTGAAAGCACTAGACGAGGTGAGCCGGGTGCCCGGCATGCCGACGCTGCCGATGGACAACGCCGCCGCAGGGCTGCTGGAGGTCGCGACCGACCCGGCCACCACCGGGAAGCGCCTGCTGATCACCACGCCCACCGGCTGGCGTTGACGGCCAAGTCGGTAACCCAGCGCTCCTTCGACGAGACCCACAACACCTAGCGCCTCCGGCGGGCCGTTCTATCGCCGCCGGACAGCGCACCATCCAGCCAGTTCTGGGATGCCTCGTGGTGACGTGAATCCTGATTGATCGCATAGAGCAGGACGTTTGCGTCGACGATCTTCACAATCCAGCCCGCCGGGCCAGCTCCTGGTCCTCAAACTCACCCGCCAGCTGCAGGGCATGGTCCAGGGAGATCTGCGGCCGTCCCATGACCCGGGACACCGTGTATTCCCTCGGTTGAGCGTGGGAGCCAGCCCGCACGGCGTCGTTCAGCGCCTGTTTGAAAGACACGCCTTTTGTCTTCATGGTCTGGCGGATCAAGGCCTCCACATCCGGGTCAAGTGTCACCGTCGTTCTCATGTTGACAGCATGACATCAGAAATTGTGATGCCACAGCATCATAGCCGGGTTGGCTTCTCACTGCGTGAGCGCGTGCTTGAAGTCCTGGAGCAGGTTCTGGGAGAACAGGACGAAGCGGATGAGCCAGTCGTCGTCCTCGCCGGTGCCGGCGTGCTCGCGGGCCGAGGCCATCGCGATACGCGCAACCTCGCGGGAGTCCCAGCCGTAGACCCCTGCGGAGATCGCGGGCAGCGCCACGCTGGAGCAGCCCAGCTCCCGGGCGAGACCGAGGCTGGAGTCGAAGGCCGACCGCAGCAGGGCCGGGTCAGTCTGGCCCGCGTTCCGGTTGGGACCCACCGTGTGGATGACCCAGGCCGCAGGCAGGTTGAAACCGGGGGTGGCGACCGCCTGCCCCACCGGCAGGCCACTGGGCAGGGTCGTGGCCCGCAGTTCCCGGCAGGCTGCCAGCAGTTCCGGACCCGCGGCACGGTGAATGGCCCCGTCGACCCCACCCCCGCCCAGCAGGGATGAATTCGCCGCATTGACGACGGCATCGACCTCCTGCACGGTGATATCCCCAAGGACCGCCTCGATAGTCATCTCGTCCTCCCGCGAGCGCTCGGCTACCTACAGTGCCAGGCTATCCCGGCAACGGGCTGGTCATGCCTGAAGCCGCGGCAACAGCGACACGACCCCAGCCAAGCCAGCCGGGACGACACCTAGTGTCGTATGGTGGGAGTTCGAGTGGGGGCAGTCCCAGGGCGGATGATGCGCCAAGGCAACCGAGCGAAGCGCTACTGGGCGTATCGTGATTAAGGTGAACAAAGCGAGATGTCGCATCCGGAGGAAGAATAACCGCCGAACCAAAGGGGTTATTCACGAGGAGCTTTCAGCTCGGCAAAATCCTTGTAAGCGAAGGTTTACCTTATGGTTATGAATAACCTCGAAGAAGGCCAGTGAATAACTTTTTAGGTTTGCATCTATTGGCCAGCGATATCACGTCACTCCATGGTAGATGCTCACGGACGATTCGGCATCGTGTCCGGTGGTCTTTTTCTTGGCTGGCCGCGTCTGCTGCTTGCTGAATAAGGCCCGGATCGTTTCCTAAGGCTTCATTGATCCACAACAGCCACCCCGAGTTAAGCAACCGGTTGTAGGCCCGTTTGGCAGACAGATTAGGAGTCGTCCGGCTGTACGCGCCCTCTCCAGTTGTCGCTTGCCCCCGAAACCAGCTCACCATGCGTTGCCGCCGGGAAGTATACCAGGGCCCGGGTGGGGGATAACTGCCGTCATATCCATGATAGGCATCCGAGATCGGCAGGTTCTCAGGCAACCGAGCCAGTAACCTAGCGAAATCTCGCACATCCATGTCATCAGGTTCTGAACGTAACCGGGAACGCGCTCGCTTCATGCCCGGATGATATCACCGACAAGGATAAATAACATGGCTGAGTCGCCTTTGGCTAGGAGGACGAGCGGGGGTTTAAGCGCGCAATGACCGATAGTGATCATGAGATGCGGGTGCTAGGCAGTGAGATGGAGCTGGTCGCGTCCCAGCTCGGCAAGAACAACAAATCCGCCTCGACACTCATGGCAGAAGTCAGGTACTGGCGAAGGAAATTGATAATCAGCGGCAGAAGGTGAAGACGCCGCGTTCCGCACTTGACAATGCTACTGCTTTGTTTGGTGAGAGTAATTCACGGACGAAGAGCGGCAGCCTCAAAGCCGAGACCACGTTGGTGTCCAGAATGTATCTCACAGCTCGACGTCCCGGCCCAGCGCCCCCAGCCGCCCGGGTTCAAATTCGATACCTCCCGATTCCGGCATGGCCAGCAGGTCGGCCAGCGAAACCGGTTCCAGGCGCAGCGCCTGGTCGAGAATCACCCGGACCTCGGCCTCGCGAGAACGCCCGTTCCGCCGAGCCAGGACGTCGAGTCTCGCTTTGGTGCCAGCCGGGAGTCCTCGAATCAGCAATTGCTCCACATCAACCTCCCCAGAGGATCTCAGATAATGATATCGCTGTGGCCCCTCACCCGCCTGGCCAATCCAACTGCCGGGCCGACATCCACCCGACTTGTAGATTGAAGGCATGTCCCTTCCCGAGGAGCTGACCGCCGGACTCGACGTCACCCAGGTCACGCCGGTGCACGGCGGCGACATCGCACGCGCCTACCGTCTCAACACCAGCAACGGACCAGTATTCCTAAAGACACACCCCTCCCCCACGCACCTGCTATTCGAGCGGGAGGCGCGAGGACTACGGGCGTTACGGGAGGCCGCGACGGCCGGGTTGCGGGTCCCTGAGGTGCTGGCCTCGTCACCCCGCGGCCTGGTGCTGGAGTGGATCGACGAGGGCCGCCGCAGCTCCGACACCGAGGCGGCGCTGGGCGCGGGCCTGGCCGCGCTGCACCATCAGCCTCAGCCGCACTTCGGTGGGCTCGACGGCGACGAGTCGGGCTATCTGGGGTCCGTCGAGGTGGATCTGACGCCCACGTCGTCGTGGCCGGAGTTCTATCTGGAACGACGCATCCGACCCCTGGCCAGGCGGGCCGTCGACGAGAGTCAACTGCCGGCGGAGGCGCTGCGGCTGGTCGACTCCCTAGCCCCGAGGGCCAGCGAGCTGTGCGGACCGGACGAGCCGCCGTCGCTGGTGCACGGCGACCTGTGGGCCGGGAACCGCCTGGTCAGCCAGGACGGCGCGAACTGGCTCATCGACCCGGCCGCGCACTACGCGC
>ERZ772971.2255-NODE-2255-length-10672-cov-7.510408_pt1 | contig 10672 bp, 10 predicted proteins | sample MGYA00511943_ERZ772971 | MGnify/ENA primary metagenome ERZ772971 (study PRJEB29015, sample SAMEA2737929) | human oral metagenome | biome: human oral; feature: human-associated habitat; material: dental | place: China | collected 2144 ... | reverse complement strand
CTGATGGGGTGCAAGGATACTGACAAACTGGCTTTTGCCGAACCTTTAGTCGGTAGTAATTTTAGCGAAACCTGCCACACTGGTTTTGGCGAAACCCGCTGCGCTCGTTTTGGCGAAACTCGCTACGCTCGTTTTCAGACGACCTTGAGCGAGACGGCGGCGGAATACAGCGTGGTGCTGTTCGGCGGCACGATTCCGCTGCAAAGCCCTGATGCGGGCAAAGTGATGAACACGATGTTGGTGTACGACCGTGACGGCGCGCAAATCGGGCTGTATCACAAAATGCACCTGTTCGGTTTTTCAGGTTTGGGCGAACGCTATGCCGAGGCGGACACCATCAGCGCGGGCGGCGATGTACCGAAATTGACTGCCGACGGCGTGCCGCTTGCCGCGGGCGTGTGCTACGACTTGCGCTTTCCCGAGTTTTTCCGCGCCCAGCAGCCGTTTGACGTTTTGCTGCTGCCCGCCGCCTTTACTTACACGACAGGCAAAGCGCATTGGGAATTGCTGCTGCGCGCCCGCGCGGTGGAAAACCAATGCTACGTCATCGCCTCAGCGCAAGGCGGCGAGCACGAAAGCGGCAGGCGCACGTTCGGTCATAGCATGATTATCGATCCGTGGGGCGAAATCTTGGACGTATTGCCCGAGGGCGAGGGCATCGTTATCGCCGATTTGGACACTACAAGGCTGCAAAGCGTGCGCACCAGGCTGCCCGCGTTGCAACACAGATTGTTAAAATAAAAACAATTCATCCCCAAACGTCGCCATTCCTGCTTTAAACTTTATGATATGTTGATTTTATCGCAACAAAATTAATCCAAAGTAATATGAAATTGACAATTAATTTTGCATTTATAATATTAGCAGGTACAATTTCAGACTATTTATTTGGGCTAGTCATACATTGCACAACAGCAGACAAAAATAAGGCTGTTCAACAGCCTAGTGCATTTTATAAAAGGGATATCAAGGATGCTCCAAGCTAAAATCGTCGTTATCGGCAGTATCAATATGGATTTAGTCACCCGTGCTTCAAAATTTCCCAGAGCGGGTGAAACATTGCTGGGAAATTCATTTCACCGCTTCATGGGCGGCAAGGGCGCAAACCAAGCGATTGCAGCAGCGCGTTTGGGGGCGGACGTCTGTATAGTCGGCGCGGTCGGCGATGACGATTTCGGCTATGAAATGACCACCAACCTCTGCCGCGAAGGCATCTTTACCGAACACATCCAAACCCTCACCGGCCTGCCCAGCGGCATGGCAAACATTACCGTTACCGACGATGAAAACGCCATCATCGTTATCGCCGGAGCCAATATGGGGCTGACAGTTGCCGACATCGAAAACGCCGAGCAGCAAATCGCCTCCGCCGATGTAGTTTTGAGCCAGCTCGAAATTCCGATGGACTGCGTCATCACCGCCGCAAAATTGACGAAGAAATACGGCAAGCCCTTTATCCTCAACCCGGCTCCCGCCCAATTCCTGCCTTCGGAATTATGGGAATTGGTCACCCTTCTGACCCCCAACCGCTACGAACTTGCCGACTGCCTCGGCCTGTCGCAAGACTTGAATCCTGAAGAGCTGATTCTAAAAACCCCCTGCCCCGTCCTGATGACCATGGGCGACAAAGGCGCAGTCTATAAAGACGGTCAAGACAGTTTGCGTTATGTTTCCAGCTTTAAAGTGGACACTGCCGACACCATCGGTGCCAGCGACGCATTCAACGGCGCATTGTCCGTCTTCTGGAATCAAGGCATCGAAACCGCCGTCCATAAGGCATGTGCCGCCGCCGCGCTTTCCATTACCCAAGACGGCGCGCAAAACGGAATGCCTTTCAAAGAAGAATTGGAACAATTCCTCGCCGCACACAAATAAACCCGTATTCATGTTATCAAACAGTCAAAAGGTCGTCTGAAACCCATCTTCCGGCGTTTCAGACGACCTTTATTAATCTTAAAGATGATTGAGCCGCATTACCGTGTCGCACGCCATGTCATGAATGCTTCGGGGAATGGTTAAACCGCCCCGATGGATTTGGCAACCGACGGTCTGACGGCTACAATATCGTGTTAAAAACTTTTCATTGGGGAACACGCAAAATGTTGGTTCATCCTGAGGCGATGGGCGTCGCCGCATTGGCGGACAAAATCCGCAAAATCGAAAACTGGCCGCAAAAAGGCATTTTATTTCACGACATTACGCCGGTGCTTCAAAGCGCGGAATATTTCCGTCTTTTGGTGGACTTGCTGGTTTACCGCTATATGGGTCAGAAAATCGATGTCGTGGCTGGCTTGGACGCACGCGGCTTCATCATCGGCGCGGCGTTGGCATATCAGTTGAACGTCGGCTTCGTCCCCATCCGCAAAAAGGGCAAGCTGCCTTTTGATACGATTTCGCAAAGCTACGCGCTGGAATACGGCGAAGCGACGGTCGAAATCCACAAAGACGCAGTCAAACCCGGCGCGCGCGTGCTGCTGGTCGATGACCTGGTCGCAACCGGCGGCACCATGCTCGCAGGCGTGGAATTAATCCGCAAACTCGGCGGCGAAGTTGTTGAAGCGGCGGCGATTTTGGAATTTACGGACTTGATCGGCGGCAGCAAAATCCGCGAAAACGGCGTTCCCCTGTTTACCCTGCTGCAAAACGAAGGCTGCATGTAAACTTCGCCCCATGCCTCAAAGGTCGTCTGAAACAGCCATCCCGCTTTTCAGACGACCTTTTTGTTGTCCCTGATTACGCGGTTAATGTAAATATCGGTTTCAGATTCGGATAATGCCGCCAAATCGTTTAAAATACGGTTCTAATTGATTCTAATAAAGATACGGCAAGTAATGAACGCACAACGCATATTTTCCCTCTCGCTCAGCCTGATTGCCGCAGCCGTCTTGTCGGCGTGCGTCTCTGAAAACGACACCTCATCCAAAGAGCCTGCCTCTTCCCTGACCGAACCCGCCTCCATCCCCGCCCGCCGCGCGGAAGGCGAATCCAAAGTATTGTCCGATTACGGCCAATACCAAGGCGCGCTGGACGCTGCCAAACGCGGCGACGATATGTGGGTGCAACAATTCTTGGCGCAGGCGGGCGACAGCGCGATGGCTGAAACCGTCCGCAACGAATGGCTCAAAAGCCTCGGCGCGCGCGGACAATGGGATGTGTTCCGCCAAGAAAACAAAAAGCTGAATGCGGCGGGCCGGGTGCAGGAAGTGCAATGTTATGCCGAACTGGGCAGCGGCAACTACAACATGGCGGCAGAGCTTGTGCGCGTTACCAACAAGCTGCCCGCGGGCTGTACCCGCCTGGTCGAAAGCGCGGCATCGGCAGGTCGTCTGAACAGCAACGACGCATGGCGTCGCGTACGCGGATTGTTGAGCAACAGCCAAACCAGCGACGCACGCAGCTTGGCAGCCGCCTTAGGCAGCCCGTTTGAAGGCGGCTCGCAAGGTGCGCGCGAATACAGCCTTTTGAACGTCATCGGCAAAGACGCGCGCAAATCCTCCTCCGCAGCTTCTACCCTGTCCAGTATGGAATCTGGCTTAAGCCGCGAACAAAGCAGCTTCGCATGGGGCGTATTGGGACTCTACCAAGCGCAAAATCAAAACATGCAGACCGCGTTGAGCTACTACAACCGCGTTTCCGACCGCAAACAACTGACCGACGAGCAGTTTGAATGGTACGCCCGCGCCGCCCTGCGTCTGCAACGCTGGAACGAATTGTCCGGCATCATTCAACAAATGCCCGACAACCTGCAAAAAGACCCGACTTGGCAATACTGGCTGGGCCGCAGCTACGCCGCACAAGGCAACCAAAGCCGTGCTAAAGAAATGTACGAAAAAGCCGCCGCAAGCGGACGCAATTTCTACGCTGTCTTAGCAGGCGAAGAACTCGGCCGCCGCGTCAACACCAAAAACAACGTTTCCGACGCCGATAAAAAAGACGTCCGCCGCATGGCAGACGACGGCGCCATCAAACGCGCGCTGGTTCTGTTTAAAAACAGCCAAAACAGCAACGATGCCAAAATGCGCCGTCAGGCGCAGGCAGAATGGCGTTTCGCCACCCGCGACTTCAATGAAGACAACCTCCTGACTGCCGCGCAAGTCGCCTTTGAAAACCAGTTCTACGACATGGCGATCAACAGCGCCGACCGGACCGAGCGCAAACTCAACTACAACCTGCGCTACCTCTCTCCGTTTAAAGAGACCACCGTCCGCTACGCCTCGCAAGCAGGCATCGATCCCGCTTGGGTTTACGGTCTGATCCGTCAAGAAAGCCGCTTCGTCATGGGCGCGCAATCCAGCGTCGGCGCGCAAGGCCTGATGCAGGTTATGCCTGCCACCGCCCGCGAAATCGCCGGCAAAATCGGCATGAGCAGCAGCGAACTCTACACCATGGACGGCAACATCCGCATGGGTACATGGTATATGGCAGATGCCAAACGCCGCCTGCAAAACAACGAAGTGATGGCAACCGCAGGCTACAACGCCGGCCCCGGCCGCGCCCGCAACTGGCAGGCTTCTACACCTCTGGAAGGCGCGATTTACGCCGAAACCATCCCTTTCACCGAAACCCGCGACTACGTCAAAAAAGTTATGACCAACGCGACCTTCTACGCATCCCTGTTCAATGAGCCGCAAACCTCGCTGAAACAGCGTATGGGAACCGTTCCGGGTCGTTACTGATTGACGCGGCTGCATCCGATCAGATTGTTTGACAGATACGGAAGCCAAACTTGAAAAGGTCGTCTGAAAGTATGTTTTCAGACGACCTTTTTTAGTGTGGATGATGGCAAAAAAACAACGAATCAACCGATTCATCTTCATCGCCATCCCGCGCTCTTTTCAATAAACTGGTTGCGCTACCTGCCCCAATCCACTATATCTGTTACTTGCTGCCGTGTATCTAACGTTCAGCCACTGAGTGGGAACACTTTACAAAAAGGTCGTCTGAAAACCGAAAAATCAGTTTTCAGACGACCTTTGTTTAGCTCAAACCTTCCCGGTTTAAGCGGCGTTGACTTTGTCTTCGCGGCGCAGCAGGGTAATCAGGTCGCTGATGCGCTGTTTCATGCTGCGGCGGTCGACGATTTGGTCGATAGCGCCTTTTTCCAGCAGGAATTCTGCGCGTTGGAAGCCTTCGGGCAAGGTTTCGCGGACGGTTTGTTCGATAACGCGCGGGCCGGCAAAGCCGATAAGGGCGTTGGGTTCGGCAAGTACGACATCGCCGAGGAAGGCGAAACTGGCGGATACGCCGCCCATGGTCGGGTCGGTCAGGACGGAGATGAACGGCAGGTGTTTTTCAGTCAGAAGATGCAATGCCGCGCTGGTTTTGGTCATCTGCATCAATGAGTTGACACCTTCCTGCATCCGCGCACCGCCCGATGCGGCAACACAGATGAAAGAGCAGTTGTCGGCTACGGCACGGCGCACGCCTTGGACGAAGCGTTCGCCGACGACGGAGCCCATAGAGCCGCCGATAAAGCGGAATTCAAAGGCGGCAATCACGACGGGCAGGCCGTTCATAAAGCCTTTCATCACGACCAACGCATCATCTTCGCCGGTGGCTTTGCGCGCAGCTGCCAAGCGTTCGGGATATTTTTTGCTGTCTTTGAATTTCAGCGGGTCGGTCGGTTTGATATTGGCGGCGATTTCTTCGCGGCCTTCCTCGTCCAAAAGCAAATTGAGGCGTTCGCGTGCGGAAAGCGGGTTGTGATGGTTACATTTCGGGCAAACTTGGTCGTTTTGCTGAAGTTCGGTCGAGTAGACGGTTGCCGAGCAGGAAGGGCATTTGTGCCACAGGCCTTCGGGAACGTTGGACGAGCCTTCGCTTTTGCTGCGGTTTTTGATTTTGGGCGGTAGGATTTTGTCTAACCAACTCATGGATGACTCCTTGGAATTCGGGATTCAGACGACCTTTGCGTGTGTTTTCGGAAAAGGCCTTAACGGATTGCGTCTTTTAATTCTTTTACCAACGCGCCGACGGCTTCTGCTTCGCGGCCTGCGTTATTTTCAATTTCTTTGACGATGCGGCTGCCGACGATGACGGCATCGGCAACGGCACCGATTTTGCGCGCGCTTTCGGCGTTGCTGATGCCGAAGCCGACGCCGATCGGGATGTCGATATACTTGCGCAAAAGCTCTATTTTACGCGAAACTTCTTCGGTATCCAAACTTGCCGCGCCGGTAACGCCTTTGAGCGAAACGTAATAGACAAAGCCGCCTGCAACGCGGGCGATGGTTTGGATACGCTCTTCGGTCGTGGTCGGGGCAATCAGGAAGATGCAGTCGATGCCGCGCGCTTTGAGTTCGTCGTGCAACGGGGTGATGGTTTCGACAGGGGAATCGACGGTCAGCACGCCGTCCACGCCGGCTTCGGCTGCCGCTTGGGCAAATGCCTGATAACCCATTTTATGGATCGGGTTCAGATAACCCATCAGGACGACGGGCGTGTTGCCGTTTGTTTCGCGGAAGCGGCGTACGATGTTCAATACGTCGTTGAGGGAAACTTTGTTTGCCAACGCACGCTCGGCGGCGCGCTGGATGGTCGGACCGTCCGCCATCGGGTCGGAAAAGGGAACGCCCAATTCCAGGATGTCGGCGCCGTTTTCAACCAAACTGTGCATCAGCGCAAGCGTGGTATCGAGATCGGGATCGCCTACGGTAATATAGGGAATCAGGGCTTTTGCGCCGTCAAGTGCGGCAAAGGTTTGCTGGATTCTGCTCATCTTGATTTCTCGTTTCCGTAACGGCTGTTTCAAGCCGGTTTTCATCGACAATAAGTTGGCAAGTATAGCATTGACTGTCTGTTTCGGGCGAAACTGCATGACATTTTCAGTCATTTTTTCATATAGATAAAAGGTCGTCTGAAAATCTTTTCAGACGACCTTTCCAAAACCGGGCAGTCGGAATGCTGCCGCCATGCCGATTTTCCACCGTTTAATCGCGTTTGTGTTCGATATAGTCTTGGTGTTTGGCTTGCGGATCGGCGCGGGTCACCGTATATTCGCCTTCGATGATATCGCCGTCATCTTCAGTACGGCGCGTAAAGGTTTGCTGACGGAAAGACTGCGTATTCATTTGGGCCGCAGGCCGACCCTTAATCGGCAAAAGCAGCAGCAAGGCGATAATGGTGGACACAAAACCCGGACTGAGCAGCAAAATCCCGGCGACGGTATAACGTATCGGCCACAACATCTGATACATGGAAATATTGTCCCCGCTGCGGATGGCCGCACCTGCCAGCAAAATGCCGGACAACCCCGTGTGGCGCAGCATCATCGTGCCGCCGATAAAGCTGACTATCATCAGCAGGAAAGTGAATCCGCCGCCCAGCCAATCCGCCACCCAAACGATGGACATAATTTCCAAAAACAATAATACTAAAAAACCCACACCGAAATACTGCATCTTTGCTCCTTTAAATTCCGAACCCGCTTCATGCTGCGCAAGTCGGCGCGTTTAGCCGCAATTTCAATCTATCTTATTGAATCTTATTAGATATCATAAACCGACATTTTACACTTCCCGAATAACCGGTTTCCCTTAACATAAAGATAATGCGCCCTACTTTCAAGGCGCGCGAATGTGAAAAACCGTAAGGTTTCGGCACGTTTTTTCAGACGAGGTCGTCTGAAACAGCATGCGCCCTTACAGCAACTTCTTGATATCGTTTTCTATTTCTTCCGGCGTTACGCTGGGCGCAAACCGTGCCACCACTTCGCCTTGCCGATTAATCAGGAATTTGGTGAAGTTCCAGCGGATATCGCCCGCCTGATGCTTACTGCCCCATGCCGCCAGCCGCAACACCGCTTCTTTCAACATATGCCCGCCCCTATCCTTCGGCTGTTGTGCCTTCAAATAAACATAAAGCGGCGATGCGGATGCGCCGTTGACATCGATTTTGTCAAAAATTTTGAATGCAGTACCAAACTTCGTCTGACAGACGGAAGCAATTTCCCGACTGCTCTCCGGCGCCTGTCCGCGAAATTGGTTGCACGGAAAATCCAATATCTTCAAACCTTGCCCGTTGTAACGTTCATAAAGCTGCTGCAACGCCGTATATTGCGGCGTCAATCCGCAGCGCGTCGCGGTGTTGACAATCAGCAGCACCTTACCGCGGTAAACACTCAGGGAAACCGGATCGCCTTGCGCATCGTTTAAGGTGAAGTCGTAAATATTCATGTTGTCCATTCAAAAAGGTCAGGGAAAACAAATCGAGTCAGACAAACGCCGGCTGGGATTTCGAGCCGTATGTTTCATTTTGATTGATGATTTTTATAGTATTTCAACAATGCCATCATTTCTTTTGCCTTCTTTTTCCCATGCCGCTCGTCAGTGACATAATCCGCTGCCTTATTGCCCAATTCATTTTTGATGTCCGGGTTGGCACCGTTTGCCAAAAGTATTTCAAGTATTGCCACATTGCCGTTGAAACAGGCATTTTGGACAGGCGTAAAACCCATTTCCCCCTGTTTGTTGACGTCCGTGCCATTTTGAATCAGCAATAAAACATCTTCGCAGGCTTGGTTGATGACCGCCAAATTCAGCAAGGTTTCATCCATCAAACCCAAATCATGTACGGAGGCGATACGGGGGCGCGAGGCGAAAGCCAAGTTATTTTGATATTTGGCGAACAGATTGGTCAGTTTTTGATCCATGATTTATCCTGGAACGATGAGGCTTAAGAGACGGATATGTTTTCAGACGACCTTTTTCAGACGACCCCGGCAAACCTGCCCTATTGTTTATCGTCAGCCCATATGAAAAAACACCGCTTTCGCAAGCGGTGTCCGGTAAAGCAGCAATTATTTGCGCAGACCCAAGCGGGTGATCAGGTTGCGGTATGTATCAGGTTGAGTACGGCGCAAGTAAGACAACAGACGGCGACGTTGGCTGACCATTTTCAACAGGCCGCGACGGCTGTGGTGGTCTTTAGGGTTGGCTTTGAAGTGAGGAGTCAGGTCGTTGATGCGGAAAGTCAACAGAGCGACTTGTACTTCAGAAGAGCCGGTATCGCCTTCTTTGCGTTGGAAATCTTTAACAATTTGTGCTTTTTGTTCTACGGTCAATGCCATGATGGATAACTCCGAAAAATAAAAGAACCGTCATTCGGTTCGGACAAGTTTGACGAGCAGGAAACCCGTTCAAACTCCTGAAGTCTTTTTGTAAAGACGGGCGGATTATGCCACAGTTTGTACGGTTTTGCACGACTAAATCCTGTCTTCAGGCAGTGTTTCGCCGAGACTGTGGCTTTCAGACGACCCGCCCGCCCTAAAACCTACTCCCCCGCCACGGTCATGCTCTCAATCAGTACCGAACCGATTTTGTTGGAAGAGCGGCGCAGCGCATCGTTGGCAGTACCGACGATGCCAAGATACATATCCTGCAAGCGGCCGGCGATGGTGATTTCTTGGACGGGATGGCTGATGATGCCGTTTTCCACCCAAAAACCCGCCGCGCCGCGCGAATAGTCGCCCGTGATGGTGTTCACACCCTGCCCCATCAGTTCGGTAACCAACAATCCCGTGCCCATTTCTTTCAGCAGGTCGGACTGCGTTTCGTGCGTATGGTTCAAATAAAGGTTGTGTGCACCGCCGGCGTTGCCCGTGGTCTGCATACCGAGCTTTCTCGCGCTGTAACTGCTGAGGAAATAGCCTTCGACAATGCCGTCGCGGATGACGAAACGCGGCCGCGTGGCGACGCCTTCGGAGTCGAAATAGGTGCTGCCGAAGGCGCGGGGGATGTGCGGCTCTTCGCGCAGGCTGAGGAAATCGGGCAGGACTTTTCTGCCTATGCTGTCGATCAGGAAGCTGCTTTGGCGGTAGAGCGCGCCGCCGCTGAGTGCGCCGACGAGGTGTCCGATAAGGCCGCCTGCGACGGTGGTATCGAAGAGGACGGGATAGCTGCCTGTCGGGATGCTGCGGCTGTTCAGACGACGTAAGGTGCGCTCGGCGGCGGTTGTACCGATTTGCTCGGGGCTGTCCATATCTTGATGGCGGCAGGCGGCATCGTACCAGTAGTCGCGCTGCATGCCGTTTTCGTCGGCGGCGACGATGCTGCACGAAATGCTGTGGCGCGTGCCTTGTTGGTGGGCGGTAAAACCGTGGGTGTTGCCGTAAACGTATTGGTAATGTCCGGTCTGAACGCCTGCGCCTTCGGAATTTTCGATGCGTTCATCCGCGCTCAGGGCGGCTTGTTCACATTGTTTTGCCAACTCGATGGCGGCTTCCGTGCTTAAATCCCATTCGTGATAACGGTCGAGGTCGCCGACGTGTCGTGCCATCAATGAAGCATCTGCCAGACCTGCGCAATCGTCTTCGGCAGTATAGCGGGCGATGTCGATGGCGGCTTTGACGGTGTCTTGCAAGGCTTTTTCGGAGAAGTCGGCGGTGCTGGCGCGGCCTTTGCGTTTGCCGACGTACACGGTAATATCCAGCGATTTGTCTTGCTGGAACTCGATTTGTTCGATCTCGCCCAGACGTACGCTGACGCTTTGCCCGATGGATTCGCTAAAGTCGGCTTCGGCAGCCGCCGCGCCCATGTTTTTTGCCAAATCCAAGGCGTGCCCGCATAAGCCGGTCAGCTCGGAGGCGGTGTGGTTGAACAGCATAAAAGGTTTCCTGACAGAGGTTTGCGGCATTTTAACCGTTTTCAGACGACCTCGGCAAAAATACCGCCGC
>ERZ772971.2251-NODE-2251-length-10686-cov-4.666541_pt1 | contig 10686 bp, 10 predicted proteins | sample MGYA00511943_ERZ772971 | MGnify/ENA primary metagenome ERZ772971 (study PRJEB29015, sample SAMEA2737929) | human oral metagenome | biome: human oral; feature: human-associated habitat; material: dental | place: China | collected 2144 ... | reverse complement strand
CTGTATCAACATCCTGGTGCTCGCCGTCGTCTGGCGTGGTGTCGCTATCCCGGTATTGTGGGAAGCGTTGGATAAAAAGGGAAACTACAACACAGGCGAACGAATGGTTTTGTTGGAACTTTTCCGTGAGGCCTTTCCCGAAGTCCATATCGAAACCCTCTATGCTGACTGGGAGTTCATTGGCGATAAATGGCTGGCGTATCTGCGTCAAGCAGGGATTTCATACTGCATCCGCTGCAAGGAAAACGCGCAGATAGTAGGACGAGGATATGGGATGAAGGATATTTTGTCGTGTACGAAGGGGAGCGGATATAAAAAAACCGGACTTATGTCCGGCTTTTTTCTGTTCCCCTGCAGATTACAGGTTCTTGATGACTTCGCTGACGCCTTTCAGCGAGAAGCCCATGGTTTGCTGTTTGTCGCCAACGAAGGCCGCAACTTGCAGGACGTTGCCTTTTTTGACGCTGGCTTCGATGTTGCCTTCTAGCGGGATGGCCGCGTTGCAGCCGCCGTTATCGCAGAAGTCATACGGGGTGACGACGAGTTCTTTGCCATCTACGGCAAGCGCCATGCCGGCACGCAGGTTAACGCCAAGCGGCACGGTAACGAAGGCGACGACGCTGTTTTGCGCTTCCGGAATACGGCGCAGCAGGATGCGGCCAACCGGCTCGCCTTGCGGGTTGTTGACGATTTGCACAGCACCGCATTCGTTGCCTTGGCAGGTGCCTTTCCAGTCGCCGTAGGCTTTGCCTTCGCTCAGTTTGGCAGCGGCGGTCAGGCTGACAGCAGCGAGCGCGGCAACTGCGGCGATTTTTACTGTGTTTTTCATGGGTTCTCCTGTGTGGGATGGTGAAGGCGGCGAAGTGTAGCAGCTTTGGCTAAGGGGGTCTAGGAAGCCTTAGCCGGTTAACTGCCGTGTAATCAAGCGTTTCAGCGGTGGCAGATGGTCGGACAGGCGCAGGACACCGTGACGCAGGATGCGGGCCGACGGGGTCTCGCGGGTGAAGAGTTTGACGATGGCATTGGTGCCGTGATACAGCGGACGGGTGTTTAGCTGGTGACGGCGGCCGTAAGCGGCGAGCATGGTTGGGTCGCCGATGTCTTTGCCCTGCCCTGCCTGACGCAGGATGAGGCGCGAGAGGATTTCCTGACTTTGCAGGCCGAGGTTGTAACCGTGCGCGGTGACGGGGTGCATGCCGCAGGCGGCGTCGCCGATGAGGGCGCAGCGGTTGGTGTGGAAGCGGCGGGCGTGCACGCCAACCAGCGGGTAGTCGTGGATGGTGCTGATGAGTTTCATCGCGCCGAGACGGTGGTCGATTTCAGCGGCGACGTGTGCGGCGATGCCGTCGCCCAAAGCGATAAGTGCCGGGGCTTTGCGGCTGTCGACGGTGATGACGCAGTTGGTGATGTGGTCAGTGAGCGGCAGGAGGGCAAGGGTGCTGCCGTAGAAGAAGCATTCACTCGCGGTATGATCGTTTGTGTGTTCGTGTTCGAGGCGGAAGACGAGGACGTTACGCCCGAATTCGTGGGTGTCGGCAGCGATGCCCATCGCGCGGCGGATGAAGGAAAAGCGACTGTCCGCAGCGACCAGCAGCTTGCCGCTGATGGTGTCTCCGTTATCGAGGGTGACGTGGGCGCTACTGGTATCGCTGCCGCAGGCGACGACGCGACGCTCGGTATGCCAGCGGATATTGGCCTGATCTTGCACAGATTCGTAGGCGCCGCGACGGATGATGTGGTTCGGCACGAGGTAGCCGAGGGTATCGATCGGTCGTTTATGGCTGTCCGCCGGCGGCAGCGGGAAGTGCAAGCGGTAAGGCGAGTTACCGTTTAACACGGAGGCTTCGCGCAGGTTATAGACTTCATCCGAAGGGAAGCGCTGCCAGATGCCGAGGTTTTCAAGGATGGCTTTGGAGGGATGGGTCAGGGCGATTTCGCGACCGTCGTAAGGCGGATCGGCGAGGACGTCTTTGCTGTGGATTTCGACGACACTGATGTTGAGCTGGCTGCCGGCGAGTGAGCGACAGAAGGCGAGTCCGGCGGGGCCGGCGCCAACGACGATGATGTCGGTTTGTTCTTGCATGGGGTTCTCCGCTGTGGATGTCTGTAAAAGGGTGGGCATTATAGCCTGTTTGATTGGTCATTCACTGTGGCAGCGATTAGGTTTTTTCATGTATCAGCAGAAATGCGGCCTGCCAGCGGTATTTCCGCCATACGCAGGCTGTCAATGAGGGCGCGCAGGGCGGTGCTGGTGTGGCGGTTGGGGTAGTAAAGGTAGAAACCGGGGTAGCGCGGGCAGTAATCGCCGAGAATGGCGATCAAGCGGCCATCGCGCAGATAGGGCGCGCAAACGATGTCCATGCCGTAGCTGATGCCAAGGCCGCAAACGGTGGCTTCCGCCATGAGTTCAGGGTCGTCGAAGATGAGTGGATGCGGCAGGGCGAGGTTTTGCGCGGTGCCGTCATGTTCGATTTCCCAACGGTAGAGGTCTTGCCCGCCCGGTTGACGGAAGCCGAGGCAGCAGTGTTGAAGCAGTTCCTGCGGGGTTTGCGGGATACCGTAGCGGGCGAGATAAGCCGGTGCGGCGACGATGACGCTATGCAGTTCGCCGGTCAGCGGCACGGCGACCATATCGCCCGCGAGGTTTTCGCCGAGGCGGATGCCCGCATCAAAGCCGTCGCGCACGATGTCGATGGCACGGTTGTCAGCAGTGATGTCGAGGCGGATATCGGGGTAGCGGGTACAGAAATCGTGTAGGCGCGGCAGCAGGATAGCCGTCGCGGCGCAACGCGGCACGCTGAGGCGGATGCTGCCCGCAGGGCTGGCACGGTGTGCATTCACGCTGTCGAGGGCGTCGCTCAATGCTCCCAGGGCGGGCGCGACCTGGGCAAAGAGTGCCTGCCCCGCTTCGGTCAGGGCTACGCTGCGGGTAGTGCGGTGCAGCAGGCGCACGCCGAGGCGTTCTTCCAGGGCGTGCATGGCATGCGAGATGGTGGACGGTTTGCGGTCCAGACGGGCGGCGGCGCGGCGGAAGCTGCCAGTTTCGGCAATGGCAACAAAGGTGGCGAGTTCGGCGTAGTCGTTGGGGCGCATTGGTGGCTCTCCTGCATGATGGTATGCGATGCCGGGTGGCTTATGGCGGGCAGCGGCGCGACCTATGATAGCGGCCTCTTTTTTCTGCGAGGTTTTTATGCAAGTTTTGGTCAATGTTTTTCATCCGCGCCTTGCACAATCGATGGTCAACCGAGCCTGGGTAGCGCGTCTTGCCACCGCAGGCGTGACATTGCGCGATATGTATGCGCTGTATCCGGACGGCAAAATTGATGTCGCCGCCGAACAGGCCGCGCTGCTCGCGCATGAGCGTATCGTCTTTCAGCATCCGTTTTACTGGTACTCGACACCGCCTTTGATGAAGCAATGGCTGGATGATGTGCTGGTTTACGGCTGGGCCTACGGCGGTGGGCAGGCACTGGCGGGCAAGGAATGGCTGTCGGTGATTTCTACGGGCGGCCCGGCGGATTCGTATCAGGCGGGCGGCTATAACCGCTTTGCCATGAGCGAGTTTTTGAAGCCGCTGGTGCAGACGGCACATTTGTTGCAGATGACGTTCCTGCCGCCGTTTGTTTTCCACGGCGCGGTGCGTGCGGATGCCGGGGCGGTCGCTGCTTCGGCGGAGCAGCTGGCGACATATGTGCATGACCCGCTGCTTGACCCGGTGAAACGCCTCGCGGCGTTGCAGGCGCAGATGACGCAGGACGGGGTGAAGCTGGGATAAATGTTGCCGACAGGCTAGTGTGTGTCCGCCACACGACTGCCCTGCCCTCTTCTACAAACCGCGTGGTTATCCCGCTTGATAGTGGTTATTCGCTACGGTAGCGACTGCGGGTGTTAAAGGCGAGTGCGAGGGTGCTTTTATCGATGTAAGCGAGTTCACCGCCCATCGGCACACCGTGGGCGAGGCGGGTGGCGGGGACGTTGTGTTTGGCCGCCAGTTCGGCGAGAAAGTAGGCGGTGGTTTCGCCTTCCATGGTGCTGTTGGTAGCAAGCACGAGTTCGTGGATGTCGCCGCTGGCGAGGCGCTGGTCAAGAATATCGAGGCCGAGTTCTTCCGGGCCAATGCCGTCCAGCGGCGAGATGTGGCCCATGAGAACGAAGTAGTGGCCGCGATAGTCGGTAGATTGTTCGATGGCGAGCACGTCAGCGGGGGCTTCGACGACGCAGATGGTGCCTGCATCTCGGCGCGGGTTGGCGCAGATGAGGCAGAGCGCTTCGTCGCTGATGTTGCGGCACTGTTCGCAGCGGCGCACGGTGTGCAGGGCGTGGTTAGTGGCATCCGCCAATTCTTGTGCCTGTGCGGTTTTGTTGAGCAGGAGTTGCAACGCCATGCGCTGCGCGGTTTTGTTGCCGACGCCCGGCAGGCAGGTAAGAGCCTGCACGAGGCGGTCGAAGGCGGGGGAAAAACTCATCAGAAGGGCAGTTTGAAGCCGCCAGGCAGGCCCATGCCGCCGGTGATGGCCGCCATTTCTTCCTGGGTCATTTGGTTAACTTTGCTGGCGGCATCGCTGATGGCGGCAGCAATGAGGGCTTCCAGCATTTCTTTGTCTTCTTTCAGGGCTTCTTCGCCGAGCTCGACGCGCTGACAGGCGTAGTGGCCGTTCAGGGTCACTTTGACGGCGCCCGCACCAGCGATGCCAACGACGTGTTTGTTCGCCAGTTCTTCTTGCATTTTCTGCATGTTCGCCTGCATTTCCTGCGCTTTTTTCATCATGTTGCCCAATTTTCCGGGAAGCATTGTGTCTCCTTATGTTTGTGAAGGGTTTGTGGGTTGGATGTTGTCCACGCGCAGGCTGTCGCCGAAGACGGCTTGGGCAGCCTGCACTTGCGGATGGTTATGGAAGTCGGTTTCCGCCTGTTTTTGTTGTGCGGCGCTTTGTTGGCGGCGGTAGTCAATGGGGGTGGTAACGGCGTCACCCGGCTGGATGTCGATGATGCAAGCGATGCCGAGTTTGGCGGCGATGGCAGCAGCAGCCTGTTCGCGGTTCTGTTTTTGGTCAAAAATGATGCCGCTAGTGCCCGTTTGCAGGCTAAGGCGCGGTGCTTGCCAGGCGACAGGGATACTGTTTTCGAGCAGCAGCAACGGGTACTCGTGCAGGTCGAGGGTAGTGAGGAAGGTGCTCCAGCGTTCGAGGTTGTCCACCAGCAGTTCAAGACTTAGCGCGTCGTCGCTGGCAGGTGCGTCAGCTACCGTTTTTTTTTCTATGGTAGCGGTGACAGATGGTGCGGATGCGGGAGCGCTTTCGTCAGGGATGGTTTCGCTCACCCACGGCGGGATGTCATTGTCGTCAGCGGCGGGCATATCTTCCCACAGCGGCGGGGCATCTTCTGTGTTTGCGGCGACAGGTGGCGCTGTCGTCCCGCTTGGTGGCACGGGCGATTCGGTGTGTGTGCTGTGATCCGTGTTGATGGATGCCGCTGTTATCTCGCCTGATGGCGCGGGCGGTTCGGTTTGTGTGTCGTTGTCCGTATTAATGGATACCGCTGTTGTCCCGCTTGGCGTTGTGTCTTGCAGAATCGCGGTGAGGTCATTGGCAGCGGTAGCGGGCGCGGCTTCACGGATGGTAGGCGCTTGTTGCGGGTCGGCATCCGGCAGCAGCGGTTGCAGGGCAATCATGCGCAGCAGGCTCATTTCTAGCGCCATACGCGCGTCGGGCTGGTAGGGCAGGTTTTGCCAGGTATCGCCGCCGATTTGATACCACAGTTGCACGAGTTCGACGGGCAGGCGCGCGGCCAGCGCATGCAGTTCAGCGGGAATTTCACCCGGATAGCGCTCGGCATTGAGGCGGACGATGGTGATTTTCTGGATTTGCTGCAAGAGACGCAGCAGCAGGTTAGCGTAGTCCGGTGCGTATTCGTCCAGTGCATCAAGGATTTGCCGCAGTCCGGCGGCATTGCCATCCGCCAGCATGTGCAGCATCTGGTTGAGTTGCGGTTCGGGCACGGCACCGAGCAGGGTGGCAACATCGCGGCTGTGCACTTCACCCTGGCCGTAGGCGAGGGCCTGGTCAAGCAGGCTGAGGCTGTCGCGCATACTGCCAGCGGCGGCGTTGGCTAATAGTTGCAGGGCGTCGCGGTCGTAAGCGGCATGTTCGCTATCAAGAATATGGGCGAGGTGGTCGGTGATTTGCCGCTCGCTCATGTTTTTCAGGTGAAATTGCAGGCAGCGCGAGAGGATGGTTGCGGGCAGTTTTTGCGGGTCAGTGGTGGCGAGAATGAATTTGACGTGTTCCGGCGGCTCTTCGAGCGTTTTCAGCAGGGCGTTGAAGCTGCTGACAGAAAACATATGTACTTCGTCAATGAGATAGACTTTGTAGTTACCTTTGACCGGAGCGTAGGGGATGTTGTCCAAAAGCTCGCGGGTTTCTTCTACGCGTGAACGCGAGGCGGCATCCACTTCGATAAGGTCGGGAAAGCGGCCTTCATCAATTTCGCGGCAGTGCTCGCATTCACCGCAGGGCTCGGAGCTGACACCGCGTGTTTTGCAGTTGAGGGATTTGGCGAAGATGCGGGCGATGGTGGTTTTACCGACGCCGCGTGTGCCGGTGAAGAGATAGGCGTGGTGGATGCGGTTGTGATCAAGCGCGTAGGTCAGCGCCTGGGTTACATGTGTCTGGCCAACCAGTTGGTGAAAGTTTTTCGGGCGCCAGCGGCGGGCGAGTACCTGATAAGCCTCAGACATGGGATTTTTGCTGTTTATAAATAGAAAAAGGCCTGCACCAGCTTACTCCGGCACCCGATTTCACCACTACCGCTGCTTCCTTCCGGACCTGACGGGGTTTGCGGCTGATCGTTGCGAAGCGCCAATGCAGACCAGCGGCGCATTTTAGGGATTTTTCATGCGTTTGCAAGGCACTTTTTACATTGTACGCTAGCACATTGTTTATTTTGCTTTTTTTACGGGACGCTGCCAGCCGCTGATGATTTTTTGCTCGCTACGGGTGAGCGCAAGTTGCTCTGCCGGAACGTCTTTGGTGATGACAGAACCCGCACCGATGGTTGCACCGTCACCGATGTTGACCGGAGCGACCAGGGCGCTGTTCGAGCCAATGAAGACGCGATCGCCTAGGGTGGTACGGTATTTGTTTGCGCCGTCGTAGTTACAGGTAATTGTCCCAGCGCCGATGTTGACCGCACTGCCGATGACGGCGTCACCGATATAGCTCAGATGATTGACTTTACTGCCTTTGCCGATGGTTGCCGCTTTGGTTTCGACGAAGTTGCCAATGCGCACTCCTTCATCAAGCACAGTTTTAGGGCGCAGACGGGCAAAGGGACCGACTTGTGCATTGGCACCAACGCTGCAATGTTCGAGGCGCGAATGGCTATACACACGCGCACGCGCGCCGATGTCGCAGTTATCGAGCACGCAGCAGCTTTCAATATAGACGTTATCGCCAAGACTGACCGTGCCCTTGATGACAACATTTGCCTCAATGACCACATCACGTCCGGCGCTGACTGTGCCATGGATGTCGATGCGCGCTGGGTCAATCAGCGTGACGCCCGCATCCAGCAAGGCTTGTGCCTGACGGCGGCGGTACACCGCTTCCGCCTGTGCCTGCTGCGAGCGGGTATTGATACCCATCGTTTCTTCAGCATCGTCGGCGATTATGGCGGAGATTCTTCCTCCTGCCGCGCGGTGCAGGGCGACAAGGTCGGGCAGATAGTATTCGCCTTGTGCATTATTGTTTTGCAATTGCGGCAAGTGCGTGGTGAGGATGTCACGCGCAACCACCATCATACCGGTGTTGATTTCGGTAATTGCCCGCTGCGTCTCGCTAGCGTCCTTTTCCTCAACCACTGCGCTGACGCTGCCGTCAGCATCACGCACGATGCGTCCGTAACCGAAAGGATTATCCACCACAGCAGAAAGCAGGGCGAAACCGCTTTCCTGCGACGCATCCAGCAAGCGCTGTAATGTTGACGCGCGCACCAGCGGTGTATCACCGAAAAGAATCAGTGTCCGCTCGGTTTGCGCGATTTCCGCCATAGCCATCTGCACCGCATGCCCCGTGCCGCGCTGCTCGGTCTGCGCAATCCACTGTATCTGTGGCCAGGCAGGTTCAATACAGGCGCGTAACTGCTCGCCCTGATATCCAAACACTACTGCCGTGCGCTCAAGAGTGAGCTCCTGCAACGTTTCCAGCAGATGCACGATCATGGCCTTACCGCCAACAGGTTGCAGCACCTTGGCTTGGGCCGAACACATTCGCGTGCCTTTACCGGCCGCGAGAATCAGAGCGAGAGTACGCATATCTTAATTATCTAAGATGAATAGTTGGCTGATAACCTTTTGCTTCTTCCGAACCATCAAAAGGCACGATTACTCCATCTTCATATGTAACATATGCTTTATATTTAACGGAGACATCACCCTTTGGATTAAGGGCGATAAATGGGAATGCCGTAAACTCGCCCGCTTCCATTCGTCCTTTATAAGTAATACTGGTGATATTTCCTTCATCATTTTTTTCCGTCGTGTAAGTCCAGCCGGGAACAGGGTGGATGAATAATAGTTTTACGCCCTCTGCAACGACCATTTTTACCTCAGTTACTGCTTTCCCGCGATTGGTAGGCACATTCAGGCGGAAATGGTCTGATTTCCCTGCAATGCTGTCGACGCCATTAGCATAGTTACGAATAGTTACGTGTGCCTGAGCATTAATCATAAATGCGGATAAAGCCAAGGCAGAAAGCAATACTTTCATTTTCATTGGGTAGTACTCCATTGTAAAGTGTGGATAAAAATATCACCATTTAAGGCTTGCGCAAATTCTAACAGAGAATACCTATCAGACAAACATATATTTTCACAGAAAATACCATTCTGGATTCTGGATGCCAATCAATCTCGTGAATCAGGTGACGACGAGAATATTTGCGACAGTTCAGCAGAAGCCTGTGAATTTACCGTTAACTTTATACATTTTTTGTGATGACCTTGTGAATGTAGTGTTAAAATGCCCCGCGTTTTTCCGGTGATGCCGGTTAAATTCAGAGAAAAATTGGAGAAAAAACATGAAAAGACAAGAACACCTCGAACGCGCCAAAAGCGGGGAAGAATGGGATGTCGTCGTCATCGGCGGCGGTGCAACCGGCCTCGGCATCGCCGTTGATGCCACCACGCGCGGCTTCAAAACCTTATTGCTCGAACGCATGGACTTCGCCAAAGGCACATCCAGCCGCAGTACCAAGCTCGTACACGGTGGTGTGCGCTATCTCGCCCAGGGTGACGTAGCCCTCGTGCGAGAAGCCCTGCGCGAACGCGGCCGCCTCGGCAAAAACGCACCGCACCTCTTCAAAAGTGAAGCTTTCATCATCCCCGGCGAAAAATGGTGGACCGCACCGTACTACACCTTCGGCCTGTGGCTCTACGACCGCCTCGCCGGCAAACTCGGTATCGGCCGTACCCGCTACCTCGGCAAAGATGAAGCGAACCGCCTGCTCCAAGGCGTCAAGCCCGAAAAATTACGCAACGGCGTCTGTTACTACGATGGCCAGTTCGACGATGCCCGTCTCGCCGTCAACCTCGCACAAACCGCTGTTGATCACGGTGCGACCGTCGTTAACTACTGCGAAGTCACAGGTCTCAGCAAAAACGATGCCGGCAAAATCAACGGCGTCAAAGCCAAAGACTCCCTCAGCGGCGATACCTTCGACATTAAAGCCCATTGCGTCGTCAACGCTACCGGCGTCTTCACCAACGAAATCAACGCAATGGACAATCCGGAAGGTATGGATGGCGTTGTCCCCAGCCAGGGCGTACACATTGTCATCGATCGCGAATTTCTGCCGGGCGACAGCGCGCTGATGGTGCCGAAAACCTCAGACGGTCGCGTTCTCTTCGCCGTGCCGTGGCATGACAAACTCGTTGTCGGCACCACCGATACCCTCGTCAAAGACGCCGAATACGAGCCAAAGCCGTTGGAAAAAGAGATCGACTTCATCCTGAACACCGCCAAAGACTACCTCGTCAAAGCGCCGACCCGCGCCGACATCAAGAGTGTCTTCGTCGGTCTGCGTCCGCTCGCCGCGCCGAAAGAAGGCGGCAAGAGCACCAAAGAAGTCTCGCGCAGCCACAAAGTACACGTTACCCCGTCCGGTATGGTGGACATCATCGGCGGCAAATGGACAACCTACCGGCAAATGGCTGAAGACGCCGTTGACGCCGCTATCAAAGAAAACGTCCTGCCTGCCAAAGAATGCAAAACCGTTGATCTGAAAATCCACGGCCACCAACCGGCAGACGAAAAAAGCCACCTCGGTCTCTACGGCAGCGACCGCGCCGCTATCGAAGCCTTGGCGAAAAGCGATGCCAAAGCCGGCAGCAAAATCCACCCGAATCATCCTTTCCTCTACGCCGAAGCCCTGTGGGCGGTGCGTGAAGAAATGGCACAAACTCTGGAAGACGTGCTGGCACGCCGCATCCGCTTCCTCTTCCTTGATGCCCGTGCTGCCGCTGAAGTCGCCGAAGATGTCGCCCGTTACATCGCCGCCGAACTCGGCAAAGATGAAGCCTGGGTGAAAGAACAAACCGCCTCCTTCCGTGAACTGGCGAAACAGTACCACTTCTAAGAACGTGTTCATTGTCTCAGTCTCTGCTGTAAACTATCGGCATGAACAGAAAAA
>ERZ772971.2249-NODE-2249-length-10690-cov-2.713963_pt1 | contig 10690 bp, 10 predicted proteins | sample MGYA00511943_ERZ772971 | MGnify/ENA primary metagenome ERZ772971 (study PRJEB29015, sample SAMEA2737929) | human oral metagenome | biome: human oral; feature: human-associated habitat; material: dental | place: China | collected 2144 ... | reverse complement strand
ATCCGGTTTTGGTGGCGGCTATGTGGATATGTCAGATATTTTTGGTGGTGGCTTCGGCGGCTTTGGAGATATCTTTGATACTTTCTTTGGCGGCGGTCATGGAGGCCGAGGTGCTGCTCAGCGTACTCGTGGTAGTGATATGGGAATTAGACTTTCTATCACTTTGGAAGAAGCTGCTGCTGGTGTTACAAAAACTATCTCTTATAACAGACTTTCTACCTGCGATGACTGTAACGGTACAGGCCTTGGTGAGGGCGGAAAAATTGAGGACTGCCCACGCTGTCATGGTACAGGTACTGTAGTTCAGGTCCAAAATACCGTCTTTGGTCAAATGCAGTCCCAAACCGTTTGTCCAGAGTGCCAAGGAACGGGCAAGAAAGTTGAACATGCTTGTGAAACTTGTGGAGGTCAGGGAAGAACTCCTGATCATGAGCGTGTTTCTGTTGAAATTCCGGCAGGTGTTCATTCAGGTCAATCAATTTCTATTACTGGTAAAGGCGAAGCAGGTGTTAGAGGCGAAACCTCTGGTGACCTTATCGTAACCATTGAGGTTGCTCAACATAAAGACTTTGAGCGCAGGGGTGATGACCTTTTTACTTCAGTTAGCATAGATTCTCTTGAGGCAATTGTTGGTACTACCGTTACTATTGGCGGCATTATCAAAGATGAATCTATTGAAATTTCTATCCCTGCAGGTTGTAAGTATGGTCAGCAGCTGAGTGTGGCTGGTAAGGGTATGCCTCGTTTGCATTCTAAGGCTCGTGGAAACCTTTATGTTTTGGTTCACATTGAGACTTCAACTGGTTTAACCACAGATCAATTAGAGATGCTCACCGCTCTTATTGATGAGCGCAAACAAAATTCGGCTCAAGAAACTCAAGATAATCAGCACGGTAATCAATCTTCAGCAAAAGATTTCACAGCTAATAAAGACAGGAATGCCAAAAAGACTTCCAAGAAGAGGCGCTAATGGCTCATGGTATTGCACTTATAAATCTTGGATGCAGAGTTAATCGAGTTGAGCTCGATTTAATGGCAGAGTCTTTGCTTCGTATGGGTTGCCATATTGTTGAAGAAGATGAAGCACAGGCAATTGTTATTAATACCTGTGCAGTTACTGCTGAGGCAGAAGCTAAGACGAGAAAAGCTGTGCGTAAAGCAGCACTTATGCCCAAAGCCCCTCTTGTTGTGGCAACTGGTTGTGTTGCAAGCCTTTTTGCTGATGAGCTTGCCTCTCTTGCCCCAAATGTTGTTGTAGAAGCCGAGAAGGACAAAGTCGCAGATAGAGTTCTTGAAGAACTTGGCTTTGCTCCTGAATCGGTAAGTGATGATGGTCTTGTTATTTCAAAGCCAACACCTACTGGTCGCACGCGTCCCGGTATCAAAATTCAAGATGGCTGTGATAATCGATGTACCTTCTGCATTGTGTGGAAAGCACGTGGTGCAGGAAAATCTCTTGATCCTCGTGAAGTTGTTTCACAGGTAAAAAATGCTATGAGCAGAGGTGCTCAGGAGGTTGTTCTTACAGGAATCAATCTTGGTAGTTATAAAGTTCAACTTGAAGATGAGGGTGAGAAAATCTTCAGGCTCCCAGATCTTCTCGAGTATGTGCTTGAAAAAACTGAGGTTGGACGCCTAAGACTTTCTTCTCTTGAGCCACCTGATGTAAATGCTCGCCTAGTGAAGGTAATCGCTGCATCCAACGGAAGAGTTGCACCATTCTTACACATTTGTCTTCAGTCTGGATGTGACGCAACGCTTGCTCGTATGGGTAGGGTGTATAGGACAGAGCTCTATCGCAAGGCTGTTGAGGAAGCGCGTTCAGAGCTGTCAACCATCTCATTAGGAACAGACCTCATTGTTGGTTTTCCAGGAGAAACTGATAAAGAATTTGAAGAGTCATATGAATTTTGTCGTCAGATAGGCTTTTCAAAAATGCATGTATTTAGATATTCCAAACGTCCTGGAACGCCTGCAGCCACTGCTCCAAATCAGGTTGATCCAAAGGTGATGGCCGAGCGTGCAAAGAAAATGCGTGATTTGGGTAATAAAATGCGTTTTGATGCTGCCAAGAAGCTTATTGGTACCTGCGATAATGTGGTGGTACAGTATCCAGGTAAAGGAATTTCTGGAGGTCTTTTTGACGTTCAGGTTGACCCTACCATTGAACTTGATGAGTTAGTTACTATGCGCTTTGATGAAGTTTTACTTAATGGAACACTAAAAGCTACTCGTTTGTAAATTGGGGGAACATGGAGCCAACACAGATTCGCTTAACCATTCCTGATTCAGTGGATCCTTTATACCTTACGGGTCCAGCTGATAGTTTGCTCAGAGAAATTGAAGCATCATGTGCGGCTCTTATTTCAGTCAGAGGTAAAGCTATTTTTCTGTCTGGAACTTCTCAAGAAATAGAACAATTAACGCTTATTTTTTCTCACCTGATTCAAATGGTCGAATCAGGCTCAAAGCCTACACTTGAAGACGTAAAGTTTCTGCTTGATAACACAAAAAGAAATGCCAACTTAAAGCAAGCGGGAACACGTACGCTGTTTGTCACACATAAGGGCAAAGCAATTCAACCTAAAACGCAAGGTCAGATTGCTTATACCAAGGCAATAGCAAATAACTCCATAACATTTGGTACTGGTCCTGCTGGTACTGGTAAAACGTATTTGGCTGTTGCTATGGCACTTGCTGCTTTAACCTCTCAACAAATCAGTAGAATTGTGCTGGTAAGACCTGTTGTTGAAGCTGGAGAGTCACTTGGTTTTCTTCCGGGCACACTTCAAGAGAAGTTAGATCCCTACATCAGACCGCTCTACGATGCCCTCTTTGATATGACTTCTATGGAGTATGCAAATAACCTTATTGAACGGGGGATTGTTGAGATTGCTCCGCTTGCATTCATGCGTGGTCGTACCATGAATGATGCGTTTGTTATTTTGGATGAAGCGCAAAATACTACGCCCGAGCAGATGAAAATGTTTCTGACTCGCTTGGGTTTCTCGTCAAAGTTTGTTATTACGGGCGATGCAACGCAGCGAGATCTTGTGGGAAGAAGCGGCCTGGATGTTGCTCGACAGGTGCTGAGCAACCTCGAAGACGTTGCTTTTGTTGATTTAGACAGAAATGATATTGTTCGCCACACTTTGGTTGGTAAGATAGTTGATGCATACACTGCGTATGAGAAGAAACAGCTAGGGGAGTAATGTGGTTAACGAGTACGACATTGTGATCAAAAATGGCGTCGAGTCACCAATTTCTGTAGAAGAGATTGAAGCCGATTGCAATTTAGTACTCTCTGAAGAGGGCGTTAAACGCCCTTGCGCGGTCTCTATTTCTATTGTCAGTGATGAAGAGATTCAACAGGTAAACCTTGAATGGCGAGAAAAAAATGCGCCCACTGACGTTATTTCACTTGAGGTAGAGCGCCCTGACGATCCTGATTTGGCTCCGGATGAGATGTGTGAGCTCGGCGATATTATTCTTGCCCCTCAATTTATTGCGCGACAGGCAAAAGAATATGGCACTACGGAGGCAGATGAGTTTAGGCTGATGCTTGTTCATGCCATGCTTCACCTGCTTGGATATGACCATGTTGCAGATGATGAGGCAGAGGTTATGGAGGCTCGTGAAGATGCCCTTGTTGCTCTGCTGTCAACAGATAAGACCATTGAGCCAGTTGTTTTGACTCGCCACCGTGAGGGGATTGACGAGTAATGATTCCGGGATCTAAGGGTAGACATCCAAGTTTTAAGCGCGGACTTCTTTTTGCGCTACAAGGTGCTCGTCAGGCGTTTGCTCAAGAGGCAAACTTGCGTCGTATGTTAGTTGTTGCTGTATTGACCATGCTTACAGGATTGTATGTTGGTTTGGATGCTATGAGTTGGGCCTTTGTTCTTGCTTGCATTGGTGCGGTTTTAACCACAGAGCTCATCAATACAGCAATAGAAACAGTGGTAGACCTAGTTTCTCCAGAGTTTCATCCTATGGCTGGTAAGGCAAAAGATATCGCAGCAGCCGCTTCGTGCTGTATTAGCATTACTGCAGCTCTCATAGGGCTTTTGATTTTTTCGCGTGCGGTTTTTCATTGGTAAGTTGGAGGACATATGACCGCCAATTCAGTTTCTAAGAATACTTCATCTGAGACCACTCCTTTTAGGAGCGGTTTTGTTGCTTTAGTTGGTCGTCCAAGTGTTGGCAAATCTACATTTTTAAATGCTTGTATGGGTCAGAAAGTGGCAATTGCAAGTCCTGTTGCCCAGACTACGCGTCGTCGTTTTAGAGCAGTTGTAAATGGAAAGAACTCCCAGCTAGTCATTGTAGACACTCCAGGTCTGCACAAGCCCAAAGATGCTCTTGGAAAAGAACTTAATAAGGCTGCACTTGGAGAACTCAATGACGCCGATGTGATTGCTTTTTTGATTGATGCTACCAAGCCTGTTGGTCGTGGTGATGAATGGGTTGCTAATCATGTTGAGCAGGCGCACGCTGCCTTTAAGTTATTGGTTATTACCAAGGCAGACATTGCAACTCCAGAACAGGTAGCGGAGCAGCTTAAGGCCGCACAGGCTCTTGTACACTTTGATGACGTGTTTGTTGTTTCCGCATTAGAAGACTTTAATGTCCAGGCATTCATTGCGCTTGTTTCCGAACATCTTCCTGAGGGTCCCATGTGGTTCCCAGAAGACATGGAGACTGACGCATTGCCAGAAGACCTGGTAGCAGAGTTTGTTCGTGAGAAGCTTTTGTTGAACCTCCGTCAGGAAGTTCCACATTCTGTTGCAGTTGTTTGCGATTCATATGAAATTGCAACGGACGGGCATTTATCCATCTCTGCCACCATTTTGGTTGAGCGAGAAGGACAAAAGGGTATCGTAGTTGGTCAGGGTGGATCTATGATTAAGCGTGTTGGCGTTGAGGCAAGAAAAGACCTAGAGAAACTGTTTGGTCGCAAAGTTTACCTTGACCTTCAGGTACGGGTTCAGCCTCTTTGGAGACGTGATGCCAACGAGATTAAGCGCTTGGGCTACTCGACTGAGGACTAGTTGTGCCTGGTAGAAAGACTACTCGTCTTAAAGCAATTGTGCTTGATAGAACAAAACTCGCCGAGCAAGACCTTATCTTGACCATGCTCTCCGATTCGGGAGAAGAACGCCGAGCTGTTGCAAAGGGTGCCCGAAAGCCGGGCGGTCGTTTTGCTGCTCGTGTTGAACTTTTCTGTGAGCTAGACGTACTGCTGGCAGAGGGGCGCTCACTTGATATCTTGTCTGAGGCAACTTTGCTTGAACCGCACGCAACGCTTCGCGGAGACCTTTCTAAAGTAGCTGCTGCATCTGCTATTTGCGAAGTGGCGCGACTTTCGTGTATTGACGGCGTCGAGGACGCGTTTCTCTTCTCTCTGCTTTCACGTGCGCTTAAAGCCTGCGAAGAAGTGGATGACGAGAAACATCTAGATCTTGTAGTTGCCGCCTATGTGTTTAAGGTTTTAGCACACGAAGGCTGGCGCCCAGAGCTGGGATTGTGCATTGCCTGTGGAGATGAAGCTTTGACGTATTTCTCGTCAGCTGCTGGTGGTGCTTTATGTGGAAGTTGTGCACATGAGATTGAGGGAGCTATTGAGGTGACTCCGCTTGAACTCTCGTGGTTGTCGTCGCTTCTAAAACTTACCTTTGACCAGCTTGTTTTTGCTGAGATTGCTTCAGAAACTGCGCTCTTTTTGCTTACTAACGCGCATATTTGGGCGGCTACGCACCTTGAAGCGCGTCTTAAAGCATTTGAATTTTTGCTCAGCATCTAGTTTAAGTGGATTATTGCTAGCAAAGTTCAACAGTAACTGGTATCCTTTTGTAGGTTATTTCCTTGTTCTTAGGGGCTAGTCACTGCCGGCTGCCTTCTCAGTACAAGGAGTATTCAACGCGAAAGGCGGTTTATTATGGCAGTAACTAAGGATCGTAAGGCTGAGCTCATCAAGCAGTACGGCAAAGATGAGAAGGACTCTGGTTCCGCACAGGTTCAGGTTGCTCTTCTTACTGAGCGTATTCGTCAGCTCACCGATCACATGAAGTCTCACCAGAAGGACTTCCACACTCGTCGTGGTCTTTTAATGCTCGTTGGTAAGCGTCGTCGTCTTCTTTCTTACATCAAGGCAAACGACATTGAAGAGTATCGTACTCTTATTGCTTCTTTGGGTATCCGCGATAACATCCAGTAAGTTGGCTTTTTAGGGCGCCGTCTGGCGCCCTTTATGTTTGAGGCCCGTTTGCAATGGGGCAAACGGAGATAGAAGAGGAAAGAAATGACTAAAGTAACTCACGAATTTGACCTCTATGGTAAGCACTACACCCTTGAGGCTGGTGAGCTCGCAAAGCAGGCAACAGGTGCCTGTATCGTTAAATGTGGTGATTCCACCGTACTTCTCACTGCAGTGGTTTCCAAGGAGCGTAAGGATTATGACTTCTTCCCACTGACTGTTGAAAATGTATGCAGTTGGCCGTGTTCCTGGTGGATATCTCAAGCGTGAGGCTCGTCCATCCGAGAAAGCAACGCTTACTGCTCGTATGATTGACCGTCCTCTGCGTCCTTCCTTCCCAGAAGGCTTCCGTAATGAGGTCCAGATTGTCGCAACTTCTCTTGTTGCTGATCAGGTGAATGCTGTCGATACCATCTCTGTCATGGGCGCATCTGCTGCTCTGGCTGTCGGTGGCGTTCCATTTGAGGGACCACTTGCTTGTGTTCGTATTGGTCGCAACGCTGATACCGGCGAGTTCCTAGTTAACCCAACCTATGAAGAGCGTGATCACTCTGATCTTGACCTCGAGCTTGGTGGTTCTTCCACTTTCATTTCTATGCTTGAGGCTGGTGCAGATGAGATTTCCGAAGAGGACATGCTTTCTGCTATGGCATTTGGCCAGGAGGCAATTGCAGCTTTCTGCGAGGAGCAGAAGAAGTTTATTGCTAAGTGGGAAGAGGTTAACGGTCCAATCGTTAAGCGCGAGTACATCCTTGACGAGCCAATCGCTGAGGTTCACGACCGCATCTTTGCTTACTACGACCAGATGAGCGCTGCTCTTAAGGATGCTGACAAGCAGTCCCGTATGCAGAAGGTTGCTGACTTGATGGATGAGATCAAGGCTCAGTTCACCGAGGAGGAGCAGGAGCTTTGGAGTCGCGCTATTGCAGTTGAGCTCAAGGCTCTTGAGAAACACGCAATGCGCATTATGGTTGTTGAGACTGGCGAGCGCGTTGACGGTCGTGTGGCTAATGAGATTCGTCCAATTATGGTCAAGCCTGATTACCTGCCACTTGTTCACGGTTCTGGTCTTTTCCAGCGCGGACAGACCCAGGTTCTCTCCATTTGTACGCTTGGCATGCTCAACGAGTGGCAGCGTCTTGACACCATTGAGCCAATGGATGGCAAGCGTTACATTCACCACTACAACTTCCCACCATTCTGCACCGGTGAGACTGGCCGTATGGGCAGTCCAAAGCGCCGTGAGATTGGTCACGGAGCTCTTGCAGAGCGCGCACTTCTGCCTGTCATTCCTTCCGAGGAAGAGTTCCCTTACACCATCCGCGTTGTCTCTGAGGTAATGGAGTCCAATGGTTCTTCTTCCATGGCATCTACCTGCGGTTCTACGCTTTCCCTTATGGATGCAGGCGTTCCTCTAAAGCGTCCTGTTTCTGGTGTTGCAATGGGTCTTATCCAGGAGAACGGCAAGACTGTTGTTCTTACCGATATCCAGGGTCTTGAGGACTTCCTTGGCGACATGGACTTCAAGGTTTGCGGTACCACCAAGGGTATTACCGCAATGCAGATGGACAACAAGGCAACTGGTCTTACTCCAGAGATTCTGCGCAGCGCACTTCTCCAGGCTCAAGAGGGCCGTATGTTCATTCTGAACAAGATGCTTGAGCAGATTCCTACACCTCGTACTGAGACCAAGGAGACTGCTCCACAGATCATCTCGCTCTCTATTCCAACCGATAAGATTCGTGACGTCATTGGTTCTGGCGGCAAGGTTATCCGCGGTATCCAGGAGGATACGGGAGCAACCGTTGACATCCAGGAGGACGGTACCGTCTTTATCGCTGGTACCAACGGAGCCGCTGAGGCTGCTGCAGAGCGCATCAAGGCTATCGTCAAGGTCCCAGAGGTAGGCGAGGAGTACACTGGTCGCGTTGTCGGCCTTCAGCCTTTTGGCGCCTTTGTTGAGCTGCTTCCTGGCAAGGACGGCCTGCTTCACATTTCCCGCGTTGCACAGGGACGTGTCGAGAAGATCGAGGATGTCCTAGCTGTTGGCGACGAGGTTAAGGTTCAGGTCCTTGAGGTAGACGAGAAGGGCAAGATTTCTCTTGACCGTCTCGATAAGCCAGAGGCACCACAGGGTGCTCCAAAGAAGGACCGTGAGGAGCGTCGCCCACGTCGTCAGAACGACAACGGCAACTCTGAGCGCAGGCAGCCACGTCGTCACCATGATGCATAAGGCACGCTCAAACTCAATGGGTTTCTCGCCACGCGAGGTCTTATAAAACATGAGGTATTGAAGAGAGCTTCGATGCATGTCGGAGCTCTCTTGTTATTCTGTTGAGATTTTGATTCTTTGGGAATATATAGCGTAATACGTGCTGATTTTTTATATAATTAAACAGCATGTAGATTTTGCAAAAAGTCTTATAGACGGCCCTTTGGGTTGCGTCTGCCATAGAAAGTTTTTGAAAGGAAAGCGTTTTAATGCCTAAGAAAGACCCAGCTCTTAAAGTCATTCCTATGGGCGGACTTGATGGCATTGGCAAGAACATGACCGTTTTTGAATACGGTAATGATATGGTGCTTGTTGATGCTGGTTTGATGTTCCCAGATGACGAACAGCCTGGTATTGACCTAGTTTTGCCAGACTACACCTATGTACTAGAAAATGAAGATAAGCTTCGTGGTATTTTGATTACCCACGGTCACGAGGATCACATTGGTGCTCTTCCATACCTGCTTATGGATCTTACTCGTAAGGTGCCAATCTATTCCAGTAAGCTTTCGCTTGGCTTTATTGAAGGCAAGCTTGCTGAGCACAAGATTGTGGGTACTAAGCTTCGTGAGGTTACTGATGGTTCAAAGGTCCAGCTTGGTGCCTTTGACATCACGTTCTTCTCGATGACTCACTCTATTCCTGCAGCTTTTGGTATTCATATGAAGACTCCTGCAGGAACGCTTATTCACTCTGGTGACTTTAAGCTTGATCAGACTCCAATTGATGGCGTGCGTCCAAATTATGCGGCTATCACCAAGTTTGGCTCCGAGGGCCTTGATCTGCTGTTGTCTGACTCAACCAACGCTAATCGCCCTGGTATGACTCCATCCGAGGCTTCTGTTGGTGCGGCGCTTCGTCACATCATCAAGAATGCAACTGGTCGCGTCTTTGTTGCGTCGTTCTCAAGCCACATTCACCGCCTGCAGCAGGTGTGCGATGCCTCTGTTGCGGTAAAGCGTAAGGTTGTTGTTACTGGTCGCTCTATGATTACCAACACCAAGGTTGCACGTGAGCTTGGTTACCTCAACATTGCCGATAAAGACATCATTGATGCGTACGATGTTGATAAACTCGCAGATGATCGCATTGTTGTTCTGTGCACCGGTTCCCAGGGAGAGCCTCTGAGTGCTTTGGCACGTATGGCAAACGGAGAGCACAAGTCGCTTTCCATTCGTCCTCAGGACACCGTAATCATCTCTGCAACTCCTGTTCCAGGTAACGAGAAGAGCGTTCAGTCTATCATCAACGCGCTCTCTAAGATTGGTTGCGAGATTTACGACAAGTCAAAGGCACTTGTCCACGTTTCTGGCCATGGTAGCCAGGAAGAGCTTAAGCTTATGCTTGGCATGGCTCGTCCAAAGAACTTCATGCCTGTTCACGGTGAGGCTGTTCACCTGCGTGCTCACGCGGAACTTGCTCAGCAGATGGGCGTTCCTGCTAACCGCATTTTCATTCTTGATAACGGCGACACGCTTGAGATGAGAAACGGCAAGGTTACCCGTGGTAAGACGGTTGAGTCTGGCGTAGTGTACGTTGACGGCCTCTCTGTCACCGACGCTAACCCTGTTGTTCTTCGTGATCGCCAGCGCCTTTCTCAGGACGGTATTGTCACCGCTGTGGTAACTCTTGTTGGTCGTAATCTTAAACCAGGTGTTGTTGAGATTTCTGGCCGTGGTGTTTCATTTGCCGACGATGATGAACTGATGAATGACGCGCAGAATCTTGTGAGAAATTCAATTGAGAAGGCCTCTAAGTCCGAAGGCGCAAACATTGAAGCAATGAGAAAGAGCGTTCGCAATGCCCTTTCTAACTTCCTTTGGAGCAAAACTCGTACTCGACCAATGGTTATTCCGGTCATTATGGAGGTATAAGCCCAATGCCCTCTAAACGCACCTCAAACGCAGCAAAAAGAAATTCTAGAAATGCCGCTTCTGCCCAGGCAGTAGGCTTGAGCCCACTGCAGAATGACATCATTGGTGTTGTTCTTGCAGTGGTTGCAATTGCTATGTTTTTGTCCATTATTGTCCCTTCTAACGCTGTTATTACCAGCGCAATGGGCCATGGGCTCAAGCTATGCTTTGGTACAGGAGCGCTACTTTTTCCCATTGCAGTATTTGTCTTTGCTATGACCTTCTTTATGCGTGATGATCAGGGAATCT
>ERZ772971.2245-NODE-2245-length-10703-cov-16.737040_pt1 | contig 10703 bp, 9 predicted proteins | sample MGYA00511943_ERZ772971 | MGnify/ENA primary metagenome ERZ772971 (study PRJEB29015, sample SAMEA2737929) | human oral metagenome | biome: human oral; feature: human-associated habitat; material: dental | place: China | collected 2144 ... | reverse complement strand
TCGCTCAAGAACGCGAAGCACGAATCAATGGCGAAATTACCGCCAAAGAAGTGCGATTAATCAGTGAGTCAGGCGATCAGCTTGGTGTCGTTTCAGTTCGTGAAGCTCTGGCTATGGCCGAAGAGCAAGATGTCGATTTGGTAGAAATTTCCCCGACTGCCAAACCGCCCGTATGCAAACTGATGGATTACGGTAAATACAAATACCAACAAGCCAAGAAGCGCGACGAAGCCAAGAAAAACCAAAAGCAGGTACAAATCAAGGAAATTAAATTCCGTCCGGGTACTGATGAAGGCGACTATCAAATCAAGATGCGCAACATCAACCGCTTCCTTGCCGATGGTGACAAAGTTAAAGTGACATTGCGTTTCCGCGGTCGTGAGATGGCACACCAACAATTGGGCGCCCAACTGCTTGAACGCGTAAAAGAAGAGTTGGCTGAAGTGGCACAAATCGAGTCCTTCCCTAAAATGGAAGGCCGCCAAATGGTGATGATGATTGCGCCTAAGAAAAAATAAAGCTATAATGCAAGGCTTATTTCGATTGCCGCTCGAAATAAGGTTTAATTAGCGGCAAAAACCGTGGTATTTTGGGTTCCAAGTATTTGAAATTTATTTCAAAACCCCTTATACCTTATCTAATAACGAATGGAGTTTTCCAATGCCTAAAATGAAAACCAAGTCTAGCGCGAAAAAACGCTTTAAAGTACTGGGTAACGGTGGTGTAAAACGCGGTCATGCGTTCAAAAGTCACATCCTGACCAAAAAAACCACTAAAACTAAACGTCAATTGCGCGGCACCGCTATGGTTGATTCACGCGATTTGGCTTCTGTTGCTAAAATGTTGCCCTACGCTTAAGGAGTTTAGAATATGCCACGCGTAAAACGCGGTGTTACCGCTCGTGCTCGTCACCAAAAAGTCTTCGCGTTAGCCAAAGGCTACCGCGGTCGTCGTAAAAACGTTTACCGTGTTGCCAAACAAGCGGTAATGAAAGCCGGTCAATACGCATACCGTGACCGTCGCCAACGCAAACGTCAATTCCGTCAACTGTGGATCGTTCGTATCAACGCAGGTGCCCGTGAAAATGGTCTGTCTTACAGCAAATTCATGAACGGCCTGAAACGCGCTGCTATCGAAATCGACCGCAAAGTATTGGCTGATTTGGCTGTATTCGACAAAGCTGCATTTGCACAATTGGTTGAAAAAGCTAAAGCTGCTTTGGCTGCTTAATTCGATAAGATTATTTAAAAAGGAAGCTTATGCTTCCTTTTTTCTTTTCTTAAAGAAATCCTATGTAGTTGATTTTCTTTCTTTAAACTCTATTTTTTTATACTAATTTGCGATAAAATAGGCCTCTCTTATCAAACGGATTGGCCGCAGTAAGACAAAAGGCCGTCTGAACGGGTTTGAAATCAAATCCAACAGACGGCTTTGTTGTTTTAGACGGCCTGCCATCAACAAACAGACGATAAACCACTATGGAAAATGTAAACCGTATCGTTGCAGAAGGTATTGCCGCTATTGAAGCCGCGCAAGATTTCAATGCCTTAGAACAAATTAAAGCACGCTATCTTGGTAAAACCGGCGAATTGACCGGACTTTTGAAAACTTTGGGTCAAATGTCTCCTGAAGAGCGTAAAACCATAGGTGCGCACATCAACGAATGCAAAAATCAGTTTCAGACGGCCTTTAATGCCAAACGCGATGCCCTGAATGAAGCCAAGCTGCAAGCCCAATTGGCTGCAGAAGCCTTGGATATTACTTTGCCGGGCCGTGCACAAGAACATGGCGGTTTGCATCCAGTTACTTTAACTTTGCAACGTGTGGTCGAGCTGTTTCACGGTATGGGTTTTGAAGTAGCGGACGGCCCTGAAATCGAAGACGATTTCCATAATTTCCAAGCCTTGAATATTCCTGCAAATCACCCAGCGCGTGCGATGCAAGATACCTTCTACGTTGAAAACGGCGACGTTTTGCGCACACACACTTCGCCTATTCAAATCCGTTATATGCTTGACAAAAAAGAGCCGCCTATCCGCATTATTGCCCCCGGCCGCGTTTACCGTGTGGACAGTGACGCCACTCACTCGCCTATGTTCCATCAGGCCGAAGGTTTGTGGGTAGAAGAGGGCGTAACTTTTGCCGACTTGAAAGCAGTGTTCACTGACTTTATCCGTCGCTTCTTTGAGCGCGATGACCTGCAAGTGCGTTTCCGTCCGTCTTTCTTCCCGTTTACTGAGCCTTCTGCCGAAATCGACATCATGGGCGAAAACGGTAAATGGCTGGAAGTTGGTGGCTGTGGCATGGTACATCCTAACGTGTTGAAAAACGTTAATATCGATCCTGAAAAATATACCGGTTTCGCCTTTGGTATTGGTCTCGACCGCTTCGCTATGCTGCGTTACAACGTGAACGACTTGCGCCTGTTCTTCGATAATGATTTGAACTTTTTGAAGCAGTTTAAATAAATTTCAGATAGTCTTTTGATAGGCCGTCTGAAAAGTGGATAGATATTACTGATTTCGTCTGATAAAAATTTGTTTCAGACGGCTTGATAGTAGAGAAAATAATATGCAATTTCCTTATTCATGGCTGAAAACTCAAGCCAATCCTGATCTTTCTGCCGATAAACTGGAACATCTTTTGACCATGGCCGGTTTGGAAGTGGAAGAAATCGATACTGCCGCCCCTGCTTTCAGTGGTGTGGTTGTTGCCGAAGTAAAATCCGTTGAAAAACACCCTGATGCAGACCGTTTGAACGTTACCCAAGTTGATGCCGGTACGGGCGAGTTGGTTCAGATTGTTTGTGGTGCGCCGAATGTCAAGCTTGGTATTAAAGTGCCGTGTTCTTTGCCGGGTGCCGTTTTGCCGGGCAATTTCAAAATTAAGCCGACTAAAATGCGCGGCGTACCATCAAACGGTATGCTGTGTTCGACCAATGAACTGGGTTTGCCTGATGATGGTGTAGATGGTCTGCACATTTTGCCTGAAGATGCGCCTGTCGGTACTAATATCCGCGAATACTTGGATTTGGACGATACGCTGTTTACGTTGAAAATTACGCCTAACCGCGCTGATTGCTTGAGTGTTAAGGGTATCGCGCGTGAGGTTTCTGCGTTGACTCAATGTGCGTTTACGCCTGTTGAAATTCAGACGGCCTCTATCGGCAGTGAGAAAAAACAGGCTGTCCGTATTGATGCACCAGTCGACTGCGGCCGTTTTATCAGCCGCGTTATTGAAAATGTTAATGCGAAAGCGGCTACTCCCGATTGGATGAAACAACGTTTGGAGCGCAGCGGTATCCGCAGCATTTCCGCATTAGTGGACATCGGCAACTATGTGATGCTGGAAATTGGTCAGCCTATGCATGTTTTCGATGCTGACAAGCTGTCAGGCAGTTTGATTGTCCGCCGTGCTCAAAATGGCGAGACTTTGGCGTGTCTGAACGAGAAGACGGTTACTTTGGCTGACAATACACTGGTGGTCGCTGATGAAAAAGGTGCGTTGAGCTTGGCCGGCTTGATGGGCGGCGAGGCAAGCGCGGTTTCAGACGACACGCAAAATATTGTGTTGGAAGCAGCTTGGTTTGCTCCGGAGATTATTGCCGGTAAATCCCGCCAATACGGTTTTGGTTCGGATTCTTCTTTCCGTTTTGAACGCGGTGTGGACTACCGCTTGCAAGCTGATGCTATTGAGCGTGCTACCGAATTGGTGTTACAGATTTGCGGTGGTGCAGCCGGTGAAATGGTTGAAGCACAAGGCAAATTGCCTGAGGCAAAACAGGTTGAATTGCGGTTAGGCCGTCTGAAAACGGTATTGGGTGTTGAAATCCCTGCCGAGCAAGTCGAAATTATCTTGCAACACTTGGGTTTGCAGCCTGAGAAAACTGCAGAAGGCTTCCGTGTTACTTCTCCTAGCTTCCGTTTCGATATCGAAATCGAAGCCGATTTGATTGAAGAAATCGGCCGCGTTTATGGTTATGAGAATATTCCCGACGACTATACTTCAGGCCGTCTGAAAATGTTGGCTTTGCCTGAAACCAAACGCCCGCGCTTTACGGTTTATAACGAAATGGCGGCACGCGGTTACCGCGAAGTGGTCAGCTATGCGTTTGTGGATGAGCAATGGGAGCAAGACTTTGCTGCCAATACCAATCCTATCCGCCTGCAAAATCCGTTGGCGGCGCAGTATGCAGTCATGCGTTCTACGCTTATCGGCGGTTTGGTGGAAGTTTTGCAAAACAATTTGAACCGTAAGCAAAACCGTGTACGCGTATTTGAGATTGCCCGCGTGTTCAGCAAAGATTCGGCTGATCAATTTGTTCAAAACGAACGTATCGGCGGTTTGTGGTATGGCTCCGTGTTGCCTGAGCAATGGGGTGAGAAAACACGTAACGTAGATTTCTACGATATGAAAGCCGATGTTGAGAGCCTTTTGAAAAACAAGGAAGTATCCTTTGTTAAGACAGAACATCTGGCATTGCATCCTGGACGTGCCGCCAATATTGTTTCAGACGGCCGAGTAGTTGGTTTTGTTGGCGAGTTGCATCCGAAATGGCTGCAAAAATATGATTTGCCGCAAGCGCCGCTGGTATTTGAAATCGATATGGATGCGGTATTGGGTCGTGAGAAAACCCGTTATCAGTCCGTATCCAAATTCCAACCTGTACGCCGAGATTTGGCATTTGTAATGCCTGAGGCTGTAACGCATGATGATTTGTTAAATGCCCTGAAAGCGGCGGCAAACAAGCTGGTTCAAGAAATCAGCGTGTTTGACGTTTACCGCGGTACGGGCGTGCCTGAAGGCATGAAGAGCGTTGCCGTCAAAATCATTTTGCAAGATATGGAAAACACGCTGACAGATGAAGTCATCGAGCCTTTGGTCGCAAAAATGATTAAAGCGGCAGCCGAAAAAGACGCACAGCTTCGCGCTTAACATAAGACAAAAGTTGTCGCCAAAAATCACCAATAATATTTGATTTTTTGGTGAGGACTTGATTTTTAAAAGAATTTTGGTAATAATTGCACCAGTTTGAATGAAGGTAAACACATGACACTAACTAAAGCAGAATTGGCTGATATTTTGGTCGACAAAGTCAGCAACGTCACCAAGAATGATGCCAAAGAAATCGTCGAGCTCTTTTTTGAAGAAATCCGCAGCACTTTGGCGCGTGGTGAAGAAATTAAAATTTCCGGTTTCGGTAATTTCCAATTGCGCGACAAACCTCAACGCCCTGGCCGTAACCCTAAAACAGGCGAAGAAGTGCCGATTACCGCACGCCGTGTGGTAACTTTCCATGCCAGCCAAAAACTCAAAGGCATGGTGGAGCATTACTATGACAAACAACAATAATCCGGTTATTCCTGCCAAGCGTTATTTTACGTTGGATGAGATGTGCCAATTGGTGCAAATCAGCCCGGCTCAGTTTGCCCAATGGCAACATGAAAATAATGTTGTGATTGGATACGGTGGCGATCGATATACGCGCTCAGATGTAGTTAAGTTGTTGAAACTGAAAGATACGTTTGAACCATATATCGATACGTTCAGCCGTGGTGCTTTGGATGCAAACGGCAATCCTGCCGCCAATGCAGAAGAAGTGCGTCATGGTCTGATGCAGATTTTGTCTGATTTGGAGCATCATTTGGGTTCTGAACAACAAAATCACCATGTCGAGCTGTAATCGATAGGGAAATTCTAATCAAAAGTGCGAAGGCATACAAAGATTTGCATAATTGATTCTAATAAAGGCTGTTTGAATGATTTTCAGACGGCCTTTATTGTTTTATATTGCTTTCAAAATATCAGAATCTTGATTGCAAATGATTCTATGAAATAGCCGTAAATGTTATACTTAGCCTCTTGTTTGCCGATTGGGAAGAAACAGTCATTAGATAATGCGGATAGATGCCGCCTTTTCATGGCAGACTGAGGTTTTTAAAACAAATGTAACGGCAGAATAAACAGGCTGCCGGACAACATTCAAATCGATGAAATGGATAGCAGAAAATGAGCAGAATCCAACAAACTTTCTCAGCGCTCAATGGCGCAAAAGCACTGATTCCTTATATTACGGTGGGTGATCCCAGCCTTGAGACAACCTTGGCATTGATGCATAGCCTGGTGGCTAATGGTGCTGATATTTTGGAACTGGGTGTGCCGTTTTCTGACCCGATAGCGGATGGCCCGACTATTCAACGTGCGGCTGAAAGGGCGTTGGCAAATCATGTTTCTTTGCGCGACGTATTGGAAACAGTACGCTTGTTCCGCCAAACCAATGATAAAACGCCGGTTGTCTTGATGGGCTATTTGAACCCAGTACATAAAATGGGTTATCAGGCGTTTGCGCAAGCGGCTGCCGAAGCAGGCGTAGATGGCGTGTTGACCGTGGATTCCCCGGTAGAAACCATTGCTCCTTTGCATGAGTCGTTGAAAGCGCAAGGTATTGATTGTATTTTCCTTATTGCGCCAACGACAACTGAGGAGCGTATTCAAACGATTGCCAAAGTAGCCGGCGGTTTTGTGTATTATGTGTCGCTCAAAGGTGTAACCGGTGCGGCAAGTTTGGATACTGAAGAAGTTTCGCGTAAAATAGAGCTTTTGCGCAAATACATTGATATTCCGATTGGAGTCGGCTTCGGCATCAATAATGCGGAGAGTGCGCGTAAGATTGGTGCGGTGGCGGATGCCGTTATTGTCGGCAGCCGTATCGTCAAAGAGATTGAAAGCCACGCGGGTAGCGAGGCTGAAGCAGTAGGCGCGTTGGTTAAAGAGTTGAAAGACGCGATTCGCTAAATTTTTTCCATTCCATTATTTCAGACGGCCTTACGTTCAACCGGCCGTCTGAATTCTGAATCCTAAGGAGTCATTCATGAGCTGGCTAGATAAAATTCTTCCTCCGAAAATTAAAAACCGAAGCAGTTCGTCCAGCGTCCCTGAAGGTCTGTGGCACAAATGTCCGTCTTGTTCGGCAACGGTTTACTCAACCGAGTTGAAACAAAACAGCGAAGTCTGCCCGAAATGTAATCATCACAATCCGCTTTCTGCGCGCGAACGTTTGGACCTGCTTTTGGATGAAGAAGGTCGTGAAGAGATTGCAGCCAATATTAAACCGACAGATCCGCTGAAATTTAAAGACAGCAAAAAATATCCAGACCGCCTCACTGCTGCGCGTAAAGCAACCGGTGAAGACGATGCTTTGGTCGTTATGAGAGGCACCATGAACGGCCTGCCCGTCGTGGTGGCTGCGTTTGAATTCCGCTTTATCGGCGGCTCCATGGGTTCGGTAGTGGGTGAGCGTTTCGTGCAGGGTGTGCGCCGTGCTGTTGCAGATAATTGTTCGTTTATTTGCGTGGCGGCTTCCGGTGGTGCGCGTATGCAGGAGGGGTTGAACTCTTTGATGCAGATGACGAAAACCAGCGCGGCTTTGCATTTGCTGACTGAAAAACGTCTGCCGTTTATTTCCGTATTGACCGATCCGACCATGGGTGGCGTATCTGCCAGCTTTGCCTTCTTGGGCGATGTGGTTTTGGCAGAACCGAATGCTCTGATTGGTTTTGCAGGTCCGCGTGTTATCGAGCAGACTGTACGCGAAACCCTGCCGGAAGGTTTCCAACGTGCAGAATTCTTGTTGGAGAAGGGTGCAATCGACCAAATCGTCGATCGCCGTTCCATGAAAAAACGTATCAGTGATTTGATTACTTTGTTGCGTCATGAAAGTAAAGTAACTGCTGCTTGATTAGCACAATAAGAAAGGCCGTCTGAAAGTAATATTTCAGACGGCCTTTTTGATTATTGATGATTAAGCAGTCAATGCGGCTTTCAAAACCTTGTTGACTTCACCCATGTCGGCTTTTCCGGCCAGACGGGTTTTCAGTACGCCCATAACTTTGCCCATATCGGCCATGCCTGATGCACCGGTTTCTGTAATGACTGCTTCAACGACAGTCTTGATTTCTTCTGCGGACATCATTTGAGGCAGGTAGCGGTTGAGGATTTCGATTTCCGCGTTTTCTTTATCAGCCAAATCTTGACGGCCGGCTTCGGTATAGATTTTGGCGCTGTCTTTGCGCTGTTTCACCATTTTGGTCAGGATAGAGATAACTTTGGCGTCATCGACTTCGGTGCGTTCATCTACTTCAAATTGTTTGATGGCGGCATTAATCAGGCGGATGGTGCTTAAAGACACTTGGTCTTTGGCACGCATGGCGGTTTTCATGTCTTCGGTTAATTGTGTTTTTAGGCTCATAATGTTCTCACTTTATATAAAAAATGCTGTCTGAAAAACAAAACACACCGCAAAGCTGCCCTTGCGGTGTGTTGTTTATCACAGGGCAGGCCTGTAATTAGTACATTTTAGGAGGCAGTTGTTGGCTGCGCAGACGTTTTTGCAGACGTTTGGCTGCAGCAGCTTTTTTGCGTTTGCGTTCGGTAGTTGGTTTTTCGTACGCTTCACGGGCGCGCAGCTCGGTCAACAGACCGGTTTTTTCTACGGCACGTTTGAAACGACGCATGGCAACTTCAAATGGTTCATTCTCTTTAACACGAATAGCAGGCATTTTATTTCCTTTAAATTTTGTTTAATCAAACCGTTTTAAGAAATAGAGGACGGTTTGTCATAATGGGGGAGTTGTTGTATCGCTGGTTTGCCTAGGGCAGGGCGGGATACGCGCCGTGATGTAAACATCACCTCCTAACAAGTCGGCTTTTGCCGTGCAAGTGACCTTTTCGGTCAGAAACAATCGGGCGATTATCTTATAAACCCGATAGTCTGTCAAGATTGCAGGTCGTCTGAACGTTTGATTCTGTCTCACTTTTCAGACGGCCTATTAGGTATTAATAGCGGCCGGGAACCGTACCCATACGTTGTTTTAACGAAGTTTGCGGTTCGTTGAATAATGACGCGTAATAAGTCGCGTTGGTCATGACTTTTTTCACGTAGTCGCGGGTTTCGGTGAATGGGATGGTCTCGGCATAGATTGCGCCTTCCAAAGGCGAAGAAGCCTGCCAGTTGCGGGCGCGGCCGGGGCCGGCATTGTAGCCTGCGGTGGCCATTACTTCGTTATTTTGCAGGCGGCGTTTGGCATCTGCCATGTACCAAGTACCCATGCGGATGTTGCCGTCCATGGTGTAGAGTTCGCTGCTGCTCATGCCGATTTTACCTGCAATTTCGCGGGCGGTCGCAGGCATTACTTGCATCAGGCCTTGCGCGCCGACGCTGGATTGCGCGCCCATGACAAAGCGGCTCTCTTGGCGAATCAAACCGTAAACCCATGCTGGGTCAACGCCTGCCTGTGCGGCATAGCGGACGGTCAGGTCTTTAAACGGAGAGAGGTAGCGCAGCTTGTAGTTGAGTTTGTGGTCGGTACGGTCTGCGCTGTTGATTGCCATGTCGTAGAACTGGTTGTCAAAAGCGACTTGTGCGGCAGTCAGCAGGTTATCTTCATTGAAGTCGCGGGTGGCAAAACGCCATTCTGCCTGTGCCTGACGGCGCATTTTGGAGTCGCCGTTGCTTTGGCTGTTTTTAAACAGAACCAATGCGCGTTTGATGGCACCATCTTCGCTCATGCGGCGGACGTCTCTGGCATCGGCATCGGAAACGTTGTTGCGCGTATTGATGCGGCGGCCTAATTCTTCACCTGCCATTACGGCGTAGAAATTGCGGCCGGAAGTGGCGGCTTTTTCGTACATTTCTTTGGCTTGGCTGCTTTTACCTTGTGCAGCGAAGCTGCGACCCAGCCAATATTGCCATGTCGGGTCTTTTTGCAGTTTTTCAGGCATATGCTGAATCACGCTTGCCAATTCGTCCCAACGTTGCAGGCGCAAAGCGGCGCGTGCGTACCATTCCAATTGTTCGTCAGTCAGTTGTTTGCGGTCGGAAACGCGGCCGTAGTAGCTCAAAGCAGTCGGCATGTTTTGGCTTTGTGCATGGTAGTGGCCCAATACGCCCCATGCGAAGCTGCGTTGTTCGCGGCTGAGGCCGGATTCCATGTCGGACAGGGTGGCGGCGGCAGAAGCGGATTTGCGTGCATCTTTGCCGATCACGCTCAACAGGCTGTATTCGGTCGCACCTTGCGCGCCACCTTCAAAGGGGCTGCCCAATGCGGCAGCGAGGTTGCGTGCATCTGTGGTTTGACTGTTGCTCAACAAGCCGCGCACGCGACGCCATGCGTCGTTGGTGTTCAGACGGCCTGAAGCTGCCGCGCTTTCAACCAAGCGGGTACAGCCGGCAGGCAGTTTGCCGGTCACGCGAACCAGCTCGGCGGCTTTGCTGTAATTGTCGCTGCTCAAATCGGCATAACATTGCACTTCTTGTGCGACGCCGGCGGCGTTCAATTTACTGAATTCTTGACGGAACAAATCCCATTGGCCGCGCGCGCCTAAGGTTTTCAGCCATTCATTGCGGACGTTTTCAGCCATTGCGCTGTCGCTGGCTTGGGATAAAAATTGTTGTACCCAAGCATCGTCGCCGCGTTTAGCGGCATCGATGGCGCTTTGGTATTGACTGTAATCGGACAGGATTTTGGATTCGCTGTCGGCGCGGCGTGAAGGAATAGAAGTAGATTTAGGCTGAACGACGGTTTCGGTTTTCGAAGCAGTCGGTGTGTTTTGGGTGGCGCACGCCGATAAAACAGCGGCGGTAATCAAGCTGAGGGAGAGAGGGAAAAGACGTTGAACGTTCATTGGATACCGTGTCGTTTTTA
>ERZ772971.2244-NODE-2244-length-10710-cov-18.295260_pt1 | contig 10710 bp, 10 predicted proteins | sample MGYA00511943_ERZ772971 | MGnify/ENA primary metagenome ERZ772971 (study PRJEB29015, sample SAMEA2737929) | human oral metagenome | biome: human oral; feature: human-associated habitat; material: dental | place: China | collected 2144 ... | reverse complement strand
CTCGTGCCGGGCGAGCGGCTCGCCGTCGTCGGCCCCTCGGGATCGGGCAAGTCGACGCTGGGACGCATGCTGGCGGGCATCAATCCGCCCACCTCCGGCTCGGTGACCGTGGGCGGGGTGCCTCTGACCGATCTGAGCGAGGCCGAGCTGCGCCAGCATGTGGCCCTGGTGACTCAGGAGCACCACGTGTTCGTCGGCACCATCGCCGACAACGTGCGTCTGGGCCGCCCGGACGCCGACGACGGGACCATCCGCCGCGCCATCGAGGCCATCGGGGCGAATTCCTGGGTGGACGCCCTGGGCGAGGGCATGCGCACCATGGTGGGCTCCGGGCATCTGACGCTGTCCCCCGCCCAGGCCCAGGAGGTGGCCCTGGCGCGTCTGGTGCTGCTAGACCCGCACACGCTCATCCTGGACGAGGCGACCTCGCTGCTCGATCCTCGCTCCGCGCGCGCACTGGAGCGGACCCTGTCGACGGCGCTGGCGGGGCGCACGGTCGTCGAGGTGGTCCACCGGCTCTACACCGCGCAGGACGCGGATCGGGTGGCGGTCGTCATGGACGGGAGGATCGTGGAGCTGGGCACGCATGAGCAGCTGGTGGCACTCGGCGGTGAGTACGCGAGCCTGTGGGAGGCCTGGAGCCAGGAGTAGGCGCCGGCGCCTGCTGCGCACCGGCCCGAATCGCCTAGGATGGCGCCCCGTGGAGATTCAACGAATCGATCGCACTGTCTCGCAGGAGCGGGAGCGCTGGCACCGCGAGGCCCTGGGATCCTTGAGCGGCAGAGTTCTCGATATCGGAGCCGGTTCCGGCATCAGCGCCGCCTTCCTACCGGGCGACGCCGTCTGGATCGCCCTGGAGCCGGCGCCCTCCCGGCGTCTGAAGCGCGCCGTCGCCGGCAGGCCCGGCTCCAGGCTCCTGGCCGCGAGCGCCGAACAGATCCCCCTGGAGGACGCGTCCGTCGACGCCGTCGTCTGCTCCATGGTGCTGTGCTCGGTGGACGACCCGCAGCGCGTCCTGGCGCAGGTGCGGCGGGTGGTTCGTCCGCGGGGGCGCATCGTCTTCCTCGAGCACGTGGGAGCGCCGCCCGGGTCCGGAGCGCGCCGGATCCAGGGGCTCATCGCTCCCGCAACCAGACGGTTCAACAGCGGCTGCGACCCGCGGCGGGAGACGGCCTCGACCCTCCGGTCCGCCGAGTTCTCGGCGCTGGAGCTGCGCACCCTGCGCACGGCGGGCCTGTTGGGTGGGCTCGCCCCGGTCATCGAGGGGCGGGCCGTCGTCTGAGCGAGTCTCGCACTCGACGCCCGCAGTTCCCTCCGCGGCCGGTCTCGCCCCGCCGACGGCCGCCGTGTGTGAGATGACCCCCGCCGTATGAGATTCTGGGGGCGGTACATTCATGCACACGCTCCTACCGCGAGCGCCTGTGCTCCTCCGGACGAAGGTCGATCCCATGGCCCAACAACCCCAACCACCTCGCACGCCGCCCGTCTCGGGGGCGTCCCGCCCCGGCCAGCCCAGCATCGGCGAGCTGGTCAGCCGCATCTGTGAGAACATCACGGACCTGATCAGGAGCGAGCTCGCCCTGGCCAGGGCCAAGGGCGTGCGCATGGCGACGGCCATGAGCGCGGGCGCGGCTTTCCTCGTCGTGGCCGGCATCATGGCGCTCTACGGCCTCGGATTCATCCTGAGCGCCGTCGTGGATCTGATCGCCCTGGCCCTGCCGGTATGGGCGGCCGAGCTCATCGTCGCCGCCGCCCTGCTCCTCGTGGCGGCGGTGGCGGCCGCGCTGGGCATAAGGAGGCTGAGCGCCGCCAAGCTCGACGCGCCGGACCCGCAGGCGCGGCTGAAGGATGACGTGGACGCCGTCAAGCGGGCTGTCGCCTCCGGTCTGGAGAGGGGTGGTCAGCAGTGAGCCCGCAGCAGGATTCCCCGGAGTCACCCGAGGCGATCGAGGCCGCTGCGAACGCTCAGCGCGCCCAGCTGGTCGACGACGTCGAGCTGCTCGCCGCCCGCCTGGCCCCCAGGGCGCTGTCGTCGACGGTGCGCCGGTCGGCCCAGGAGACGGTCGCGGCGGTGCGCGAACGGACGCTCACCGGTGCGGCCCGGCTCACCGCGTGCGCCAATCCGAGGAGGGACGACCCGCTGGTGCACGAGGCGCACGGCTCCGCCGGAGTCGAGCGCACGTGCTGCGGGCGGGCCGTCGCCGCGGTGGCGGGGCTGCGCCCCGCCCCAATCCGCGAGCGGCTGACTCGCCTGCTTCAGGACGCCCGCGACGGCGAGCCGGGGTCGTTGGCCGTCGTCACGGGTGCGGCCCTGGTCCTGGCGGGGGTCGGCGCGGTCGCCGTCCTCAGGACGGTGCGCCGGTGAGCGGGCGAGCCGCGGCGAGGGAGGACCTGCCCAAGGATCCCGAGGACATCGAGACGCGACTGCGCTCTCAGCGCGAGGCCCTGTCGACCAGCGTGGATGAGCTGGCGGCTCGGGTGGACCCGCGGGTTCAGGCGCGCCTGGCCGGTCGAGAACTGCGCGGGCGGGCCGCGGATGCGGCCGACCGCGCTCGGGAGGCGGTCGACGATGCCCGGGCCGGCGAGACCGGGGCTCTTGCGCGGGTGATCGCGCTCGCCGGCGGGGCGCTCGCCGCAGGCGTCCTCCTCAGGCGGCTGCTGCGGCACTGAGGCCGTCCGCGGCGCACCGTCCCGCCTCCCGAGCGTATTCGGCGTGGGCGGCGCCACGGACACGGGGGCGGCCTCGAATGGTGCTCACGCGCGTGCTCGTTGTACGGTTGCCCCACGACACATTTGCCCAAGTGAAGCGCGACCATGTGCGCGCCCAGAGATTGTTGGAGGGGGTCGAGCCTATGGGGCGCGGCCGTCAGAAGGCCAAGGCGACCAAAGTCGCTCGCAAGCTCAAGTACTTCAGCCCGGAGACCGACTATGCGGCACTCGAGCGAGAGCTCGTGTCGACGTCGTCGGGGCCCGAGACCGACGACGAGGTCGACTACGAGCAGCTGGCCGCCAAATACGCGGTCGACGATGACGACTGGGACGAGTCGGAGGCGGATAGTGCGAAGACCACCCCCCGGAAATAATCCGTACTGACGTGCGAGAGGGCCGGCAGGCAGCGCCTGCCGGCCCTCTCGCACGTCCGACCCGGGCCGCCCCGCCGGAGTGGGAGCGGCGGTGCGCAGCGCCTGACGCGGGTGCCAAGCCGGCCTTGCGTTCGAGAAGCGGTGTGGGCATACTGTCTCCAGAACCGACCGACGGTCGGTCTGTTTTTAGATGTCGTCGGACCCGAGAGACGAGATATGACCACCCAGCACCTCAACGCCGCCGCGCGCCAGGAGCAGATCCTCGACGCCGCCCGCCGCCTCTTCCTCACCAAGGGGTACGAGGCGACCACCATCGAAGACGTCCTGACCGCGGTCGGCATCGCCAAGGGCACCCTCTACCACCATTTCCCCGGCAAGGAGGCGATCCTCGACGCCATCGTCCTGCGCACCGTCGACGCCATCGTCCAGCGCGCGCAGGCCGCGGCCGACGGCCCGCAGCCCGCCACGACCCGCTTCCTCGCCGTCGTCGGCGCGGCCCGCGCCCCGCAGGAGGACATCGAGCTCGCCCAGCAGATCCGCGCCACCGGGAACCTCCGCCTCCACGTCCTGGCCATGACCGAGACCTGGACGCGGCTGGTGCCCATCCTCACCCGTCTCGTCGAAGAGGGGGCGGCAGCAGGAGAGTTGAGCACGACGGATCCACGGGGCAGCGTCGAAGTCATCCTCTCGGCGGGTCTGACCATGCTCGACGGCGGCCTGTTCCCGTCCGTCGACGACGACGACACCTCCGAGCGGCGCCAGGACGCCCTCATGCACGCCTTCACCCTGCTGCTCAACCCCGTGCGGGCCTGAGCCCCGACATCCAGGAGTACTCGTGCGCCTGCTCTCCGTTCTCGTTCTCGGCTCTTTCGTCAGCTCCCTCGGCTCGGGCATGACCGCCTTCGCGCTGGGAGTCTGGGCCTTCACCGCCTTCGGCACCGCCTCATCGGTCGCGCTGCTCCAACTGGGCGCCTTCGCCCCCATCGTCCTACTCAGCCCCGCCGCAGGTGTTCTAGCGGACCGGTACGACCGGCGCATCATGATGGTGCTGGGGGACGGCGGATCGGCCCTCGGCCTGCTCATCGTGCTCGCAGCCGTCACCCATCCGGCCCCCTCCCTGGCCCTCGTGCTGACGGGGGTGACGTTCTCATCCTGCCTGGCCTGCCTCACCGAGCCGGCGCTGCGCGCCAGCGTCAACGAACTCGTCGACGCCGAGCACTACGCCCGCGCCTCGTCCCTGCTCCAACTGGCCTCGGCCTCCAAATTCCTCCTGTCCCCCGTTCTGGCCGGGGCCCTTCTGCCTCACGGCGGAGTGACGGCGGTGCTGTGGGTCGACGTGTCCACCTTCGCCGTCACTGTCACCTGCACGCTCGTCGTCCGCATGGCGACCAGCGGGCGAGCACCGCGCCCGACCGGGGACGGGGCGATGAGATCGCTGCGCCGCACCGTAGCGCTCCTGCACGAAGAGCCCGCGGTGCGCACCGTCATCATCCTGACCTCGCTGCTGACCGTTGTCCTCGGCGTCCTCCAGGTGCTCTTCACGCCCATGCTCCTGCCGCGTTTCGCGGTCGGACAGGTCGGAACCGCCCAGTCCGTGGCCGCATGCGGTCTGCTCGTCGGCGCGGCGATCGTCGGGGGACTGGGCCGCGTCGCGCCCTGGATGATGCTCAGCGCCGGCCTGACACTGGTCGGCGCCGGGATGGTCGGCCTCCCCCTGAGCGATTCCCCGCCCGCGCTCACGGCCTGCGCCTTCCTGGTCTTCGCGGCGCTGGCCTGCTGCAACACGGGCGCCGAGATCGTCGTGCGCACCCGCATCGCCGACGACCACCAGGGCCGCGCCTGGGGCCTGATCTCGCTGGTGACCCAGACCGGCTATCTCCTGGCGTACGCCTTCGCGGGCCCTCTGGCCGACCGCGTCTTCGAACCGCTCCTGCTCCCCGACGGCGCCCTCGCCGACGGTCTCGGCCGCCTGACGGGCACCGGCGCGGGCCACGGCACCGCGCTGCTGGTCGGGCTGTGCGGCCTGGGCGCCCTCACTCTCATCCCGCTGGCCCTCTCACCCCGCCTGCGCCGAGTCCCCGCACCGGGCAGAGCCGACCGCGAGGCGCAGGTCCCCGCACCACAGGAGGAGGTGAACGCCGATGTCACGGCTGCTCCTGCGGCTCGGGCGCGCTGAACTGCGCCGCTCCCGCACCGTGACGACCACGCTCGTCATCCTCATCACGATCTGCGCGACGCTGTCGGCCGCGGGATCGGCCCTCATCGCCCGCACCATGGACGCCACCGAGTCCCTGTGGAAGCAGGCAAACCCGCCCGATGTCGTCCAGATCCACTCCGAACGATCCGGCTCCGACTCGAGCTGCGACGCGGACTGCCGAGCGGACCTGGAGAGCCGGGTCGACGCCTGGGCGGCCGACGAGCCGGCCGTCGCCGACCACATGGTGATGGCGACCCTGCCCGTGCCGGGCTCCCAGCTGTGGATCGACGGCGTCAGCCAGGCCAACTCCGTCCTGGAGCCGGCACTGGTCACCTCACCCGAGCGCTTCGACCTGCTCGTCGACCCCTCGGGGCGGCGCGTCGACCCGGCGCCCGGGGAGATCTGGCTGCCCGTGTACTACCAGGCTCAGGGAACGGCAGCGGTGGGGGACCCGGTGCGCGTGAGAGCCGGCGACGTCGAGCTCGACCTGACGGTGGCGGGCTTCGTCCGCGACGCGCAGATGAATTCCTCTTTGACGACGTCCAAGCGGCTGGTGGTCTCCGCAGCCGACTACGAAGCCGTCTCCCCTTATCTGGAGGCCGAGGACTACATCGAGTTGCTGGGCGCCGACGGCGTGACGAACACGGAGCTCAAGGCCGCCTACACCGCCTCGGGCCTGCCCGCCGACGGCATCATGGTCGACTCCACGGTCTTCCGCCTCCTGAGCGGCGTGAGCACGTTCGTGCTGGCCGCAGCGGTGCTGCTCGTTGCCGGCGTACTCGCCGTCGTCGTGCTCCTGGCTCTGCGCTTCGCCCTTCTGGCCGCCCTCGAAGAGGACCTCGGACAGATCGGGGCGCTCAAGGCGATCGGGGCGCCCACCGCCTCGATCCGGTGGCTCTATCTCGTCACGTACGCGGCACTGGCGATCATGGGGGCGACGGCCGGCCTGGCGGCCTGCCTCCCCCTGACGAACGTGCTCCAGCGCCCCGTCCTGCTCTACCTGGGCAGCCCGGACGGAGTCGGCCCCCTGGTCCTGACCCCCGTCGGGGGAGCGCTGCTGAGCGTGCTCGTCGTCATGGGTTCCTGCTGGTTCATGCTGGCGCGAATCGACCGGATCAGCGTCGTCGAGGCCCTGCGCGCGGCCGCTGGGGCCCCGGTCCCCGGACGTCGTCGAGTCCTGCCGGGTCGAACGCGATCCCCGCGCCGGCGGGGCCCGCGGACCCGGCCCGCACTGACGTCCTCGCGCCTGAGCGCTCCCGCACGTCTGGGACTGAACGCAGCCGGGCAGCGCAGCAGCATTCTGCTGGCGGCGGTGGTCGGGCTGTGCGTGGTGGCGGCGGTGGTGCCCGCGAGCATCCTGGCCACGGTTCAGGACGCGCGCTTCGTCACCTACCTGGGAGTCGGTCAGGCCGACGTGCGCGTCGACGTGCGCGATGGAATGACCACCACTGCGGATGTCGAGGCCGCCGTGAGCGCACGCACCGACATCGGCAGCAGCGTCGTCCTCGCCTCGGATCGCTACGAGCTGGGCAAGGACGACGGCGAGTGGGACACGGTGGTCATCGAATCCGGCGACCACGAGGTCTTCCCCCTCAGCTACGATCGCGGCTCCGCACCGACGACCGACCAGCAGATCGCACTGTCAGTGGGGGAATCCACCCAGCTGGGGGTCGACGTCGGCGACGAGGTGACGATCAGGGACGAGGGCCAGAAGCTGAGCCTCACCGTCAGCGGCGTCTACCAGGACATCACCAACGGCGGCAAGACCGCCAAGACCCGGCTGGAGCTCTCGCAGAGCCCGATGTGGCAGGTCGTCTACCTCGACGTAGCCGACGACGCCGACCCCGCAGCGGTCGCCGACTCCCTGTCAGCCGTACTGCCCGGCGCCAAGGTCACTCTCATGACCGAGTACGCCGCCGAGACGATGGGGGCTCTCGCCGGGCAGCTGCGCACGGCGGCGGTGGTCGCCGTCGCCTCCGGGTGCCTCCTGGTCCTGGTCATCACGACGATGAACCTGACCCTGATCATCACCCGTGAGCGCGGCATGCTCGCCTCCCTGCGGGCCATCGGGGCGAGTCGGGCGCAACTGGCCCGCATCTACCTCGTGCGCTTCGGAGCCGTCGCCGCGGCGGGCGCCGTGCTGGGGGCCGTGGCGGCCCAGCTGTGCGGGCAGGGCGGCCTGCGTCTGATCCTGGGCACCTTCGGGGCGCCCGGTGTGCGGCTGCTGCCCGACCCGCTGGTGAGCTGGGTGGGAATCCCGCTCGCCGTCCTCGCCTGCGCGCTGGCCGCCATCGGATTCGGCCTGCGCGCCCTGAGCCGTATCCACCTCACCGAACAGGAGTGACATCATGCTCACCGCCACCGGCGTCATCAAGGACTACCCGGGCGCGCCCCGGGTGCTCGCCGGCATCGACCTGACGGTCCCCGACGGCCAGTTCCTGGCGATCATGGGCCCTTCGGGCTCGGGAAAATCGACCCTTCTGCACGTGCTGTCCGGCATGGAGCCTCCCACCGCCGGCACGGTCGAGCTCGACGGCGAGGAGCTGACCGCCCTGCCGGACAAGAAACTGGCGGCGCTGCGGCTGCGGCGTCTGGGGTTCGTCTTCCAGCAGCCGCGTCTGCTGGCGAGTCTGTCGCTGCGGGACAACGTCTCCCTGCCGGGACTGCTGGCGCGGGCCGAATCCCGCGGGGTGATCGCCCGGCGCACCGACGAGCTGCTGGAGACGATGGAGGTCGCCGGGGTCGCCGACCACCTGCCGTCACGGGTCTCCGGCGGCCAGCTCCAGCGCGCCTCGATCTGCCGGGCACTGGTCAACGGGGCCCGCACCGTCATGGGCGATGAGCCCACCGGAGCGCTCAACCGGGCCGCGGCCGAACAGGTGCTGGGACTGCTCGGGAGGGTGCACCGCCAGGGGCGCAGCCTCGTCATCGTCACTCACGACGCGCAGGTGGCGGCGCGCGCCGATCGAGTCCTGGCCCTGGTCGATGGCGTGGTCGTCACCGACCTGGAGCTGGGCGAGTGCCCGCGGGACTACGGCGAGGAGGCGCGCGCTGAACGCGTCGGCGCGGTCGCCGAGGCCATGGCGCAGCTGGGGGTGTGAGCGGGGCGGCGGACGGCCCCGCGCCACTCGTGCGGTGCCCGAACGGCGGTCAAGCTGTGCGGTACTGGCCGAAGACGTCGACGGTTCCGCCGTCCGCGCCCTTGGTGCCGGACACGAGGCGGCCCTGCGGCTCGTACTCCTCGGCCCTGTGGACGCCCCCGAGCACCCACGCGGGTATGCCCGGGCCCTCGGCCACGTGCAGGACGGCGTCGGCGGACTCGGGCGAGACGACGGCGACCATGCCCACCCCGAGGTTGAGGGCGGCCTCCAGGTCGTCCCACGAAACGGGGCCCAGACGACGCACGAGGTCGAAGACCGGCGGGACGACCCATCCGGAGCGGTCGACGTCGGCGATCAACCCGGCCGGCAGGACCCTCGCGAGGTTGGCCGCCAGCCCGCCGCCGGTGACGTGGGACAGCGCGTGGACCGGGGAGGGCGCCGCCTCCGAGCCGAGCGCCCCGATCATGGCCAAGCAGGTCTTGGCATACAGGCGGGTCGGTTCGAGCAGCTCCTCGCCCAGGGTGCGTCCGAGCTCGGGCACCTGCCGCTCCAGTTCCCAGCCGGCGCGGGAGACGACGCGCCGCACGAGGGAGTAGCCGTTGGAGTGCAGGCCCGAGGAGGCCATGGCGACCAGGACGTCTCCGGCGAGCACGCGGTCGGAGCCGAGCACGCGGTCGGCCTCGACGACCCCGGTGGCCGCGCCGGCGACGTCGTACTCGTCCTCGCCCATAAGGCCGGGATGCTCGGCTGTCTCCCCGCCCAGCAGCGGCGTGCCGACGGCGGCGCAGGCGGTGGCCACGCCGCGCACGACGTCGGCGACGCGCTCGGGCACGACGCGTCCGCAGGCGATGTAGTCGGTCATGAGCAGAGGCCGGGCGCCGACCACGACGACGTCGTCGACGACCATGCCGACCAGGTCCTGACCGATGGTGTCGTGAATGCCCAGGGCTCGGGCGACGACGACCTTGGTGCCCACGCCGTCGGTGGAGGCGGCCAGCAGCGGACGGCGGTACTCGCGCAGCCCGGAGACATCGACCAGGCCGGCGAATCCGCCGACGCCGCCGACCACGGACGGTGTCATGGAGGCGGCGATGGAGGTCTTCATGAGCTCGACGGCGCGATCACCGGCGGCGGTGTCGACCCCCGAGGAGGCGTAGGTGATCCCGGCGCCGGGGGTGATGGCGCCGGCGGCGTCGGGGTCGGTGGCGTGAGTACTCATCTGTTGTTCCCTTCAGAGGAGTCGGTTGCAGCGGGGGCGACCCCCGCAGACGCGGTCCGGGCGACGGAGCGGGGACTGCCCGCAGCCAGGTCGGGGCGGGTGATCGCCTCCGCGGCCCCGGGCGCGAGAGCGCGGGCGTCGGCGCGACGACGGCGGACACCGGGAGCGCGGGAGACGGGCAGAGTTTCCGGCGCCGCGTCCTCGACGGGCGGCGCCATGGGGTAGTCGCCGGTGAAGCAGGCGGTGCACAGCTCGCCGCGCGGCTGACCGCAGGCCTCGACCATGCCGTCCACGGACAGGTAGCCCAGGGAGTCCGCGCCGATGGACCGGCGGATCTCCTCCACACTCATGCCGGTGGCGATCAGCTCGGCGCGGGTGGCGAAGTCGATGCCGTAGAAGCAGGGCCACAGCACCGGCGGGGAGGAAATGCGGATGTGGACCTCGGCGGCGCCCGCCTCCCGCAGCATGCGCACCAGAGCCCGCTGAGTGTTGCCGCGCACGATGGAGTCGTCGACGACGACGAGCCTCCTGCCCTCAATGACCTCGCGCACGGGGTTGAGCTTGAGCCGGATGCCGAGCTGACGCAGCGTCTGGGTGGGCTGGATGAAGGTGCGGCCCACGTAGGCGTTCTTGACCAGGCCCTGCCCGTAGGGGATGCCGGAGGCCTGGGCGTAACCGATGGCGGCGGGGGTGCCCGACTCGGGGGTGGCGATGACCAGGTCCGCTTCGACCGGGTGCTCGCGGGCCAGGGCGGCCCCCATGGCGTTGCGCGAGGCGATGACGGAGCGTCCGGCGATCTTGGTGTCGGGGCGGGCGAGGTAGACGTATTCGAAGACGCAGCCCGAGCGGCGCTGGCGGGCGAAGCGGGTCGAGCGCACGCCGTCGGCGTCGATCTCGAGCATCTCTGCGGGCTCGACCTCGCGCACGACGGTGGCGCCGACAATGTCGAGGGCGGCGGTCTCCGAGGCGATGACCCAGCCGTGCTCCAGGCGCCCCAGGACGAGGGGGCGCACGCCGTGGGGGTCGCGGGCCGCGTAGAGGGTGCGCTCGTCCATGAAGACCAGGGAGAAGGCACCGCGCAGCATGGGCAGGACCCGGCGGGCGGCCTGG
>ERZ772971.2242-NODE-2242-length-10712-cov-4.918176_pt1 | contig 10712 bp, 11 predicted proteins | sample MGYA00511943_ERZ772971 | MGnify/ENA primary metagenome ERZ772971 (study PRJEB29015, sample SAMEA2737929) | human oral metagenome | biome: human oral; feature: human-associated habitat; material: dental | place: China | collected 2144 ... | reverse complement strand
TGTTATCTTCATTTTTGGAGGGTAACATATCTGCTAATCTAGTACAGCCCCAAAAACAATACCTGGAATTGCTGACCCCTGCCTGGGCAGAAGTCCTGCATTGCCTATCCAGCGGCCTAACACTGCCCACAAAATATCGGGATCATGCCTTGACGGGCAATCTCAAAGGCATAAGGGACTGCCACATCAAGCCCGACCTTATCTTGCTCTACCGCCTGGAAGCAGAAAACGTAACCCTGATACGCCTTGGCAGTCACAGTGAACTCGGCATCACCTAAGTTCCTAAAAACGCCTGCAAAACCGCCGCTTCTTACCAATTGTCAATCCCTGGCCCAGCCGCTACCATTAACGGAAAACCACAACCAGCCACAGGAGGAAACATGGCGCTTTATGCCATCGGTGAGGCCCTCATCGACTTCGTTCCCAGCCGCAGCGGCAAACCCGACGCCGACATGCACTACACCCCCGCAGTTGGTGGCGCGCCGCTCAACGTCGCTGCCGCTTACGCCAAACTCGGCGGCACCAGCTACATCCTGAGCCAGGTCGGCGACGATGCCTTCGGCGCGCAAATTGCTGCCACCGCTGCCGCCGCCGGGGTGGACACCCGCTACCTGCAACGCACGCGCGAAGCCAAAACCGCGCTGGCCTTCGTCACCCTGCACGATGGCGGCGAGCGCGAGTTCGCCTTCTACCGCGACCCCTCGGCGGACATGCTCTACGCGCCGGAAAACCTCACCGCCATCACCCCGCAGGCGGGCGATATCCTGCACTACTGCTCGGTGTCGCTGATTCCCTGCCCGATGCGCGAAGCGCACCGTGTTGCCATCGACAAATTCCGCGCCGCCGGTGCCGCGATTTCCTTCGACATCAACCTGCGCCTGCCGCTGTGGAAGAACCCGGCTGACCTCTACGCCGCCGTGCACGAATTTCTGCCGCTGGCCGACATCATCAAAATCTCCGACGACGAACTCGCCTTTGTCACCGGCGAAAGCGACCCCGCGCGCGGCATCCCGCAGCTTATTCAGGGGTACGTCAAATATGTCGTCTATACCTGCGGCGCAAACGGCGCGGCTATCTACGACCAGCACGGCGAACGTGGCCGGACGAACGCCTACCGGGTGAGCGCTGTGGATGCGACCGGCGCAGGCGACGCCTTCATCGGCGGCCTGCTCGCCGAAATCGCGCACCTCGGCCTGAGCGTGCGTGACGACCTGAGCGATGCCCACATCCACGCGCTGCTCGATCACGCCGCCAAAGTCGGCGCTATCACCACCCTGCAACGCGGCGCCATCAACAGCATGCCCGACCGCGCCCGCCTGCAAAACTTCCCCGCCGGGAAGCCGGAATGACCACCGCCTGTCCCGCCGCACTGCGCGACTTCCTCAATGCCCGGATTGGGCAGGATGGCGCCCTGTGCGGCAGCCTGCCGGAGGCCTATGCCGACGCAGACGCGCTCGATGCATTTCAGGACGGCTACAAAGACGACGCATACGACGGCACAGCGGGCTACCTGAAACCCAGCCAACACGTCATCTGCACCAACGACTTCGCCGACCCGTTCATCATCGACCTCGACGAAGCGGCGACGGGCTATCCCGTTGCCTTCGCCTACCACGGCCAGGGCAGCTGGCAACCCTTTCCCGTCGCCGCAAGCCTCGCCGCCTTTACCGACACCCTGAGCCACCTCGCCGCTTGCAGGGACGACCTGGCACAAGCCGCTGCCTATATCGAACAGCACTGCGCAGCGGAAAACCCATACTGGCAGGAAGTCTGCGCCGAACTGCGCGAAGCCGCAGAAATCGCCACAGAAAAAGAGGACGAACCGCACTATGACCCCTACGACTGGGAACGCGGCAGCCTCGTCATTACCGCCATTGGTTCCAGCCCCACCGCCGTGCGGCAATGGCTGGCGCACTACCTGAACCTCAGCCCGGCGGTAGCACTCGCCCTCAGCCGCAAAGCAGAAATTACCTGCGACGACAACATCGCCCGCAAATTTGCCGCCCCGCTGCTGGCCGCGCTCGCCAAACGAGGTGCCACTGCCGTATTCCGCCCCCACCACCCATCACCAGGAGATAACCCTCATGAATGAATACCGCCAGACCGCTGAAGCCATCATCGCGGCCGTCGGTGGCAAAGAGAACATCGCCGCCGCGACGCACTGCGCCACCCGCCTGCGCATGGTGCTCAAAGACGAAAACAAAATCGACAAGGCCGCCATCGACACCGTTCCGCTTGCCAAAGGTAACTTCCTCACTGCCGGACAATTCCAGATCATCCTCGGCACCGGCACTGTGAACAAAGTCACCGCCGAACTGCTCGACATCACCGGCGTCAAACAAGTCAGCACCCAGGAAGCCAAAGACCTCGGCGCGGCCAAAGGCAACCTGCTGCAACGCTTCGTCAAAACCCTGTCGGACATCTTCGTCCCCATCATCCCCGCCATCGTCGCCGGCGGTTTGCTGATGGGCCTTAACAACGTATTGACCGCGCACGACCTCATCATCAAAGGCAAAACCCTGATTGAGGCCTACCCGCAATGGGCAGGGCTGGCGGAAATGATCAACACCTTCGCCAACGCCCCCTTCGTCTTCCTGCCCATCCTCATCGCCTTCTCGGCGACACGCATCTTCGGCGGCAACCCCTTCCTCGGCGCCGTCCTCGGCATGATCATGGTGCACCCCGACCTCACCAACAACTACGCACTGGCCAAAGCCATCGAAGAAGGCACCCTGCAACACTGGAACATCCTTGGCTACGACATCGCCCGTGTCGGCTACCAGGGCACCGTGCTGCCCATCCTCGTTTCAAGCTGGATACTCGCCAAACTCGAAACCAGCCTGCGCCGCATTATCCCCGCCAGCGTTGACCTGCTGCTCACCCCGCTGCTCGCTATCTTCATCACCGCACTACTCACCTTCACCGTCGTTGGCCCGTTCACCCGCGATGCCGGTGTCGCCTTCACCGATGCCGTGCAATGGCTGTACAACACCGCCGGTGTCATCGGCGGAGCCGTCCTCGGCGCCCTCTACGCGCCCGTGGTCATCACCGGCATGCACAACAGCTTCATCCCGGTCGAAACCCAGCTCATCGCCGACATCGCCAAAACCGGCGGCACCTTCATCTTCCCGATCGCAGCGATGAACAACATCTCGCAAGGCGCAGCCGCCTTCGGCGCCCTCATCTCCACCAAAGACGCCAAACTCAAAACCGTCGCCTCAGCATCGGGCATCTCTGCCGTGCTCGGCATTACCGAACCGGCCATGTTCGGCGTCAACCTGCGCCTGCGTTACCCCTTCTACGCCGCCCTCATCGGCACCGCCTGCGCCGCCGCCTATATCACCCTCTACCACACCAAAGCCGTCGCCCTCGGCGCAGCGGGCATCCCCGGCATCATCTCCATCGGCGCGCAATACCTCACGCCGTACATCATCGGCATGGCAATTGCCTTCGCCATCACCTTCGGCCTCACCCTCGCCTTCTCACGCAGCCGCTACAACCCGGAACGACAAATCGCCCCGGCAGCCGCTGCTGCTGAAAGCGCGCCTGAAACCCCTGCCACCACTGCCCCGGCAGAAAAAACCGAAAAACCTGCCGACCCCATCCCCGCTGAATGGGTCATGCCACTGACGGGCGACATCCTCGCCGCCAGCGACATCCCCGACCCGGCCTTTGCCGCTGGCGCACTGGGCGCGAGCTTCGCCATCAACCCGACGGACGGCACCGTACGTTCGCCGGTGAACGGCCAAATCGCCACCGTCTTCCCGACCCGCCACGCCATCGGCATCGAAGCCGACAACGGCCTGGAAATCCTCATCCACTTCGGCATCGATACCGTCAAACTGGACGGCGCGGGTTTCACCGCCCTCGTCAAAGAAGGCGAACGCGTCAGCGCCGGCCAAGCCATCCTGCAAGTAGATCTGGACGCCATCCGCGACAAAGTGCCGAGCCTCATCACGCCTATCATCTTCACCGCTTACGATGACGGCGAAACCGTCACCATCGCAGACGGCAAACCGCAGATTACGAAGGCCTGACGAGTGCCCACCAAAAACGCCCCGCAAGGGGCGTTTTTCATGCCGGGCCGCCAAGCGGCGTAGTTACTGGGCTCGCCAAGCGGCGTCGTTACTGGCCCGCCAAATGAGGCTAAACGGGGGCGTCATGCGTGAAAAAGGCGGGCAATGCCCGCCGTGGTTTTTTATGCTTGCTAGCTGTTTATTGTTTTGTGGTCGCAACGTCAGCTTGGGTTGGTACCGTATCTATCGGCGGGGCAGCTTGCGGCAAGGGTTGTTGTATAGGCAGACGCGGCAATTGCAGGAAATCCAGTGCCTGATTTGCGCATTGCAGTGCGGTCTCTTGGGCGTAGTCGCGGATGCGGGCAGCGTCGTCCGCTTGCCACTGTTCACGGCTCAACGCCTCCGTGCTTTTGCGGTCACAGCGCAGGGTGTGGCGGATGTTAGCCGCCGGCAGGGTCAGGGTGATGTTGCTAGCATATTCAAGCGTATAGGTGTCGCCGGTAGCGTAGTAAAGGTGCCAGGCGACAGGACTGGTGCTGATGGTGAGGTTGTCTTTGGTTGGGGCGACGGTCGCCGGGTAGCGTTCGGCGAGCAGGCGGTTGAGAACGCGGGTGGGCAGGTTAGTGTGAATTTCTTCGGATATTTCACTTCTGACTTTGTTTTTCAGGGTGGTGGCGAGACCTGCACCTTCGCTGTTCAAGCGGTCACGCGGGGTGTCGCCTTTTTCGGGGGTGTAGTTGTAACTGTGGGTGAGGATGCCCTGAGCGATGCCTGCGCCGATTTCGGTGCCGATTTTGCCGCGCCGGGTGTAGATGCGCAGCGGTTCGTCGTAGTCGGCGGGTAAAGGCTGAACGACGATGCTGTGGGTGCGGATATAGGCGAGCTGTTCCGCTGTCAGCGGCTGTTCACGCTGTGGCGGCGCCATCATGCTGCACCCCGCCAGCATCACGGGGATGCTGGCGGTCCACAGATTATGGATGATGGCTCGCTTCATGCGCGGCTTTCGCCTTCGCGGGTGATGACGACCCAGCCTTTGAGCTGTTCGATGCGTTGCTGGCCGGGGAGATAAGTGCCGACGTGTTCGATGTTGGAGGCGCTGTATGCGGTGGCGGTGCGGGCCATTTCCGCCATGTCGCGGCCGAGGAGGAGGCCACGGATGGTACCAGCCACCATGGCATCACCGGCGCCGACGGTGCTGGCGACGCGTACGCGTGGCGGTTTGGCGTGTACGGCTTCTTTTTTGGTGACGAACCAGGCACCTTGGCCGCCCATGGAGACGACGACAATTTTCATGCCGCGTTCGATAAAGCCGCGCGCTTCACGGATGATGTCTTCGTCGCTGCTGAGTTCGCGACCGCACATTTCTTGCAGTTCGTGAATGTTGGGCTTGATCATGTCGGGCAGGATGTCGGCCTTCATGGTTTCTGCCAGTGCTTTGCCGCTGCTATCAACCACGATGTATTCGAATTTGCCGTGGTATTTGGCGACGATGCGGGCATAGAGGTCTTTATCGACACCGGCAGGCAGGCTGCCGCCCATCATCAGCACACGCGCGGTACCGACGTTTTGCTCGATGTAGTCCCACAGTTGTTGTTGGTATTCTTCGGGGACGAAGAGACCGGCTGGATTGATGTCGGTGGTTTCGCCGTTGCTGCCGTCAACGATTTTGATGCAGGTGCGGGTTTCACCGGGAATGCGGATGCAGTGGTCAATGACGCCATGCTGTTTGAAGGTACGCACGAAGCGTTCTTCGTTATCAGCGCCCATGAAGCCGGTGGCACTGGTGCTGATGCCGGCGTCAGCGAGGTTGATGGCGACGGTGAGGCCTTTACCGCCGACGGTGATATCCACTGCTTGCGCACGGTTAACGGCATCGCGTTGCCAGCCATCCACGTGAACGGTCATATCGATAGCAGGGTTGGCGGTGATAGTGATGACTTCCATTGGTTCTCCTTAGATCTTTGGGGGGATGTCAGACGCCGCAAGCGGCGGGTTAAGGGTAAATTTAGTAAAAATTTGCGCGCATTATACGGTTTCGTTATAGGAGCGGCGTTTTTTGTGTCCGTTTTCCGGCATGACGCCCGCCGGATGGAGCCAGCGCGCGGTTTTAGCCATCGCTATGCTTGGCGCTTCGGCTGTAAAAACGGCGCAATTCTTCGGCAAAGGCCGGAGCGCGCCAAGTGTTGCTGGCGGTGATATGTGCAGCATGCGGGATGATCCACAAATCGGCATCGGGGATGGTGCGGTACATCTCGCAGGCGTCCGTCAGCGGGGCGATGGGGTCGCGGTCACCGGTGATGATGAGAACGGGGCAGGTGATGGCGGCAAGGTCGTGCAGGCGGTGCGCGTGTTCGCTGCCGGTGGCATGCAGGGCGTCGCCGACGCGGGCAATGACTTGTTTCCACGCATCCGCTCCGCCTTGCGGGCTGTGCAGTTTTGATAGCCAAGCGGCGAGTCCGAAGTTTTCCCAGTAGCCGGGGTCGGCCATGCTGTGTACTTGTGCGTGGATGTCGGTATTGCTGCGGTAGCTGATGCGGTAGAGGGCGAGGCGTTTGACGCGTTCTGGGTGTTTCAGGGTCAGCCACAGGGCGACGGCGCCACCCATGCTGGAGCCACAGAAATTGGCTTCGCGGATGCCTTCGGCGTCGAGCATTTCCAGCACGGCATCGGCCATCAGGCTGATGGTGAGGCGTTCGCTGTCGAGCGGGCTTTTGCCGTGTCCGGGCAGGTCGGGCACGAGGACACGGTAACGCTGTGCGAGGGCGGGGATTTGCGGCTGCCATTCTTCGCCGGCCATGCCGCCGCTGTGCAGGAGAACGACGGCTTGCGAGGCTTCGTGGCCGTAGGTTTGGTAGTAGATCATGGGTCGAGTTTTTTCAGCAGGTAGTTCATAAAGTGGGAAATGGGTTTGTCGCGGCCGTGGGTGGCGTAGTAGAGCTCGTGTTCGTCACGCGCAGCGCGCTGCATCCGCCAGCCGATTTCTTCACGATGGTAAAGGATGAGCACTTGGTCGCCCGCTTGCAGCGAGGTGGCGGCGTTAGGCAAGACGATTTCCTGCTGGTTGCGCAGCAGTAGCAGCGGGATGGCATCGTTGGCGGTTTGCGGGTCGTTTGGCAGCATCCACAGGCTTTGCAGGCGCAGCAGGCGGCCACTCTGCATTTCGTTCATGATGGCAGGCGCGCGCTGTGTATCGACTTTGAGAACGAAGTGATGCGGATTGTGCTCGCCAGTGAGCTGGGTGATGCGTTGCAAGAGACGCTGGCCCCAGGCGTCGTCTTGATGCCAGAGGACTTTCATAAAACGGCTGAGTAGGGACTGGGCGATGCGCGGAAAGACTTCGCTGACGATAAGGTCAGCCTCGGCCATGACGCGGTCGAAACCGGCGACGGCAAAGAGGCGCTGATCAGCGCTGTGGTTCTGTTTACCGACGACGAAGAGCGAGGGGTGCATGCCTTTGGCGGTGACGGCGATGGAAAGGTTGTCCGAATCCGATTTGTAGGCAGCGACGATGGCCTGGGCGCGATCGATACGCGCTTCGCGCAGGGTGACGGCTTCGGTGCCGAGGCCGCGCACTTGCCCCGGTGCGCTTGGCAGGCCGGGATCAATCATGGTGCAGTCCACCCCTTCGTAGTCGAGGAAACGTTTCAGGGTTTTGCCGAGAGCGTCGTTGCCACAGATGATCCAGTGTCCGCCGGGCGGCTGCGGTGGGGATTCGTGGCGATCACCGGGGCGACCTTGCAGGCGGGTGACGAGTTCGGCGATTGCCGGGCGGCGCAATGCGGTAATCAGGCGCAGGGCGAAAATCTGGTTGGTGTTGATGACGGCGTCGGTATCAAAAGATTTGGCATTGGCGCTACCGGCGCGGGTGTAGGTGCGGCAAATAATCTGGAAACGCGTCTGGTCAGTGGTGAGCAGGCGGGCAGCCAGCGCCACTTTGATGTTCACCGCTTCCGAATCGGTGATGGCAATCACGGCGCGGCAGTGCGGCGACTGCACCCCTGCTTTGAGCAGGAGTTCGACGCTGAACGCGTCGCCATTGATGGCAAGCACGCTGTGCATCACGGGATCAAGTGCCATGCGGCTGATGCGCACGGGATCTTTATCAATGACGATGCACTGGTAACCGGCATTCAGCAGCAGATGGACAAGACGCTGCCCCGATTCGCCGAAACCGCAGACAATGCAGAATTTGTGCCGCTGCTTTGCCACCTGGCGGGCAAAGCGACTCTCGCTGAGGGCATGTTGGAAGGTCGGGTCCTGCAACAGGGCGATAACCTTACCGATAGCGTAGAACCACGCCGGCACCGTGTAATAAATACTGAGCGCCACCCACATCCGCTGCCACTCGGAAAACGGCTGCGGCATCTCGCCGTAGCCGATGGTGGTCGCGGTATAGCTGACCCAGTAAAAGGCCTGAAAGAGGGTGAGATACGAAGGCTCACCCTCGCTGTTTATCGTTGGAATCAACGAGATGCCGAGCATGGCGACGGAGTAGGCGACAAGCAGGATCAGCGCCGGACGGCGCATCTGCCGCAGGATGAGGTAAACGACTTCGTTCATTGCGCGTCAGCGGCGCAGGGTGGCGGCTTCGATGACGACCAGCACCACCGAGACAATATTGGCAATGAGCGCGCCTGCGGTGAAAGAGACGATAGTCGCCATCGTGCTGGATTCGAGCAGCGAGACGGAGAACGTCCAGGCGCAGACGGCGCAGAAAAGCTGGACATCGGCGACGAGGCTGGCAGCGAGCATGAGCGAACCGAGATGCGAACGGTCGCCGAATTTCATGATGGTGCAGACCAGGCTGATGATAAAAGCAAAGAACAGTTCGAGCTTGTCGTGATGCTCAGGGTTGCTAATTTCGCCATAGACGAACCCGAAATTGAGGGTCAGCGCCAAAAGGACAAAAAAGCCGAACCAGACACGTTCACTGCGCATGATGACTCCGTAATCAAAAGGAAAGCGGCGGTATTCTAGCAGCGACGGACAGGATGATTGCAAAGGGACAGCAACTGCCGCATAACATCTTGAACAGGCAATAAAAAAGCCGTTTGCACAATGCAAACGGCGGATTGTCTGGTAGGCCCGGAGGGACTTGAACCCCCGACCAAGCGATTATGAGTCGCCTGCTCTAACCGACTGAGCTACAGGCCCGAAAAGAGGCGCGAATCATACGGGATTTACTGCCCGTTGTGAATGGGGTACGCCACTTTTATCCCGCACGGCATTAGTCATCATCATCATCGTCTTCACGGTCACGATAATAACCGTCACCATGCCTATGTTTGCCGTGATAGCCGTAATAACCGTGCGGATCATAATTGCTATCGGGGTAAACTCGTACATTGTCGTCGGTATGGGGATAAACATCGCTGTCGCTATCCGGATATACCTCAATATCGTTGTTATACCTGTCTATTATCCGGCCGGTTTTGGCATCCACATAGACTTCATAATCGCGACCACCTTTGCGGATTTCGACTTCATAATAACCGCGACCATCGCGGCGCTCATAATCTACATCCACCACGCGCCCCTGCACGACCGAATTGGCGATGAATGCCGCCTCTTCTGCGCTGATGCGGTGTTTCTTGGCCAGTGCCGCCGGACTGGACATGGCCAGTGCCATTGTGGCAAGTGCTGCCAGCAGCCATTGTTTTTTCAGCATGATATGCTCCGGTTGTTGAAGTACGGGCATTGTAGCGCCGGGCAGATGAGCGGAGGCAGACGATAAAATGAAGAGCTGCTCATCATTGGAGTGTGATATATACTCGCCGCTCCTATCTCTCATTCCATATCTCATCTCTGTTTATATTACGGTCACCACCCCCTTTCCCCTTATATCAAGGAATCCTGCCATGTCATCACAACCCGTCATCCAGACCGTCCACCTCTACAAACGCTTTGGCGACATCACCGCGCTGGATGATGTCAACATCACCGTCGCGCGCGGCGAATTTGTCGCCATCATGGGCTCAAGCGGATCGGGCAAAACCACCCTGATGAACATCCTCACCTGCCTTGATACCCCTAGCGAGGGACAGGTTCTTCTGAACGGCACCGACGCCGCCGCACTCGACGAAGAAGCCCGCCGCACTTTCCGCGCCCGCACCATCGGCCTCGTTTTCCAGCAATTCCACCTCCTGCCCTACCTCACCGCCTGCGAAAACGTCATGCTGGCGCAGTATTACCACAGCGTGACCGACAAGGCAGCGGCGCTGGCCGCGCTCGAACGCGTCGGCCTTGACCACCGCAGCAGCCACCTGCCAAAACAGCTCTCCGGCGGCGAACAGCAACGCGTCTGCATCGCCCGCGCACTCATCAACGAACCGGAAATCCTCTTTGCCGACGAGCCGACCGGCAACCTCGACGCCGAAAACGAGCGCATTGTCCTCAACATCTTCGCCGAACTGCACGCACAGGGGCGCACCATCGTGATGGTGACGCACAACCCCGACCTCGGCCAACAGACCGACCGCATTATTCAGCTGCAACACGGCAAAATCATCGAATAGCACCGAATAACGGCAAAAGCAGGCACTTGCCTGCTTTTTTGCGCCGGCGTTTTGTCATAAAAGCCCCTTCCCCAGCGAGGCAGGTTCTTTGGTAAGAAGAACTGTCAGGCGGGAGCCCCACCACTATAAGAACGTGTTCATTGTCTCAGCCTCTGCTGTAAACTATCGGCATGAACAGAAA